>Ga0224497_10002059_pt1 | contig 12138 bp, 18 predicted proteins | sample SF_Jul11_sed_USG_4_FD_167970 | JGI IMG/M metagenome (GOLD analysis project Ga0224497, IMG submission 167970) | Sediment microbial communities from San Francisco Bay, California, United States - SF_Jul11_sed_USGS_13 | ecosystem: Environmental > Aquatic > Marine > Sediment | place: USA... | reverse complement strand
ATGAAGCGAAGGCAGAAAAGAAGGCCGTCTTGTCATATTTGGTAAAACAGAACCTAGGTAAAGGCCGGCTTCCTTCGACATTGCCCTTGGGCGGTAGTTGGATTAGCGGCGAGGCTAGATATCCAGCGGATGAAGACATTGACGCTGCAACTTCAAGTGGAAACTATTTAGAGGATGAACAAGGATTCAAAATTGCGGGTCCGGATCAATACGAGGAGAGCAACTAATGAGTAGAAGTATAGACAATTGGATCTACAAAACAACGATCGAATCCGGCGACTCTCCTTTGCTTGAAACTGGGAGCGGTGGGCGCAGAATTACATCAGCAAACTTCTTTACCGCATTGGAAACAGAGGGGTTCAGGAAAAACAATTCCAGGGCCGTAAATATTACCGAGAAAACGGCGGCATATACGGCAACGGTCAGTGACGAAATTATCTTGGCTGATATGTCCGGAGGGGCCTTTACTATAACCCTCCCACCAGCGGCAAGCATGTACAACAGTACCGCATTGACGACCCTTTTACTCACAATCAAGGTTTCAACGCCTCACGCTACTAATGTTCTTACTGTTGACGGCAACGCTTCGGAAACTATCGATGGGTCGGCGAATATAGCCTATACAGCGAATGAATATGAGAGCAGAACGTTCTTCAGTGATGGTACAAATATCTTCTTACTAGACGTGGAATAATGCCCAGAGTTGACATACCGATTGGTGGTGGCCTGTATCAAGATGAAAGCTTGCCCGTTTCGGCGCAAGATTGTCTTAACTTAGTGCCAAATTATCCCGCGACTATAACAGGGGAGAAACAACAATACTTGGCAAATACCCCTGGGACTAAGATTTTTACGGATGTTGGCGGGTCACCTCTAAACATGATCCGATTCCAGGAGACTCTTTATGTAATAACTTATGATGTTTCGACTGCATATTTAAAAGAAGTAGATTCAGCGGGGACCGTCACTACTATTGGTGCTTTAGCCGGGGCCAGTGATAATGTGAAAGTTCTTGCGGAAAATGGTCAAACGATAGCGATTGTAGAGGTCGGGACAACCAATGGTTGGTTTTATGATACGGTATCTGGATTAGTAAAAATAGTAGATGCAACGTATACTTCTGCGGCGACTGGAAGCGTTGCGCAAGTGGATGGTTATTTTGTCTTTACGAGATGGGAATCAAATGAATTTTTTATTACTTCGAATGTTGTCGTAAATAAAGGCCAAGACTTTGATGCTTTAGACTTTGGTTCAGAAGAAACGGATTCGGATTTTAATGTAAAAGCGTTTTCCTTAAGGGGAGAACTTTTTATTGCAGGTAACAGAACAATCGGAGCCTATCGAAATGTTGGAGGATCGGGATTCCCTTTCCAAAGGGTAGAGGGTGGTCATTTTAATATAGGGATAGTCGGTTCTAGCCAGATAATTGTAGAGGCAGATAATTTCTATTGTCTTGCAGGACCAGGAGAGAGGCAATTGGCAGTTTATAAAGGCTCAAATTCATCGCTAGAAAAAATAAGTTCAAGGGCCATTGATGTTATCTTAAATCTAGATACACTTCCTAATTTTATTCCTGGAAGACCTTCTATTTGGTCTCACCTTTGGCAGGGCCATAGATGGGTAGGGCTTTATGTCGGAAGGACGTCTAATTACATATATGATGAAGAAGCAAGCCTTTTGTCTCAAAAACCAACTTGGTTTAGAACTGAAAATTTATTAAATGGTTATAATACTGCCCAGGCAGTAGATGAACATAAAAAACTGATTTACCTGCCAACCGGGCCTTCCAATTGTTTATACGAGCTTTCCTTAACGTTATATTCAGAAGATTCTAATTTAGTAGAAAGAACTTTCGTTTCCCGGTACGTTAATAACCTTGGTAAAAGAGTAGTCAATAACAGGGTTGAATTAAGTGTAGAATCGGGTGTAGGGGCTTCGGCTTCCGATGATCCACAAGTAACCCTCTCAATCTCCGACGACGGCGGCAAGAACTTTACTTCTGTTGGTTCAAGGGGATTAGGGGTTTCCGGAGACACGACAAAAAAACTGGTATGGCACCGACTTGGGATAATAGAGGACTCCCGGTGCTATAAATTCACCATAACGGATGACGTGAAGGTTGTTTTCAAAGGGTTAACGGCGGACCTTACACCAGTACAATGAAAGTAATTACGCCACACAGAACAGACTTAACCGTTGATAAAGAGGGAAAATTCTCTTTCAGGGTTATCGCATTTCTCGAACTATTATCAAGAAAACTAAACGAGTTACTAGGCATGGACGGATATTTATTACAGGTGTCGAAGGGCGCAATTGTAGGGGAAACGGCAGTTAATAAATTTGGAGAGGCCAATGATTGTGACTCTGGAGTTGATACAGATATTTGGGACGGTGCCGACGGGGTAACATCAACGGATATTTGGGTGGCTCCCACGGTGGCAAGAATCCATGATTTAGCGTCTGCCAGCGCAAATGATGCGGCGGCAGGAACGGGGATGCGCACTTGCAAGGTTTGCGGTCTTACCGATTGGGATACCAAAGAGGTTTCAGAAACGATAACGTTAAACGGCGTGACGAACGTACCTACTACAAATTCCTATGTTATTATCCATAGAATAATTGGATTAACCTTTGGAAGTGGCGGAACGAATGCCGGTATTATTACCTGCACGGCACAAACGGATGCAACCGTAACCGCCGCCATAGAAATTGGTGAAGGACAAACGGAAATGTGCATTTATGGCATTCCTTCAACGCAGAAGTTTTACTTCACTTTTATGCGTGCGGATATTTTGAAGGCCGGTGGTGGCGGGACGGTAAAAGCGGACATGCGGATTTTGGTAAAAGAAAATGCGGATCAATCTACCGCTGGATTTATAACCAAAGAAAAACATGAATTTTCTGATTCACTACCACTACTTAGACCGTATGGCGTCCCTAAGAAGATTACCGGTCCGGCAATTATTAAACTTCAAGTAAATACGAATCTTGATAATTCTGTTGTGTCTGCAGTATTTGACGGTGTTCTGGTAGATAACTAAAAGGTGAGATTATGGGATTTTTTGATATAACCGGCGACGACGAGGCGGACGATTTAGCGCAGGCAAATGAAAGGGCTCGTTTAGCCCAGGTAGGAGGTCAGCAGAGTGCGCTTGCTGAATTCGGGGACGCATTCGGTGACTCTCTTCAATTCCTCTCTCCGTTTTTAACCACAAGCGTTAGGAATCAACTTGGCTTAGGCGGAAATGTTACCGAATTCAACCGCGCTCCATTATCCTTCCGCAAAGATTTGACTTTAGAACAGCACGAAGAGCAAGGCTTACTTCCAAATGGTATTCCGAAGGCCGTTTTGGATAAATCTTTATCCAAAGAGGAAAGGCTTGCATTACTCCCGTCAGAATTAAGACAAGAGGTCTTGGACTTTGAGAAGGCAAATGCCGCGCCGCTTGAAGGCAGGATAGGAACCCCGTTTGATGATGCTTTTACTCCAAGGGGATTAGGGATAGCTGATTTTATCGGAAATTTTAATCCTAATCAAAGAGACCTTAGCAGACTTAACCTAAGCACTGATGACGAATTGGATTCTCGAATCCTTTCTGATATAGAAATTGCTGAAAGACCGGCAACTTTCCCAGGGGAGGACGTGCCCTTGTCCCCATTACAAAGAGCCAGTGGACTAATAGGGGCAGAGGGGCCAGATGTACAAGCGCGACTTTTTGAGGATTTCCAAGAATCACCAGGGGTTGGATTTCTTCGAGATCAGGGAATCAGGGGAATAAACAACCTTGCGGCGGCTACGGGCGGAACGGGCGGCGGCAACCGGCTAAAGGCTCTTTCTGCATTCAACCAGGGGCTCGCATTGCAAGATTTCAATAACCAATTATCCCAGCTTCTCAATATTGGGAATGTGGATCTTGGGATTGCCTCCGGCCTGTCAAATCTAAGGCAGGGACTTGGAAACAACAATGCACAAGCGTTCACGAATATAGGCAATGCAAACGCAAACGCGGCATTGAATCGCGGGAATATCCAGGCCGCCGAAGGCTCTGTTTCAACAATAACGGGGAACCTAAACAGTGCGCTTGGTACGATAGGGAATATTGCAGGTTTGGGTGCGCAAATTGCTGGAGGTCCGGCGACAGCGGCGGCGGCAGGAAGTTTTCCTTTTCAACGGCCCGGCGTTCCAAATCCCATACCTCAAGGAGGATTTTAATCATGGCACAACAGGGCACTTTTTTAGGAAAAATCCAAGATGCCTTGGTTAATATCGGGCAGAAAGATCCGGGCGCTTCGGATAAGGTTCGGGCCTTGAGGCTGAATAACCGGATACGATCTCAACAGGCACCATTACAACAGGAATCCTTGAGGTTAAATAATCAAATCCTGTCTCAACAGCTTACCGGGAACCCGGTTGACCAAAACAAAGCAGTACTTGAGAATGAGAAAACAGAGCTTTGGATAAGGCAGAAAAAGGCGGAACTAGACACCCTTGATAATAAGAAAGAGAATGCAAAGATCCTTGTTCCTTTGGCGATTTACAGTGAAGTCGCCGCAACAGACCAGGCCCGTGCTGATTCTATCTTAAAAAGGACAATAGTCAAAATGAGAAAGGCCGGCGAGGATGCCAGCCCGTTAATCTCAATCCTTGACATTAAGGATGTAACAGCTCGAAATAAAAGAGTCGATGAATTCATTGCTCTAGGAAGGCTTGGCGGGGTATTGGAAGATAATGAGTTCCTTAGTGCTACGGACCAAATCCGCGCTTATAAGGCACTTGGAATAACTGCAACCCCTAGAGAAATCCTTTCTAAAAAACTCAACAATCCCAGAGATAACGTGGGAGCTTTACTCCAACAAGCACGTGATAGACTTCTTGCGACGCCTGAAGAATTGAAGGTCATGGATGAGATAGAAGAGAGAAAAGCGAGTCGAGGGAGATCCCGTATGCGAACCGTGGTGACGACTAACCCCGATGGATCACAAACGACTACATTTGAAGAAGAGCGCGGCGGCGATATTTCGGCAAGGTCAAAGGGAACTTTAGAAAATGCTCTGATTCAAGATGCGAACGCCCTTCAGCGGCTAGAAGTATTAGAGAGTAATTTAGATGAAGCTTTTTTTACCGAGCAGGCACAATTTGCTGTAGAAGTTCAAAATATTGCAAAACGGCTAAGAATTCCTCTTGCTAAGGTGATAAAAAAAACGCCTCAACAAATAAAAGATCTTGCAATTAAAGCGGGGTTCAAAGCTAGTGAATTCAAGGAAGATTTTGCGGCGAGATTTAACACGTTTAAAACCGACGTGTTTACTTGGTTACAGGATTATCGTATTGCGGTCACTGGCGTTCAAGCAGGATTTGAAGAGATCAAGGACATTCAAAAAAACACTTTAAACATAAAACTATCTTCTCTTGAAGCCGTACCAAGGATTGCCGCATTTCTTGATAAAACAAGAAGACATATTTCTATGACCCTGCACTTTTTAGACAAAGGATTTGGCGGTCTTGAAAATGAAAGCGATTTTTCGTTGGAAGAAAGGAATGCATTAAAAGACGAAGTGAATGCAAAAATCCTTCCTGTATGGAGAAAAGGGACTTTTATCAAAGAGGGGAAAATTAAGATTTCATTTGAACAGCGCTTTAAAGAACTAAAAAAGGCGTTTCCTAATGAAGGTGAAGCCTTCATATTCCAGATACTTGAAGGGGAAGGATTCTAATGCCAGAAAACAACAGCCCTGTATTAGAAAGATTCAATCGATTCAAGAAGTCACGCAAAGTCCCGATTAAAACTAAAGATACTGGAATCTCCCCTGAATCTGTAGAAGAAAGATTTAAGCAATTTAAGGTAAAATCTCCCTCTTCAGCGCCATCGGCAACTCCTGTGCCACCGGTTCAAGATCCAAATATCCCGCAACTAAGACAAGCCCCGCCGCAACCATTGCCGGGGATTATCAAGGCAACGGGAAGGTTTGATCCTGGAGAGGGGGCTCCTGATATCCCAAGGTTTAAAGATCAACTAAAATTAGCAGGACAAATCCTTTTATCCGCTAATCCCAATGACCTTGCCGGAACCTTAAAAGTAATCGATCCCAAAGGGGCGGTGTTCAATGCTCCAAATGGGAACCTAGCCTTCCGATTTTCTAATTCGGGGAACGAGTTTGAACTTAACCCAAAAGGGATGGATAGATCCGATTTAGCCTCTTTTGTGGCAAATACGGCGGCATTTACTGCCGGTATGGGTGGAGCTTCAAATATTCCAAGAGTAGCAAGGTTCATCAAGAACAGCCCGGTTAAGGGAACAATTCTTAAGGCGTTTCTTGCTATTTCCGGGGAAGAGGGAAGGCAGGCAGGAATAAAAGGCTTGGGCGGGGAACGGTCCGTATTAGATTCGACCCTTGCTGGACTGACCGAAGCAGTAACATCGGTAATTGGTGGACGCATCGGCCGATCCGCATTCAAGCAAGCGGCGAGAAAAAGGGTAGGAAGCGCGAGAGAAGTTGTTAAGGATCTTCAAGGAGAAGCTATTTCAAACCCGGACTTTAGATTTGCAGCAGCACAGGCATTTAATGACGAAGGTCTTGTTAGAAAAGAAGTAGTAAAAAAGGTGCGCAAGGCACTGACTTCAAAAGACTTTAAAAAGGTTTTTGATGAAGCGGACGAGTTAAAATTACGGGTAGATGTAGATACGCTGGAAGAGTCCCTGAAAACAATCAGAAGCCGTTGGCCTAAAGGCGATCCAACAACAACAATCGAGAACCTGCTCGCTCAAGTTGATGAAGTAAAAAAGGCTGGAACTGCTCTTAAAGAGTCTGGTAAACCAGAGGCTCTGAGAACTTTTTTAGAAGAGGGCTCTCCTGTATCTAAGGATGTTACAGAAAGGGTTATTACCGGTTCCAACTTTGAAAACGCCCACAACTTACTGAAGCAGATTAATAAGCAAATAAATGGATTAAGAAGCTCTCCTCATGGGGAATTTGATGCATTTAAAATGAAAACATTGCTGGAGGCTAAAGACGCGATTGATCCGCAACTCCGTGAGTTTGCTCCGTTCAAGGCTGTAATGAAAAAGTTCGCAGATATTTCACAAACAGACGGCGGGTTTAATACAGTAACGGAACTCTTTGAAAAGGTAATAACACTACAGGAAAGGGGTTTTGTTGATAAGGCCGGACAGGACATGGTTAACAAGATCTTTACGGATCTAAGTCCAAGAGAAATAAGAAGGCTTCGGAATGTATTTATTGATACCGGCAAGGTTATTGGTTTAGACTTCGCTGAAATGGGAGCAGGAACTAAAGTTTGGAATGACTTAGTAAAAGCCCGTATTTTTCAGAGAATGGCTAAGATCCAAACAAAAAGGATCCTGAAAAGCGGGGACGAATTTGCAGAGTTAATTTTAACTGATTTGGTAAAAGACCAAAACCAAATGGACCTGCTTAGAAGCAGCCTTGGAATTGAAGCGACTAAAAATGCAACGTGGCTTAATTCTACAATAAACAGCAAAGCAAGGACGCCGGGTCAATTAGAAGTTAAAGAAACTATTTTCAATACAATTGATAAAGCATGGGGTTTATTGGGTAAAGCCAGGAGGGGGATAACCGGGGCACCGTCTAAGGAAGAATTGAATCGTTGGTTAATGGCCGAAGTAGTTACCGATCCTGGATTCATTAAAGCCATTGCACCACTCCGAAAGCTTTCACCTAAAAATCCTCTTTTATGGGAGAAGCTAAGGACTGTAATAAATAATGCTGGAAGAAGAGTCTCGGAAAATCTCAGTGGAACTTTTCAAGGGCTGGACGTTGAAGATTTAACGCCGTCCGTTGAATCCTCGGAACCAGGAACCTCACAATAAACGTTCTCAATGTATCCCACAATTTCCCCGTTTTCGTTCAACGTGATTGAACCAATTTGACTCATATTCATTTCCCGGCCACCTATCTTTATAGGTTCAGGAGTAATTACTTTGATTTGATCAACGCGCATGATTTAAATTTATTATCCTTACAATTGATGGAACAAGATTCTCTTTGTGTTTTACCCACATCCCCGAGGCTTCTGTTCCGTCTGCTGTTTGCAGTGAAACGCGCATCCTCTTGTTTGGATTGTCTTCGTCTAAAATCCATAGCTTAAGCCCGTAAAGCTTGGCCTTTTCCCATTTATCCCTAATGAATCTAGGGAGCCGTGCTTTTCCTGCTTGCAGTGTTCCCGTTTCGGTATTAACCAGGGTCGCTTCAACTTCAAAGCTACTTTCCGGGTCTTTGTCTCGCATGCAATTGATATGCATTTTGGTGATTTTGTAGCCGTTTTCGTCCTTCGTCAGGTGACTGTTATACCTCCTGCCATTGGGGATTAACCCCTTGCAAATAGCGCACTGATGGTCCATTCTCGCTTTGCGAATTAAGTCTCCAGGGTCTCTGTTTTGGGGCATGATTTTATAGCCCTTCTATCGTGATGACTATTTTCTCTTCGTTATAATGATTTACTTTGGTTGGCGGGTAGATGTGGAAACCGTTGGGCATGTTTTCAAACCCATCATCTTGTAATATCCCGGAACCAACAAGGGCGTCGGTGATCCATTTAGTACAAATATTTTCCGGGTCAAGTCTACCTGACAACTTGCGCCAGTGATGGAATTTAAGATTATATTTCTCGATAGGCGTTTCAACGCCATTCTTTGAGAAAGCTTCATGGATAAAATCGTGTTCCAAGTGGGAAGTCTTAGATGGTCCAAATGAATTTCTATATTTTTGCATTTCAAGTTAAAAGCCCTTCCTGATGCCGTCTCTTGACCGAGTGCCATTGTTTGTGGTGACTACGACAAAACCACACCACTTCCAGTGGTTTGCTATAGTCTGGGTGATGCCCTTCGACTTTTGGGTTCTGGCAGATGATGCAAGGGGTTTTGGTTAGTTTGCCGGTTTTAATCGCGTGATTTGCGGCATTAATAGCCTTTATCTTTTCCGGATTAGCCCGCTTATATTCCCTTATGGCCTCCTTTCTCTTTTCCGGATTATTCCTTTGCCAGCGCCTTTCGTACTCCCTTGCCTTTTCTAGATTATTCTCATACCAGCGCCTTCTACTCTGCCTTGCTTGCTCCAGGTGGGTTCTCCTCCATCGCCTTCTACTCTCCCTCTCTTTCTCCGGGTTATTCCTTTTCCAGTTTTTAGATCTTTCCTTATCACAATCCTTGCAATAACATCCTAGCCCATCTTTATTTCTTGGAGCTCTATAAAACTCAGTCGATTCTTTTTCTTCTAAGCATTTAGTGCATGTCTTCATCATTTTCCTCCTCCTTATCCATTTCATTAATTATCTATGATATCACTTAGGTCTTTGTGATCGTCAGCAAATAAGCAAAAGGCTTCGTTGTCTAATTCGAAATAATAATGACTATCAATTTCTTCTTTTATCTTTTCATCAGACCAAGACAATACTTCCTTTTCGGCTTCCTCTTGTGTTTTCCCAAAGTGCTTAACCCTTACATGGAATGCCGAAAGTTGGCACACCCCTGTAGTTATCTTTTTTATTTTTGTCATTGCCAGTGCCAAATAAGCCCTTCTTTCTTCATTGGACATTCGATCGTAGGCCCTGCTAAGTTCACTGCTTTTTATTGCAATCTCTTTGCTCATTGCTTCATCCTCCACTTTCTGTTAGACTCTCTCTTTCGACCCTTAGTGCCTCCTCCATCTCCTCATCTAAAAGCTCGCGGTAAAGCGGAACGTTCTCATCCCTTCTCAGAGCTTCATCCAATTCTTCATCCATATCAGTATCTCTTGATGTTGTCTAAGATCATTAAAACCAGCGCGTGAGTTGGGAACGAGGAGTAGCGATTCGTTTTGTTCTCTTCAATGTAAGAATTGATGTTTATCCTAATCTTTTCGATAAGGCCGGCGGTGGCGATGAATTCATCGTAGTCAATGGTTTCCCAATATACATTGGTTTTTAACACCATCGCCGTGAGGTCAAGGTCCATTTGCAGGTTTCTGGGAATCTTGATTAGTACCCTTGAAATGCTTCTGGCGAGCAGATGCTTTCGCACGTCCCTTTCCATGGGGTCCAGCGGTTCGAGAACGGAGTGGACCGAAGCGTAAATGATCTTCTGCATGGTCAACGTTCGGTTAAGTTCCATCGTTGGCTCAACAACCTGCCCCCAGCTGCTGGATTGCACCAGGCATCTAAAGAACATTAACAGTGCCAGAAAAATAGCAAAAATATAAAGCAGTCTTAGTACAAATTTCATGCGGATGCCCCCTTATTCCTTGATTTCATTATATAATTCAGCGGCTTCCTTCACCCACCGTGCTACCTCTAGAATCCTGGCAGACCGATCGCTTAAGTTCTGATTAGCCTCAATTCTCTGCCTGACCTCGCCTCTCACCAAATCCAGCAATGCTTTTACAGCCAGCCGTTGGTGTGGGGCTAACTTCAATTTCTCATCAAGGAAGTATCTAAGACCTTCGCTTAGGCAGTAGTAACTTAAACAATCCTCCGCCACTAAAACCTCTATTTCTTCAACCGCATGAAGGATGTTTTTTACCGCTTCCGACTGGTCTTTCCGTTCCTCAATGACAAGGGAGGTTGCAAACTTGATAGCATGTTCAATAATGCGTTGTGGCGGCACAATATGGCCTTCTTCTTTGTCTGCCGTGGTTTTACAAGAGACTCCTAGGGTTAAAATCAATGCAGTGACAATTAAGATTTTCATACTACGCTCTCCTTCTTTATAATGTTATCCAATACCCATTTATGCATACGATTCCATCTTGCATCCGGCGTCTCCGACCGAAAACAACCAGAATCATTTATAAAAATTATTTCGTTGGCTAGGCATTTAGCGATGTTCAAACCTTTAGCGAATATTTCTCCCCATTCATCTTTGTAATCCTGGAAGGACTCTTTAAAAATATAATTAGACAGACCTCTATGCTTCCAGATGGCACCAAGCGGGCAATATCTCTTCCCATCAAACACTTCTTCTTTGAGCAAAGCTTTTTCCGGCATCGCCTCCAGTGCTTCAAGCAGTTGTTTAAGGAAAAATTGGCCTCGTTTCCCCTTAATTGAGCGGTTGACGTTGGCTCGATAGAGATCCATGTATTCATAGTCATCCAAATATCCAGATCGTTCGTCGTACATTTACCCCTCCTGGACAACTACTTTTTCAAAGCCATTCGCTTCTCCATGATCCAAAATCTCCCGTTGTTCTGGAGTTGACGAAAAGGGCTCAACCACAAAGATCTTTCCGCCGCCCTCTTTCTGTGATAAATGGAGTAGATCTTTAATGATAAGATAATCTTTATCTCCATGGTCGAAGATGAATTGCTTTGCTGATCTGTAACTATCTGATAATACCATGTTGTACATTTTCAATTACTCCTTTTTTTTGGGTTCCATGTGTTCAATGAATTGCTTGAGACTCCGGGCTTCCATGCCGTTCCGTTTAGACTTAAAGCAGACTACAATGGGAAACAAATCTGGTATTTTTGTATCTACGTGATGCACTTTCACAACAACAAACTCCTCGCCCTTGAATATTGGATTTTTAAGTTTCCATATCGAGCCACCAATCGGTATGAACTGAACTTCCTGTACATTAGTTGTGCCGCCTTTTATTTCTCTTTTTATGGCAATCGCCTCTTTATTTAGATTGAAAACACCTGACTTTATCCTTGAATTGCATTTCACATTGTAAGTGATCCCTCACCCAAGCCCTCATTCTTTTCCATCGTGCCTCTTTTGTCTCCACTAAATCGCCTTTAACATAAAGGTTATTAACCCTAAAAATCTCTTGCTTAAAATATCTCCCTATGTAAATGGTCCCTATAAATTTATCGACTTCGGAACTGAATTGCAAGGGCGAGAGTTTTTTGTCGCTTATTGCCTCTATGCGATTTCGGATATCTTTAAGAACGGCCTGCCCCTTCTTGGAGTAGATAGATTGTTGCAAGTGGTAATGATAGGAGTTCATTTAGTTTCTCCTATCACCTCAAGATAAGCTACGATCACTACTTTTACGGTTTCAGGATCAATTTTTGAGAGCGAAGCCACCTCCAGGACTATTTTCTCAAAGTCCGCTTCTATTTCTTTCTGCCGATCCCGGTTCAATTGTTCGGCACGTATTTTGTCTTGTTCTTGCTTGGCCT
>Ga0224497_10002057_pt1 | contig 12146 bp, 8 predicted proteins | sample SF_Jul11_sed_USG_4_FD_167970 | JGI IMG/M metagenome (GOLD analysis project Ga0224497, IMG submission 167970) | Sediment microbial communities from San Francisco Bay, California, United States - SF_Jul11_sed_USGS_13 | ecosystem: Environmental > Aquatic > Marine > Sediment | place: USA: California... | reverse complement strand
GCCGGATCTGCTCGGCGGCACGGACAGCCAGATGATCGCCAACGTTATCGAGCGTCAGTTCAAGTCGGCAAACGACTGGCCCTTTGGCGCGGCGCTGTCGTTCATCCTCATGTACATCACCTTCTTCGCCCTCGCGGTCCGCGCGCTGACCTCGCGGGGCAAATCAGCCATGGAAGCCGCCTGATGCGCCGCCACCCCATTGGCCCACTGGATTACAACCGGCGCCTCTGGATCCGACTGACGCTGATCGCCACTTTCGTTTTCCTCTACGCGCCGATCCTCACCTTGATCGCGTTCAGCTTTAACGACAGCCGGCGAAACATCGTCTGGCGCGGCTTTACTCTCAAGTATTACGAGAAAGCCTGGAACAACGAGAGCATGATCGAGGCGTTCACGAATTCCCTCACCATCGCCTTCATCAGCACCATCGTGAGCATCATCCTGGGCGCCATGGTGGCGGTGTTGCTGTGGCGCTTTCGTTTCCCCTTCAAGGCGTCCTACGAGGGCGCTTCGGCACTGCCCATCGTTATTCCCGAAATCTGTATGGGCGTGGCCATGCTCGCCTTCTTCGCCCGCATCGGCTGGCCAAGTGGCATGCCGTACCCGTTCAATCTTTCGCAGATCACCATTGCGCATATCTCCTTCAGCTTCCCTTTTGTCGCGGTGGTGGTCCGGGCCCGCCTGGCAAGCTTCAACCGGGAGCTGGAGGAAGCCGCCAAGGACCTGGGTGCGAGCGAATGGCAGACCTTCCGCGACGTGCTCATACCGTATATGCGGCCCGGGCTGGTGGCCGGGGGCCTGCTCGCGTTCACGCTCTCTCTGGACGACTTCGTGATTACCTTTTTCACCTCGGGACCGGATACCGTAACCTTCCCGGTCAAGGTATATTCCATGGTGAGGTTTTCGGTCACTCCGGAAGTCAATGCAGCGTCCGCAGTGCTCATCGTCATTACCGTGCTGCTCACCACCACTGCCCTTTGGATCCAGAGCCGGATGGATAAGAAGTGAACGGCGAAACCGAAACGATCATCGAAATCGGTAACGTCACCAAACGCTTCGGAAGCGTGGTCACCGCCGTGGACGACGTATCGCTGGAGATCAAATCCGGTGAATTCTTCGCCCTCCTCGGTCCGTCCGGCTGCGGCAAAACGACGTTGCTGAGGATGCTCGCCGGCTTTGAGACGCCGACATCGGGTCAGGTGCGTATCGACGGACGCGACATGGCCGGCGTGCCGCCAAACCGGCGCGACGTCAACATGGTGTTTCAATCGTATGCGGTTTTCCCTCACATGTCGGTTGCAGAAAACGTGGGCTACGGGCTCAAAGTCACCGGCACGCCCAGGACCGAGATCGACACACGGGTGGAAGAGGCATTGGCGCTGGTTCAGCTGAAGGGCTACGGCGAGCGTAAACCCGATCAGCTTTCAGGCGGTCAGCGCCAGCGGGTCGCCCTGGCCCGGGCGTTAGTGAAAAAACCCAAGGTGCTGCTGCTGGATGAGCCTCTTTCAGCGCTTGACGCAAAATTACGCGAAGCGATGCAGCTCGAGCTCGTGGGCCTTCAGCACGCCGTGGGGATCACTTTCGTCATAGTCACCCACGATCAGGACGAAGCCCTCTCCATGGCGGATCGTATCGCCGTCATGGACAGCGGACGGGTGCGCCAGGTGGCCCCGCCGGAAGAGCTTTATGAATACCCGAACTCGCGCTTCGTCGCCGACTTCATCGGCAAGATGAACCTGTTCAGGGGCAGCGTCAGGCGCGGTTCCAACGATGCCAGCGAAGTCGTCGTGGAAGGCCTGGGGGCCGTTCGACTGCCTCACGGGAAGAACTTGAGCGGCGAGATTGGCATCGCAGTGCGGCCGGAAAAGATAAAGGTCACCTCAACACGGCCGGAGTCAGAATCCGTCGCTTTCGAGGCCAGGCTCGACAACATCGCCTACCACGGCAGCGAGAGCCACCTCTTTCTGACCAACAATAGCGGCGTTCGTATTGCCGTGACCTTGCAAAACGACTCCCGCAACGTAACGCGGTATCAAGCGGGGGAAAGTCTTTGGGTGAGCTGGGCGCCGACGGATACCCTGGTGCTGGAGGACTGACAGGAACCGCTGCGTGAATCGAAGCCCGATTGTGGGAGCGGGCTTGCCCGCGATTCCTTAAATCAGGCCGTTATTTAACCGGTAATTTGTGATAATTGATTAGCGGCGTGAGTATTTTCCACGCATTGGGGGCGGCCGCGGCATACTAATCACGAATCACTAGTCACCAATCGCTTAAACCCAGCTACTCATGTCGTCGAGGGTTCCCCAGCCGGTGAACTTTCCCGCGCCTCGGCATTTCGATCCCTCGCCATCAACACGTACACCGCCGGCACCACGAACAGGGTAAACAGTGTGCCTATGCCCAAGCCCGTGGTGATCACCAGTCCGATGTGAAAACGGCTCACGGCACCGGGTCCCGCCGCCGTCAGCAACGGCACCATGGCCATCAGCATGGCAACGGTAGTCATGAGAATCGGGCGCAGCCGTACAGCTGCCGCCTGTTCCACGGCTTTGCGCTTTGACAGGCTCTCCCTGATTTGAAGTTGATTCGCGAACTCGACGATGAGGATCCCGTTTTTTGCAATCAACCCGATGAGGGTGATTAATCCCACCTGGGTATAGATATTCAAGGTCGCGAAGCCGAGGGTGATGAAGGCGAGCGCACCGGCAATGGACATGGGCACGGACACCAGAATGATCACCGGGTCACGCCAGCTCTCGAACTGACCCGCCAGCACCAGGTAGATCACGAACAGCGAGAGGAAGAAGGTGATGATCAGAGCGCTGCCCTGCTCCGCGTACTGCCGCGAGGCGCCGGTGTAATCCCAGCTGAAGCCCTGGGGAAAGGTCTCGCGCGCCTGTTTCTCTAGATAAGCGAGCGCATCGCCAAGCGTCACGCCCGGCCTCATCACGCCCTCAACGGTGAGCGAATTGAGCTGCTGGAACTGACTTCGCTTGCTGGGCTCGACGTCCCGCTCGAGGCGAACAATCGCCGACATGGGGACCAGATCGCCGGTGCCCGTGCGCAGGTAATAGTTTTCCAGCATCCCCGGGCTTAAGCGGAACCGCCGATCCACCTGAGGGATCACTTTGTAGCTGCGTCCCTCGAGGCTGAAGCGGTTGACGTTGCCGCCGCCAAGCATGGTCGACAGGTTGCGCCCGATCTCGCGCATGCTGATTCCGAGATCGCCGGCGCGGTCGCGATCCACCACCACCGTGGTCCTGGGGCGCGAGAACTCCACCGATTTCTTGAGAAAGATAAAATTTCCGCTCTGCATCGCCTGGCCGATGAGCGCGTCCGCTGCCTCGTCCATGCGTTCGTAGGAGGCGTCCGAGGTAACGACGAACTGAACCGGCAGGCCCCCTCCCGAACCGGGGAGACTCGGCCGGGGAAATGCCGCAATCTGCAGTCCGGCAATTTTCGAGAGCTTGGCCTGCAGCTCGGGCTGCACCGCCATTTGCGACCGCTCCCGCTGGGTGGGCGGGGGCATCTTGAAGCCGCCGAATATGGAGCTAGGGTTGCCGCCCATGCCAAGCAGAAAGAAGCTCTCGTCGTACTCCGGAATCGCCTCGAAAGCATCGTGGATCTGCGCCGTGTAGAGCTGGTCGTATTCGATGGTCGCAGTCTGCGGCGCCGTGGCGGCGAAAAACAGAATACTCTGGTCCTCGTCCGGCGCCAGTTCGTTTTGACTGAAAGCAAACAGAAAATAAATGCTGAACAGAATCGTAAACCCGAACAGCAGCGTCGCCGGAAGACAGTCGAGCGCCCCGCGAAGCCGTCTCAGAAAATATTGTGAAAGATTTTCAAAGAACCTTTCCACGGCGTGCTCGAAACGCCCGCCCTCCTTTTTCAGCACTTTCGCCGACAGCATTGGCGACAGGGTCAACGCCACGATCCCCGATACCAGCACCGCGCCTGCGAGTGTAAAAGCGAACTCCGTGAACAACGTTCCCACCAGGCCGCCCATAAAACCGATGGGCGCATAAACCGCCACCAGAGTGGTGGTCATGGCGATGATCGGCAGCGCCAGCTCGCGCGCGCCTTTGAGCGCGGCGTCCTTGGGGGACATACCGCCCGCAACGTGACGGTGGACGTTCTCCACCACGATGATGGCGTCATCCACCACCAGTCCGATAGCGAGAACCATGGCGAGCAGCGTCAGCAGGTTTATCGAATAACCAAGCAGCAGCATAATGAAGGCGCCACCGATGAGAGAGAGGGGCACGGCCACAGACGGAATCAAGGCGGCGCGAAGGGACCCGAGAGAAAGGAATATGACCAGCAGCACGATTGCCACTGCTTCCGCAAGAGTCTTGAATACCTCTTCGATGGAATCCTGAATGAATACGCTGGCGTCGTAAGGAATTCGAAGCAAGAGTCCTTCCGGAAACTGGCCTTGAATTTCCGGAATGGTTGCGTGAACGCTCTTGGCGACGGTGAGCGGATTGGCACCGGGCACCGGCTCAATGCCCACGTAAATGGACGGCTTGTCCTTGTACAAACTGATGGAATCGTAGGTTTCGGCGCCCAGCTCCGCGTTGGCGATATCCTCGATGCGAACCAGCGCGCCGCCCCCGGATTTGACCACCAGCTTGCGGAACTCCGACTCGCGGCCCACGTCGGTGGTTGCCCCGAGATCGATGCTGACGAAAGCGCCCTTGGCGCTTCCCACCGCCGCTTGATAGTTGTTTGCCTGAAGCACGTCGGCCACGTCCACCGCGGTGACGTCAAGCGCCGCCATGCGGCGGGGATCCAGCCAGACTCTCAGCGCGTAGGTCTTGTTGCCGATGAGCCGCGCCTTGGCTACACCCGGAACCGCCTGAAGCTTGGGCTGAACCACGCGCAGGAGATAGTCGGTGATCTGGGAAGGCGTCATGCTGTCGCTGTAAAAAGCCAGATACATGAGCGCGGTGGTGTCGCCGGTGGTGGAGTCGATGACCGGGTCCTCGGCTTCCGCCGGCAAAACGTTGCGCTGACTTGCAACCTTAGCCTGGATTTCCGACACCGCGGCGTTGGCGTCGTAGTTGAGCTCCATGTGGGCTTCGATAACGGAAACGCCCTGGGTGCTGGAGGCGGCCAAGTAATCGATGCCGTTGGCCTCCGCAATGGCCTGCTGCAGCGGCGTGGTAATGAACCCCTTCATCAGCTCGCTGCCCGCGCCTGGAAATGCCGTGGTCACGGTAACCACGGTATTTAGGGTCTCCGGATATTCCCGCACCTCGAGATCAAGAATGGAGCGAAGGCCCAGCACCAGGATCAGCAGGCTGACGACGCTCGCCAGCACCGGACGGTGAATAAAGACGTCGGTAAATTTCACGGCGCGCTTACCTTGCCGTCCAGCGCCACGCTGTTATCGATCTGAATCGTCTGTCCGTTGCGCAGTTTGAGCTGGCCCGTATTCACCACGCGATCGCCGCTGGCAAGTCCGTCGAGGATCTGCACCCTGTCGCCCCGGTCTTCGCCGGTTTTCACCGGAAGCCGCTGAACGGTGGGCTGTCCATCCTTTTCGAGAATCTTGAAAACGGTGTCTCCGTAGGGCGCGAACGCGATCGCGGTTCGCGGCAGCGTCATCACGCCGCGGCTCTCCCCGATGAGTGTTTTCACCTCGGCAAACATGCCGGGCCGGAGCCGGCCGGTGGGATTGTCCAGGGTGGCCCGAATCCGTAATGCGCGTGTTCCCGGATCGACCCCAGGGTCCTGGGCGCTGATTCGCCCGTTAAATATTTCCTGCCCGTATCCCTGAACCGTCACTTCCACCGAAAGTCCCGGCGCCACCATATCTACGTACCGCTCCGGCAGCGTGTAGTCGACGAATATGGGTGAAAGGTCCTGGAGCAGCACGATGCGCGCGCCCGGCGCCAGGTATTCGCCCACGTCCACCTGGCGGATGCCGAGCAGACCGTCGAAGGGAGCGCGGATGGTTTTTTCGTTGTTCTGAGCGCGCTTGGCCGCGACCTGGGCGCGGGCGAAAGCCAGCTGTGCCTGCAAACGATCGTATTCCGATCGGGAGATGTTGCGCTTTTCCAGCAGCTCTTCGCCGCGGCGGAACTCCACCTCCGCAAGCCTCGCTTCCGCCGCCAGACCCTCCAGGTCTGCCTGATCCACAGCGGCGTCGAGCTGCACCAGCGGAACGCCGGCCGCCACCGCCTGGCCGGATTCGAAGCTGATGGTCTCCACCTGGCCCGCGACCTCGGTGGTCACGTAGACGCCTCGGCTCGCCACCAGGCTGCCCACGGAGGTGAGGTAGCGCTCCCAGACCTCGGTGGTGACCTCGGCGGCCGACACCGTGGGCGGCGGCGGGCCCTGACGCGACATGGAATCTTGTATCTGTTTGTATTTCCAGCCGAAAATGCCGCCGAACAGGGCGACAAGTACGACCAGCACGAACACGATCCTTGCGATCATTTTTTACATCCGTGGTTGGGGGCAGAACCCCGGATGACCTTCTATCCGTGTCCGGACGGTCAGCCGCAGGGGAACGAAAAGCGCGTCAGTATAAAGGGGCGAAGGTGAAGGGGAAATGTTGGACGGGGAGGTCGAGTCTCGTATTTCGTATTTCGTATGTGGTATCGAGGGGCTCAGGTACATCGCCACGGATGCGTCCGCTCCCTCCAGTCTACGGCCTATTGCCCACAGCCTGATATAATCCGGCGCCTTTTTAAGCGCTTTTTTCTCATGAGCACCGAGCAAAACTACGTCGCCTGGTTCCGCAACTCCGCGCCGTACATCAACGCTCACCGTAACCGGATCTTCGTCATTCAGTTCGACGGTGAGGTGGTGGACTCGGAACGGTTTGCCGGGGTCATCCACGATATCGCTCTGCTCAACAGCCTGGGCGTCAGGCTGGTGATCGTTCACGGCGCGAGACCGCAGATCGAGCAGCGGCTTGCCGCCGCCGGACTTAGCCCCGCGTACGCAGGCGGGATGCGGGTCACGGATGCCGCGGCCCTGGAGGCGGCCAAAGAGGCGGTGGGCGTTTTGCGTTTAGAAGTGGAGTCGCGGCTGTCCATGGGTTTGCCCAACTCCCCCATGGCGGGCGCCCGTATTCGGGTCGTCTCGGGTAATTTCGTTACCGCCCGTCCGCTCGGGGTGCGTGACGGCGTCGACTTCCGCTACACCGGCGAAGTGCGCCGGATTGACGGCCACGCAATCCGATCGAATCTCGAATCCGGCGCGGTGGTGCTGCTGTCACCGCTCGGCTGTTCACCCACGGGAGAAGTGTTCAATCTTCTCGCCGAGGAAGTCGCCACGGCGGTCGCCATCGAGCTGCACGCCGCCAAGCTGCTGTTCCTCGGCAAAGCCGCGACGCCAGCCGAAGACGCCGCGCCGGTTCCGACTGAGCTCAGCCTTGCTCAGGCCAGCGAGACCTTGGCGCAGATCAGAAAGTCCCGGCCACTGGACGATCCCGCGCTCGCCCAGCTCACCAACGCCGTGCGCGCCTGCAGGAACGGCGTGAGCCGCGTGCATCTTCTGGATCAGAACATTGACGGCGCGATATTGCTTGAGCTTTTTACCCGTGACGGGGTCGGCACCATGGTCAATGCCGACGCCTACGACGCCATCCGCCGCGCAGATGTGGACGACGTCGGTGGCATCCTCGAGCTCATTCAGCCGCTCGAGGCCCAAGGCATTCTGGTGCGCCGCTCACGAGAGAAACTGGAGATGGAAATCGGCCAGTTTCACGTGGTTGAGCGCGACGGCGCCATCGTCGCCTGCGCCGCGGCGTACCCGTTTAACGAGGGCAACGTGATGGAACTGGCCTGCCTTGCCGTGCACGACGACTATCGAAACGGCGGTCGCGGCGACGCGTTGCTCAACGCGGTAGAAAGTCAGGCCCGCGGTATCGGCGCAAAGCAACTTTTGGTGCTGACCACGCAGACCTCGCACTGGTTCAAGGAACGCGGCTTCGTGGACGGCGCCATCGAAGATCTCCCGGTGGAGCGGAAATTCCTGTACAACTATCAGCGGAATTCGAAGGTGTTGGTGAAAGAGCTCTAAAGAAAGTATGTAGTAGGTAGTATGTAGTATGTGGGGCAAAAATGGTTTGCTTCTTATTCCCTACATACTACATACCGCATACTACATACTCATCACGAAGCGTTTGCATTGATTTCACTCACAATCTCATCCAACGCCTTCGCCGGATCCGGCGCCGCGGTAATCGGTCTGCCGATGACCAGGTAGTGGGCGCCGAGGCTCATTGCTTTTGCCGCAGTCATGAACCGCTTCTGATCACCTTGCGCCGAATCGGCGGGGCGGATGCCGGGGGTCACGCGAAGGAATGCGTCGGCCACGTTTCCTTTGAGACCCTCGAGCTCTTTCGGCGAGCACACCACGCCGTCCAGACCGGCCTGTTCTGCAAGCCGCGCCAGATTGACGACATGATCTTCCAGCGAACTGCTTAGGCCGATCGCGTCCAGATCCGCTGCGTCCAGGCTGGTCAGTACCGTCACCGCCGTGAGCAGCGGGCGCGCCGTGGACGCGTCCACGGCCTCACGTGCCGCCTCCATCATCCCGCGCCCGCCCGACGCATGAACGTTGACCATCCAGACTTCGAGAGCCGCGGCGGCGCGACACGCTCCTGCCACCGTGTTGGGAATGTCATGAAACTTGAGGTCCAAAAAAATACTGAAGCCCCGGTTCTGAAGCGCCTCTATCACCCGGGGACCGGTTCGGACGAACAGCTCCTTACCCACTTTTACCCGGCAAAGCCTCGGGTCCAGATGAGACGCCAGCGCCAACGCATCGTCCTGGGTCGAGACGTCGAGGGCAACGATGATGCGGGGACCTAGTTTGGAAGGCATGTGCGCTCAATAACCGCGGAAGAATTTGTAAGCCGTGAGTATGTAGTATGTGGTAGGTAGTATGTAAGGACTGAAAATAACAGTACGACCTCTTTCCCCACATACTACATACCGCATCAGAACTCTTAGTAAAACATTCAGCCAAACTGAGACCGCACGCTTCACTCCCCCTCTACTCCCTTAATCGGCATAATCGTATTCCAGTGCTTGCAGCTCGGACACTGCCAGTGAAGCAACTTCGCAGGGAAACCACAGTGCGCGCATTTGTAGACCGGCCGGTTCTGTAAAAGCTCGCTGGTCAGGTCTTTCAGAATTCGTAGATGCTGAGTTGAGTCTTCGTCGGCTTCTTCCAGCTCGAGCTGAAGTAGCCGATCCAGTCCGCGCACCGAAGTGCGCCTCCTCAGCTGATCCGCCATGAACTCGATGGCCGCGTGTACACCCTGCTCTTTTTGTCGGATTTCGGCCAGCGCAAGCGTCGCGGTAATCCAGCCGTAGCTGTCCATCAGGCGGTAAAGGTAGGAATCAACCTCGCCTGAACGTCCGAGCGCGCTGTAGCACTTGTGTATGCGCTCCACGGTCTCCGGCAGATAATCAGGGTTTTGTTCTTCGATCCTCTGGTAGGCGCGTATGGCGCGCTCGTAATCTTCCTTCTGAAACAGGACGTCGCCTTCCAGCAGGCTCGCGCGCACGCAACCCCGGTGGGAATCCAAGGCTTTCTGTACCGCCTTGAGGGCACCCTTAAAATTTCCAGAATGACGCTCCTGTTCCGCAATCTCGCAATGGTAATGGGCAATGACGCCCCCGAGCTGGTTGCCCGTCAGCTTTTCCATTCTCCGTGCGGAAACAATGGCCTTGTCCCAGTCCTTTTCCTGCTCGTAGATGTCGATGAGCTGGCGAAGCGCCTGAACTCGATACGCGTCCGACTCCGCAAGCTCCTGAAAAAGATCTTCGGCCCGGTCCAGCAGCCCCGCGCTCAGGTAGTCCTGGCCCAGCTCCAGCAGAGCCTCGTTGCGCTGCTCCGGGCTCAAGGTATCTCGGGCAATCAGGTTTTGATGGATGCGGATGGCGCGGTCCACCTCTCCCCGGCGCCGGTAGAGATTACCCAGCGCGAGGTGGGTCTCCACCGTCTCGCTGTCCACTTCGAGAACCTTGATGAAGACTTCGATGGCTTTGTCGGGCTGCTCGTTGAGGAGGTAGTTAATACCCTTGAAGTAGTCCGAGCGAAGGCCGTTGCCAGGCCTGTTGACGCCGTTTCGCCCGTCGACGTGGCGCGCCAGATACCAGCCGGAGGCCGCCGCTACCGGCAGCAACAACCAGAGAAAATTGAGCGCGTTCAAATGTTTTCCCCCAGAAACTCCCGCTCAACCGGCACGCCGCCGTTCAATAGAACTTTCAAATTAGCATAGCCCGCGCGGGTATCGTGTTGCGTCTTATCGGCAAAACAAAAACGGCATGCCCCGCGCGTGCGGAAACATGCCGTTTTCTTGTGCCGCCGGGCGCGCAGACTCGATGCCCCGGGGCTAGATTCGAAACTCGCGCGCTTCCGGTCGAAACTTTCAGTCCTCTCCGCCGACCACCACGGTTGCCTGCTTTTTCCCCTCGCGGTCAGGGCTAGCTGCGCTATCGACGCGCTCCCTAAGCTCCTTACCCGGTTTAAAGTGGGGCACATATTTAGCCGGAAGAGACACTGGCGCACCCGTCTTCGGGTTGCGGCCGACGCGACCCGGACGGAAATGCAGCGAGAAGCTGCCGAAGCCGCGTATCTCGATGCGTTCGCCGTTCGCCAGGCGCTCAGCCATGTGCTCGAGAATCGTCTTGACCGCGAGTTCGACGTCCCGGTACGCGAGCTGAGACTGTTTCTGGGCTATTTGTTCTATTAGTTCCGACTTGGTCATTATCCCGCTCCCCTGCCGGTCGACCAGACGAGAATGTGCTCGCTGCCATAATCCCCGCGGCCTCTGAGAGCCCGCGGTTGGATTAATCCGGTCACGTGGCGAAGCGCCCGCGAGGACGCTTCCCGGTTTTGCAGACGCACTCCCGTCAGTTGTTGTTGTCGTCTTCGTCGTGGCTGTCCATCTGTTCCTTGATTATGTCTCCGAGACTCGTTCCGCCACTTGCAGAAGCGGACGTGTACTCCTCGACCGCGGCGGCCTCTTCATCGCTATCTTTGGCCTTTACGGAGAGTGAGATAGTGCGCTTTTTCCTGTCTACGCCTATAAATTTCGCCTCGATGCGCTCGCCCACTTTGAGCACGGTACGCGCGTCCTCTACTCGATCCCTGGAGAGTTCCGAGGCGCGAAGGTTCCCTTCAACGCCGTCCATGAGTTGGATCACCGCGCCCTTGGCATCCACCTCGGCAACTTCCCCTTCGACGATGCTTCCCTTGGGATAGGTGGCGAGAAATGCAGAAAACGGATCCTTATCGAGCTGTTTCACACCCAGCGAAATTCGCTCTCTCTCGGCGTCAACGGATAGAACGACTGTTTCCAGTTCTTCGCCTTTCTTGAATTTGCGTATGACATCGTCGCCTGTATCGTTCCATGAAAGGTCGGACAGATGCACCAGTCCATCGATGCCGCCGTCCAGCCCAACGAAAACGCCGAAATCGGTGATCGATTTGATGTTGCCGGTCACATGATCGCCCTTCTTGAAAGAAGTGGCAAATTCCTCCCACGGGTTCGCCGCGCACTGCTTGATGCCCAGCGAAATCCTGCGTCGCTCTTCGTCGATATCGAGCACCATCACCTCGATTTCGTCGCCAAGCTGAACAACTTTGGTGGGATGAATGTTTTTGTTGGTCCAGTCCATCTCGGAAACGTGCACCAGACCTTCCACGCCTTCTTCGATTTCCACAAAGCAGCCGTAGTCGGCAATGTTGGTGACCTTGCCGAAGATCCGAGTGCCTTCAGGATAACGACGGGCAATCTCGACCCACGGATCCGCCCCAAGCTGCTTGAGTCCGAGTGAAACCCGGTTGCGCTCGCGATCGAACTTGAGCACCTTGACCTCGATCTCGTCACCGACGTTGACCACTTCGGTCGGATGCTTGACTCGCTTCCACGCCATGTCGGTGATGTGGAGCAAGCCGTCGATACCGCCGAGATCAACGAAAGCACCGTAATCGGTGAGGTTCTTCACCACGCCCTTGACCACCGAGCCTTCCTGAAGATTTTCCAGCAAAGCGTCGCGCTCCGCCGAGTTCTCTTCCTCCACCACAGCGCGCCGTGACACGACGACGTTGTTTCTGCGGCGGTCAAGCTTGATGACTTTAAATTCGAGCGGCTTTCCCTCCAGGTAGGATGT
>Ga0224497_10002055_pt1 | contig 12169 bp, 4 predicted proteins | sample SF_Jul11_sed_USG_4_FD_167970 | JGI IMG/M metagenome (GOLD analysis project Ga0224497, IMG submission 167970) | Sediment microbial communities from San Francisco Bay, California, United States - SF_Jul11_sed_USGS_13 | ecosystem: Environmental > Aquatic > Marine > Sediment | place: USA: California... | reverse complement strand
CGCGGCGCGGGTCGGTGGTGGCGGCGGAGACCCGTCCGGAGAGGGCGAAGCCGGCGCCCAGGAGCCCCGATTCGTAGCCCACCGACCCGCGCCGCGTGTCGTAGGAGCCGAGCACCAGGCGCGCGTCGCCGCCGGGGCTCGCAGACAGGGGGCGGCTCGCGAAGTTGACGGAGCCGCCGAAGGACGGCGAGCCCACCGAGGACGTGCCCACGCCGCGCTGGATCTCGATCGAGTCGACGGCGGCGGCGAAGTCGTGGAAGTTGTTGAAGTAGAGCGCGTGCTCGGCCGGGTCGTTGAGCGGCGCGCCGTCGAAGGTCATGTTGATCCGCGTCTGCTGAATGCCGCGGAGGCTGAAGTAGGAGTAGTTGGACCCGGTCCCGGAGTCCGAGGTCCAGGTCATCGACGGCGTGTACTGCAAGAGCGCCGGCACGTCCTGCCCGTAGCTCGCCCGCTCGAGCTCCTCGCGCTCGAGGGTGCGCTGCGTCACCGGCAGCTCCTCGCCGGCCCGGATCCCCTGCACGGTGATCGCCTCCGACACCGCGAGCGGCGCCGCCAGCCGCAGCTCGACCTCGGCACCCTCGGGCGTGACCGTCACCCGGTAGACCCCCGCGAGGTAGGCGGGGTGGCGGACCCGGACGCTCCACTCCCCCGGCCCCACGGCGATCGCGACCCGGCCCTCGCCGTCGGTGACCGCCGAGCGCTCGCCGATTCCCTCCCGGCCGTCGACGGCCACCCTCGCGCCGGCCAGCGGCTCGCCGGCGGGAGCCAGGACGACGCCGCGCAGCGCCGGCTCGGGCCCGCCGCCGGCCGCCAGGCTCGGCGGCGCCAGGATCGCCGCCGCGAAGGCCACGGCGAGGCCCAGCGCGCTGCCGGGCCGCGGGCGTCGCCCGCCGCGAAGAGGTCGTTCGGCCATCTTGCTCGTCATCGTCCTTCTCCCGCCTCGGGAGCGGCCGATCCGAGCCGCCGCTTCGACTCCCTCGAACTGTCGTGGGAGCGCTGCGGGCGCCGCTGCCTACGCCGGTATGACCCGGGTCAGGTTCGAGGGTGTGATCTCAGGCCGGCCGGCCACCCCTGGGCAGCTGCCAGTCTCTACCGCCGAGCGCCGCAGGTCAAGGCCGCCTCGTAGACGAGTCACCGGGGCGCGAGGTCGAGCTCGACGCCGTCGATCTCTCCCACCGGCTCGACCGCCAGCAGGGCGGCGAGCGTCGGCGCCAGGTCGACGGTCCGCACCCGCTCGCCGCGCAGGCCCCCCGGCAGCCCTGGCGCCGCGATCACGAGCGGGACGTGGGTGTCGTAGGGCCATGCCGTGCCGTGGCTCGAGGCGACGGTGCGGGTGGAGAGGAAGAACTCGCCGTTCTCGACGAGGAGGTCGGGACCGCGCTCCGGCGGGAAGCTGTGGACGAACAGGCGGCCCATCGGGTCCGCCGCCGTCGCCGGCGCCGTGAGCTCGGTCCGCGTCCAGACGTGGGCGACCGCCGGGCAGCCGGCCATCAGCTCCGCCGCCGCCCGCTCGACCTCCTCGACCTCGCGCCCTGCCGCCGCCACCGCTTCGCGATTGACGAACGGCCCCGGCAGGAGCCAGGCGCCGGCGCCGAAGCGCCCCTGCAGCCGCTCGTAGACCCGCTGCATGCAGAGCACGTCGGCGGTGTCGGCCCGCCGTCCTTCGAGCCCGCGCGCCCGCTGCAGCTCGGGAACCGGCACCGAGCCGTGGTCGGCGCTCAGCGCCAGGACGACGTGGTCGAGCCCGATGCGGCGGTCGAGGAGGTCGAACAGCTGGCCCAGGGTCGCGTCGAGCCGGCGCAGGGTGTCGAGCAGCTGCGGACTGTCCGGTCCGTAGGCGTGGCCGACGGCGTCGGTCGCCGAGAAGCCCAGGGCCAGCAGATCGGGGACCTCGTCGCCGCCCAGCGCCTCGGCGCCGATCACGTGCTCGGCGAAGCGCGCCAGGTGCTCGTCGAGCCAGGGCGAGGCGAAGATCTCCTCGTAGAAGCTCGACCCGGGCGCCGGCGAGAGCCCGCCGAACGCGATCGGCGGATCGGGCTCGAGCGGCCCCAGGTCGTAGGAGACGATGCCGACCGCTTCGAGCTCCTCGGGCGCGGCGGGCAGGAGCTCCCAGGCGGTGCCGAAGTGGCGATCCAGCAGCCGCTGGTCGTTGAACCGGGCCACCCACTCGGGCTCCTTGCGGTAGGAGTACCCGGCGCTCTCCCAGGAGCCGTCCTCGTCGTCGTAGAAGAACACCCCGTCCGCGGCGCGCCCGCCCATCAGGACGGCCGAGCGGTCCTTGCCCGAGAGCGAGAAGACGCGCGCCCCCGGGTAGCGCTCGGCGAGCCAGTCGCCCAGCGTCGCGCACTCGAGCCGCTCCACCGAGACCTCCCCGGCGTCGTCGCCGGCCGAGTAGACGACCTCGCCGCTCTCGCGGTCGATCCAGTAGTTGCTGAACACGCCGTGGCGGCTGGGATGGCAACCGGTGGCCAGGGTGGCGTGGCCCGGCGCCGTGGCGGTGATCGCGTGGTCGTGGTGGGCCGCGGTGAAGCGCACGCCCTCGTCGAGCAGGTACCGCAGGCCGCCGGTCCAGAAGCGATCGAAACGGTCCAGGAAGTCGGCCCGCATCTGGTCGACGACGATCAGCACGACCAGGCGCGGAGTGCCTTCCGGCGGCGGCGCCTGGGGCGCCCGGCAGGACGCGAGCGCGCAGGCCATGACGCCGGCGGCAAGGAGCCGGCGGGCCCGGCGGCGGTCGCGCAGTGATCCCCACACGTCGGCGAGTATACGGCGGCGCGAACGGCCGGTGCGACTACCATCCGTGGAGCCCGACTCACGTGGAGAGCCCAGCCAATGGTCGATCGCACGCCTCCGTCCTTCGAGGTCGCCGGCATCCGGCGAGGAGGTCGCGCCGCTCGAGATGGATCTGCACTGTGCGCTGCTACTGACTTCCTGTGTCGTGTTCTCTTTCATGCAATGGAGCATTGAAGGTGCCGCGCCTGCCCTCGTGCCCGGGGCCGGATCGACTGAGCGTGGCGCGGCGCTGAGTCGCCTCTTCGCCGCGCCGTGGCGCGAGAGCGCGGCCCATGGCGGCGCGGCTGCGCTGACGCGCCCCACACGCTAGTCTCCGAGGAATCGATCGGCGGCAGGGTGGCCGGCGCGGCCTGCAGCGCGGCGGCGCCCCGATCGTGCTCTCCAGCGCGCGGGCCACCATCGCGCCGCGGCGGCAGGACTACTCCTAGCCGGACAGGCAGGGGCCCTGCAACAGCCCCACGGCGAAGTAGCAGGGCTCCGCCCGACAATCGACCATGTAGACGTCCAGCAGGAAGCTGCCGGGGCCCTTGATCTCGATCGCGGGCTGGGCATCGGTCTGGGTATCCTCGTCGAGATCGTTGCCGTCCGCGTCGAGGAGATAGAGGTCCAGATCGAGACAGTCGGCGTCGCAGATCCCGATGATCGTGTAGACGGCCTCGTCGTCGAGATCGACCTGGAGAAGGGTGCTTTCGTCCTGGTCGAGAGCTGGGTCCTCTGCCTCGAGGTGCGTCAATTTGAGATCACGGCAGAAGTCCTCGTTCAGGTCGTCGAGCTGCTCGAACAGTCTCACTTGCAGGTCCTCCTGGGACCGCAGAGTGGCGGCGGTCAGCAGCATGAGAGCCAAGAGCACAAAAGGGATCAGACGCATCGTTCAGTTCTCCCGGCCGGCCGCACCGTCCTCCGCCTTCGCCTCGCGATTCTCATGGATCGAGCCGACCCACTCTAGCACGGAGGCCTGCCGGATCGGCTTGCCGTCGACGTCCGCGAAGAGGCTCTTCGCGACGTGGAAGCCGAGAGCTCGATAGGCCTCGAACTGCGCCTCGTCGAAGGACTGGTCCACCGTCGACTGGTGCGGGAACTCGGGATGGCGATGTCGGTACTCGGTGACGACCGGATCCTCCAGGCCGGTGATCGACGCCTTCAGCAGGATCAGGTATCCGGTCTCCTCCCCCAGGCCGCGGTCCGGGTACGTGATCTTGCCTATCGCAACCTGCCGCCGACTCTTTCCTTCGCGAGGGCGGAGATCCGAGACGTCGATGTCGATCTCGACGTCGAGATCGATCCTCGCGTAGCGGATGACGGTCGCCAGACCCGCGAAGTTCATGTGCCGGTCGGCCTCCGCGTCACCCGCGATGATGAGTGCGCACCGTCTTCTCAACAGCTCGAAGATCGCCGTGTTCTCCAGGTGTCCCCCGTCCGAGACGTTGACGTTCCGGCCCTCGTCGTCCATGCCGCTCGACAGCTCCTTGAGGAACAGGTAGGGCCCCGGCCGCAGCCGGAAGCGGCCTGCCAGCGGCGCGAGGACTCGCCCGACGCGGTTGAGCCATCGTGTCGTCCCGGCCGCCCTCGCTCGCGCCCACTCCCGCACCTCTCGCGGGTTCGGGATCCAGTAGCCCAGCCGGATGTTGAGCAGGGCGAGCAGCACGACCAGCGGTCCCATGGTGAAGGCCCCCATGTTGGGGGCCGCCGCGGCGCCCGACACCGCCATCGCCGCGCCGAGGCCGAGGTCCGGGACCGAGGCCTCCATGTCCATGGTCCGGCAGTACTGCGCCTTCTTCCCGCCGCCGACCCAGTACTTGCTGAAGATGAAGAAGTCGCTGTGCCGGTCTCGCAGGTCGGCCCGCTTGCTGCCCTGCAGGTTCAAGGCGACGTTGACCAGATGATAGGGGACCGTGGCGCCCCGGGGGCAGATCTGCGACAGCGCGAGGGTCCGATTCGGAATCAGTGCACCCTCCGCCCGCGAGCCCACGAGGTAGGCCTTGCAGAGGCGATCCCGATAGAAGTCGTGAATGCTCGTGCGGTTCGGATCCAGTGCCAGGAGAAACAGGTGTGTCACCAGCGCCGCGCCGGCGAAGAGCACGAAGGCGTGCTCCACGTTCAGGGCGTAGCCGGAGCGGGGCGTCCACCACCGTTCCGAGTAGACGAGACGGCTCATCACCGTCAGGTAGATGACGAAGGGGAGCAGGGGGCCGAGGATCGAGACCAGGAGAATCACGATCTTCTTGCCGAACTTCTCGAAGAACGCTAGGGCGGGGCCGGCCGCGAGCGTGCTGCCGATCGAGACGACCGCGACGATCAGGGACCAGCTTGGAGCGATGTCGAGATACCGCCAGTGGAAGATCAGGTACGGCTGTAGCTCGAAGAAGGCGACGGCGGTGATCGCGATCAGCAGAAGGCTGAAGCTTCGCCCCAGATCGCCGCGCTCGTGCACCTTGCCCGCGTCGACCGAGCGCGACAGCAGCACGACGAGCGGGAAGACGAGAACCCAGATCAGTCCCAGGATCGCCACCCTCGCCGTCAGCGGCATGCGCAGTTCGCGCGGATTCCAGAGAGCGTCGCCCAGCAGGGTCTGGGCGAGGAAGGCCTTGGTCCTCGTCCGGATCCTCTCGAACCACCGGTTGAAGTCGTCGTCCGACGCGGAGTGGCTCGCCAGCCACTCGCCGCGAAACTGACGCCTGGCGTATAGCTCCCAGAGCGCCGTCTCCATGTCGTTGTTCCTGAAAGAGCAGAGGGCGCGATCGCTAAAGGCGCAGTTGCCTCGCTTCTTAGCCGTTCTCTCGATCAGGCCGTCCTTGCGAAGGATCCGGAAGGCATTCTTCGGATCTCGCACGATCGGGTTCTTCTCGAGATAATCGAACAGACGATCGACGTTCCCCCGGCTGACGTCGAGTAGCGTCCCGAGGGCGGCGACCGGGCCGTCCAGATACGCGACGTCCTCTTCGCCCCGCCTCGACGTCCCGCTCTCTTCGCCCGCCCCGAGATCCCGCCGACTCCGGACGTCGCCTCGGGCTCTCCACCGCTCGCGGAACCACTCCAGGTTGTAGAACTCCTTCTCGTAGAAGAGCCTGGGAATCGCCTCTACGCTGTCGCCCGCCGTGAAGATGCAGCTGTCCAGCGAGTCCACGCTGCAGGCGAGGGTCGCGCCTGCGCGCGCCTCTACGAGGTCGGCCTCTTCCAGAGCCTCGAGCATCTTCGCCGGAGTCGCCCTGCGGGAGGTGATCAGCGGCGTGGCGCCCACGCTCTTCGAGCTCGCCCTGACGACCCTGCCGTCCGTCGTGGTCAGCGCGTCGGAGAGGCTGATCAGGCGCTTCAGCGTCTGGGCGACGGTCTCGCCGGGCCGCAGGTCCAGAGCCCTGCGCGCAACTTCGATCTCGAGGTCCCGGCTTCCTCTCTCGCTCTGGTAGTAGAGACTCGGCGGATCGTCCCGCCACAGGGCGAACCGGCGGAACCGGCTTCCTTTGGTTTCTTTCTGGCGCCAGGGCTCGCGCTCGAGGAACCACTTTCTGTTGTAGAGCTCCTGCTTGTAGAGGAGCGGCGCCAGCCGGAGCAGGCCGAACGCGGGGTCGAGACGGCAGCCGCCGAGAGGCTCCTGCTCGAGTCCGGATGGAGCCGCCTCCCGAGAGGCGAAGGGCTTCTCCTCGGAGAGCTCGCTGGAGGCGGTCTTGCTCGTCGCGAACGGCTTCTTCGGGGAGGACCCGGCGGCGGAGATCTTGCTCGCCGCGAAGGGCTTCCTCGGTGTGGAGGGCTCGGCTGAGGAGACTCCGCCCGTGGCGGGCGAAGCGTTCGGCCCGTCGGTGGAGGACGGCTGGCTCGGCTCCCGAATCTCGCAGACTTCCTTGCCCATCGTCACGACGCCGGAGGCCTTCATCGCCGCGAGTAGGGAGCGCCCGTGGCTCTCGAACTCGGCCGCAAGCAGCGGCTGCGAGAACTTGGAGGCCGCGAAGGCCTTGCCCGACGAGGGCCGTTTGCCGGCACCCGATCCCTTGCTGGAGGACGCGAGCTTGGTCGGAGCGGCCGCGCCCGCCCCGGATTCGCTGCGGGTCTCCAGGTGCTCGAAGAGATCGGCGACCGAGCCCGTCCAGCCCAGGCGCTCGTCCCAGAGGCCGTCGAATCCGTCCCAGAGGGCCAGAGACGCCGCCTCGACCTCGAGGTGGACCGCTTCGTCGTTCGGCCAGCGATACCGCAGGCCTTCGTCGTGCGCCGCCGAACGATTCAGATCGAGCCACCGCCTGTCGAACAGCCGCTCGTAGTAGAAGGCCTGGAGGATCTGGGTGAGGCTGTAGATGCGCTTGCCTTCGTCCGCGGCAAAGCGGTACTTGGCGAGCTCGAGAGGGTCGTCCTCGGCGCTCGCCACCTGCCCCTCGCGCCGTTCGGTCGCCGAGTCGTCGGCCTCCGCGCCCTCCTTCTCGATGATCTTCGAGTCAACCAGGACCTGCCGCAGGGTCTGCGCCGATACGAAGGCCATGAACGGCTTGGGATCGGAGCTCTCCGGACGTGGCAGGTGGGCCGAGAGCTCCCTGATGAAGCTCCCGACGTCCTCGCTGCGCGCCCCATCCACCTTCTGACCCGCCCCGCCGAGGCGGACTCCATTCGTGCGAAGGAAGAGCTCGACCGCCTGGACCTCCTCGATCACGTCGTGATCCTCGAGCACCTTGGCGTCGTGCAACCGGATGGCGACCTCACGCAGCGTCACGCCAGGCAGGAACGTGTGCGGCACGGATTTGCTGCCGATGCCGGTGATCAACGGTTCAGTGATCTCGCGGTACGAGGGGTCCCGCTTCTGCAGGGCATCGCTGATTCGCAGGTCGTTCTGGGCAACTCCCAGCAGCACGAAACCCCTCTTCTTCAGCAGTGTCATCAGGGGCGCGACTTGTCGGCCTCCCGCGATCCGGACCTGGTCCGCCACCGCCGCGGCTTCCAGATAGCGGTGCATGCGCTCCACGGTCTCGTCGTACTGGAGGCGGCTCAGCAGCTGCGGCCCGTAGACCACGGTGGCGATCAGACAGGGAATCAGAAGGAAGGGCACCAGGACCAGGAAGTTCAGGATGATCCCCCGGACCAGGACCGCGAACATCCGCAGGTAGTCGAGAAAGCCGCGGGGAGCGAGGTAATTGGAGTTGTTGCGCAGGTGAACGACGGCCGCCGACTCCCCCTCGAAGGGAAACCCTCCGCCCTGACTCATCTGCGAAGTGAGGGAGGATCCGATGAAGCCGCCCCCCGACACTGTGGACAGCAGATCCACTTGCTTCAGCACTCCCCAGCGGTGGAGCGCCTGCAGGACCCCTAGATGGAACGTCGCGGACCGGATCCCGCCGCCCGAGAAGGCCAACCCCACCAGTCGATTGGCCGTCGAGGGACGTCGAAGCGAAGCGACGTTCCCGGACCCCGGCTCGACCGCCTCGCGTCGCTCGCGGACGTACTCGAGCTCTTTTTCGTGGACCTCGGCGAAGCGCTTGTCGACGGCCGCCTGCTCGCCGCCCTTGGCGGGCCGGCTCTGCAACGGCTCTGAGGTCTCGATCCCCACGGCTCGCTCGCCAGGTCCCCCAGCCTGCTCGGAAGGCTCTCCCGACCCGCGAGAGTCGAGCCGTCGAGCTTCAGGCATGACGCGTGTCGGAGAAGCTCCGGCACCCTAACCCAGGATCTCGAGGCCGGTCAAGAAGCTGTCCTGGATCAGGACCTTTGAGACGACTGGCGGGAGGACGACCCTCGGGTCGAGATCGGCCGCGGTCTCGAAGTCGAGCGTAGAGGCACGTCCTGGGAGAAGCCGGCGGGTCCGGCGTCGGTCGGCCAGCGGTCGTCGCACCGCGCGGCAGTGTACGGCGCCGCAGACGGCCGGTGCGATTACAATCCGGAGGCCCCGACTCCGAGGAGAGCCCAACCATGGTCGATCGTTCGTTTCCGCGGCTGTGCCGCCCCGCCCTCCAGGCCCTCGCCGGCCTCGCCGCCCTCGCCCTCCCGGCAGCGGCCGCCGGCGCTGAGCTCGATCCGGCGCTGCTCTCGACCCTCGAGTGGCGTCTCGTCGGACCCTTCCGCGGCGGCCGCGTGACCGCCGTGGCCGGCGTGGTCCAGGACACCTCCACGTTCTACATGGGGGCGACGGGCGGCGGGATCTGGAAGACCGAGGACGCCGGCGTGAGCTGGAGCAACGTCTCCGACGGCCACTTCGGCACCGGCTCGGTCGGCGCCATCGCCGTCGCGCCCTCGGATCCCAACGTCGTCTACGCGGGCATGGGCGAGGCCTCGATCCGCGGCGTCGCCAACTCCCACGGCGACGGGGTCTACAGGTCCACCGACGGCGGCCGAACGTGGGCCCACCTCGGGCTCGTGGAGACGCGGCACATCGCCGACGTCGTCGTCCATCCCGCCGACCCCGACGTCGTGTACGTCGCCGCCCAGGGCCATCAGGGCAAGGCCAGCCGGGAGCGCGGCGTCTACCGCTCGCGGGACGGCGGGACCACCTGGGAGCACGTCCTCTTCGTCTCCGAGGACGCGGGCGCCAGCTCGCTGGTGATCGACGTGACCAACCCGCGCATCCTCTACGCCGGCCTCTGGCAGCACCGGCGCCACCCGTGGCGGGTGGAGAGCGGCGGCCCCGACGGCGGCATCTACAGGTCCGTGGACGGCGGCGACACGTGGGAAGAGCTCACCGCGGGGCTGCCCGCGGAGCCCGGCAAGATCGGCGTCGCCGTCTCGCCCGCCAGGCCCGAGCGGGTGTGGGCCATCGTCGAGGCCGAGGAGGGCGGGGTCTTCCGCTCGGACGACGGCGGGGCGACGTGGCAGCGGATCAACGAAGAGCGGGTGCTGCGCGCCCGCGCCTGGTACTACACCCACATCTTCGCCGACCCCCGGGACGCGAACGTCGTCTGGGTGCTCAACGCGCCCGCGATGAAGTCGATCGACGGCGGCAAGACGTTCAGCCGCGTCCCGACGCCGCACGGCGACAACCACCACCTGTGGATCCACCCGCGAGACACCGACGTCCTCGTCAACGGCAACGACGGCGGCGCCACCGTCTCCACCAACGGCGGCCGGACGTGGTCGACCCAGGACAACCAGCCGACGGCCCAGTTCTACCGGGTCGCGACCGACAACCAGTTCCCCTACCGGCTCTACGGCGGGCAGCAGGACAACTCGAGCGTCTCCATCCAGAGCCGCACGATCCACGCGAGCGGCATCGGGCGGGACGCCTGGACCTCGGCCGGCGGCTGCGAGACGGCCTACTCGGCCTTCGACCCGGACGACCCGCGCTACGTCTACTCCGGCTGCTACCAGGGGCTCATCGGCGAGCTCGACACCGTGACCCGCCACGAGCGCAGCGTCATGGCCTACGAGTTCCTGGGCCTCGGCGCGACCCCCAGGGACATGCGCTACCGCTTCAACTGGAACGCCCCCATCGTGGCGTCGCCGCACGACCCGTCCGTCATCTACCACGCGGCCAACAAGCTGCTCGTGACCCGGGATCGCGGCAACTCCTGGGTCGAGATCAGCCCCGACCTGACCCGCGACGAGGAGGACAAGCAGGGCCCGGGCGGCGGCCCGATCACCAACGAGGCGGCGGGCGGCGAGAACTACAACACGATCCTCTACGTCGTCGAGTCGCCCCACGAGGCGGGCACGATCTGGGTCGGCAGCGACGACGGCCTCGTCCACCTGACCCGCGACGGCGGCGCCAGCTGGACGAACGTGACGCCGAAGGGGCTTCCCGAGGCTCTCGTCAACGCCATCGAGGTCTCGCCCCACGATCCGGCCAAGGCCTACCTCGCGGTCACGCGCTACAAGTTCGGCGATTACACGCCGCGCGTCTACCGCACGGCCGACTACGGCGCGACCTGGAAGCTCACGACGGAAGGCATCGCCGAGGACACCTGGGTCCGCGTGGTCCGCGAGGACACCGTCCGCGAGGGGCTGCTCTACGCCGGCACCGAGACCGGCTTCTACGTCTCTTTCGACGACGGCGAGAGCTGGCAGCAGCTCCAGAGCAACCTGCCCGTCGTGCCGATCACGGACCTCGAGGTCCACGACGACGATCTCGTGGCCGCCACCCAGGGGCGCGCCTTCTGGATCCTCGACGAGCTGACGCCCCTGCGCGAGATGACCGACGAGGTCCCGGAGTCGCGGCTGCGGCTCTTCACCCCGGAGCTCGCCTACCGCGTGGGCGGTGGGCCCGGGAGCGGCGACGTGGGCCGGAACCCGCGCAACGGCGCGACCCTCTACTACTGGCTCGGTGAGGAGCTCGCCGAGGACGCCGAGCTCACCCTGGAGATCCTCGACGGCGACGGCGCCGTCGTGCGCCGCTACTCGAGCACCCCGGATCCCGACGAGGAGCCGGAGGAGCCCGCCCCGTTCGGCCCGCCCCCGCCGCCCAAGACCCTGACCGGCGAGAAGGGGCTCAATCGCTTCGTCTGGGACCTGCGCGGCGAGCCGGTCACGAAGATCCCGAAGCTTCTGACCTTCGGCGGCCTCGACAGCTACCGCCGCGCCCCAGGCCTCTACACCGCCCGCCTGGCTCTGGGCGACACGACGGCGGAAGCCGCGATCGAGGTCGTCCACGACCCGCGGTCGGGACTCGCGGCCGCCGACTTCGACGCGCAGCAGGCCCTCCTCGCGACGCTCGCCGCGAGCCTCGACGAGCTCCACGCGTCGGTCAACCGGCTGCGGGAAGTGCGCCGCCAGGCGACGGAGCTCGCCGAGCGGGCCGCGCGCTTCGACGCCGAGGGCGAGATCGAGCGGGCCACCGAGACGCTGACCGCGGCCATCGACGGCTGGGAGGAACGGGTGATCCAGGCCAGGCAGGAGACCTTCCAGGACGTCATCAACTTCCCCAACCGGCTCAACGCGGACCTGCGGGCGCTGCTCGACGCCGTCGACGGCTCGGAGCCGCCCGTCACCGACGGCGCCCGCCGCCGCTGGGCCGATCTCGAGGAGACGCTGGCCGCGGTGCGCGCCGAGCGGGAGGAGATCCTCGGCCGCACCCTGGCGGACTTCCTGGCGGTGATCGCGGCGCACGAGGTGCCCGCCGTCGTCGTGCCCGAGCCGTAGGCGGGCGCCGAGCGACTCCGGGCGGGCCGCTTGCGATACCCTTCGCGCTGCCATGACGAGCCGCAAGATCCAGGACGCGGCCAGGGGCCGCATCGAGGTCATCGCCGGGGGCATGTTCTCCGGCAAGAGCGAGGAGCTGGTGCGGCGGCTGCGCCGCGCCGTCATCGCCCGCCAGAAGGTCCAGACCTTCAAACCGCTCGTCGACACCCGGCACCCGCCCGAGGTCCTCGTCACGCGCGACAACCGGACGCTGGCGGCGTTGACGGTGGCGGGCTCCGCGGAGATCGCGGCGGCGCTGGAAGCCGACGTCCAGGTCGTGGGCATCGACGAGGCGCAG
>Ga0224497_10002051_pt1 | contig 12183 bp, 12 predicted proteins | sample SF_Jul11_sed_USG_4_FD_167970 | JGI IMG/M metagenome (GOLD analysis project Ga0224497, IMG submission 167970) | Sediment microbial communities from San Francisco Bay, California, United States - SF_Jul11_sed_USGS_13 | ecosystem: Environmental > Aquatic > Marine > Sediment | place: USA... | reverse complement strand
TACCGGCAGTACCCACTTGCCCAGGAACACAAAGTACAAAATTCCGACCGCCAACATCACCAGCCCGATCGGACTCACCGAAAACAGGGTGAACGTGTCCATTGGCGAATAACCCGAGGGCAATGCCCGGTTCGAAGCCAAGATCAAGTCGTTCAACAAAATCAACGGGCTCGACCCCACCATCGTGATGGTGCCCCCCAAAATCGCGCAAAAGCCCATCGGCATTAACAGTCGCGATAACGAAAATCCGCCACGCCGGGCAATTCGGTTGACAACGGGCAAAAACAGCGCCGCCGCACCGATGTTTTGCATAAAACTCGAAATGACGCCAACCGTGGCAGATACGATGGCAATAATGCGCGATTCAGTGTTGCCGCCTACCTTTAGGATTTTTGCGGCCAAACGACTCAAGACCCCCGTCTTGTCCAAACCGGCGCCGATAATCATGACGGCGATGATCGACATTACGGCGTTGCTGGAGAATCCGCTAAACAACTGCTCGATCGGTACCAGACCTACGTAACCGGGCCATAGACTCGTGATCCCCAGCAGCACCATGACGATGATGGCGGCCAGATCGACCCGTACAATTTCGGAAACAAAGAGAAATACAGTGAAGGCGAGTAATCCCAACACCGCAACCATTTCTGCGGTTAACGACAACGTTTCGGTCAACAAATCCTCCAGACGCCAGCGATAATCGGGACCGAGCCACGTCCGACGGCCCCGGTGCAACGGTATTCAAGGCAAACGACACGCCACAACGCGGTTACAACATGGCGTTTCACGATTGAAGCGTGAACACAGTGCTCTCGATTAAAACTCGAATTCTCGTTGCGAGCAGAAAATCTTAGAACGGATTCAACACCCGCAATAGCCGCTGCCCACTACGGGCAGCTAACCCGACGAGAATGGCTGCAAAATGCACGCACCTCCGCTCAGTCGTCTATCGACAAACGGTGCTCCAATCGTTTGCTGTGATCGATCGCGCGCGTCATCAAATTATCGCGTAACACATCAAATACTGCGTTTTGGGATATGTGTTGTTGTGAATCGATGTGCGCCGACGAAAATTTAGAACTACCGCTGTCGTCGGCTCGCCATAACAAATTCAACACCCGTAAAGGTTGTCGGTCGCCCGCTTGTGAAGACGGCAATTTGAACAAAACCGGAAAGAACAGATACACACCGAATTGCGTCTGATGGTGGATAAGATCGTCCATACCGCGTTGTATGCTGCGCTTAGCCTGTAACTTTTCGTCATCCGGGTCGTCCTTGAAAATATCCTTCATACCTTTTTCGACACGAAATTCATCGTGTTCTTTGAACACGCGAATCACCGCGTCATGCAATACCAATGTGGCCGAGCGCCAGCGATTGTCCTCGGGGTCGCCCGGCACTATGTATCCGAGCTCCATGCCGCCGGTCGGGTCTTCCGCGAAACGTTGTAACAAGACTTCCGTATCTTTGAAAAATGCCTCCAGTTCACGCGTAAACTCGGGGTGGCTCCTGGTGAATTCCGCGTCGTTTGCCTGCGCAAACTTTTCTTTCCGCGCCGCCAGGGTGCCGGGTTCGATAAAACCCAGCTGGGCATGGCGATTTAACAGATAGAACCCCTCTATACCCGGATAGGACTGCGCCATCTGCGCCATCGGTGATGTAATTGATTCCATTTATTGCTTTATCCCATTATCCGATATGTTGTCGATAATATCTGGCTTATGGCGATCCCGGTAAATCCCGAATCCTGTCCCAATGCCGCCACTAAATAATAGCGTAGCAAAATAGGGGCATCGGGGGGCCCTGTCAAACGCGATATTGACCCCGCTATCCCATCGCGTCGCGCAGCGCCGAAATCAAGATGAACACCACGACACCACTCAGCACCGCCCGCAGCGGCCGGCGTCGGCCAAAATAGTAAACGGCGAACGAGAGTCCAACCGCAAGTAATCGATCGATTAACGGCGTCGAACTCAGCGTGCCGACCGGCAGTACGATCATGCGTGCTATCAGGCCCGCCAGCAACGCGTAGGATACACACGTGACCCAAGCAAACAAGCGGCCCTGGGGGTCGATACGGGTCGCGCAGTAAACCCCTGCCCCGCGCCAAACGTAGGTGGCGGCAATCGATGCCGTGACCAATAGCCATGGCGCGGTGCTTGCGGTGGTCATGCCCGGGACCCGGCAGACGACGAGCCGGTAAGCAGAAACGCCATCGTTCCGCCCACGACTCCGGTCAGTAATAGTCCCCAGTCCGGGTTCACCCAGAACAACGGCGGTCCGATCAATGCGCCAGCAAGTAGCGCCACCTGCCCTGGCCGGTGCGGCGTACCGGCCAATATGATCGCAAAAAACACCGGATTCAGAAAAATCAGCCCCAGCGTAACGGAGTCCGGCAGCGCAGCGGCGCCCATGTAACCCAGCCCCGTTCCAAGCAATCCAGCCAGTAAGCATTGCCCCGCAAACGCGACATAGTAATTGCGGCGCAGCGCGATGGGGACGGTGGGAAACGCACGTAGACTACCGGCCCAGGAGTTGATCGACATCAATTGGACCAACAACCACAGCCACAGCGGCCGGCGCAGGCCGGTGGCGAGCAACGGCATAAACGACACCGCCATCGGCAAGAATCGCGCATTTGCGAGCCCCACGGCGACCGCGATGGCGGCCAACCCCGTTCCGGACACATACAGCTCGACCATGGCGAGCTGTCCGGGCAGCCCCCAGATTCCCGCCGTCGCCAACCATGCCCAACCGAGCCCGAGTTCGCTGTCCCGTGCCAAAGCCCCGAATCCGGTCATACTCGTGAGCAATACTAACGACGGCAACCCTGATGCGTCACGCCATGCCTGTCGGCGCACCGATCGTGCGGTAATTGTCGATGCAGTGCCGTTCAATTTAGCTGGCGGTACGACAATCAGGGGAAAACGAATACCGATCGGCTGACCGGTCGACATTATCAATCGCATTAGATCGCGGCGCGAGGCGACCGGGGAACGAAGTCATAGGGTGACGCGAGCCGGAGTAATTTCTATTCGAACGCGAGTGTACCCTATACGCGGCCGTCCCTTGAGAGGATTACCGTCTCACGGCATCGTATCGATCGATGGATCTCAGTCGCAATCGCGCGACCGGCGTACAACAAACTATGAGCCCGTCTAAAAACTGCATCGAATCACCGACACATGGGCAGACATACTGGGGCCGCTACGTCGTGTGCTACAGACGACGTAGCGAGGGAAATCGTGTCGAGGTTAGTAGTCTGTTTCGTAGACCGACCACGAATACACTTTGCCGTCCACCGCTACGTGCTCGCAACCGGAATCAATCGCGGCTTCCAATGCGGAAGAGGTTTTCGTCGTCAACAACGAGGGCAATTGAATAACGTCCCCGGCATCGCTGATTCCTCCTTTGCCAACAAAGACGCCGTCTTCAAAAATTTGAACAACGTGTTCCTGTAAGTTTGCCTGCATGGTAACTCCCCGTATAAAGAATCGCGTTGGTGACTGCACCTTCGCAGATGCGTAAGCGCGCTGCATCTTTTTCCGACTGCCGGGTTTAACCCTGGGGACCGGCGGCAATACTGTTGTAGGCCTACTACGGTGTATGCGGATTACAACAGTTGTTCGCCTAACTTATTTCATTACCATCATAAGCTATTGATGAATAATTACTTTTATATTTAATTTCATCGTGATTTTCATGTCGTCCGAAGCCGTTGCGCAGCGTTACGCAACTCGCTACATTCGGTCGAACCACCAATGAAATGGAAGATGCGATGATTTTCCGGCAATTGTTCGATAGCGTTTCTTGTACTTACACGTATCTCATCGCGAGCCGTCAAGGTGGTGAGGCGCTCATCATCGACCCGGTATTAGAAAAAGTCGATCGCTACCTGAAGTTAATCGCTGAACTGGATGTAAAACTCATCAAAGCAATCGATACGCACGTACACGCCGATCACATCACCGCTATCGGCGCACTGCGCGACCGCACCAAATGCATAACTGTGATGGGTGAACGCAGTGCCGTAGATACCGTATCAATGCGTGTCGCCGAGGACGATAACATCACTATCGAGGGCACGGCGCTTCAGGTCATCTATACCCCCGGCCACACCGACGACTCGTACAGTTTTTTGATGAACGACCGCGTATTTACGGGTGATACATTATTGATTCGTGGTACCGGCCGCACCGATTTTCAAAATGGCGACCCTATCGCGCAATACGATTCGCTGTTCAATAAGCTACTAAGACTTCCGGCCGAGACATTGGTCTACCCCGCGCACGATTACAAAGGCGATACCGTCAGCACGATCGATGAAGAATTGCGCTGCAATCCACGGTTGCAAGTAACATCGGCCGACGAATACGCCGACATCATGCACAACCTCGACCTCGCCGATCCGAAACTGATGGATGTGGCGGTACCCGCAAATCTCGCGATCGGACTGCGCCAGGACGACATCGACGAACGTGGCTGGTCGGTCAGCGCAGCCGACGCGCGCGCGCTAATTAACCGCCAGGACACCGTGCTGGTGGATTTAAGGGACACGACGGAGCGCAGCAAACAAGGCGTAATTCCGGGATCAGTACACGCCCCCTACCCGGAACTGGGTGCACATCTTGGTCGCGGCGGATTACTGTACGAATTGGCTCTAGCGACCGGCAAACGCATCGTCTTCTACTGCGCCTACGGCGAACGCTCGGCGATGGCGGTCAGCGCTGCGCACGAAGCGGGCTTACTCAATGTATCTCATATACAAGGCGGGGTAGACGCGTGGCGTAAAATCGGGGCTGCGTTGGAAGCGGGAAGCGGGCTCAAATAATTGGTGGCGAGACGCAGGCAGTGACTGAGCCAGTACGATCCTACCCTTACGGGATTTTCGGTAGGAAAATTCTAGGGCTATCCCGGAATGTAGCAAGAGAATCCTAGGATCGTAGTCCGCCTGCGTGAAGAATCCGACTAATAGCGACTCTGGACGGTCTTGAGCGACTGCCCAAGATTCTCTACATCGGACAGGTCTTCACCGTTACGGCGTATCGCCTCATCGATAAGTCTCGCAATGTTGTAACCGAGCATCGCGTGTTGAGACGGCTCGTATCCGAAGTCACGCCGGAATTCGCTCTCAAAAACGCTCGAGTTCGAGTCCGAAATGATTGGCTTTTCATTCGACATCAAATTTTGGCCCAGCTCGATAAATAGTGTTTTCGTCCCAGCGACAACTCGTCGTAACTCCTCCGTGCGTGAAAACGATACCGCCGCAATAAATTCGATCTGTTGTGCTTGAAGCAGCATTTCCACCACGGTCAATACGCGCTGTGGTTCTAATGCCGCATCGATCGGAATCAGATAAACATCGAGGCCACCGAGATGACCGTCCGATTCTTCGTTTGGATGACTATCCCGCTCGCGCGTGGCACGCAAGAAGCCATCGCGTACATGCACACCAATTTCCATATTTGCCCCCGACGACGGCGCAATAAGTGCCACCGTGAAACTATGTGCGTAAACGTTGCCCGTGCCGACAATCAAGCAAAGAATAATGGTAAAAACACCGGTCAAATGTTTCATACGTTGCTCCTAAGGTATCCTGCCAGTGTGTGTAATCGGAACGTAGCGGCGATTCTGGGCAGATACGACCCGGAAAACCAGGGCGCACCAAGATCGGTTTTGTTTGGTTGGGGCGACGTGGGAGCTACGCGACCTCGACAGGAATGGTGCCGGTGAGAGGATTCGAACCTCCGACCTACTGATTACGAATCAGTTGCTGTATGTTCGATAAGCCACTGAATCGTATAGAGATAACACCCTAACACTTTCCAATACTTTCGCGAGCACATTCTCATTGACTTGTCTGGCGAGATCGTCGGTCACGGTTAGTTATTCTTTCGGTTTCCATTCCCGCGCCAATTCTTGTGCCTCGGCAATCTGCTCGTGAGTCATTCTTTCGGCGACGATGTCACGTTCCTTTCTAGCGCGTTCATTTCCCTGAGCCGCCGCAAGGTTGAGCCACATGTGCGCCAATATGTAGTGCTGCGGTACGCCCCAACCGTAGCTGTACATCTCACCGAGATTGGACTGGCCTAACGCGTTGCCTTGTTCCGCCGCCTTGCGATACCAACTTGCCGCTTCCTTGTAGTCCTGTCGTACGTGTGCGCCTTCGCCGTGATGGTACATCACGCCGAGGTGGTTCTGCGCAGCAGCACTGCCGTGTTCCGCCGCGTTGCGAATCCATTTTTCTGCTTTCTTGGCGTCGTGGAGTACGCCATCACCGTTGCTGTACATCACGCCGAGTTTGTACTGCCCATCGGCGTTGCCTTGTTCTGCGAGTGTTTTAAATTCCTTAAATGCGGTGTCGTAATCGCCTTGTTCATATGCGGCGATACCAGTCGCAAAATCTGCCTGCGCCACTGGTACGAACGCGGCCGCTAGCCAGCAGCCAACGAGCAACCAAATCAGCTTATTGCGCTTAATCACGACGATCGAATCGTCCGGTGGGGTGACGCACACTCCAATTTTGCAGTTCAATGTCTTCGGTGTTGGTTTGCGTGCTCGATTGACCCATTTCTGGAGGTAATTGCGTTGAATGGTTGACCCACCACTTGTTAGTGACCGCGTTGGTTTGCTATTCGCCGACGGGTCAACATTCAGTGCAATTCCTGGGTCGGCATCCCCTACAACTTAACAAAGAGGCAATCCGAGAAACGGGCCGTCTCGGCTCAGCCCTTCACCTCCAACTATTTAATCTATGGGGAAGTTTCCGACCGTACTGTGATCCAGATCAACGACACGGTATTGAATTTCTTCTAGGAGAGTTTTAATTCTTTGCCAATTTGTGATTTCTATAGACTTACGACTATCTCAACCAGGCGTTACCGCTATCGCGCTGCACCCCGGTCGCCAACTGCGTCAGTGCCCAATACCGCTTTACGACAAAACAGGTTGTGACTGGGGCACGTCACGATTTTGTCACGTTCGACTTGTATGTTCAGGACCCGTATACCTCGCTGGCGGCAAACAGATCCTCGATCCCTTCCATATCCGCTGCAAAAGGACAGTTGACTTCACGCTGGCGCTCGAAATATTTACCTGTGTGCCGATGAACGGATTCGTGTGTTGCCAGCCACACCGGAGTCCGGGCCCCTTGGTTGGGTGCCTCGTGTCCACCGAATCCTAGATTGTTACTCAGTGTTGAGTTGACATCACCAGGGTGGCATGCGTTGACCGTAATACCGAAAGGTTGCAGCCTCCTTGCGAACGCAACTGTTAGCATTCTATCTGCTTGCTTGGACTGCCGATAAACGGCGTTGTTGTCATAAAACCGACGCTTGAACTCAAGATCATGGATATTCAGGCCGCCTGCCCAGTAGCTCGCTACGTTAACGATTCGTGCCGGAGAAGCTTGTCTGAGACGTTCGGTAAACGCTTCGATCATCCAGAAATATCCTAAAACATTGGTTGCGAACTGCAGTTCGATGCCCTCCGGTGTGCTTTGACGATGTTGCGGTGTGACTGCTGCATTATTAACGAGGACATGGACTGGCCCTTGCCAACGTTCCGCCATTGCCTGGATGGACGATCGCCGTGACAGGTCCACGAGTTCAAAATGGACCCGGGGATTGCCGGTCGCTTGGACTATTTCTTCTGTACAGCGAGTCGCTTTATCTGCATCCCGGCAAATAAGCACTACCTCGTGGTCGGCTCTCGCCGCAAGCTGACGGGCAATGGCCATTCCGATGGCACCGGTGGCTCCAGTTACCATGGCAACGCGACGATGGCCTTTTTTGTTTCCGTTCATTCACCCCACAATAGAATCAAGCAACGGCCGCAACGACTTCCGGTGACCGAATCAATCATAGCAAAAGTGAGCTGAACGGTGGTGAATCCAATAATTTCCGGGCCGCGCAGGAGAAGTGGTATGTGGACGTATCACCTACAGAGCTGTCAATGGTCAGGGTGAGCCACTCTTTTCTTCAGCACTTCGGGTGATAATATTGGCCGACATCGGCATCGTTTTTCAACATGCCATTCGCGCGCATCCGGCTCTCCGGCGTGGCGGTTAGTTAAATTGGGGAGAATCGGCTGAAACCCTTACACAGCAACGCTTTCCGGCCAATTAGCGGGTTCTAGACAGGCTGTGACGCGCATCGAAAATGGAGATCATGCATAAAGTTAGTCGTGTGTACTCCGATCATCATTACCTCAGCGTCGTGAGGAACTCATCACCATGTAGTTGAGGTAGATCAAACTACAGTCGGTACGTCACTTTAGATAATGTTCGCGTAATTATTAAAAGTGGGGAATTACTCATGTGTATAAAAGCCAAAATACTCATACCAATATTTGGAATCATTTTGGGGTTGATAGCGACTCCAACACTCGCTGCCAAACCCGTCGATCCACTCGAACTCCCCATAACCAGTTCAGAGTCATACAATTTGCCGGCGAGTAGTGATAGTTTGTTACGCTATATCGAGATTCCTGACTGTGGGCTAGGTCGGTTTTTGTTCGAGAGTGTCGTGGCATCACCCGAGGTTTCAGTTTCACAACAAGCGGATTATGACCCTGCGCTTGGAGTATGGGCAGTCAGGATTCCCACCATGCAACGCGCACTTAACAACACGGATACTGGTGTGCCCCTTTACTTATATGGAAATGGGTACGAAACGGTATCAGTGACACTGTCCCCCGGACAAGCAACCTTTGACACGAACTTAATAACCCCCGAAATTATCCGGTCACTTGGCGTCCGAGTTGAAATTTTCGGCGGTTTCAATGTTGATTTAGCGCATAAGTTCAGCGTACATATAAGTGGACTTTGCGGCGACGCCTACAGTACCGCCGTGCCGCCAGACACCATATAGGAGAACACCTCGTGAATTGAAGGGCCAAAGTTCAAAGAGCCAGGCTGAATCAATCGTCCGCATCAATTGAAAACAGCAAAAGAGTAAGGAGCATAGGCAACTGCTACACTTGGCAGGTGTTTGGGAGGCCCCACTTCGGCAGGGTATCTTTTATAGTTGAGCCATTCAGATCAGGAACTCATCTCCGTGACTGACGAACAAGAACAATTACCCGCCCAACTCGACGATCTACTGGTCGTAATCGAAAAGCTGTGCGCTGAGTGCGAAAGTGCGTGGGGTAAGGATTCCCCGCAGCCAAGACAATGCGCACTCAACACATGGCGACGCAAGTGCTAGTCAATTCGGTCCGCCAGATTGAGAAAGACAACTCGGAAATATTCCCCGACGAGGGCGAGTGATAATCGGAACCAAGAATTACCCATCAGGCTTAACCATTGATAGGTTTCTATCAGATAACGTATGTTTTTTACTTCCTATGCTCAACTTCAGCCGAGGCGGAAGGGAGCGCCGTCGAATTTCTCCCGAACGGCGATTTCCTCCACCGAATTTCTTCTAAGTTTGGTCAACTGTTTGACAGGCTTGCCCAGTGGCACGGCTGCTGCAAAAGCAAAGTCTGATGGAATATTCAATAATGCCTGCAGCTTCGGCTCTTCCGCAGCCGGCAAGTTGGTGATGGTACCGCCGAAGCCGGCTTGACGTGCCGCCAACAACACATTCCAAACAAATGGATAGATTGAACCACCACTGATCACCCCGTTGCGGTTCAAGTTCTGATCCATCGATGCCACAACCTTCAAATCAACGACAAAAACCAGCACAACGGAGGCATTACGGTAGGGTTGCGTCAGTGTCGCGGGTGCTGGTGTGTTGGCCATCTCTTCCGCGGTCACTGCTGTTGGCACGATTGTGTTCCGCGGGCTTTCACCGGCTTTGACTTGCGCGGCATATCTTTTAGCTGCCGTTTCGGCGAGGTTCGATATCTTGTCGCGGGTCTCTTGATCACGAATGACGATGACCTTATTGCCTTGGCGATTTCCGCCACTTGGGGCGAACCGGGCGGTGTCGAGAATATCGTATAAGATCGCATCCGGCAGCTCTTCGCCGCTATAGTCACGTGACGCGAAAGTGGTTCGCATGACTTCATTCATTTCCATGATCATTCTCCATTCAGTCTGATTGTGAACCGAAAATTAGAAAATCTTTTGCCAACGCCCGTGTGAGTGTTAACAAGCGTCCAAGTTTGATGCAGTCGTTTCCATACATTCTAGCGACTGAGCGCGCCGATCGGCGTCGAGACCCGGTGTCGGTTAACATGGCTGATCGAGAGCAACAGCGTCGATGCCATAAGCGTGAGCGTTACTACTGCATATTCGGAGGGCACAAAATTGGACGTACATCAAGCCATTAAGACTAAGCGAGCGGTCCGAAAGTATGCCGAGGAATCCTTACCCCAAAAGGTGATCCGCTCGATTCTGCATGCCGGTCGTCGCGCCCCTTCGGCACGAAACACCCAACCCTGGCACTTCATCGCGATCACCGACCCAAGAATCCTCAAGGCATTGACTACCGCCGGGCCTTACATCGATTTTGTTGGGGAGTCCGCCCTCAGCGTCGCCATCCTTACTCCGCCACCGAGTGAGACTGAAACCATCCTCTTCGACGCCGGTCAGACGGCGGCCTATATGCAGTTGCGTGCCTGGGAGCTAGGGATCGTCTCTTGTCTGGGTAGCATCTACGAGCAGACAACGGCCCGACGACTTCTTGGTTATCCAGAGAACCTTTATTTTCGTATCGTGATCGCTTTTGGCTATCCACGCAGCAGCGTGGTCAAGCCTGCACGCCGTGGTGGACGCCGACAACTCGCCGACGTCGCCCATCGCGACCGTTGGGGGGAGCCGATGAAGGACTGTTAATAAGCGCCCAAGTTTTGATCCAGTCGTTTCCATACATTTCAGCGACTCAACGCGCCGATAGGCGTCGAGACCCGGCGCCGGTTAACATCCTGTGCCGCCCGGATGCCGGACAGGTACGCCCCGTGGCATGTGCCTTGCCCACCATAGACGGTGGCCTCACCGGCAAAGAACAGGCGTTCATCGACAGAGCGTTCCAGATTGGTGCGTTGGTATGCTTGCCAGGGTAGCGCGCAAACCCACGATCCCCGGGTCCAAGGTTCTGTGTTCTAGGCTGTTACGATGGAGCGGTTTACGTGTTTGCGGATATCCTGGCCGAAGATATCGGCGATCCTGTCAACGGCGAAGTCATGACAGGCCTATTGGTCCTGTTTCTCGAGCCAGACGCCGTAACGACCGCCAACAAACACAGCGGCGGTGTTGAGCCCCATGACGCTAGTCGCAATATTGCATGAGGTGTTGTAAAGAGGTGACTTTTGGCCCCGTTTGCGGAGTAAATTATTTGATTAGTAGCGGCACGCCAATTTTTTGTTGTTCGAGAGTGATTATGCGTACTTTTTGAGGATTGATTTGGGTTGTGAGGCGATATTTTAGGTGTTCAGGCATAGGTGCCCGTTGCGTATTTATCAACGCGGTATTAAACGGTATTAAAGGAGAGTAGAGCGGTGCTATTTTGGCGTGAGTTTGGCCGCGACGAGGAAGAACAGATCCTGATGGGGATAACTGCTCGATAACAGGAAGCGGATGCGGCGGGTATTGCGCAGGATGATCGCGCCGATGTTGAGTAGTTTCAAGCGAATGGTGCCGACATAAGCCCGGGCGAGTTCGGTACCCGCTAGGGCTAATCGCCGGATCGCTTCCAACAGCGTATAGGCCAGCGACGATAACAATAAGCGGAACTGATTGGGCCACCACCGATGGCAACTGGTACGGTCGGCAAACAGATCAAGCTGTTGTTCCTTGATGCGGTTCTCCATCTCACCGCGGGCACAATAGAGTTTCTCGTACAGCGCCTGCGGATCGCCCTCAAGATTGGTTACCACATAGCGTGGGTTCGAGCCTTTGTCGGTGTGTTCGATTTTGGCAATCACCCGCCGGGGATGATCCCAACCGCGTGCCCCATAATAAAAGTCAGTAAACCAACGCACCTTCGTTTGCAACTGGGTAAAACAGTCTTCGACATCACACCGGAGCCGGGCGGTGCGAGCATTGAGGCGCTCGTTCTGGGGGATACCAACGATATAGCCTACACTATGACGCTCACACCACGATAGCACCCACCATCGACAAAACCCTGAATCTCCCCGAAACATAATCTTGACCTGGGGCCAGACCTTTCGTAACCGTTTGACGAGCAGGGAAAAAATCGCCCACGCATGCTTCGCCCCATCGATCTTGCTCGG
>Ga0224497_10002046_pt1 | contig 12190 bp, 10 predicted proteins | sample SF_Jul11_sed_USG_4_FD_167970 | JGI IMG/M metagenome (GOLD analysis project Ga0224497, IMG submission 167970) | Sediment microbial communities from San Francisco Bay, California, United States - SF_Jul11_sed_USGS_13 | ecosystem: Environmental > Aquatic > Marine > Sediment | place: USA... | reverse complement strand
GAGGCTCGGGGCCTAGAAATGTGACATAGCGCACGGGCGGGGCCGCGGCTTGGATCGCTGGGCCGCGGGCGTCCGGGCCGCAGCGCACTGGCGCTGGAGCCAGCGCCCTTGCGGCCGGCGTTTGTATTGACCAGGAAAGTCTCGTATAAACAAAGCGTCAGCTGAGCGGCGGGGGGACGTCTTCAGGAGACTCGCGGCCGCAGCGGGGGTTACAGCTTCCATCGAGCGCACGACATCTGCGCCGGAGGTCATCCAATGAACAATGCAAAAACGCGATACCTACTCTCGGCAATTCTGACAACGGGCCTGTTCTGGGTCAGCTCTGCCGGCGCTCAGGAATCGGTCGTTCGGATCATCCAGACGAATTACGCCGGCAGCAATGCACACGTCATCGACCCAGCCACCAATACGGTCGTGGACATCATCGAGGGCGTGCCGAAGGCCCATGCGGCCGTCAATCACCCCGACGGCACGTACTACTACTTCGCCAACGAGCATGCGCATCAGGTTGACGTCGTCGATGCGAGAACGCACCGGGTCGTCGACGCCATACCGCTGATCGACCGGCCAAACAAGCTCGTGGTCAATGTGACCCACAACAAGCTCTACGTCGGCATCCGCGACCAGGCGTTCCTGCAGATCATCGACCTCGACACGCACGAGGTCATCAAGTCCCTCCCCGTGCACTACGGCATTCACAATGTCTATGTGACGAAGGACGATGCGTACGTCATCGCCGGACTCGGCAAGACCCCCGACACGATGGATGAGCCGACGATCCAGGTCATCGACGCCACGACAGATGAGATCGTCTTCGGCATCGCGCTCGACGGCCACCGCGTGCGCCCGATTGCCATCGAGTCCAACCCCGACGGCTCGCCGAAGCGGCTGTTCGCCCAAGCCACACGCATGAACGGATTCTTCGTCGTTGACTGGGACAAACGTGAATCGGTCGGCTTCGTCAGCCCGCCGCCGCTGCCGGTTTCGCAGCAGAACTTCGACGGGATTCAGGATGGCGTTGGCCACGGCCTGCTCGTGCTGCCCGATCAGTCAGCGCTCTGGTATGCGAGCCGCCTCGACAGCCGGGTCTATTCCTGGTCGTTGCCCGATCTCGAATTTGCAGGCGGTATCGAGGTCGGTCCGTCGCCGCAGTGGCTCACCGCCACACCCGACGGGCGGACGCTTTACGTCAGCATGGTCGGATCGATGGAAACCGCCGCGGTCGATACGAAAACACATGAGATCGTCGCGCGAATCCCGGTCGGCTTCGGACCAAAGCGCAACTCCACGCACGTCTTACCCATAGCGGCAGCACGATGAGCCGGCAAGACCGGATGCCGCGCGGTGTTTTCCGCGCCGCGCTCCTTGGCCTCACGGGCATCGCACTCGTCGCGTTCGGCAGGCCCGCCGATGCGCAGGCTCTCGATTTCAATTTCTATCGCGAGAACATCGAGCCGATGTTTTACCGCTCGCGAGGAAACTTCCAGCCGCCCGACCCCGGTAATCCGGCGTGCGTCATGTGCCACACCTGGCAGGCGAACACGCCAATGATGCTGCAGTCTCTCGAAGAGAACGACGATGGCAGCGTCTACTGGACCGAAGCGCAGTCACGGCAGAATTTCGCAGCCGTCTCGCGGCTCGTGATGCCCGGTGACCCGGAAAACAGCCGCTTGCTGCGAACGCCGTTGAGCCCGCAAGCCGGTGGCAGTGCCGCGCATACCGGCGGGAAGTTCTGGGATTCGCGCAACGATCCCGAATATCGGATGCTCGCCGAATGGGTCGGTGCGGCAGCGCCCATGGCGGCCGCCCAAGCTCCCGAGGTCAGCTTCGAGTTCTTCCAGGCGTGCGTGCATCCGATCTTCTATCAGGTGACGCCCGGAGGGCTTGCGTGTGCGAATTGCCACGGCGCAGAGTTCGCGCAGGCGGATGCGCAAGTATCCTGGGGCAATGTGCAACGCCTCATCGAGCCGGGCCGCCCGACCCAGAGCCGCCTGCTCATGCATCCGATGCACCCCGACGGCGGCGGCGACTACGTGCACAACGGCGTGCGCCGATGGCGCAGCCAGAACGATGCCGAATGGCAGATGCTCGCCGGATGGGTCAACGGAGAACGAACCGGCACGATGTGCGGGCTCTGAAACGCGGCCGTCAAACCTGACGAGGTGTTTCTCGATCCGGCGTGACTCGATGTCCTCGTCGAGCCCGACCGGGCATCGCTTCCACGACAAGGGCGACAGTGGCTCTAATTCGGCGAATTAGGGCACTGTGCCCAATAGCTGCAGCGTGGCTCCACTAGTTGACGGTTTGGGCGCAGGGAACGTCATTTTGTCACGACTAACCTAAAGATTCTCAAAGCTCGACCGACACGTGAAGAGAGCGAGAATAACGCAGGGAGCCTCTATACCGTGTCAGCCGAAGCGCAGCTATTCCCAACAGATCAACTATCCGTCGGCATGTACGTGTCGAAGCTCGATCGACCATGGCTGGAGACCCCTTTTCTGTTTCAGGGGTTTCACATCGAGAGCCCCGAGATCATCGAGCAATTGCAGCGTTACTGCGCCTACGTCTATGTCGATGTTGAACGGACCGACAGCACGATCACGCTGCCGACGAGCGCCGTCGCGTCGAGTTTGCGGAAGGAAAGTGAGGCTCTGAAAAAGACGTCGAACGGCAGCGCATCGAAGAGGTCGACGGAAGTCGCGTCAGCCGAGCCGGCCGATACGTCGGCGGCCACCCGGATACGGCACGAAACCGCGGCGCTAAAAGCGGAAATTCCGGTTGCCCGAGAGGCCTACAACCAGACCTCGGGCGCGATCTCGAGGTTTCTGTCGAAGCTCAAGTCGGGAGAAATTCCGGACGTTAGCAGCTTGCAGCGCACGATCGACCCGATGATCGACAGCATCACCCGCAACGAGGATGCGATGTCCTGGCTTACGCGGATGAAAAGGAAGGACGACTACGTCTACCACCATTCTGTCGCCTCGGCGGTCTGGGCGATGATTTTTGGCAAGCATCTCGGCATCCCGAAAGAGGATCTGCGCATTCTCGCCATCGGTGCCGTCTTCATGGACGTTGGCAAGACCAAGGTATCCAGCGAGCTTCTGACCAAACGCTCACCGTTATGCGAAGACGAAATGGCGCAGCTAAAGGATCATGTGAGACTCGGCGTCGAGATCGTATCCGCCATGGACGACATCGATCCACGCGTAATCGAGATGGTTCAGCATCACCACGAACGTCACAACGGTACAGGATATCCACAAGGCCTCTCGGGGAACCAGATCCCGATCTTTGCCAAGATAGCCGGCGTCATCGACACCTACGACGCGATGACCACGCCGAGACCTTACGCCGAGCCCGTCTCTACCTATCTAGCCGTCAGGGAGCTCAACAAGCTTGCGGGGGTCGAGTTCCCCGCCGAAGTCGTCGAGCAGTTCGTGCAGGCGATCGGTGTTTTTCCGGTCGGGACGCTGGTGGAACTGAACACCGGTGAGGTCGGCGTCGTCGTCGCTCAGAATCGTATCCGGCGGCTTCGACCGAAAGTCATGCTCATTCTCGATCGCGACAAGGAGAAGCTGCAGGAATTCCCGATCGTCGACCTGCGCAATCAGCTATCGGACCAAGCGGGGCAGCATTCGCTGTGGATCGAACAAGGCCTGGCGCCCGGTGCCTACGGGGTCGATCCCGGTGAGTACTACATCTAGGCGCTTCAGAATGGAATCGACACCGGTCAATCAGACCAGCCCGAGCGTCCTGATCTCGGTGCTATGCAACGCCATGAAAGACCTGCCGCAAGATAAATCCATCGGCCTGCTGATAGTGCACATAGAGAACTTCGATCGCCTCGTGTCCGCGTTCGGCCACAGGATGGGCGGCAATCTCATCTCGACCTTGGCGACGCGGCTCAGGGAGACCATCAGAGCGCGCGACGTGGCCATGAGAATCAGCGATTCCAAGTTCGCGGTCATCGTCAACGGGGCACACAACGACGGGCACCTGATGCTGGCCGCGGGCAAGATGAGTCAGACTCTGGAGCAGCCGGTAACCCTCGGCGACCACAACGTTGCAGCCGCGTCGCGTTGTGGGATGGCCATGAGCCCGCAGCACACCACGAGTGCGGAAGAGCTCCTGCAACACGCCGAAACTGCATTGTTGGCCGCGGTGGAGAACAACACAGCGTACGAGCTCTATTCCAAAGAGAAATCGAACGACATCGCCGATGCCCTGGGCCTCGAGATCGAGCTGGACCTCGCCATCGCCAGAGGTGAGTTCGAGCTCCACTACCAGCCAAAAATCTCGACGGAGAGCCTGACACCATGCGGAGCCGAGGCCCTGATCCGATGGCACAACCCCAACCGGGGTTTGATCTCTCCGGACATCTTCATACCGATGGCGGATAGGACGGGCCGAATCGAACCGATCACGCGCTTCGTCCTGAATTCGGCATTGCGGGAAGCGGCCGACTGGCCGACGCATTGGGGCGAGCTCAGCGTGGCGATCAACGTCACACCGACGGTCATCGATCAAGTCGATCTGCCCGGGATGATCCTCGGTGCCCTAGGCATGTGGGGTGCTGAAGCAGCGAGGCTGTTCGTGGAAATCACCGAAGGCGCCATCATGGCCAATCCCGAGGCCAGCTTGCAGGTATTGAAAGAGCTACGGGATCTCGACGTACATGTATCTATAGATGATTTCGGCACGGGTTACTCATCGCTCGCGTACTTCAAGAATATTCCTGCCGATGAGCTGAAAATCGATAAATCTTTCGTCGTCAACATGTTGGAGGATGCGGGTGACGAGCAGATCGTCCGCGCCGTCATCGAGCTCGCGCGTAGCTTCGGACTGGCCGTAACCGCCGAGGGCGTGGAGGACGCGAAGACCGCCTCGGCGCTCGGCTCGCTCGGCTGCGATCGGCTCCAGGGTTATTACTACTCGCGCCCGCTGCCGCAGCAAGCGTTCATCGCGTGGCTCGACGACTTTGCGCAGACGCCGGTGGCGGACAATTCGCGCTCGTAGCTGTAAACCTCAATCCAACCTCCGAATTCTTCCTCGCTCTACGGCCGACGAGGACGCATTTCTGCAACTTGGCGCAGAACTGTTGCGCTCATCGAGAAACAACGGCCGCCGGCCCTGACCGATCTGCGACCAGCCGAGCTCTCCGAGGGCCGAATCGCAGAAGGCGCGTCGCGTGTCCCTGATGGTATCCTCGAGTCTCTAGAAAATTCGGCCTGCAAGGCACAACGCTCGCAACTTCGAAGCCGGCAGCGACCGGGCAGAGCTTGGTAGCACGGCGACTTCGCCACGGCTGCGTTCCTCTAGCCACCCCCAACTGAGTAACCGGATATAGATGCGATGAAACACACTCTGAGCTGCGCCGCGGCAATCCTGAGCTTCACCATTTCTACGAGTGGCTGGACAGCTTGCCTCGAGCCCGGCGCATCACGCGTGCAGCTGCAGGTTCTGGGCTCCGGTGGGCCGCGCGCTTCGGGTGGGCGCGCTTCGGCGTCATATCTCGTGTGGATAGACGGCATCGGCCGAATCCTCGTTGACGCAGGCGGGGGCACGAAAGACCCATTTCATCAGACGGGCGCGAACTTCGACGATATCGACTTGGTTGCGCTGAGCCACCTGCACCCGGATCACTCGGCCGAATTGCCGGCCTTGCTCTGGCCGGACGGCGGCAGAACGAGGGTCTCGGGGCCGACTGCAGGCGACGTGTTTCCGTCGATAGAGCAGTTTCTAAATTCATTGTTTGGCTCAGGCGGCGCATTCGAGATCCTCGCACCGCGCGTCGAGCTCGAAACCATAACGGTCGATGTGACCAACGCGGAGCCCATCGAGATCTACCGCGAAGGCGATGTCCTCGTACGCGGCGTTGGCGTTCCGCACGGCTCGGTGCCGACGATCGGCTATCGCGTCGACGTCGGCGGCAGCAGCATCGCCTTCGCGAGCGATCAAAACGGCTCCAACCCCTCGTTCGCCGAGCTCGCCAAGGACGTCGATATTCTCGTCGTTCATTTCGGCGGGCCAGAGAACTCGACGGGAATGATCGCCGCGCTGCACGCCAAGCCCAGCGTCTGGGGTCAGATGGGGGCGACAGCCAACGCGCGTCAGGTGCTGGTCAGCCACCTCAACATACCGTCGGCCGAGGAGCTCGAGACCCGGTTGGGATTCCTGCGTGAGAACTACACCGGATTGGTCACCGTTGCTGAAGACCTGATGTGTCTCGACGTGCGGTGATCAGGGATCGCGGTCGGGCCGTTCGACGCCAACAAGCCTCAGATTTCTGCTCTTTCGTGCAGCGTCATCGATAAAACACGTGCGCGCCGATGCGCGCGGTGCGGGCGCGTGGTCTCGCCCATGGCGCTCGGATGTCGGTACTGTGATAGAAGAGCGCGCCGCCGGTCGGATCCGGCGGCGGATTGGTCAGAAGATCCGCAGCGACGAGGAGCGCCCTGATCCAACTGTCTCGTTCTCTCGGTTGGTCGCTTCTACCGTCGCACCACCAGGAAAACTGACAAGGAGGCCTCTCGCCTCCTTCCCGCACGACATCGCACGGCGTCGACGGGAACTGACCGTCGTAGATACGATTGAGCACGACCCATCCGACGGCGAACATGCCGACACGGCTCTCGCCTCTCGCCTCCCAGTAGATCGATAGCGCGAGACACTGTTGCTCCTCTTCCAGCGTGCGCGCGCTGGCATCGACCGCGTAGATCGATGCGAAACAAAGAAACGCGAGCAGCGCCGCGCGACCGACCGCCGTGACCCTCGATGCTGAGTTGATCATATCTACGCCACCGTTTTCCGCGACGGTCCATTGCCGTCGAGCTATGCAACACGATAGCGAGCAACTGAACGAGATGGCTGTGACGTCGGTACTGGTTGGAACAATTCAACATATTCGGGGCTGGCCGCAACGGCGGCTGTCCGCTAACCCTACGCCACGCGTAGCGTTCGGAGCAGTTTCTACACATAGCACACGCCGGTTATCATTGAGGCTGGCTTACCCGAAAGACGTGGCTATGTGGATTCATCGACTCGGTATCTTGTGCGCGCTGGCCGCCGCGCCGGCCCTGGGCCACCATAGCGTCGCAGCCAACTTCGACGCCTCGACCACGTTGGAGGCGCAAGGAGAAATCACCCGGATCGCGTGGCGCAACCCGCATATTCTGTTCACGCTTGCCACCGCAGACGGCGAGGAGCTCGATCTCGAGAGCCATTCGCTGAGCATCATGCGCCGTCTAGGCGCGGTGGATCCGTTTATCCAGGTCGGCGATCACGTCAGAGTCGCGGGTTGGCCGTCGCGCCGGGGCGAAGGCTTGTTCGTCAATAACATGCTGTTGCCGAACGGCGAGGAATTCGTGTTCAAGTTCCAGCCGACGCCGGCGGATCTGCTGTGGTCGGATCGCATGTGGGGAACGACCGAGAATTGGTTTGCCGAAACTGGCGATACATCGGCTGAGGAACGCGGCATTTTTCGTGCTTGGAGCACGACACTCGTGGGCAGAACTTCCATGATCGCGCTCGCGCAATATCCACTGACGCAAGCAGCGATTGCTGCGAGGGACGCTTACGACCCGCTTACCGACGATCCGTTGCTCAACTGCGGCCTCAAGGGCATGCCCGCAATCATGAGCAATCCCTATCCGATGGAGTTTCACGATCGAGGCGACACGATCGAGCTACGCCTCGAGGAATACGATACGTTGCGCACGATCTATGTGAATCCCGCAACGGCACCGGCACCGACGCCGTCGATCTATGGACATTCCACAGGTCGCTGGGACGGTGAGACGCTGGTCGTGGATACCGCCCACATCAACTGGGGCTTTTTCTCTGGTGGCGTGCCCTTGAGCGAACAAGCGCACCTCGTCGAGCGGTTTACGCCGACCGAAAACGGCGGACGGCTCGAGTACGAGGTCACTGTGACCGATCCGGAAACGTTCATGGAGCCAATCGTCATGAGCCGATTCTGGGTGTGGCTGCCTGACGTGCGCGTCGAGCCATACGAGTGCATAGCCGGCACCGAGTACTGAGCCCTGCTGCGAACCCGACCATGAGGAATTCGAAATGACCCCGGACTGCCGCCTTGCATCTTCGTTGATAATCGCCGCTCTGACCTTGAGCCATGCAGGCACGGCCAACGCGACCGACGTCGCTGTCTGCACCGATGCTGGCAACTTCACGATCGAGCTGTTCGACGAGCAGGCTCCCGCGCACGCCGAGAATTTTCTCGACTACGTAGACCGCGGTTTCTACAACGGCACCGTATTTCATCGCGTCATCGAAGGTTTCGTAGTCCAGGGCGGCGGCTTCTCGCGCATATATCGCCAAAAACCGACACTGCCCCCGGTGAGAAACGAATCGGAGAACGGTTTGCGCAACGACCGCGGCACGCTCTCGGCCGCACGGACGCAGGATCCGGATTCAGCCACCTCTCAGTTTTACGTGAACCTCGAGAACAACACGTCACTGAATGCCACAGGCGGCCGCGTCGGCTATACCGTGTTCGGGCGCGTCAGCGAGGGCATGTCGGTCCTGGACAACATCGCCGCGCTGCCGACCGGCGCCAGCGGCCCGTTCGCGTCAGACGTCACCGACCCGCTGATCGCCGTCACATCAATGGCGCGCGTCGTGCCGGATCGCTACCCGAACCGCTCGACAGAAGAACGCCACGCGGCCCTCAAAACCGATATCGACGGCGCCGTTGCCACCGGCGACAACGATGCAGCCGCTGCGCACTTCACCGAATACCGCGCAGCCTGCGGCGGATTCGACCCCGAGCTACTGCTGGCGGAGACGAACGTGCTAATCGCCGTCGGCAACAATCCGGCCGCGTTCGAATCCGTCACCGAATATCTGCGGGTCGCCAACAACACGAGCGAAGACTACTTCGCGGCGATGTCGTTGGCGCGTGAGCTCGAGGCAGCCACGACCGCTGAGACCCTGATCGGGCAGCGCCTCGCGGCGCTCGTGGCCGAGTGCGAGTTACCGACAGAACCGATCGTGCCCGACGCGAACAGCGCGACGATGGAGCTCATGGTGGAGACACAAGGGCTCGTTCAAGGCTATGTGCAGGAAAGCACCGACTCGCTCGAATGCCTGGAGGAAATCTACGAGGACGACGATCGAACCGAAGAAGATCGCGCGCTGGCCGTTGCAGCGTATAACAACGAGGTCACGAAGCAGGAAGCGCTGGCCGAGCGCTGGAACACGCAGCGCGAGATTTTCTTGTCTCTGCAGCAGTAGGCCCGAGACAAAGATTAGCGGCAAAAGCTAGCGCTGCGAGTCCGCGAGACGGCGAGCGTCGACACGCTGCAGGTGCAGGGCACTTCCCTAAGAGCCCAGCTGACGCGCGATGAACTGCCTGACCGTCTCGCGGGCACGGTCGGTTTCCGAGCTTTCCTCCTCGGTCCAGCGGTGCACTGAGTCCTTGAACATTTCCAGCTGACAATCGCCGCCGGCCGCATTGTACGTCTGCGCAAACCTCACCTGGACTTCGGGCAGCACGTTGTCGTCGAGATCGCCCTGCATGATCAGCATCGGCACGAGGGAGACGTCCTCCCCGCGATCGAGAATCTCCTGTGGATTCGATTCGTGGATCGTCTCCCACGGATCGAAGTAAGTCGTATTGTTCAGGACCATACGATCGTTGTTTCTCGCTACCGCGTTCTCATAGCGCGCGAACGTGTCGCTGATCGGTGATCGCGCAGCGACGAAATCCACGGTGGCATCGACGTCCGGCGCCTCGGGCAACGCAATCGCGTTGTAGCGCGGATCGTGCGGCCGCAGACCCAGTAGCTGGGCGGTGTGTCCGCCGCTGGAGCTTGCGAAGACACCGACCTTCGACGCATCCCCGTTCCACGAGGCTGCGTTCGCCTTGAGCCAGCGCACGCCGTAGTTGGCGTCCTGCACTTCAGCCGGATACGGCGCTTCCCCCGACCGGGTCATGTCGATGGCGACGACAAGCACCCCGCTCTCGGCAATCGCCCGATCCATCGGCTCCTCGGCGAGGCGGTCTCTACGGCTCCAGCCGCCACCGTGCAGATCGAGCATGACGGGGAACGGCCCGGTCCCGACGGGCTCATAGATGCGAGCCATGAGCTGCCGCCCGGCGCTGTTGACCCTGAACTCGACTTCTCGGACGTTGAGCTCGAATCTAGCGGAGGGATCGTAGGCTGGTGCATCGGCCGCATGGACGAACGGGACCCGGATAACGGGGGCAATTGTTGCAGCCGCTCCGAAGGCCGATATCGCCCTCAAGAGTTCGCGGCGTTCGGTGGAATATCGATTCATTGTCGTCCCCTTGCGAACAGTTGTAGTGAGCTCGATCGCTGACGCAGCAAGGCTCGAGCTTTCATCGATCTTACGCCCGACCTGCCCGGGAGGACAGTGGGAACTCCCGAGTCAGGGGGACAGATCGATTCCGTGGGACAGCGACGCGTTAGCGCCGCGCAGGTGCGCTAGTGACAGAACTCATCGACACCGGCCTGAGCTTCTGCGACCGCTTCCGCCTCCTCGGCGACCGTCAAGAAGTAACGCTCACCGTCTTCGCCGGTTCTATATAGCTGCGGGGCGTTTCGGTAGGTCGTCAGGATCTCCGTGGCCTGGCTACAGTAGTAGGACTCCGCAGCCCGTCTTGCCGCTGCTTCCTCGGGCGTCTCACCCGGAACCGCGTTGGGGTCCTCCGCCGGGACCGCTTCTTCGACATCTGCGAGAGTGCCGCGTGAATGCCAAACGAGCTGCACTGGCCGTGCATCGGGATGTTCCGGCTTATCGCTGAAATGCACTTCGCTGCCCTCGAGCCAGGTGTAGATGGCTCTGTCCGAGGTGACGAAATGCTCCTCGCCGAACTGATCCACCCACTTCCAGACATCGGCGTGCGCATTGGCAACGAGGCCGAAAGCCAGAACTGCGATCGTAATCGGTCTCATTACGGAGTCCTCCCGATCACATCATTGTGGCCATCGGCGGAGCAATTGCGCTGAGATAGCCTTCACAATTTGCCCGATCCGCAAATCCTGACGACCCGCCGTGAGGAAAGGCGACGCGTATTTGACTTAAGAGGAAGGGCTCGGGACCCGCCTTCCATCGTCCAGCTTGGCCGGTAGCCGATCGACTGTCGGCGTTGCGCTGAGACTACACGGAATATCGGGCCAGGCTCACTGGCCGGAGAAACGCCTGGCGTTCTCCGGATCACAATCGAATCCGAGATACTCGAAATGCGGTGCGTAATACCACCTCAGCGTTTCGATGAACGGCTCCGCGAGATACTCGGGATCCTCCAGCGTGACATCGATAACGATATGCGTACCGTCCTCACTGAGCTGCAACCGCTCCACGACATGTTTGCTGAGGCCAGACGGGACACCCTCGGCGCGCGCGGGTCTGCCGAAAAACGGCGCACGGTTTGCGGCGAAATTCGCAGTGTCCACGACCAGGACATCATCTTCCCACCAGCCGATCGAATGGCCATGGTTGCTGCGCTCACCGCCCTCGGGATGACCGCGTCCATCCATATAAATGGTGCGCTCGACGTTGAAGCGCTCATTTCGGATGAAGATCACGTCCTCGCCAAGCTCAATTTCGTTGAGATAGGGCGCAGCCAGCATGGTTGGCGTAGGCGGCGCAATACACTGCGCGGAAGGGTTCTCCGTCAGGATGTCGTAAGCCGCCTGCGCGGCGATTGCCTTCTCCGTGAGCGGCACCTCGGCCCACGTTGCATAGAACGGCTCGAAATCGAGAACACTGAGCTCCCAAACGCCCGACATGTCAGAGGCGCGGGCTAGCGACTGCGTATCGTTCGCACCACGCAGGAAATACGACCGCGCCGTCAACGTTGCACCGTCGCTCTTGGAAATAGAGATCAACAAGCCGTGCTGACGCTGAGCGTTCTTGTCGGGATTGACTCGGACCGCAACCTGCTCTCCGGGAACGAACGAATCCCGTGTCCAGCCGCTGCGGGTCAGTATCGGTGTCGCATCGGTTTCGATTTCCCATTCGACGAGGCCACCGGCATCGTCTTGGGCTTCGACATGGATATAGACATGCGGGTTCGCCCAGGTGAACCGCGTCACGGTACCCTGAAACGCCACGACCGATTGCCGGTCGAAAATCGTGGCGCTGTGGTGTGCCGGGGCGATCTCGGGCACGGCCAGCGTGAACGCAATAATGAGCGCGTACTTCG
>Ga0224497_10002042_pt1 | contig 12209 bp, 9 predicted proteins | sample SF_Jul11_sed_USG_4_FD_167970 | JGI IMG/M metagenome (GOLD analysis project Ga0224497, IMG submission 167970) | Sediment microbial communities from San Francisco Bay, California, United States - SF_Jul11_sed_USGS_13 | ecosystem: Environmental > Aquatic > Marine > Sediment | place: USA: California... | reverse complement strand
ATATTAGTTGACCGGGAATTTGGAACCGGGGCCGTCAAAATTACGCCTGCGCACGACTTTAATGATTTTGAAGCAGGCGAGCGACACCGCCTTCCACGCCTGGCCATACTCGACTTCCAAGCTCGAATGAGCCCATTAGGACTTCAAGAAGCTCAAGCAGACTCCATACTTCGGACCAGCCTCAATCTCAAGTCCGTCCAGGAAGCTCGCACTATTGTGGTAGAAGCCCTGGAGAAACACGAACTTCTCCTCAAGGTCGAAGATCACGCCATGGCCATAGGGAAATGTTACCGATGCAAAACCGTTGTCGAGCCCTATCTTTCACCACAATGGTTCGTCAAAATTCAACCTTTGGCGACTCCTGCCATCCAAGCAGTTGAAGCCGGGGACATTCGTATTATTCCCGATGGATGGAAAAATAATTATCTGGGCTGGATGCGCCAGATCAAAGATTGGTGTATTTCACGCCAAATCTGGTGGGGGCATCAAATCCCAGCCTGGTACTGTCGTACCTGCAACAAGGAACATCTCCTCAAGACAGCTCATTCCGTCGGAGCAACGCCAGAGGGAGACATGCTCTCTGACTCATCAATTCACATGAGTTGCGTGATTACCTCCGAGGCAACACCCATCGTCTCCAAAACAGACCCAACAGTGTGTCCGCAATGTGGCGGGACCAACCTTTTTCAAGACCCTGATGTATTGGACACCTGGTTCTCCTCTGCTCTTTGGCCATTTTCTACCCTCGGTTGGCCAGAAAACACAGAAGACTTTAAAACCTTTTATCCAACAGCGACCCTAGTCACCGGCCTTGACATCCTGTTCTTTTGGGTTGCCAGAATGATCATGATGGGTCTGAAATTTACCGGGAAAGTCCCATTCCGCGATGTATACATCCATGCCTTGGTTCGGGACGCCGAGGGTAAAAAGATGAGCAAATCCAAAGGAAATGTCATTGATCCCCTGACCAAAATGCGCCAATATGGAACGGATGCGCTGAGGTTTACCCTGGCCTCAATGGCCTCACCGGGACGAGACATTAAACTGGCCGAGGAACGCATTGAAGGGTATCGAAACTTTGTCACAAAACTCTGGAATGCCGCACGCTTTATTCATCTCTATGCCGACGGACCACGGGCATCACTCGCAGCAGAGTTCCGACCTTTTCCAGATCAATGGATTCTCAGCCGACTCAACCATACTATCCGTGAGGCGACCAAAGCGTTTGAAGACTATCGCTTTGACCAAGCCGCCTCCGCGCTCTATCATTTCATATGGCATGAATATTGTGATTGGTTTATAGAACTCGCCAAACCCTGCCTCCAACAGGAAAATCATCCCGATGCGCCTGCCACCCGCCAGACACTCTTGGAATCATTTGAAATCATCCAACGGCTGTTACACCCCGTCATGCCATTTATTACTGAAGAAATATGGCAATCCTTCCCGCACGAAGGGCCATCAATCATGACACAACCCTTTCCCACTGAAAAACCTGAATGGATCAATGGCGAAGCCGAACAGGCTTTTTTACTTCTCCAAGCGTTTGTGAACACGGCTAGAACCGGGCGAGCTTTCCTGAATATTTCCTCCGCTCAAACACCTTCGATCTACGGAGCGAGTACCCATGCCAACGACAAGGCAATGCTGACCTTCCTTACGCCCTATATCGAGTCGATTCTCCGCTCATCGGTCATCACAGACCAGGGCATTCCGCCTCTCCGCACATTACAATTACCTTCAGGTCATTTCAGCACCATTGGCATTCCAGTTCCCAATGAGATTGATCTCCAAGAAGTTATCAAAAAAATCCAGAAACAAATTGGAGAAAAAGATAAGGAAGTGCAACGTCTTGGCAGTCGGTTATCATCTCCTGAGTTCAGGGAGAAAGCGGAGCCTTACGTGATCCAGGAATCAGAAGACCGTCGCACCAAATTAGTCGATGAGCTGAGAATCCTGAATATGACCGAACTACAACTTGCTTCCATGACGGCCTGATGGGTGTAGTTTTTCCCACACAGCCTCCTCCTCTTTCCTCTATGCGGCGCGTAATCAGCGCTGCGCTGGAAGAAGACCTTGCCTACGGAGACCTGACCTCGACCCTTCTCATTCCACCAACCCTGTTAGCTCGTGCCGACATCATCGCGAAAGACCACATGATCGTGGCAGGAGTGGCCATTGCCAAGCAGGTTTTTCAAGCAGTCGATTCCTCCATTGCACTCACCACCCATACTAACGATGGAACGAGAGTGCGGCCGTCAACCACTATCCTCACCATGAATGGGAAGGCGCAGTCGCTCCTTCAAGGCGAACGTATCGCCCTGAATTTCCTCCAACGGCTTTCGGGAATCAGCACACTCACTCATCAGTTTTGTGAGGCTGTTCGCGATTATCCCGTCGCAATAGTGGACACCAGGAAAACGACCCCGGGACTCCGGGCATTAGAAAAATGGGCCGTCCGCCTTGGCGGAGGAAACAATCACCGCTTCTCGCTCCACGATGGCATTCTCATTAAAGATAATCACTTGATGGTCATGGCCTCCCAACGGATGAACATCACGCAGACCTGTCTACGGGCCAGACAACATGCCCCGCATGGTCTTCGAATTTGCGTGGAAGTGGAAACGATTGCTCAGGTCCGACAGGCCTTGAAAGGAAAAGCCGATGTCCTTTTATTGGATAATATGACCCCCGATCGGGTCAGACAGGCCATAGGCATCATTCAAAGGCAGGCCTTGGTCGAGGTATCAGGGGGCATGACCTTGAACAATATTCGTGATATGGCGGAAGCCGGGCCGGATTTCATTTCGATTGGGGCACTCACCCATTCCGCCCCGTCCATGGACCTGTCCATGGACATAGCTCCTCTCCGAACCAAAACACGGCCTCAAAAACAACAACACCGATTCTAATTTTCACTCTAACCCATTACCCCATCCGTGTTATCCGCCACAACACTAGCAGCCCTCCTCCCCTCAAAAAAACTTGGCGAGACACTCTATGTTTTTGACGAGTTAGCCTCAACCAATGCCTTTGCCCTGGAAAGGGCCAAGGAACACGCGCTTCCTGGCACCGTCATTCTGGCCGACAGACAAACCGCGGGACGAGGTCGATTAGACCGGTCCTGGTTTTCCCCAGCTAAGTCCAATATTTACGGATCTCTCCTTTTCGTCCATGAGACAACCATTCAACATTTAGGATGGATTCCCCTCATGGCCGGAGTGGCCATTGCCCAGGCACTCGAACAAGAGACAGGAATTCGCATCGATCTCAAGTGGCCCAATGACTTACTGATAGCAGAGCGCAAGGTGGGTGGCGTTTTATGTGATTCCTTTCGGAATGCACGACACCACACATGCGTGGTGATCGGATTTGGGGTCAACGTCAACCTATCTCAATCGGAATTCCCTTCAGAACTTCAAACCAGTGCGACTTCTCTGCAGATCCAGTGTCATCGCCCAGTGGACAGAGAAGCCCTGATCATGAAAGTGATCACATCCCTGGAAAAAAGATGGGAAGACCTGAGGTCGAACGGTCCTCAATCTTCACTTGTAGAATACAAAAATTGGTGTGTCACCATTGGACAAACGATTCAGGTTCAGTTCCCTGATGGGAGCCAACTACAGGGGCTGGCTCATTCCATAGGAGAAGATGGCCAACTTAGAGTCATCCCCTCCCCTTCCGACTCAAACGAACAATCAGCTAGGATGCGAGATATTCATTCCGGGGAGATCCTTCATCTTCGAACAACCGCCCGAGAATGCCTCCCTCTCTGAAGGATGGCCCAACAGGAGTGGCCTTTTTTTATGCTTCTAGCCATCGACATTGGTAACTCACATATTGTCTGTGGTGTCTTTCAAGAGAGCATGCTGATCTCACAATGGCGCTTATCCACCGACCATTCTAAGACCCCTGATGAATATAGCATTGTGCTTCGCTCCCTTTTTCAATTTCATAAAATCCTGCCAGAAAACATCTTAGGCTGTATTGTCAGTAGTGTGGTCCCCCCTCTCACGCATGTCTTCGACATGTTGGCCCAATCATTACTCGGCCAACAACCCCTTATCGTCACGAGTGCATGTCCGCATGGGCTCACACTCCGATATAGCAACCCCGAGGAAATTGGGACAGACCGTCTCGTCAATGCGGCTGCGGCCTTTGCCCGCTATCGACGATATCTTATTATTGTGGATTTTGGGACGGCGACCACATTTTGTATCGTCACCCAACAAGGCGAGTACCTAGGTGGAACCATTGCCCCTGGTTTAAAAAGCGCAGCAGATACCCTTCACATAAACACAGCAAAGCTTCCAAAAGTTGATCTGGCCATCCCGGCGTCCGTAATTGGCAAAGACACGACCACCAGTATGCAGGCAGGAATCATGTATGGATATGCTGGATTGGTTGACGAAATCGTGAGGAGAATACAACAAGAAATCGGAGAATCCGCACTTGTCATCGCGACAGGTGGGCTGGCTCAAACAATAGTTCCAATTTCCCGCACAATTCAGGAGGTTAGGCCCCACCTCACATTAGAGGGGTTAAGGCTCCTCTATGAACGCATGACCTCTTCCTGTGGATAACCTCCCTCCCTATTTCACTCCAAAGCTCTTAACCAAAAACCATAAGAAAGTTAAGAGGATGGGTTGACTTGTCAGAGGAAGTGACTATCTAACTTTCGTAAGTAATATGAAATGTCTTTCTCTTCTTATTGGCCATTTATGACGCAGCAACCGGGAAAAGGTAAATCCATGTCCTCTACAGAGGAACCCACTGAAGAATTGACTTCAGAAGAAGTCAGTTCCCAAGAACATTTGACCGACGACATACAAACCAATAATCCCGAGAATGGCCGAACGCCAGAGGAAGAGCTCCAAGTTTTCCAAGATAAATATTTGCGTCTGGCTGCAGAATTTGAAAACTACAAACGCCGAGCCCAGCGCGATCAAAGCGATTCCATTCGATTTGGCAATGAATCATTACTGAAAAATTTGCTTCCCATTATTGATAACCTTGAGCGAGCGATCCAGTGTGCAAAAGATGCTGGAACAAGTGGGCCATTGCTGGAAGGGGTGGAACTCACCCACAAACAATTCCTGGAAACCGTTAGCAAAATAGGTGTTCGGCAACTATGCACCACAGGAAACTCCTTTGATCCTGCTATCCATCAAGCAGTAACGCAGGTGGAGTCTGAAAGCGTGGAGCCGAACACTGTCGTCGAAGAATTTCAAAAAGGATATTTTTTACACGACCGCATTTTACGCCCGGCTATGGTAAGCGTAGCGAAAGAAAAATCAGAACTGACAGGGCCATGTTCTACCAAAGAATCTGGCGAAGAGGGAGGAATACACGTATGAGCAAAATTATTGGGATTGATTTAGGAACAACAAATTCTTGCGTCGCTGTGATGAGTGGGGGGGAACCCAGTGTCATTGCCAATTCAGAAGGCGGACGAACCACACCATCCGTCGTGGCCTTAACCGACAAAGACGAACGATTGGTCGGACAGATTGCCAAACGACAAGCCATAACCAATCCGGAAAACACTATTTATTCGGTTAAGCGCCTGATGGGGAGAAAGTATTCTTCTTCTGAAGTCAAAAATGCGGCAAATCGGCTCTCCTATAAAATGGCTGAAGGCGCCAATGGGGATGCCCACGTCATCATTCGCGGAAAAAGCTATAGTCCAGCAGAAGTTTCAGCCATGATCCTTCAAAAAATGAGACAAACGGCTGAAGATTATTTAGGGGAAAAAGTGACAGATGCTGTCATTACCGTTCCCGCATATTTTGATGATAGCCAACGGCAAGCCACCAAGGATGCGGGAAAGATCGCGGGATTAAATGTCTTGCGCATCATCAATGAGCCGACTGCCGCGTCCCTCGCTTATGGGCTCGACAAGAAAAAAGATGAACGTATTGCCGTCTACGATCTCGGTGGTGGAACTTTTGACGTTTCAATTCTAGAAATCGGAGAAGGGGTCTTTGAAGTCAAATCCACTAATGGTGATACCTTTTTGGGCGGAGACGACTTTGACCTTCGAGTCATGGATTGGCTGGTCGAAGAATTCAAAAAAGATCAGGGAATCGATTTACGAAATGATCGAATGGCCCTTCAACGACTGAAAGAAGCCGCCGAACGGGCAAAAATCGAGCTCTCCTCATCTCAAGAAACTGAAATAAATTTACCGTTTATTACTGCTGATGCCAGTGGACCAAAACATTTGGTGCTGAAGCTCACCAGGTCAAAATTCGAGCAACTGGTGGAGGACTTAATTGAGCGAACAATCCAACCCTGCAAGAAAGCCCTTGCCGATGCCGACCTGACCACCAGCGACATCAATGAAATCGTCTTGGTGGGTGGGATGACCCGGATGCCGAAAGTGATCGAACGAGTCAAGCAATTTTTCGGCAAGGAACCGCACCGTGGCGTGAATCCTGACGAAGTGGTGGCAATCGGGGCGGCCATTCAGGGTGGTGTACTTAGAGGAGATGTCAAGGATGTCCTGTTATTAGATGTCACACCGCTTTCACTCGGCATCGAAACCTTAGGTGGAATCTTCACGAAACTCATCGAACGCAACACCACAATACCCACCAAAAAGAGTCAGATTTTTTCCACTGCGGCCGACAACCAAACTGCCGTGACCATCAGAGTCTTCCAGGGTGAGCGGGAAATGGCCAATGACAATAAGCTATTGGGACAGTTTGATTTAGTAGGGCTACCTATGGCCCCAAGAGGTATTCCGCAAGTCGAAGTCACCTTTGACATTGACGCAAACGGAATTGTGCATGTCTCAGCCAAAGATATGGCGACACAAAAAGAACAATCGATCAAGATCACCGCATCTAGCGGGTTAAGTAAGGAAGAGGTTGAGCGTCTCGTTAAGGAAGCGCAAAGTCATACCGAAGAAGACAAAAAGAAACGGGAATTAGTTGAAATTAAGAATCAAGCCGATTCCCTCATCTATAGTACTGAAAAGAACTTAAGTGAGCATGGAGATAAGATCGGTGAAACCGAGAAAAATAACATCACGGAGGCCGTTGCCGCACTTCGGAAAGCCCTGGAAGAAACGGACCTAGAAGCGATTAAAACCGCCATGCAAAATCTCACCACCGCCTCACATAAATTAGCAGAAGAAATGTACAAGAAGGCCTCCACTGACGCCTCGTCAGGTGGGACCGGACCGGAGGACGGCCCTGGTGGGTCTGGTGGTGAAAGCGCCGGTAGTGAGGAAAAAGTCGTGGATGCTGAATTTGAAGAAGTTGATAAAGGCAAGAATTAAAAACCTTTTGAGCAAACCGATGCGCATTCTTATACATTACTTGTCCATTTTTCCAAACTTTGGACAACGCTGATGGCACAGACCGGAAAACGAGATTATTATGAGGTTCTCGGGGTGGATCGCAATGCCTCGGAAGACGACATTAAAAAAGCCTTTAGAAAGCAGGCCAGGCAACACCATCCAGATCTGCATGCCGATCCAACCCAGAAAAAAACGGCTGAAGAAAAATTCAAGGAAGCCGGAGAAGCCTACGAAGTCCTTAACGATGCGGAACGCCGAAAAAAATATGACATGTTTGGGCATGCCGCGGCGGGACAAGGAGGAGGTGCGGATGGATTCGGGTTTGGAGGAGGCGGATTCGGAGATGTATTTGGGGATATCTTTGAAGACTTCTTCGGTGGTGGCAGAGGGCAAAGTCGAGCCGAACAGGGCAATGATCTTCAATATAATTTAGAAATCTCATTTGAAGATGCCATCAACGGCAAGGAAGCCAAACTTAAGATTCCTCGTTGGGAAGTCTGTGAAACCTGCCATGGAACCGGAGCGAAATCCGACCAAGCCGTCAAGCCCTGCTCTGCATGCCGTGGAGCTGGTCAAATTCGATTACAACAAGGCTTTTTCACTATCAATCGAACCTGTGGGCAATGCCAAGGATCAGGGCAAGTGATTGCTGACCCTTGCAAGACCTGCCGAGGTCAAAAACGCGTTCACAAGGAACGGCTATTAGCTGTGACCATTCCAGCTGGAGTCGAAACAGGCATGCGACTTCGGCTTTCCCACGAAGGGGAGCATGGGATGAATGGCGGACCTCCGGGAGATTTGTATGTGGCACTCAATGTACGGCCCCATCCGCACTTTCAACGGAAAGGCCAAGAGATCCTCTATGACCTTCGCCTGAATTTTGTCACAGCGGCTCTTGGTGGAAAGGTCGAAGTCCCAACATTAAGTGGAACCACCATGGTGAAGATTCCTGGAGGAACCCAACATGATCAAATCCTCCGGCTCAAAGGGCTTGGCGCCCCAGGCCTCAAATCCCAAACTCGCGGGGATCAACTGATTCGAACCAAAATAGAAATTCCTACCAAACTGACTCCAAAACAACACGAACTGCTTTCTGCCTACGCGGAGGAGTGCGGAATTTCTACGGACACGCAAGGGGAAGGCCTGTTCGATAAAGTCAAAAATATGTTTGATTAAACTTCCTCTCTTCTTCTTTTCTCCCCATCACCTCTGGAACATATGCCAGTATTTTTCATCCATTCAACCCAGGTTGAGGATGAAAGGGTCACGATTGTCGACCCTTTATTCAGCCATCTCTCCAAAAGTTTACGAACGAGACCGGGAGATCCGCTGATTCTCAATGATGAGCGAGGTTGTCGGTACCATACAACAATCCATCAGATAACCAAACAGGTTATCTACTCCACAGTGCTTAGTATTCAAGAATCCTCGCCCTCTTCCACTCCGCCCATCACCTTGGCACAAGCTCTTTTAAAAGGAGAGAAAATGGCCTGGGTCATCCAAAAAGCGACGGAACTCGGAGTCCATAAAATTGCACCACTCGTTACCGAGAGGGTCATTCCTCGAGGGGCTCCAACACACGCAGCCAATTATCAGGAACGATGGAATCGCATTGCCGTGGAAGCAGCCCAGCAAAGTGAGCGGTGGAGCGTGCCAACGATACTTCCCATTCAAACATTTCAGGAATTTCTACACCGGGAAAACGGAGGGATACAGATCATGTTGGCTGAAAGGCAGGAGAACATATCCTTATCAAAAATACCCTTACCATCGGATATTCAAGGAGGAATCACTCTAGTCATCGGCCCAGAAGGTGGTTGGACCAAAGAGGAACGACAAGCGGCCCAAGCTCGGAATGTTGTTTTGGCCACACTAGGGCAGGGAATTTTGCGAGCGGAAACGGCCAGCCTGGCTTCATTGGCCATTCTCCAGGCCAGATTCAACTATCTGTAATGCTCACAGCAAAAGCACCCACACGATTAGGGATTAGATTGCGTGGAATGAAAGTGCATAATCGTCCCGTGGTCTCCCACGGCAAATCCATGAGAAGGATCAGGAATTGATTGCCCGTATAGGGCTTCAGCATTAAGGGGTTCAATTTCTTGCCACGTAAATCCAGCGTCTTGAGTCTCTAAGATCGTCCCACGCTCACCAACAATTCGACCGACCAACGCATTCGAAAACTGAATATTAATCAAATCAGCGGGTTTAATGCACGGACTTCCACAGAGTCGAGTGTGATCAACCCATACCTCCCCGCCATTTAACGTTTGGAACATGGCTCCCTGTGTTCCCACGGCCCAACCCGCAACATTATCCGTAAACACAATATCAAAAAATGTTGCAGGATTATTGGTGGTCTGGATACCCCAATTTTTTCCCCCATCAGTAGTCGACAAAATGACGCCGAGGGCACCAACGGCCCATCCACGCTTTTCATTCAGAAAATGGACACCGAAGAGGTCTGCTGTCGTCCCACTGACTTGATCGTTCCAGCTCTCTCCCCCGTCTTCCGTGTACAGAATTACCCCACGGGAACCGACCAACCACCCTTGTCCAGCAGAAAGAAAAGCTGCTGCGTATAAGGTCCCATTCGTTCCGCTCTCCTGAGGAAGCCACTGCCTTCCACCATCAACGGTATGTAATACCGTTCCGTTTTGTCCAAGAATCCACCCATGCATCGCATCTGCAAAGGTCACTGCGGTCAATAACGCATTGGTCCGGCGAGGGCTTGTATTCCACGTGCCCCCCCCATCGACGCTATGGAGAATCGTCCCACCTGCTCCGACAATCCATCCCTGGCGTGCATTTTGAAAATGGACACCAAGCAACGTCACCTGGGTAGGACTGGTCTGAAGTGAGAGAGCAGAGGGAGTTGATTGAGGAAAGGCTTGCTGGGGGTTAACAAAAAAGCTTAACCCGGCAAGAACTCCCAACACACACAGACTCTTCATCCATCGATTCCAAGCATGAAACTGATTCATAGGACCGTGTTTCCAAATTATCCCAGCATTCATTACTGCGCTCGCCCTTTTTCATTCCAATAATCCTTATCAGGAAGGCCTCTCTGCAAAATCGTAAATGGACCCGCAACGATTGTAATGTACTTTTTAGGCGTACAGCACTCGCCGGTATCGAGCATATCCCATGATCCCCGCTTCAGAATCAATTCCCCTTTGGTTAGATCGGCATCAAAACCTTCAGGATTCCCAAAACCAAAGGCCGGGCGGCGAGGAACACGGACCGTAATTTCTTTATCAGTCCACGACACGACATGCGATGCAATGCCATTCACCAGCACCTCACTGCGAGACACATCTTGCCCTAATCTGTAGTTTTGCCAGGAATGAGCATCTTGATTGAGAGATAAGCGAGTGGCCTCGGAGATTTTCAGAAAGTCACCGAATCCCGCACCAGAAATAGTCACGACCTCATCCAAGCCGGCTTCTTTGGGAGAATAGGAGTGGATCTCCGGCTGAACAACGGTAAAGTCTCCGGCTTTGAGCGCCACAATCTCTTGTCGTTCACAGCAGGTGCCATCAGCTTTGGGAATGACTCCTCCCCGATTCACCATAACCGATCCGCTTTTCGCGCTGAATGGCACCCAAACATCGATTTGATCATCCAGCCATCGGTGAATAACAGCAGGCACTCCGCCAATTTCAACCCCATTACCCCCGGAAAGAAAATCGAAGGCATACGCAGTACCGCCAGCTTCTGAATACACTCCAAAATTATTCCCCCTAATCGTCACGAGGGTCCCAATGGGACCTTGAGGAGGAGACATTCCTGATATCTGACTGTCCAATACGGTAAAAATTCCAATCTCCCGCTTTGTCCCTTCTCGATGAAGTATTAGGGAACCTGATTGAGCATTCAATGGCACATGCGCCACGATAGTTCGATCAGACCATTGAGCAATGACCGCAAGCTTCCCACCAAAAAATATTCGTCCATCTTCAGGGCGGCTCTCCCCAAAACCCTGACCAGACAGCACGACCTTACTACCGATGGGTCCCCCGGAAGGATCAAAGGCAATAGAAGGTATTACTGTCAGAGGGACGGCATTACTGACCGCATACTCGACCGGAGCACAACACGATCCATCGGGCAAGGGATCGCTTGAGGCCAATCGCACTTCCACATCTCCGGTCTTGGCATTAGCAGGAATAAGGACTTCAATTTTGGTGGGACGCCACCGCCGTACCTCCGCTCGAATTCCATTGATTAACACTTGATTGACCCCGAACATGGTATTGGGATCTCGAGACCCCGCAGTATTGCCGAAATGTTCACCAACAACCGTGAGCAAGGAACCCGCTTCGGCTTGCGAAGGATCCAACCTGGTAATACGGACATTGGTGACGGAGAAGGTTCCGGCTTCTCGTTTGGCTGATCCGTTAATAACCATCACCGGGCCGGAGTGAGCCTGCAAAGGAACCTTGACTAAAATAAAATCAGGTTCCCAGGATTGAATGAGGGCCGAGACACCCTGAAATTCCACTCGATTATTCTGAGTATTCAGGAAATCTCCAAACCCTTCCCCACTAATCGTCACGGTCGTGCCAGGAGGCCCATCGGAGGGGAACATTTCACCATGGGCCATGGATGAAAAAAGAAGAAAACCTAAAGCAATGCCGATGAGACTTTGAACTCGTTTCATAGGTAATAGACCTTGATTATTGATTCTAAAAATTAACTAGATATGAACAATGGACTTCTTTATTCAAATCGGACCGGAAAGAGAAGCCAACCCAACTTCATGGCTACCAACACACGGGATGGAACCAAGTCAGAGCGGGTACCCAAAAAGACTATATCAAGCGATCTTTTCAGGCGTCAATTTAGAAGAACCTGTATAGACAGAAAGACCGACCTTCACACCCATAGATCGGAAGAGCAC
>Ga0224497_10002040_pt1 | contig 12224 bp, 11 predicted proteins | sample SF_Jul11_sed_USG_4_FD_167970 | JGI IMG/M metagenome (GOLD analysis project Ga0224497, IMG submission 167970) | Sediment microbial communities from San Francisco Bay, California, United States - SF_Jul11_sed_USGS_13 | ecosystem: Environmental > Aquatic > Marine > Sediment | place: USA... | reverse complement strand
ACTTCAATCCCGTCGTCGATAAAATCGGGTTTTCCAACCACGACCGATTCGATTCTGGCATTCAATTGATCGTTAAATATGATCTTGAGATCCTTTAACGCCTCTGACTGTATACCTTGCTGGCTGATAAGGAGTTCATAGGCATCAAACTTTGCGGTATTCTTCCTTGTTATGTCTTCAATACGGCTCTTGATGACCGGGGTCCTGCGCTCTTTTCTTTCTTCTTCCGTTAGACCAAACTTCTTTACATAGGCAATTACGTTTCTTTTATCGCCCGGTATCGAATATGTGATCGAAATTGGCAGAGTGAGTCCAGCATTGTCCTTGCTGGAGGCAAACACCTTAAACGTCTCGGTCTTGGCGCGTAGGTTAACCTCGTAGTAATTGTCGCGCCAGTGCCAGCCGTAAGCGTCTTCGTATACACCTCCGTCGGCCGCTGAGACGACATCTACGGCCTGGCCATAGATAGTCTTAACGGTCCCTTCACTTGGCTGTCGCCAAGAACACCCCGAAATTACCGAGATCAAGGCAATTAATGCGATCAAAAATATGTTTCTCATTGTCGTTTGCTCCTTTTGCTTACTAAGATACTAACCGATTAATCAATAATGCGAAGCCTCGAAGGCGTTTTGGCAATTGATAAAAGCGAGTTTGCCTGTCTGGTTGCAGCGATTAGTTCGTTTTTGACATGTCATTAATAAATACGAATCCCTTATTCCTGGGTTCCGGAAATCGGTCGCAATCCGGCCGGACTACAGCCCGATTCAGGATCGAAAATAACGGCCCCTTTGTGATAGATTAACCGGGTATGCTGAACGAATTTCATTACTCACTGCCCGATCATCTCGATACTGCTTACACGGATCTGCTGAATGCCGCCTACCGCGGGGGGCTCGTGGAACGAATATGGAATAAGGACCCGACAGTCTGGACAGATTCGGGTGAAGAGGCGTGGCTTGGTTGGCTGGATATCGTGAAGAAAGAGCATCGGCAGTTGGAAAAATACAAGGCGTTCCACGACGCTGTCGGTTCAGCCGGATTTGAATATGTAGTGCTGCTCGGAATGGGCGGCTCGTCTCTCTGCCCCGAGGTATTTGCGCTTACATTTGGTAAGGAGAATTTTCACATTCTTGACTCGACGGTCCCGGCGCGCATCCAGACCCTCGAAAAGGCTCTTGACATCGAAAAAACCCTGTTCATCGTCGCGAGCAAAAGCGGTTCGACGCTGGAGCCAAACACATTCAAGCAATATTTTTATGAACGGGTCGCAGACTCCGTCGGACAACCGAAAGCGGGTAGTCACTTTGTGGCTATTACAGATCCCGGCTCAAGGCTTGAAAACGAAGCGGCGCGGGATGGTTTTTGGGAGGTTTTTCATGGTGAGCCGACCGTTGGAGGCCGCTTTTCGGCGTTGTCGGTGTTTGGGCTGATACCCGCCGCGGCGATGGGTATCGATGTCCAACGACTTTTGGAAGGCGCGCTCGAGATGATCGCGGAATGCCGCGAACTGGCAGCCGACCGAAATGCAGGGGCGATGCTCGGCCTGCTGTTGGGCCTTTGTCACAGAAACGGCAGGGACAAGCTTACGATCTTTACATCGCCGGAGCTATTCGATTTAGGAGCATGGCTCGAACAACTTTTAGCGGAAAGCACCGGCAAAGAGGGAGTTTCGATTATCCCCGTCGACCGCGAGGCAAAGCTCGATGCTGCCCGGTACGCTGACGACAGGGTATTTGCTTTCTTAACTCTCAAGGGGGATGAACGCCTTGACAGGTTTAAGTTCGACCTGTCGGACGTCGGGCAGCCCTATGTCGAGATAAAGCTTGAGGACAATCTGTCTATTGGACAGGAGTTCTTTCGTTGGGAATTTGCGACGGCCGTGGCGGGAAGTGTGATGGGAATCAATCCCTTTGACCAGCCTGATGTTGAATCGGCGAAAATCGAAGCCAGAAAGATAACTGAGGCTTACGAGAAGTCAGGCCGCCTTCCGTCTGATGACCCTTTTCTCACGGAGGATGGGTATTCATTCTTTGGCGACCGCGAACTCTCCGGCAGGGTTGGCCAGATCAAGGGCGCAGGGACGAAGGAAGTAGTCGAAGCTCATCTCACACGGATTCGGCCCCATGACTATTTTGCGATCCTCGCCTATGTAGAAATGACCTCGAAGAATGAGGAGATTCTTCAGGAAATTCGCGCGGCGGTACTTCGTAATTATAAAGTGGCTACATGTCTTGGATTCGGGCCGCGGTTTTTGCATTCAACCGGGCAGGCTTACAAGGGCGGCGCGAATCAGGGTGTCTTCTTGCAGATCACCTCCGATGACGCGAAGGATATCGATGTACCTCAGCAGAAATACAGTTTTGGCGTCGTTAAAGCGGCCCAGTCGAGAGGTGACTTTCAGGTCCTGCTGGACCGTGGGCGAAGGGCTCTTCGAATTCACATGGGGGCCGAGGTGGAAAGCGATCTGCTTCGTCTATTGGAAACCTTTGAGTCGTTTTAGCCTTGTTAAGACGATGCTACTTGACCTTACCGGAGCAAAAATAAATTGAACTTCGAACACAGTGAAAAAGCGAGACGGCTTGAGAAAGAAGTTTCGGCCTTTATGGAACGCTTTGTCTTCCCGAACCAGGAAAGGTATTACAGCGAGATCGGCAGCGGCGACCGTTGGGAACCGGTTCCTTTGATCGAAGAGTTGAAATCCGAGGCACGCGAACAAGGACTTTGGAATTTGTTTCTCCCTGAAGTCTCGGGCCTTTCAAACGTCGAATACGCGCCTCTCGCAGAGATCATGGGATCCGTGTTCTGGTCTGCCGAGGTTTTTAATTGCTCAGCACCCGATTCGGGCAATATGGAGCTTCTACATATGTACGGGTCGGAAGAGCAAAAAGAAGAGTATCTGGCTCCTTTGCTCGAAGGGCGGATCCGTTCCTGCTTTTCGATGACTGAACCCGATGTCGCATCTTCGGATGCCACCAACATTTGCGGCACCATAAAACGGGACGGTGACGAGTATGTCGTCAACGGCAGGAAATGGTGGTCGACAGGGGGTGGCGACACCCGCTGCCGTTTTGCGATCTTCATGGGTAAGACAGACGAAGAAGCGCCGGTGTACAGCCAGCAATCGATGATTATCGTGCCGCTCGATTCCGAGGGCGTAGAAATTCGGCGGATGCTCAACGTGTTTGGTTATGACGACGCCCCCAGCGGTCATGCCGAGATCGACTTCAATAACGTCCGTGTGGCGAAAGAAAATTTGATACTTGGGGAAGGCCGCGGATTCGAGATAGCACAGGGAAGGTTGGGACCGGGCCGCGTACATCATTCAATGAGGCTGATCGGACTTGCCGAACGCGCACTCAGTTCGATGATCGAGCGCGCCGGCGAGCGGGAGCCATTCGGGAAACCCCTGGCGGAACAGGGCGTTGTGAGAAACTGGATAGCGCATTCAAGATGCGAAATCGATATGGCCCGCCTGCTTGTATTGAGGACAGCGTGGTTGATGGATTCGAAGGGCGCGAAGGCCAGCCGTAAAGAAATCGCGATGATCAAGGCGGTCGTGCCGGCGATGGCACAGTCCGTAATCGACCGCGCGATCCAAACCCATGGCGGAGCGGGAGTCTGCCAGGACACCTTCCTGCCGTTCGCATGGGCCATTGCACGGATGCTGCGTATTGCCGATGGTCCGGACGAAGTTCACCTCGATTATGTCGCCAGGTACGAATTGAAACCGGGTTGAAATGGCTTTCGAATCGGTGCCCGAGATTACCCATACATGGGAGAAGAGAAGTGGCCTCCGCATTTCCGGAACGTAATTTATTCATTGCCGGGACCAACCCAATTTGAAATCTGTTTTAAGTCCATTTAGTTTTCAGGAGTGGATTGCCGAATTTCGGCGCCGTGAAAGACTCCATTAAGTCTTCCCAAAAAATTCTGTGCAAATAAAAACTACAGGTAGTAAGATGACCTCATCAGAATAGGCGAGATAATTCGAGATGTTGGAAATTAGGAAAGCAGTTGTCGGAGACGCACGTGCCGTTGCCGAGATCTACAACTACTACATTGAGGAAACGCACCACACCTTTGAAACAGAATTGCTTTCGGAAGAAATGGCAGAGGCGAGGATCATTGCGGTCAGCAAACGATATCCGTTCCTCGTCGCCGAATCCGAAGGGGAAGTCGCGGGCTACGCCTACGCGGTCCGCTTTAAACTTCGTGAGGCGTACGAGCACTCGGTAGAGGTTTCCGTTTATGTGAAGAACGATGCAAAGCAAAGAGGCATCGGGACGAGTCTTTACACCCAACTGTTTGAAGAATTAGAAGACACGCATGTTCACGCAATTCTTGCGGGGATCGCCCTTCCCAACGATTCGAGCATAAAGTTCCACGAAAAACTGGGATTTGAAAAAGTGGCACATTTCCGGGAGGTGGGCTACAAGCTCGGTCGCTGGATCGATGTCGGCTATTGGGAAAAAATGAATTACTAGGCTCGTGAATCGTAATTCGAAATAATGAGTCGTTACCATTAGCGAAGTCGCGAACCACAGTTAGGGATCACGATTCACTATTTACGATTTACGATTCACGATTCACGATTCACGATTCACGATTTACGATTCACCATTCACGATTCACGATTCACGATTCACCATTCACGATTCACGATTCACGATTCACGATTCACCATTCACGATTTACGATTTACTATTCACGATTTACGATTCACCATTCACGATTCACGATTCACGATTCACGATTTACGATTCACCATTCACCGCTCACTTAATTATGTCGTTCTGACGGATCGGTGACAGGATTTGAGTCAAAGAGATGTTAAACAATGCAAAATGTTGTTGACATTCGTTTATCGGATGTTGTAGTTTAGTTATTGAACAGCACTAGACGGTGTTGTGTCCTGTCGCCCGGAGCAAGCGTTTTTCGAGTTATCGCAAATCATGATCTTCAATTCTACAAGCGGTAACGAAGAAGCGAAATTGGGAACCGGCTTTAATCATTCAGTTTGACCTATCGAAATCCTGTCTTTCCTGTCAATCCGAGCACGGCGACAAAAAACCTACATAAATAAAGCCCGGTTCCCCAATTCAAATTGAAAAACACCAAAACAATACAGCGTCCCGTTTCTACGGCTACGGGGATTGGCTTAAGAGCTGAAAGGAGTAAAGAAGATAATGCTATTCGGTAAAAAGAAAAGCGTTGCCGGTTTGGATGTCGGTTCAAGTTCCGTAAAGGTAGTTGAGCTCGACGGAAAAGTTAACAACCTGAATCTGGTGAGCCTCGGTTTTGAAAATCTTCCTGACGACACGGTCGTCGACGGACAGATTATGGAGCTCAACGCGGTTTCGGAAGTTATCCAAAACGTCTGCACCGACCATAAGATCAACGCAAACCAGGTCGTAACAGGTGTCAGCGGTCATTCGGTAATCATCAAGAATATCGTTCTTCCTCCAATGTCCCGTGACGAGCTCGAAGAGTCGATTGATTGGCATGCCGAGGAACATATCCCCTATGACCTCTCCGATGTCAGTCTTGATTATCACATTACCGCCGAAGACGAAGAGGCCACAAGCGTAATGATCGCGGCATGCAAAAGAGAGCGGCTCGATAACATTAAACAAGCGATCCAGCTATCCGGTAAAAACCCGGTGGTTATCGATGTTGACACATTTGCACTTCAGAACTGTTACGAAGTCAATTACCAACCGGATCCGTCACAGGTCGTTACGCTGCTAAATATTGGCGCCTCCACAATGAACGTAAACATCGTGCAGGGGACGCAGTCGCTGTTTACGCGCGATATCACGGTCGGTGGTAGTCAGTTCACAGACATCCTCCAGAAAAGTCTAGGCTACAGTTTCGAGCAAGCTGAAGCGGTCAAACGCGGGGTTGCCGAGGCCATGGAGAATGTCGAAGAAAAATCAATCGAACCATTGATGAACAACGTCACAGAAATGGTCGCCATGGAAATTCAGAAGACCTTCGATTTTTACCGGGCGACCGCAGAAGACGATGAATTGGTCGTCGACAAGATCCTTATTTCGGGCGGCGGTTCGAAGCTGGTCGGTCTTTCCGAAGACCTTGCTTCAAAACTCGAAGTGCCGGTTGAAGTACTCGATCCTTTCCGTCAGATAAAAGTTGATACGCGCAAGTTTGACCCGGATTACCTAAGCGAAATCATGCCCGAAATGGCTGTCGCTGTTGGTCTTGCGATCAGGGGAGTTGAAGTAAAATGATAAGAATCAACCTACTTAATTCAGTTACCGAAAGGCAGGGAAGTGCTGTCGTCACGGTCGAGAAGAAGGTCGGAAGTCCGATGTCGCGTTTTCTTTTGATGGGAATCGCAGTTTTCATACTGACCTCCGCCGTCATTGGCTGGGACGTAATTAGCACGACCCGTGCAAAAGCATTTGCCGATGCCCAACTCGTCGAAGAAAAGAAAAAAGCGGCCGAGCTTGAAGCTGTTATGAAAGAACAGAAGGAGCTCGAGAACAAGATCAAGAACATCGACCTCAGGATCGACGCAATTAAAAAGCTTCGTAACGAGCAGGCTGGTCCAAGTGCCGTTCTCGAGTCGATACGGGAACGCATTCTAATGACTCCCGATATATATCTCGACAGCGTCGATCAAAAAGGCGACCAGCTAACGATCAAGGGAAGTTCTCGAAACGAGTCTGCCATCACGCAATTTGGACGCAGTCTCGAATTCTCCTCAGGTCTGTTTTCGAACCTGAGCATTGAAACGCAGAGAAAAGAACTCGATGCCCGGACTGCTTCGAAACCCGGAGTTGAAGAGCCGAAAATGGAGATCATCGATTTCACTATTCGATGCGCATACACACCTGATCGCGGCAACGCGAGCGACGGCCCCCTGAGCGCTTCAAACGAAGCGGGTAAGGGATCTGATGCTTCCAAACAGGCATCGGCCCAAAAAGTCGAAAATGCCAAACCTCAGGTCGGACTTTCGGCCGATAACTAGGCCGAACGCACTCGACCTCCAAGTTTAAGAGGCAAAACTACTGATAGGTATTGAACAATGGAAAAACTCAAATCATTAGCCTGGCACTGGCAACTCGTCATTCTGATTGGAATCGGAGCAGTCTTCTATCTTGCAGTCTGGTATTTCGTGACCAGCGGAACGCGTGCCGAGATTCAGGTGGTGAACGAACAGGTTGCACAACTTCAAGCTCGCAATCAGGCGGCCAAGATCGCCACGCAGCGAATTAACGAATTCCGGACCCTCTATGCCACTAAAGAGCAGGAATACGACGAACTGAAGGTCTTGTTGCCCGAACAGCGCGAAATTACTAACGTGCTCCAGGGTTTGCAGGACACCGCCGGGCAGTCGAGGTTGATCGTAAGCCGGTTTTCTCCACGAGAAGACTCCCAGCAGGAGTTCATCATGGCCAAACCGGTTGAAGTCGAAGTCGACAGCAACTTTAACAACCTGCGCGACTTTTTTGACAAAATGGCGAAGCTGCAGAGGATTGTTTCGATCACCGATTTCAGCCTCAAGCAACTGGATAATCAGACAGCGAACAAGACGCTTCACGCTCAATTTTTGCTGACCGCCTACTACGCCTCACCTGATGATCTCGACAACATGGGCAATCCGGTGCAGATGGGACCCGACGGCAAGCCGCTTCCGGCACCGGTTGGAAAGGACGGAAAACCTCTCCCGGTTCCGGCCAATGGTAAGCCTGGAGCTCCGGCGCCGGCGCCCGCAAAACCGGCTGCACCCGCCGCAAAGTAGTGGAATCCGAAATCATGCAATCTTTATACGAGAGAAAAGCAATGAAGAACAAACTCAAGATCAAACGTACCTTTAGTTTTGCGGCAGCAATTGCCCTGGCTGTCCTCGCCGGCGGAAGCCTCGCGACAACGATGGCGCAATCCCGTGATCCTTTCAGGCAGGCTCCGTATGAGAAGCCGAACACCGTCAGGACATCAAACGGTTCCTCCGGCAATTCGGGCGGCCCGTCTGCGACCGTAAAGAAGGGTCCCGAAGTTGTCGGCGCCCCTTCGATCACAGCCCGCATTGACTACTACAAACGCGTACGTGAGCAAGCGGCTCTCAGCGGCCGGCCGATACCGAAAGTTACGTCCGTGTTGTTGCTAAATGAGATGTCGGTGACCGGTATCTTCAAGACGCCCCGCGGGTTCGCGGCGATGGTCGAGGCGACGCCGATCAAGCTGTCGTACACGATATATCCGGGCGAAAAGTTCTTCGATGGACAACTTGTTGCGGTCGAGGAAAACAGGCTGGTTTTCCGAAAAGTAACGAAATGGAGCAACGGCAAGTTCGTCGCGTCGGTTGAGAATATGCCGCTTCGACAGTACTCGCTACAACAAGATATACAGGGAACGGCACCAGCCAGTGAAAGCTATTCGGACAAGCCGCAGAACGCGAGCAACGAAGAAAAAGACCCTTCAAAATCAAATCCGGGCATGATCGTCTCTCCTCTCGAAGAGATGACAAAATCGGTTGAAAGCGAAAGCGAAAAGGCCGAGTCCGCGAAGAAGAAATCACGCAAAAAGAAAGCGGTGTCCAGAAAGAGACCGAGATCATAAGCCCCCTCTTCAAAAGTTCTTAACCGTGCCGCTTAATCCGGTGCGAATCACTTAACACTCAAAACATGAGATTAACTCGTGAGGTAAGAAACATGACTTTCAAAGGTATAAGCAGAATCGGTTCCAAGGCCGTAATTGCTTTGTTTATCATAAGTTGTCTGGCTCTGACGGCACTCGCACAAGATGTGTTGCCGGTAAACCAAGGCAAAAACTACGGGGAACCTGGTTTTCGCGGTGAAGCTATCAACCTAAACGTTGTAAACGCCGACATCCGGGACATTCTCAACTACATCACTGAGCAATACGGAATCAACTTTGTCATAGACAAATCCGTAAAGGCTGTGCCCGTCACGGTCAATGTCAGCGAAGTGCCGTGGAACATCGCTCTCGATTCAATTCTGCGTTCACAGGAACTGGCCGTTCAGCATAACGGTCCAATTCTCCGCATCGCCGCGCAAAAAACACTTGCCGACGAAAGAGCGCAGGAAGAAGAGATTCGGGAAGGCCAGCTTGACCAGTCACCTCTCTACACCGAGTTTGTACGTCTCAATTATGCGCGAGCCATCAACACATTGGGTGGCGAGTCCGGAGGACGCGGCGGTTTCCAGGGCGGAACGACATCTTCGAGTTCAACAGGCGCGGGACAGGGACAAGGTGCCGACCAGGGAATTTTGGGTATCGTCCAAAAACGGCTTTCGCGACGTGGAACCGTTGAGGTCGATGGCCGCAGCAACACACTGATCATCACTGATGTTCAGCAAAATATCGCTGCCCTCCGCAAACTGGTTTACTATCTCGATCAACCGGCTCCGCAGGTTGAGATCGAATCGAGAATCGTTGTCGCCAGCCGTAACTTCAGTCGTGACCTAGGCCTGCAGCTTTCGGCATCAGGCGTAAACGGAAATGGTTCGACCTCCGGTAGCGTCAATACAAATTTTGGAAACATCGTTTCAAACACGATTGCAACGCTGACGACCAGCGCGCTTGGTACGACACAGATCACGGCGGCACTTCATGCTGGTGAGCAAAAAGGTCAGGTCAAGACAATTGCCACACCGCGTATCACAACGCTGAATAACCGTGCGGCCGAGATCGAAAGTGGTCAGCAAATACCCGTCACGACAGTGCAGCCGAACAGTTCTGAAGGTGCAGTAATTGTAACGACAGAATATGTACCGGTTCCGTTGAGGCTCCAGGTAACTCCGCAGATTACAAACGTCGGCACGGTAATTCTCAATGTAGTGGCAGAGAATAACTCTGTTGCTCCAGGTACCGGGGGCGGAGGAGCTCCTCCTATCAACGTTCAGCGGATGCAGACCGAAGTCATGGTCCCGGATGGCGGCACAACCGTCGTCGGCGGAGCGATGTTTGACTCGGAGAGCGAAATCGTTGACCGTACACCGGGACTTTCGAGAATTCCGTTGATCGGTAATCTCTTCAAACGCAAGAGAACTGCCCGTGATACGAACGAAATCCTGTTCTTCATAACCCCGCGGATCTATCGACCGGACTACAACGGTAAACGGATAGAATCGAAGATGGAAGACGGTCCCAGCTCAATAACACTGGTACAACCGGTTCCGTTGGGTAATCCAGCCTCGAACTCGCTACCGGCACAGCCGCAAGGGACTTCGAATCCGGGTACACCCGCTTCGTCCTCTTCGCCGGTACCCGTAGTAAAACCGGGTAACTAGTTGTAGAATTCTACGCACTATGTTTAAGGATGCTCTGCAGGAAATTTTGGAACGCACCGAAGGCAGCTTGGGTGTGCTGATCATGGGACTCGACGGGATACCCGTTGAGCGTGTATGGCGGGACGATCGGTCCCATTCGAATCTCGATATTGCAGTTGCCGAATATACTTCGCTGATAAAAAAAGCGAATCAGAGTAATGGCGACACGGGACTCGGCGGCCTTAACGAGATCACTGTTTCAAATGAGAACGCGGTTTTTATAATGCGGCTCCTTGGCGAAGACTACTTTCTCGCGTTGATTATGTCACCAGAAGGTAACTTCGGCCGCGGACGGTACGAACTGCGCAAAGCTGAGCTGAAGATGGAGCATGAATTCGTGATATGAACACTTAAGTCACATGTTTCTGATATTTCCCATCGGGCGTGTTGATCTGCCCGATGGGAATTTTTCCTTTTATATCTTCCACACGCGTAATCACGGCCGAGGGCTCCCATAATCCCTTTTTTAAGCAGAAATTAAACCCTGTTGTTTTTGGAACAAAGCGTTTATTCGAACTTATCGTGAAGTAGAGGGGATACCGCACAATTCTCTCTGTTTAGGTAATACAAATGAAAATCGGGATTAGAAAACATGTAGGGAAGACTCCGTCCAGCTGTGCCGGCTTTTCCGTGATCGAGGTCCTTATCGTCGTCATCGTGATTTCGATTGTCGTCGTCCTCGCATTACCCCAGATCATGTCTTCGCGCCGTCTCCTTGCATTTGCCTCGGTTCAGAGGGAACTAACGACCTATTTGCGCGAAGCAAGACAGATTGCGATGTCGGAACGAAAACCGATTACGTTCCAATTCAACGACACTTCCAAAACGATAACACTCTACGGTGGATCACTCGGGCCCGTCGGTACCGCGCAAAATAGAATTCTCGATTTGAAAGGACTCGGAATTGAAGGCCCGGACATTGTTTACGGCCGCCCGCCGGGCGCAACGGTGGCAGCGTTGGGCGACGGTACAAATATGACCGGGCTCACCTCAAACGCGGTTGAGATAACATTTGAAGGTGACGGCTCTGTTCTTGACGGTTCCGACAATCCTCAAAACAACGCGCTCTTTTTCTATCATGCTATGTACCCGCAGGAAACCGCGTTCGGCCTGTCGATCCTCGGCGCTGGCGGACGGGTAAAGGTCTGGGATTACAGTGCGGGTCTAAACGCCTATGTGGAATAGAAACCGACAAACAGATGTTCGCACTGCTGAGGCCGGTTTTTCAATGGTCGAGGCGGTGATTGCGATATTTGTTTTAACCATCGGCCTGATCGGCACCGCGGCCGCACTGACCTTTGCATTGGAATTCGGGGCGATCAGCAAGAATGTCACACGATCAAAGACCGTAATTGTTTCGATGATCGAAGAAATAGAATCCCTGCGGAACTCGCGACGGCTTGATTATAAGCAGATTGCCAATGCCGGAAGCGTTGACAATACAGACGTGGAGAACACATTTGCAGGTTTCTTGAGCGGTTTTCAGCAGGTCTCCCTGAGTCCCGGCCCCGACGGTGTAAACGGAACAGCCGACGACCTGGTCGATCCGGGACCAGACGGTGTGTTTGGCACCGGGGATGATTTTACGAACCCCGCCTTGGTAAGAAGCGGGTATACACGCCAGGTAACTATCACACCGATCAGCGTGACGATTAAGAAAGTTGAAATTAGAGTCAGGTATTTTGCCGCGGGCGGAAAAGTCGGCGAAATTGGCGGGGTGGCCTATATAAATGACGAGGCAAGGCTGACGCGTTAGAAGCATAAGGTGTTGAAACATGAGATCGCTATCATTAGGAAAACTGAATAGTCGATTTGAAATCGATCGCGAGGAGCGCGGTGCGGCACTCGCCATCGTGATCATAATAGTCGCGATTCTGTCGGTGGTCGCCTTGACGGCACTCGCCTTCT
>Ga0224497_10002039_pt1 | contig 12226 bp, 13 predicted proteins | sample SF_Jul11_sed_USG_4_FD_167970 | JGI IMG/M metagenome (GOLD analysis project Ga0224497, IMG submission 167970) | Sediment microbial communities from San Francisco Bay, California, United States - SF_Jul11_sed_USGS_13 | ecosystem: Environmental > Aquatic > Marine > Sediment | place: USA... | reverse complement strand
GCGTGCACGTCGCGAGCAGCAGCTGGGTCCGGAGGATGCCGTACGCTATGCATTCTCGACCGTCGGCATGGCACTCACGGTGACCACGCTGGTACTGATCGCCGGCTTCATGGTGCTGTACCAGTCACCGTTCAAGCTGAACTCGGATATGGGCCTGATGACGGCCATCACGATTGCCTTTGCACTCGCCACCGATTTCCTGTTCCTGCCCCCGCTATTGATGAAGGTGGAAAAATGAAGCCATACAAGACACTGTTATTATCACTGCTGGTCCTGCTGCCGCCCGCCGGACTGGCCGAGACCGCCGAGGTAAAGGGCCTGGCGATCGCCACAGAGGCCGACCGGCGCGACAAGGGTTTTGGCGATTCCAGCGCCACCCTGAATATGATCCTGCGCAACAAGCAGGGTGATGAAAGTACCCGCGAGGTGCGGGTGCGGACGCTGGAAATCGAGGGTGACGGTGACAAGAGCCTGTCCGTGTTTGACTCACCCCCCGACGTCAAGGGTACGGCCTTCCTGACCTTTTCGCATGTCACCGGACCTGACGATCAGTGGCTTTACCTGCCGGCACTCAAACGGGTCAAGCGCATTTCATCCAAGAACAAGTCCGGACCGTTCATGGGCAGCGAGTTCGCCTACGAGGACATTTCCTCCGACGAGGTGGAGAAATACACCTACAAGTACTTGCGCGAAGAACCCTGCGCCGAATTCGACTGCTTTGTCATGGAACGCTTTCCGGTGGACGAGAACTCCGGTTACACGCGCCAGCAGGTCTGGATCGACACGGCGGAATACCGGCCACACAAGATCGACTACTACGACCGCAAGAATGCCCACCTCAAGACCCTGACATTCCATGAGTACAGCCAGTACCTCGATAAATACTGGCGCGCCATGCGCTACGAAATGGTCAACCACCAGACCGGGAAAAGCACCACGCTGCTTTGGCAGGAGTACCAGTTCCGCAGCGGACTCACGGAACGCGACTTCGACCAGAACAGCCTGAAACGGGCAAAATAAGCACGACCGGTTTCAGCGAATCTCCTCGATGGAGAATTTTTTCTCCATGACCTGCGGCGTGATCAGGGCATGGCCCTGCAGTTGCCAGTGCGCCAGTTCAGTAATGGCGGATGGCACGACGTCGATAAACTCGTGGAAGTCATCGGTGTCGTAGTCGTAGTCCTGTGCCGCCAGGCCGCAGACCTTGAACTCGACCCCGAGGCTCGCGTAGTAGCGCATGCGCTCAACGGCATCCTTGTACTTTTCGTAGTTCTTGCGGGCGACGGTCACGATCTCCACGCCATGGATGACGACCTTGATGTCGAGAAACTCGGGCGCCATTCCATAGGGCGCATCCATCAGCGGGTTGATCAGCGAGCGTATCCAGTAGAGTGCCGTGTTGATCTTTTCCGGATTATCATAGTAGAAATCGAACACCACCTTCTGTTCGGTGTAGGGGGTCTGGACGACCCTGGAGGTTTTTTCACCTGCCATCCCGAATCCCTGGATGAAAATACCCGCCACTAACATGGCTAATGTAATTGCTCGTTTCATGACCGAATACCTCTCTGCGTGCCTGGGCACAAGTATAGTTTACCGGCGTCTGGATTCCGGTTGCATAACAATGGGCCGCCCATGCCACCCCTTGTATGCAGCCAGGCACGGGGAAATGAGTTGCCCTTGAGGGTACCCCGTCCAGGGAGTGTGACCAGGTCGGGGCAGACGACCCTCTGGTCGGCATGTCCTGCCCGCCAATCAGCGGGTGGCGTAGGCTGGCGGTCTCAGGCAGCTGATTCCTGCACTTTATGGTGGGCCTGTGCCAGGGCGACGCGTTTCTCGTAGGCCTCGCGGGCGATACGGACATCCTCCAGGAAAAAGTCCAGTTCGTCCATGTGCAGCGCCTGCGGTCCATCCACCAGCGCCCTGGCGGGTGCCGGGTGGAAATCGACCAGGATCATGTTGGCGCCCGCGATCACACCCTGGGCCGTCACGTGGAAGACATCCATGATCCCCTCCGGCGAGGCCTCCCGGGTGCCCACGGAGTGGGACGGGTCGACACACACCGGCATGCGCGTCAGCCGCTTGACTACCGGCACGTGGGAAAAGTCGACAAAATTGCGGTGCGGGTCGCCCATATTGGTCTTCATTCCCCGCAGCCCGAAGACCACGCGCCGGTTGCCCTCACTGGCCAGATATTCAGCGGCATTGAGAGATTCCTCCAGGGTAATCCCGAAACCGCGCTTCAGCAGCACGGGAAACTTGGGCTCCCGGCCTACCGACTTGAGCAGTTCGAAGTTCTGGGTGTTGCGGGTGCCGATCTGCAGCATCACGCCGGTAGGATGACCGGTCTGCTCCAGCGCCTCGTGGATCTCGCGCACATGTGAATCATGCGTGACCTCCATGGCGATGACCTTGATGTCGTACTTGCCTGCCAGTTCGAACACATACGGCAGGCAGCTCTTGCCGTGACCCTGGAAGGAGTAGGGATTGGTACGCGGCTTGTAGGCACCCATGCGGGTGCAGGGCAGGCCGCGTTCCCTGAGGGCCTTCATCATGATCTCGACGTGCTCCGGAATATCCACGGCGCACAGCCCGGCAAAGATATTCAGGTTGTCCTGTCCGAAACGCACGCCGTTATATTCGAAGTAGGTTGCCCGGTCATCGTCATGGTGACGGCCCAGCACGCGGTATTCCTCCGAGACGCGGACCACGCGCTCGACGCAGGGCAGACTCGCCATGTCCTCGATTTGCAGCGTGGCGGTATCACCGACCAGGTAGATTTCGGTCAGCGTCTGCTGGGTACCGACCTCGTCATGTACGCGTGTCTGGATATTGTTCATCTTTGAAAGATGTTCCATCAACTCGCGGAATGCATCGCTGTTCTTGTCGGTGTCGGCCTGCAGGATCAAGATCATGTTGTTATGCCTGATAAATACGTGATTTCAACCGGAATATTATCCATCAATTGGCTGTACCTTGCTACCGCCCGCTAGTCACGGAAGCGGCGCAACAGGTCCTGGTAGGCATCAATGCGCCGGTCACGCAGATAGGGCCAGACCTCGCGCAACTGCCCGCTGCGCGCCAGGTCGATATCAACAACCACGACCTCCGCCGCGTCGGTGGCCGCCTGTGCCAGCAGTTCCCCCTGGGGCCCTATGGCCGCACTGCCGCCCCAGAAGCGAATGCCGTCCGTCTGTCCGGACGGATCGGCCTCGTGGCCGGTGCGGTTGCAGGCCAGGACCGGCAGGCTGTTGGCAATGGCATGACCGCGCTGTACGGTCAGCCAGGCATCCTGCTGGCGTGCGCGCTCATCTGCCGGATCCTGCATGTCCCAGCCGATGGCGGTGGGATAGAGCAGCAATTCGGCACCTGCCAGGGCCATCAGTCGGGCGGCCTCCGGATACCACTGGTCCCAGCACACCAGCAGGCCCAGCCTGCCCACCGAGGTATCCACCGGGGTGAAGCCAAGGTCACCCGGGGTGAAATAGTATTTTTCAAAATAGCCGGGATCGTCGGGGATGTGCATCTTGCGGTAGCGGCCGGCAATGCTGCCGTCGGAATCCAGCGCGACGGCCGTATTGTGATACAGGCCGGGTGCGCGTTTTTCGAAGACCGATGCGACAATCACGATGCTCAACTCGGCCGCGATCCTGCCGAGCCGCCGGGTCGTTGGCCCGGGTATGGATTCCGCCAGCTCGAAATTGCCCCGGTCTTCCACCTGGCAGAAATACCGGCTGGCGTGCAGTTCCTGCAGCAGCACCAGCCTTGCACCCCGTTCCGCCGCCGAGCGTATGCCCTGAATCGTGGTCTCGATATTGGCGGCAGGGTCGACGCTGCAGGCGTGCTGCACCAGGCCGATGGTCAATCGCTTGTTCGTCACCGTGTGTACCGTTCCGTTAACTGAGAGACAGGTAGCCCTCAGGCAGCTGCATTGTAGCGCAATGCAGGCTGCCGTATTGCCGGATCAAGGCCAGACAATTGACCGGGATAATCTCCCGGTCAGGAAAACAGGTCGCCAGCCGTTCCAGGGCGACAGCGTCGGCCGGGTCGTCATAGACCGGGACCAGCGTTGCGGCATTGATCACCAGAAAGTTGCAGTAGCTGGCCGGCAGACGCTGTCCGGTTGCAGTGCAGACCGGACGCGGCAGGGGCAGCGGTACCAGCCGGTACGGTTCACCATCGGCACGGCGAAATGTCCGCAGCTGGGTTTCCATGGCCGCGAGTGCAGGGTAGTGAACGTCGTCGGGATCCGTGCACTGCATGTAGGCGATCGTCAGAGGCGAACAGAAGCGTGCCAGCATATCGATGTGGGCATCGGTGTCGTCACCCTCGAGCTCGCCGTGGTCGAGCCAGAGGACTCGCTCAATCCCCATGAGTTCCTGAAACAGCTGTTCCAGGCGGCGTTTGTCGTGTCCCGGGTTGCGGCCGCTCCGGACCAGGCAGTGCGCCGTGGTCAGCAGGCAGCCCTCGCCATCGGTGTCAATGCTGCCGCCCTCGAGGACCAGTGGCGGATGCTGCAGGTGCGTGCCCGCAAACAGGCCCGCGGCATTCAATGCCGAGTTGACCGCGTTATCCAGTTCCGCCGGATACTTGTTGCCCCAGCCGTTGAAGGTGAAATCTAGCAGCTCGCGTTCAGTCTCCACAGACACCGCGATCGGCCCGTAGTCCCTGATCCAGGTATCGTTCGTGGGTAACAGGAAATAGTGCAGGGCGTCGCTGTCGAGGCCGGCGTTTGCCAGCAGCTGTTCCACCTGGCGTTGATGCGCATCGTCGTAACAGATCACCACCAGGGACTCGCGCCGGCTGATCTCCCGGGCGATTTCCACGTAGACAGCGGTAATGGCATCGATGTCGTCCTGCCAGTCCGTGAACGGGTGCGGCCAGGTCAGCAGCACACCGGACTGGGGCGCGGATTCCGCAATCAGGCAGCGCCGCCGCATGAAAGGGCGTCAGCTCATGCAGGCCCGGGGCCGGGCAGGGGATCAGTTCGCGACGGCGCGACGCACCACGGAGTGCAGCACCAGGTCGTTTTCAAAAAACACCGAGTAATCCTCGTAGTCCCAGCGCGTGATCGGCGGGTGGCGGGGATTGCCCGTGGTGGAAACGGCAGGGTATTCCTTTACCGGGTTACCGAAACTGTTGCGTACACTGTGCATGTTCATGCCCTTGCGCGGGGTTTGCACACTGGCCGCGGACTGGACGTTTTCCATTAGCAGCACATCAGCGGTCGCGGGACCAGCCAGAATGATTCCCAGTGACAGGGCGATCACAACAGAGCGGATAGAATCCATGGTTAACTCCTTGGCAAACAGGATGTTACTGAATATACCTCTGTTGACGACTATAGCACCGACAGACACAATACAAAAGCGGTAATTTGGAATTTGTGATAGACATCACTGTGCCGGCCAGGCGGCCGGCGTACATCCAGCGAAGGTACCCGAATCCAGTGACATCGGCAGACAAACCAGTAACCCGGATAAACCATCCGCATCGCTTCTGCGTAGCGCCGATGATGGACTGGACCGACCGTCACTGCCGTTATTTCCTCCGCCAGCTGTCACGCCACAGCCTGCTGTACACGGAGATGGTGACCACGGGTGCCCTGCTGCATGGCGATCCCGGGGGCCTGCTGCAATTCCACCCGGCCGAGCACCCGGTCGCATTGCAGCTGGGCGGCAGTGAGCCCGCCGAGCTCGCCGAGTCGGCCCGTCTCGGGGAAGCGCATGGCTACGACGAGATCAACCTGAACCTGGGCTGTCCCAGCAGCCGGGTGCAGTCCGGTCGCTTCGGCGCCTGCCTGATGGCCGAACCCGAGCGCGTCGCCGCCTGCGTAAGTGCCATGACGCTCGCCGTTGCGGTCCCGGTCAGTGTCAAGATCCGTATCGGCATCGATGCACAGGACTCCTATGATCATTTGCACCGTTTTGTCGACCGGCTCGCGCAGGCGGGTTGCCGCAGTTTCATTGTGCATGCCCGCAAGGCCATCCTGAAGGGCCTGAGCCCCAAACAGAACCGCAGCATTCCACCGCTCAGGTACGGCTACGTCTATCGTCTGAAGCAGGACTTTCCGGGGCTGGAGATTGTCCTCAACGGCGGGGTGAGGTGTCTCGATGAGGCCGAGTCACACCTTCGCCAGGTCGATGGCATCATGCTGGGGCGGGAGGCCTATCACAATCCCTGGCTGCTGGCCGAAGTCGATGCCCGCCTGTTCAACGACAGCCGTCCGTTACCGACACGCTCCGGGGTCGTGCAGCGAATGCTGCCTTATATCGAGAGGGAACTGCAGGCCGGTTGTGAACTCAAACATATCACCCGCCACATGCTGGGACTGTTCCAGGGGGTTCCGGGTGCGCGCGCCTGGCGGCGCCAGTTGAGTCAATACGGGCCCCGGTCCGGGGCCGGCACGGAAATAATCCTGGCGGCACTGGCGGCCGTCGCCGAGGTCGGTGCACGGGACAGCTCGCCGACTGGAGTCTTGCACTCCCATGCCTGACAACCGGCCGCTACGGGGACAGTGCCGGCAAGCCGCATAAACGCTACTCGAGGGTCCGGGATGAAAACAAAGTGTGATCTGGCGGTGATTGGCGGCGGTCCCGGGGGACTGGTGGTCGCCAGTGTCGCCGCCCAACTGGGACTCAGGGTGATCCTGGCCGAGAAATCGGATCGCCTGGGGGGCGACTGCCTGCATCACGGCTGCGTTCCCAGCAAGACCCTGATCCGCTCGGCACGGGTCGCCCACCTGATGCGCAACGGCGCACGCTACGGGCTGCCTTCCTGGGAACCCGAAATCGACCTGAACAAGGTGGTCGACCGCATCGAGTCCGTCATTGCTGACATCCAGCGCCATGATGACCCGGAGCGCTTTCGCGCCTATGGCTGCGACGTCCGGTTTGCACCGGCACGCTTCACCGGTCCGCATGAGCTGCAGATCGGCGCTGATGTCGTCACGGCCAAACGCTGCGTCATTGCCACCGGGTCACAACCCGCGGTGCCGCCGATCCCCGGTCTGCAGGAGTCCGGCTACGATACCAATGAAACCATCTTCAGCTGCCGGCAACTGCCGCCACGCCTGGCCATCATCGGTGCAGGACCGATCGGCGTGGAACTGGCCCAGGCCTATGCCCGCCTGGGCAGTCGGGTCACCCTCATAGAACAATCCGCCAGGGTCTTGCCTGCCGCGGATGCCGATATCGCCGAGTCGCTGTCCGGGGTACTGCGTGACGAGGGCATCACGCTGCGGACAGGAGCGCAGGTGACCCATGTGCGCCGTGACGGTGATTGCCGGCAACTGTTTCTGGACGATGATTCCACCGTCGAATGTGAACGGATCCTGGTGGCCACCGGGCGTCGGGCCGCGATCTTCGGGCTGGGACTCGAGGCCGCCGGCGTCGACCACGCACCCGGGGGTATTGTCGTAGACCGGCGCCTGCGTACCAGCCAGAAGCACATTTATGCCGTGGGTGATGTATGCGGTCCGTACCCGTTCACGCACATGGCGGAATACCAGGCAGGGGTGGTGCTCGCCAACCTGCTGTTCAGGATCCCGCGCAAGGTCGACTACCGGGTCGTGCCCTGGGTGACATATACCGATCCCGAGGTTGCCCATGTCGGCCTGACGCAGATGGATGCCGATGCGCGCGGGCTCAAGTATGATGTGGCACGGTTTGAACTTGCAGAGATCGACCGTGCCAAAACCGATACGGCCGTGGAGGGCTTTGCAAGGATTCTGATTTCCAGGGGACGGATTGCGGGCGCGAGCCTGGTCGGGGCGCATGCCGGCGAACTGGTTCATGAACTCGCACTGGCCATGCGGGTCAAGGCCAGGGTGCGCGATGTTGCCGGGCTGGTGCATGCCTATCCGACCTATTCACAGATTCACCGGCGCGCCATCAATGCCCGTTACTCGCAGTTACTGTATTCACGCAAGACCCGGTTTCTGGTCAGGTTGATCAGGGCCCTGCTGCCATGACCTGCCTGCAGCTGCGTCACAGGATGCCCCGTACACAACCAACAGGTCCGTTACACCATGCATGAGACGCTACCGTTACTGATGCCGGGAGACTTTCCGCCCCTCCAGCGCGGCCACCTCGAGACCCTGCAGGTCAACCTCGGCTACCTGTGCAATCAGTCCTGCCTGCATTGCCATGTGAATGCCGGGCCGAAGCGCAAGGAGGTGATGACAGCCGCAACGCTGGATGAGCTCATTTGCTATCTGGAGGCATCCGCTGTGAAGACAGTCGACCTGACAGGAGGTGCACCGGAGCTGAACCCCGGTTTCAGGCGCCTGGTGAAAGCGGCGCGGGAGGCCGGCATCCGGGTCATCGATCGCTGTAATCTGACCGTGCTGCTGGAACCCGGGCAGCAGGGGACAGCGGAATTTCTCGCCGAGAATAAAGTTGAGATAGTCGCCTCATTACCTTGTTATCTAGAGGAAAATGTTGACAATCAGCGTGGCGATGGCTGCTTTTCCGCCAGCATCAGGGTGCTGCGCCTGCTGAACGGTCTCGGCTACGGCCGCAGGCTGCCACTAAACCTGATGTACAACCCGCAGGGACCCACCCTGCCGCCACCGCAGGCCGCGCTGGAGGAAGATTACAAAAGACACCTTGCCGAAAACTATGCCGTGCATTTCAACCGGCTGCTGACACTGACCAACATGCCCATCAAGCGCTTTGGCAGTATGCTGGTTTCCAGGGGCGGGTTTGACGAGTACATGAGCCTGTTGCACGCTGCGCACCGGGACGAAAACCTGGATGGCGTCATGTGCCGTACCCTGGTCAGTGTTGACTGGGAAGGTTATGTCTATGACTGTGACTTCAACCAGATGCTTGGCCTGCACACCCGGGTGAACGGGAAGGGGCGACTGCATATTTCCGACCTGCAGGATACGGATCTGACGGGCAATCCGATCATGGTCGCCAATCACTGCTTCGGCTGTACCGCCGGGCAGGGTTCCGGTTGTGGTGGCGCGCTGGAACCCTGAACGATCGCAATCCACCGCAATAGAGACAAGGACTATGAATATAGAAACCAGCGTCAGGGAGCGCTATTCGCAGGGCGCACTCGAAACACAGGCGGCGCTGTGCTGCCCGATAAACTATGACAACAGCCTGCTGGACCTGTTGCCGGACGAAATTATCGAGAAGGACTATGGCTGTGGTGATCCCTCACGCTACGTCCGGGAAGGTGATGTCGTGCTGGACCTGGGGTCGGGCGGCGGCAAGATCTGTTACATGGCGGCCCAGCTGGTCGGCGATCGCGGGCAGGTCATCGGGATTGATATCAATGATGACATGCTGGCCCTGGCCCGCAAGTACCAGACGGAGATGGCCGGCCGTCTGGGTGGCGACCGGGTGCGCTTCCTGAAAGGCTATATCCAGGATCTGGCACTGGACCTGGATGCGCTGGAGTCCTGGCTGCAGAAGAACCCGGTACGCAGTCAGCATGACTACGCGGCACTGCGCGCCTGGGAGAACAGGCAGCGCCGTAATCAAGCGATGGTTCCCGACGAATCGGTGGACCTGGTCATCTCCAACTGTGTACTGAATCTGGTCCCGGACCATGAAAAACAGCACCTGGTTGACGAAATCTTCCGGGTACTCAAACCCGGCGGCCGCATTGCCATCTCCGACATCGTCAGTGACCGGCCGGTGCCAGCCGCCATGAAACAGGATGCCGAACTGTGGAGCGGCTGCCTGTCAGGTGCCTTCCAGGAAGCGGAATTCCTGCAGAGCTTCGCCGCCGGTGGCTTCCGGGCAGTCTGCTACGACAAGTGGGAATCTGCACCATGGCGGGTCATCGACGACATAAAATTCCGTTCCGTTACCCTGACGGCACTGAAGGCCCCGGCCGGGGAAAACGGGCAACAGCACCATGCGCTGATCTATGCGGGCCCGTTTGCACAGGTAATGGACGAAACCGGACGCAGCTATCCGCGGGGAGAACGCATCCAGGTCAGCGCCGCAGAACATGCCGGTCTTACCAGCGCCGCGTATCGGGGTGCGTTTATCGATCCGGACAGCTATTCCGGCATGACATCGTCATCGACTGCCTGTTGCTCCAGCCCGTCAGATGCAGGGAACAGCGGGAACAATAATGGCTGCTGCGGGTGATTGCGGACCGATCTCCATCATTATCCCGGCCCTGAACGAGGCCGGCACCCTGCAGGCCACGCTGAAGGCGCTGCAGCCACTGCGTCACCACGGTCACGAGCTCATCGTGGTCGATGGCGGCAGTCGTGACAGCACGGTGGGGGAATCCAGGCCCTATGCGGACCAGGTCCTGCACTCTCCGGCCGGACGCGCACTGCAGATGCAGGCCGGTGCGGGCATCGCCAGTGGCCGGGTGCTGTGGTTTCTGCATGCCGATACCCTGGTGCCCGAAAACGCTGCCGCGGCGATATGCGACGCACTGCGTGACAACCGGTATCAGTGGGGGCGTTTCGATATTCGTTTTGCGGACACCACTTTGTTACTCAGGCTGGTTGCGGCTCTTGCCAACCTGCGCTCGCGCATGAGCGGTATAGCCACAGGCGACCAGGGCATCTTTGTGACCCGCGAGTTGTTCGACAGGGTACACGGTTTCCCGCCGATCGCACTGATGGAGGACATCGCCCTCAGTCGTTCCCTGAAGGCCCGTTCCCGGCCGGCCTGTCTGCGTCAGCAACTGACGACATCGGCACGCCGCTGGCACAGGCACGGGGTCATCCGCACCATCGTGCTGATGTGGTCATTGCGGTTCGGTTATTTCCTGGGCATAGCCCCGGATACCCTGGCGCGCTACTACCGGACCCACCGGGCATGAGATTCCCCGACGCCCGCATCCAGGTATTTGCCCGATCGCCCGAACCGGGACAGACCAAGACACGCCTGATTCCATTGCTGGGCGCGACCGGCGCAGCGGCCTTCCATGCGCATCAGGTACATGAACGCCTCGGCATGCTGAGTGCCGCCCGGCTGTGTCCGGTCGAGCTGTGGTGCAGTCCGTCGAGCACGTCGGCGTTCTTCCGTGATTGCCGTGAACGCTACGGTGTCTCGCTCCATGACCAGTCCACGGGCGATCTGGGCAGGCGCATGCACCGGGCGCTGGCATCTGCACTCGAGCGCGCAAAAACCGCGCTGCTGGTGGGCACGGACTGTCCCTCTCTTTGCGCAGCGGACATCGAGGAGGCCTGTACCCGGCTGGATGAAGGTACCGACGTGGTACTCGGTCCCGCCCGCGACGGGGGATACTATCTCGTGGCCATGCAACAGCGTGCGCCGGCCCTGTTCACCGATATGCCCTGGGGAACACCGGCGGTGTTTGCCGAGAGCCTGGTCCGACTCGGGCAGCTGGGGCTCAGCCATTATTGCCTGACCGAGCGCATGGACGTGGACACGCCCGAGGATTATCGCCGGCTTTATAATTCCCATGAGACCGGTGTAGAATTCAATACCAAGAACCCGGCATAAATACAGCCCGGCCGCTGTAAATGAGCCTGTTCAGCCTGAGTAGAGATGCATTGTGACAGCAACTGCGGCTGGTAATAATGTTGCTATTGCTCTATAAATATCCATATGACGTCAACCAATTAAGAAGCATCCAGATCAGCTGATAATCAACCCTGTACAGGAGAAACGTATGAGACGACTCTATTTCCTATTACCCGATGTCCACAGTGCCAAGACGATTGTTGATGAACTTCTGCTTGCCAGGATCGAAGAGCGTCACATGCATATCGCCGCGGCTGACCACCATGCATTGACGGAGGCACATCTGCCGGAGGCCGGCCTGTTACAGGAGAGTGATTTTGTCCCGGCCGTTGAGCGCGGCGTGGCGATTGGCGGTGCAACCGGTATCCTCGCGGGTATCGCGGCGGTCGCGCTTCCGGGTGTCGGCCTGGCCCTCGGTGGTGGCGCGATCCTGGGTATCGGTCTGGCCGGTGCCGGCGTCGGTGCCTGGATGTCGAGCATGATTGGTATTTCCGCACCGAGTTCGCGTCTCAAGGAATTCGAGGCCGCGATCGAGAAGGGCAGTCTGTTGATGATGGTGGATGTACCCAAGCCGCGCGTGGATGAAATCACCGACCTGGTGAAGAAACATCACCCCGAGGCCGAGGTCGAGGGTACCGAACCCGTCATCCCGGCCTTTCCCTAATCGCGCCAGCCACACGGCTGCACATTCACCGGCGCCTGCACCGGCAGATCTACAGGTGCAGGCGTCTGATCTCCGGGTCGGGTTCGCT
>Ga0224497_10002038_pt1 | contig 12226 bp, 11 predicted proteins | sample SF_Jul11_sed_USG_4_FD_167970 | JGI IMG/M metagenome (GOLD analysis project Ga0224497, IMG submission 167970) | Sediment microbial communities from San Francisco Bay, California, United States - SF_Jul11_sed_USGS_13 | ecosystem: Environmental > Aquatic > Marine > Sediment | place: USA... | reverse complement strand
TCGACGGTTTCGTCGGGCGCCAGCAATGGGTCGTTGGTACCGGGCGTATACGCAATGTCGCCCACATTGAAGTCGCCGCTGCTATCCGTGTCGAAATAGATAGCGGGAATGGACGGAACCGGATCGAAGTCGTCACCGACGATCGCACTGTCGATCGAGAGCTGAAAAGTCTCGCTGCCGTTGCCGATATTCGTCACCGTAAACAACAGCGCTCGATTCGTGTCGCTCGCCGATACGAGTACCTGTGGACTCTGCACCGTGATCGTAACGTCGATGCGTTCGTCGACGGTTAGCGTCGTGGTATTCGAATCAAGCGTGAGCAGTGTTCCGCCCGCATCGAAACTGACTGTAGCTGTATTTTCGATGACGGTACCGGCCGGCGTCCCGGCCGCGAAGGCTGCCGGACCAAGGGCACAGGTGAGGCCCAGATAGACTAGCTGCCGTAGCCAAGCGCAGGCAGACGCGCCAAGGTTGGTTGCCTTGTACAAGGTTCATTCCTCTTTATGGCAAAACTGATGCGCCTTGCGACGCCCGCTCGAAATCATTTCGAGCAGCGGCAGACTTTCCGGCAATACTTTGGGCAGTGCACGAATTCGGCAGGATTAGTCGCTAATTTGTGATCGAACTCACAGTTTGGTCGTGAAGTCGCTCACAGTCGCCAGGCCTTGAGCGACGAAGGCTTGGCAGGTATGGGTAATACTATGTGTGCCCGAATATGTCTGGTATCGGGCCCAAATTACGGTAAATGGGACGCGCGCTTAATGCGGTCTTGCGATGGCGAGTTTTTTCATTTTCGAACGTAATGTGCTCGGAGGAATTCCGAGCCGCGCCGCAGCGCCTTTAGTGCCCGAAATCTTCCATCCCGTCTCTTCCAATACCGAAACAATGTGCTCTCTCTCGACAACGCGCAGATCAGCGATCGTTGTGCTGAGCACCCTCGGCGAGTCGTCATCGACAAGTACCGACCCCGAAATCAGCGGATCCGCGAGTTCTAATACGGGACCCGACCACGTTATGAGCGCACGCTGTATGACGCTCTCGAGTTCGCGGACATTGCCTGGCCATGAATATTCGCGCAGTTGATGCATCATACGGCTTGAAATCGCACTGACGTTGCGACCCAGGAGCTTCGAGTGAACTTTGACGAAATGCTCGGCGAGTAATTGAATATCGTCGCCCCTGTAACGTAACGCCGGCAGTTCGATCGGAAAAGTATTGATGCGATATAGAAGGTCCGAGCGAAATTCTCCGTTCTTAACGGCAGCCACCAGGTCGTGATTCGTCGCGGCGATAATTCGGACATCGACTCTGATGGTTTCCGTTCCGCCGAGTCGATCGAATTCGCCTTCCTGGAGAACCCGCAACAGCTTTGACTGCAGTCTGATTGGTATATCGCCAATCTCATCGAGAAACAACGTGCTGCCGTCTGCGATTTCGAAACGCCCGGGCCGCGCTGACGTCGCGCCCGTGAACGCTCCCTCTTCATAGCCGAATAGCTCGCTTTCGATCAGATCTGCGGGCAGCGCAGCGCAGTTGACCTTGACGAGCGGTCGATCGCGGCGGCCACTGTGGTCGTGTATCGCGCGAGCGATGAGTTCCTTGCCGGTACCGGTCTCCCCAAGTACCAAAACCGGCGTCATCGTATCCGCGACTTTGTCGACGAGGTGAAGGCAGCGCAGCATCGAGCTGCATTCGGCCACAATTTCGTCGAAGCCATGGGTTACTTCGATTTCTTCGCGCAGATAGACGTTTTCGGCTTCCAGGCGATCGGTTGCCCGACGCAAACTGACCAACGCGTCGTCGAGCGCGCGCCGAGATTTCAATCTGAAAAGGAAGTTCGCGTAAAGCTCCGCAAACACACGCAAGTCGGCGATGTCCTGCTCCGTCCATTTGCGCTTCGACCGCAGGTGTCCGATAGAAACTATTCCGACCATTTCGCCGTCTACCACGAACGGTAAGATAATAGCTGACTTGACTCCACGATTGGAAAGCGTGGTCAAAAGTTCCGACCCGACGTCCTGGCAGTATTCAACATCATCGATGGCAATTACTTCGGCATTCTTGAGCCGCTTAACGACGTCCGGGAAACCTGTCGCGTCAACTGACTCCGTGACCGGATCAAAAGCTTCACTCCAGCTATACAGCACTTCCGCAATCTGATTTTCAGAATCCAGCCAGAACAGCGTGGCCCTGTCCGCGCCGATATACTGGGACATCTCGCGCAGGCAATCCTGCATGACCTGGTCGTCACCCTCCGGCCCCATCATCACAAAGCGGGAAGAGACCGCTGCCACCAATTCCTGAAATTGCTGTCTGCGCGCGAGCGCAGCACGGGTTTCCCGAATGTCGATTACATTGGTCTCGGCACCCCACATTCTTCGCAGCTTGCCGTCCTGCACGATGCCGGTCAGACTGATTTTTATCGCCCGTTCCTCGCCGTCGGGAGTCTTGTAGATCATTTCGTAATTGCTCAGGCGGTAGTTGCTGTCGACGAATTTTTCAAAAAATTCATTGTGTGCCGCTGCGTCCTGATATCTATCCAGCATGCCCAGTCGGGTACCGATCGCGTCGGACACGCGCTCGAAGCCGAGATCCCTGGCGAAAATTACGTTGCATTCGGTCAATACGGCGTCATGACTGCGCCGAATCTGCTCGTCGACCGACAGGGTAACGGGCATCGGTGGGTCGAATGCGTAGCAGTAAATTGAATTGGAAGTCGTCTCCACGAGATGACGGAACCGCGCTTCGGATTGCACGATGCTGTCCTGCGCCGCCTTGATCATTCCCTCCGTCGTGACGAACCTGTCTTCTGCGCGCTTGCGCTGAATGATCGACCAAAGCACGCCGGTCGCGACAAGCGAAAACGCGATCCTGGACGCCAGCCAGCGCAGCTTGTTCGGCGAAGAACTTCCCAGCACTTGCCCGTCACGAAATGCGAAACTGCCGGGATTCAAAAATGCCAGCATGAGGTCGGCTACCGCGATGGCGACTGTAAGAGCGATGCCGATCAGCAGCACGATTCGACCGGTATTTGGCACGAGTTTGGAACGAAGCGTACCGGACAAGACCAGGAAGATGAGCATTCCGATCGTGGATGCGATGATTATCACATCGACGAAGCGCATCGACAGTTCCAAATCGGTCGGCATTACTTGTTCAGAGTTCCGGGCATCGCAATCTGGACCGAATCCGGTGCCGGCAATCGGCTGGCGGAATCCATTGGAGCCTGGAGTCCCGGTTCGACCCGTGATTTCATCCGTTGGTCCAGCTCACCGGATTCCGGCAATCGCGGCCACGGTGCCTCCGTACCGCAGGTTTGTCTGACGGCTCGCTCATTTCGGGGGCTCGACCTCGAAAAATCCTTAGGGATCAGCGCTTTTAACATCTCCTCGCCGGGAAAGTCACGGTATTTCGCGACTTTGCTCGGAATGTCGCGACTGCCACGATCAGTGCTGTTTTTGAGCGGCCCGTCAGTGCTTGAGTTAAGTCATTGAGTTTCTTAGGTGAATGTACGTATGGCGATGAGGTCGGGGCAGTTGGCACCTATTTTGCATAGGCACTCGTGATGATCCTGAAAGCCGGCAGCCGCTGCGTTTGCGCACGGCTCCATCGACCCGGAAAGGATGCTAATGGCGGCGCGACACAACGAACTGGAGCTACTTCTTTTGTCGAAGAACGGCGACCTTGCCGAGAACGTCGGCCGCACGCTGCAGCACTACGGGCCTCCCTGCACTATCCGCTCGCTTCGCCCCAGCCGGCGTGCCGTCGATGGCATTCGCCGTCTTCGCACTGAGACCCGTACACGGGGGCAACTCATACTGTTCGATTTTTCGGCCGCCACTGAGCAGAATTTCGAGTTCGGCATGGAGATCGCCTGCGGACCGAACAGGCTCGCGATACCGGTTGTATTTCTGACCAGTCCGGATTCAGAAGTCTTGCTCGAAGACGCCGGTCCGGAATGCTACGACACGACGATGTTTGCACCGATCCCGCTCGACCGTTTTATCGCCAAGATGCTCGAACACTCGGAGCAGCGTTTCCTGCGCGCTCTGTCGCTGATCTATGAACTCGGACCGATTGTGGTTCGGCTGCCGGCCAGTTATCTACATCAATCCGACGATCAATACGCGCTGAGCGCATAATTGAATGATAATCGACCAGAGCTTGTAAGACCCGATGCAAGAAGCCATTGCTTAAAGCAGTTCGCTAACACTCAGGGTTCGGCTCAGCAATAACGAGCAGTGGTTCAAGGGCTCACGGCAAGGTCGTAAAGCAAATCGTGTTCGTAATCCGCGTGGGTAATGTGCCCCTGCATGCGGCCAGTATTCGCTGCGCCATCGTCACCGCGTTCTTCGAGCATTGCGGCAACGTTGCCGGGAATCCTCCCAAATACCATTGTGAGCCCGCGAATATTGTAGGTATTACGATCGATGCCGATTGCGCCGCCGAACGGGCCCGTCGGCTGCTGGTAGCTCGGATTCGAATTGTCGACAGGGCCCTCGATCAAGCCCGCTCCCCGCAGGTGTTTCCAGAATTTCCGCGATTCGCTCGAATTATCCATGCTGTCCCAGCCGCCCGTGATCAGACCATCCCCGTCGCCGTTGTCCGTTGCCGACCATTCTCCTGCAAAACGTGCGGACGCTGCCGGGTCATCACCGGGCAGCTCGCCGTAAAGGTTTCGGTACGTTTCTATCCCCGCCGCGATCGCGGCGCAATCGTTTTCGATTTGTTTGAGTTTTCGATTCGCCATCATTTCCCGACTCTGCAGGATTCCACCGATCACCAGCACAACAATGGCGAGCACGATGACGACCTCGACATATGCGAATCCCAGTCTTCTGTGCTTTATAGCCATATTTGCATTCACGCACGGATCACGACCGGTTTCCCGCGTTCAGGCAACTCAGTAAGGAAAGTCGTCCGGATCTTATGCCTCCATGGTCTTTATCGACACGAACGACAAGAACTTGATGCGTCAGCTGCGTATCTCTGCGCGGGAGCATAAGCGTAGAGCGCGTCGGATTCGCGCCACGCCCGGCGCCTCGCGTAGCCCTGTGCGCGGTTCCTGGACTCGGCCGAGACCGCTAAAGAATGGGCATGAAAGGCCGTTACCGTTCAGTATAGCCGCATTCCGAGTGCCAGCGATGCTCGAAAACCTGTCACCAGATGTGAAAACCCGTCGTTCCGACCACGCGACGACGCTGCGGCAGGCGACGTTCCAGGTGCTCGAGGCGGCCGATGAGGGCGATGCGCTGAGTCGCGCCGTCGACATCGTACTGATCGTGCTGATCTGTGCCAGTGTCGTCGCAGTCATACTGGAATCGATACCTTCGGTCGAACAGGTCTACGGCCCTGCCCTGTACTCGTTTGAAATATTCACGATCTTTGTATTTTCGGTCGAGTACGTCCTGCGGGTCTGGAGTGCTGTGGAGCGGCACGTGGACAGCGATGCCGGTCCATTGTTATCTCGCCTGCGGTTCATGCTGTCTTTTCAGGCGATCGTCGATTTGCTTGCAATTCTGCCGTTCTACCTTATCGCGTTCGGCCTGTTCGGCAATGTCGACATGCGATTCCTGAGAGCCGTTCGATTATTACGCGTACTAAAGCTGACGCGTTACTTTGCGGCTCTCAATCTGCTGATTATCGCGATTAAGGAAAACGGCAATGCACTTGCGGCCGCGTTTCTGATTCTCGTGACGGTCATGCTGCTGGCGGCGTCGGGAATGTATTACTTCGAACGCGAGTCACAGCCTGAAGATTTCGGCAGTATACCGGCCGCCATGTGGTGGGCTTTCGTAACCCTGACGACAGTCGGCTATGGCGATGTCACGCCGATTACCGTTGGCGGCAAGATTTTCGGTGCGCTTATCACAGTCGTCGGCATAGGCATGGTCGCGTTGCCAACCAGCATTCTCGCGTCCGGATACAGCCAGCAGCTAAAGCTCAGCACGGACGCATATCGGGAGAAAGCTACAGCGGCACTTGATGACGGCGTGCTCACGGCCGACGAGATCCGTGACCTGGAGGCTCTGCGAATCGATCTGGGCCTCGGCAAGCATACGGCAAGTCAAATTCTCGATAGCAGGAAGGTCGACGCGGCTCTCGCCGCCGAGTTACGGCGGGCGCGATGTCCGCATTGTGATGCCTATTTGTGACCCTTCGATTCGCGTTTCAGACCGTAGCGCCGGATCTTCTCGACCAATGTCGTCCGTCCGATGCCCAGTCTTTCCGCCGCACGCTGCACAACGCCGTCGGCTTCAGCGAGTGCATTCTGGATGATCCCCTGTTCGATATGCGCGAGGTGCTCCCTGAGGTCGAAGCCATCGGCCGGTAGCCTGACCCGGTCGCCTGTTGTAGTCAGGGCAGCACCGATGACCTCGGGAAATGGCGGGTCGTCAGTTCGATCATCCACGATCGGCCAGGGCAAGTCTCTTGCCGTCACAATGCCGTTTGGCCTCGTTACGACCAGTCGTTCGATCAGATTCGCGAGTTCACGAACGTTGCCCGGCCACGCATAGCGCCGCAGCCGTTCGATCGCATCAGCGCCGATATCGAGACTGACGGACCGGTCGCGGCAGAGCCGGTCAACAAACTCGAACACGAGTGGCTCGATATCATCGGTGCGGTCGCGCAGCGGCGCAATCTCGATCGGAAATACGCTAAGCCGGTAGAAGAGATCTTCACGAAATTTGCCAGCCTCGATGCGAGCCGGCAAGTCGCGGTGGGTCGCTGCAATCACGCGTACGTCGACGGGAATGCTGGTGGTGCCGCCGACACGTTCAATGACGCGTTCCTCCAGCACACGCAGCAGCTTGACCTGCATCACCGCGGGCATGTCGCCGATTTCATCCAGGAAAAACGTGCCGCCTCGCGCCTGTTCGAATCGACCGGCGCGGGTGCTGACAGCACCGGTGAACGCCCCGCGTTCATGCCCGAACAATTCACTTTCGAGCAGTTGCTCGGGAATCGCGCCAGAGTTGATGGCGACGAACGGCCCTTCACGACCCGACTGGTCGTGTATTTGCCGTGCGACGACTTCCTTGCCGGTTCCCGATTCCCCCAGGATCAGCACCGTTGCCAGCGACGGCGCAACCTGCTTGGCAAGTCGCCGTACTCGCCGGGTGTCCGCACTATCGCCGATCAGGCGACCGGATTGGCCGAGCCCGTACGCACCGCGCGCCGGGCCGTGCGCAGCGCGGATTTCTTCGAGGACCGCACCCAGCGCATCGAGGCGCACCGGATAATCAAGCGCGTGAAGCCGCGCCCAGGGGTAACGCTTGTGCAGTTCCGCGTCGTTCACCCGCCGCTACTAGCGTGCATCATGATGATCGGAACGTTGGGATCGAACTGAGCCACGCCACTCATGATCGCGTTGACGTCGGCATCCGACAAATCCGGACCGACGAACAGCGCCTCGAGACGGTGGTCCCCGAGTCGTTGCCGCCACTCGTCCGGAGCCGCCGTACAGACCAGCGGCGTATCCATGAACTCGATGAGTTCCTTCAGGTTACTCGCGGCTCGTTTGCGGCCATTGATGACCAGAATGACGCTGCTCTGGTCAGCCATGGCACATTGCCTTGCCGGTCAAGCGGCCGGCGCCGCGGTACCGGGCCTGCGGATCCCGCGAAACCACTGCGAGATCAGCGGTGAAGCGTCGTTTTTGGTGCTGATTGGACAGCAAAAGCGGGGCCTGCAGGCGGCCTCTCGCGGTCGGCGCCCGGCGGGATCTTGCACAAATGTGTTGATTCGAGACCAAATCCAGAGCACTTATCGTCAAGAAATTTACAGTAGGCTTCGGACACCATATTTACAATTTCATTGGATACTAAACTCATATATGGGTTTTTTTTATCATAAATGGATGATCTTCGTCATACGAGCCTTGCTATTGCCGGTGCGTGCCGGAGGTGCGCGCGGCAGCGGCAGAGCCGCGCCCCGTAAGGCCTGGCGGCGAAAACGGGTCGCACGACGTTGCTCAAGAATCCTCGGTCCGCGCCGATACCCCCTTATCGGTGGCGCGGTACAGGAACGTCCACACCGGCGCCGGTGACCACAAGGTGAGATGAAATCGATGGGACTGGTAGACAAACTCATGGGCGCCAGCGGCGGAGCGTCACAAAATCCGAGAAAATCATCGGCAAATGGAAATTCCATTGCGGATGGCGCGCTGGACACCCTGGGAACCATTATTCGGGTAATGGGCGAAGCGTCGTTCCCGCTCGAGCACGATATCGATCCATCCGTTTTCCCCGAGATGTGCGCCGAGTTCGTCCGCCACATCGAAAACGGCGCCGCGGTACCATCTTTCGATATCCCGCAAGCCGTCAACGGCAATCGTGACTGGGCCCATATACGGCGTTTTTTCGCCGACCGTCGCCATGCGGAGAAACGCTTCGTCAGCGAGCGGCTAAAAGACTACCGCGGCGTTGTCGAAGACCTGGTTGCAGGATTGAGGGACCTGGGCCAACGGGACAAGAATACCGAGAGCACGGTGAAACGCAGCCTGAATTCGATCGAAGATGCCGTCTCCACGGGTGTGCTGCCGGAGATTCGCCTGGCGCTGACCAAAACCGTCCGCGATATTACGGAAACATTCGCCGAGCAACAGAAACAGTATGAGAAGCAGCTCGCGGAACTCAATGCGCGCATGTCCAGCCTGCGTCAGGATCTCGTTGCCGCACACGAAGAGATGAAGCGCGATGCGTTGACCGATGCCTTCAATCGCGGCGCATTCGACACCGCGATCGTGCAAAGCCTCAACATGCATTTCATTCTGAATCAGCCCATAACGGTCGTGATGATCGACCTGGATAATTTCAAGCAGGTCAACGATACCTATGGCCATGCCGCAGGTGACGAGGTGCTCCGCGCAGTCGGGGAGTGCCTGGCGCGCGCTTTTATTCGTAAGAGCGATCTCGTTGCACGCTACGGCGGCGACGAGTTCGTCGTTATCCTGAACGACACCTCCGCCGAAAATGCGACGAATGTGATCGAGCGGTTCCTGCGCCAGGTAAACGAAGTCAAGATTCCGTATGCGCCGGACGGCACGCGCATGTCTTGCTCGGCAGGCTTCACGGAGATTCAGGATGATGACACCGTCGAGACACTCATGGGCCGCGCAGACCGTGCCTTGTATCAGGCCAAGGCGGCGGGCCGTAACGTCGCTAAGTTCATGCCCGGTTCCCCGGAGCAAAAATCGGAGTAACTATTTGATTTTTCTGATTAACCGCGCGTACCCGATCGCTAAAGGGTCCGCGAACTCTGCCGATACGAATGCTATGACGCGGATCGTCTGATTCCGGCAAACGGAGGACTCCAAATTGGATTTGGCGACACTAATCGGGCTGATCGGCGCGTTCGGCATCGTGCTGACGTCGATCATGCTCGGCGGATCGGCGGGGACGTTTATCAATACGCCCTCGTTGCTGGTCGTCCTCGGCGGCACGGTGCTCGTCACAATGATGAAGTTCAGCCTCGGCAAATTCCTCGGCGCGGCGTCGATCGCGCTTAAAGCGTTTTTGTACAGGCCGATGAACGCCGAGGACCTGATTATTCACGCCGTCGAGCTCGCAAAAACGGCTCGCCAGGGCGGTCTGCTGGCGCTCGAAGATGCCGAAGTCCCGGATGAGTTCATGAAAACCGGCCTCGGTCTGCTCATCGACGGACACCCCGCGGAAACGGTTCGCGCAATGCTGATCAAAGACCTGAACCAGACGCTGAAGCGGCATAGCGATGGCCAGGCGATCTTTAAAGCCATCGGGGACGTCGGTCCTGCAATGGGCATGATCGGCACGCTGATTGGTCTCGTGCAGATGTTGGCGAACATGGATGATCCCAAACAGATCGGGCCAGCGATGGCCGTGGCGCTGCTCACCACACTTTACGGCGCCATACTCGCGAACATGTTTGCACTGCCGATCGCTGACAAACTCGCCGTGCGCAGTCGTGAGGAAAACACCAACAAGTCGCTGATTATTGACGCGCTATTGAGTATTCAGGGGGGGCAGAACCCACGGGTGATCGAGAACATGCTCGAGGCGTATCTACCACGCTCGAAACGCAAAGACGATGAGATCGAAGGCTGAACCCGTCTACGCGGATTGAATCATGCCAGATACAGCAATCGAAAAAGACGAATCCAGGGGCGTCCCCCCGTGGGTCATGACGTTCGCGGACCTGATGACTCTGCTTATGTGCTTTTTTGTGCTGCTGCTCGCCTTTTCGGAAATGGACGTCGCCAAGTTCAAACAGCTGTCGGGCTCGATGAAAGACGCATTCGGCGTGCAGGCCGAGGTTGAGGTCAAAACGATACCGAAAGGCACCAGTGTAGTTGCTCAGGAGTTCAGCCCTGGCAAGCCGGAGCCGACGGCGCTCAATGAAGTGCGCCAGTTCACGATTGACTCGAACCGCAACACGCTCGATGCGCTTGATCGGGAACTGCAGGAAATCAAGGAAACGCGTGAGCACGCGCGACGCATGCGACTCGCACTCAAGGAAGAAATCGAAAAAGGCAGTGTCGAAATCGAGACCGAAGGGATGAAGGTGATTGTACGCATCATGGAAAATCCGTCGTTCGATTCCGGGTATGCCGACGTGCGGCCCGAGTTCATGCCCGTACTCGAAAAGATCGCGGACATGATCGATAACACCAGCGGTGAGGTAACGATATCGGGGCACACCGACGACGTACCGATCTACAACGCCCGTTTTCGTTCAAACTGGGACTTGTCGACATCACGTGCCGTTTCGGTCGCGCATGAATTACTGCGTAAGGCCGATTTGGACCCGTCTCATGTCGTCGTTTCCGGACACGCCGATACACGGCCGGTGGTGCCGAATGATGGCCCGGACAGCCGTGCCAAAAACCGCCGTGTCGACATCAGTATCGTGCGTGGCCAGGAGATCGATCAGCTCCGAAGTCTCAGCATTCTCGAAGCGGCCGCGAATACCAACGACGTCGACACGACAGTCGGCGTTACCGAGGAAATAAAACCATGACCAAGGGACAGGAAAACAGACGGTCTTTCCGCGTCAACGAATCCGTGTACATCCGTTACGAGGTTCTGACCGACACCGAATTCGAGGAAGGCCTGGAACGCCGCAAACTCAAGCTCGGCATTAACGACGACGCACAGGCGCTGCTCGTGGATATCGAGGCACGCTTGAGCGAATCGATGTACCTGCTCAGCGCGGAATCCGATCAGACCGGCAAGTGCATTACGTTGCTCAATGACAAGCTCAACGTTGTCATCCAGCAGCTGCCCGGCCTGCGCAAGGCCAAATCGGATCTCGCCCAACAACCACCGCAGAATTGCGACATCAGCGCCGACGGCATGGTGTTCGCGGCAAAATCACCATTTAGTGTCGGCAAGAAGCTGTACCTGCAGTTTCTGTTGACGTCCGATAATCGCTTCGTCGAGACGTTCTGCCGGGTCGTGCGTCAGACCGAGCCGCCGGCCGGTAATGACGCACAGTTGCTGCCGCACGGAGTGGCCGTTGAATTCCACGGCATGAAGCCCGCGCTGCGCGAAATTCTTATCCAACACATGTTCAGTCGCGAATCCGAGACTCTGCGAATGCGACGACTGCAGATTGACGGTGGCAGATTCTGATCCGTCAGGCGCGGACGGCTATTTTATTTTATGGAGCCGGCCTCTGCGTCAATGCGTCGTCACAGTTTTCACAGGAATCGGTGCCTTGCCATGCAACTTCCACATGAGCCGGGCCTCGCCGACATTGAGTCCACAGCTTCTTGTCAGCTCGTCGATGCTTGCGCCCTGTCTTGCCATTCTCACGGCATTTTCGATCGGCAGTTTGCTTTCGACCCGGGCTACTGAGCGGCGGGACCTCTCCGCAAGTGTCCTGACGACCGCCTGCAGCTCCGTTACTCGGCGTTCGAGCGTCGGATCCCGGGGCGGCTGCGCCGATCTGGTCTCGTCTGCATCTCCGTTCGTCAGCGCCATGCCGGTCGGGCTGTTCCAGAAAGCCTCGTATCGCCGACACTGGCGTCGAAATCGTATGACAGCGACGGCAGAGGTCGCGAGGAGCACCGCGTTGGAAACGAGTAACAGATCTGTAACGAATGAGTCTGAAAAATTCATCATACATGCTCATCTATAGTGGGTTTTGGGTTACCGTCATCCTTCTCAGCGTCATCTTCCTCGGGCTCCTGCCTCTCGTTGCGGCGCTGGCCGGTCTTCCGGTCCTTCTGGGCGGGGACGACCGG
>Ga0224497_10002037_pt1 | contig 12229 bp, 7 predicted proteins | sample SF_Jul11_sed_USG_4_FD_167970 | JGI IMG/M metagenome (GOLD analysis project Ga0224497, IMG submission 167970) | Sediment microbial communities from San Francisco Bay, California, United States - SF_Jul11_sed_USGS_13 | ecosystem: Environmental > Aquatic > Marine > Sediment | place: USA: California... | reverse complement strand
GCACGAAGCTGTTGAAAACCGCCGGCGGATCGTCGAGATAGCTGATTTCCCAGACTTCCTGCAAATCCTTGAGCGCGACGACGAAACTGTCGCGCGGTGGCGCCGTGTAAACCGCGCTGACGCGAGAGGTCATTTCCCCGTTGCGGTCGGTCACCGGGATAATCCTGACCAGGCTCAGGTCGACCGCATCGAGCACCACCAGCGTGTGCGGCAGGTAGTTGCCGACCATGACATAGCGATCGTCTGCCGATACCGCGGCGTTACGGGTGTTGATCCCCGCGCGCACCTCGACCACCTTTTGCAGCCGATGCATGTCGAACTTGGTTATCCAGCCGTCGCGCGACGCGAAGTAAACATAGCGGCCGTCGGAGCTGTACTTGGGGCCGCCATGCAGGGCATGCCGGGATTTGAAACGCGCCAGACGCTGGAAACTGTCGCCGTCGAGCACCGACACATGGTGGTCGCCGGCTTCCACCACGAGGAACAGGTTGAGGGGGTCGGCCCGGTAGACCGGCTCCAGTAACGCGGCCTCGGGTTTGAGCAGGCCGGGGTTAAGTACCAGGCGACTTTCGCGAATCTCGGCTGCGCCCCAGGTCGGAGCCTGCGCCGGCGGCGTGTAAATGTAGTCGACCAGCGAGGCGATCTGTGCCGCGCTTATTTGCTGACCGAAGGCGGGCATCTGCGTCGCCGGCAAGCCGTCGGTAATTACGGCCCGCGCCTGTTCCGGCTTGAGTCGCCCGAGGTTGCCCGGTAACAATGCCGGGCCGGTAAGTCCCAGACGATTGATGCCGTGGCAGGCGGCGCAGTGCTGCGCGAACAGTTGCCGGGCGGACTCGGCGCTGGAATGAGTCCAGGCACCCGCGAGCGACAACAGGATCAGGAGTTTAACTAGCTGGCGTGACATGACCGGGGATTTCCATCTGGCGTGCGAAACGCGACAGCAGCCTGCACCGGGAGTGAGTGAAAGCGGAGGGCAACCCCGTTGTTGCCCTCCTCAAGGTCGGATCAATAGACGTCGTGTACCGTGTTGTAAACGTTGAACTTGCCGGTCGGCGTGACCAGACGGCTGTCCTTGATCACCTTTTTCAGTTTCAGCGTCTTGTCGTCGATGATAACCAGCGCGGACTCTTCCTCCTTGCCGCTCCACACCGAGAACCAGACCTCGTCGCCGGCCTTGTTGTACTCGGGCTGAACCACGCGTTTCGCGCCCTTACCGAGACCCGCCCATTCGGCGATCGGCAGCACCTTGTAACCCTTGTCCAGGTTTCTGGTGTCGAACACGGCAATCGACTGGCTGATTTTTTCAGCCGGGTTGAGCGGGGTGTCCACGTACAGGTTGGTCGAATTCGGGTGGGTCTTGATAAACAGCGATCCACCGCCCTGTCCCTTCAGAATCTCGACTACCTTCCACGCCTGCTCGGGGTGGCCGCCGGGATCGGTGCCGATCAGCGTGATCTTGTCGTTACCCAGGGCGCTGGTCGCCCATACCGGGCCGTACTTGGCATGCGTGAAGTTGGCGCCGCGTCCGGGGTGCGGGATCTTGTCGACGTCGATCAACGCGATCAGCTTGCGCAGCCTGGAATCGACTACCGCGACCTTGTCCGACTGGTTGGCCGCGGTCAGGAAGTAGCGATGGGTCCGGTCCCATCCGCCGTCGTGCAGGAAGCGCGCCGCCGGGATGGTGGTGACCGACAGGTTGTCGAGGTCGGTGTAGTTGACCAGCAGTATCTTGCCTGTTTCCTTGACGTTGACGATGAACTCGGGATGCTCGTGCGAGGCGACGATGGCCGCGACCCGCGGTTCCGGATGATATTCCTTGGTGTCGACCGTCATGCCACGGGTGGAAACGATGGTTTTCGGCTCCAGCGTATCGCCGTTCATGATCACGTACTGCGGCGGCCAGTAAGACCCGCCGATCGCCCACTTGTCTTCATATCCCTTGTATTTCGAGGTTTCGACCGAACGCGCCTCGAGGCCGATCTTGATCTCGGCCACCGTGTCCGGCTTTTCCATCCACATGTCGATCAGGTTGACGCGCGCGTCGCGGCCCACCACGAGCAGGTAGCGGCCCGACGCCGACATGCGCGAAATATGCACCGCGTAGCCGGTCTTGACGATGTTGATGATCTCCTTGCTGTCACCATCGATCAGCGCCACCTGGCCGGTATCACGCAGGGTGACCGAGAACAGGTTTTCGATGTTGTACTTGTTCATTTTCTTGCTGGGACGCTTATCGGTCGGGACCACCAGCTTCCAGCTGCCGCGCATATCGTTCATGCCCCACTCGGGCGGCGTGGGCGGCTCGTGCTGCAGGTAACGCGCCATCATGTCGACCTCGGCTTCGTTCAGTTCTCCGGACGAACCCCAGTTCGGCATGCCGGCGGGCGAGCCGTAGGTAATAAAGGTCTTGAGGTAAATAATGCCGCGCGCGCGGGTGATGTCCGTGGTCAGCGGCTTGCCGGTCGCGCCCTTGCGCAGCACGCCGTGACAACCGGCGCAACGCTCGAAGTAAACCTGTTTTGCCGCCTTGTACTCGTCCACCGTCATCGGCGGCCCCTCGGAATCGATCATGTCCTGGGTTACCGACGGGTCGATGCCGGAAGCGGCCCCCTGGTAGCGGGTTTCGGCTTCCTGCTCGGCCTTGGCGAAAGCATACTGCGTCACGAGTACGGACATTGCGAGTATGATGGAAAGGTATAATTTCAGATGCTTCGTTGTCTGCGATATCACGGCGCCCACCCTGCTGGTTAGAATATTGAGGCGAGTATATCCGCAGCTAAATCGCGCCTACCTTGATTATTGTCAAATCCGGCAATTCCGTAGGGGCATACAAGAAGAGTGTTTGCAAGCGGTATGCTGGAGCAACGGATCCAGGGAGGAAAGCGCGGCGGACCGGCTACCCTTGAGGCGCGCCAGGATGGATTTACCGTATTTGCGCTGCGGTCAGGCTGGCGCGGGCGCCAACCTGACCGCGGTTAACGATCGAAACTATTTTCCGAGACTGGAGTAATAGGCCGCGAGATCGTCGATATCCGCGTCCGAAAGCGGTGCCACCATGGGCGCCATCATCGGGTTGGCGCGTTGACCGTCGCGAAACGCCTTGAGCTGGGCTACCAGGTAGCCTTCCTTCTGCCCCGCCAGGTTGGGCCACAGGTCGTTGGGGCTGATGCCGTTCATACCGTGACAGGCGCCGCAGGTCGCCGCCTTGGTTTTACCCGCCGCGGCGTCGCCTGCGGCAGCGGTTGACGCGTTCATGCAAAGTGCCGAAGCCAAGATAAGGAAAAGAATTTTTTTCATGTTTTTGCCCTTGGTTTTAGTTAAGTAACTTTTAAAAATCTTATGTTACCAAGATATAAGATACCTTGATATTTGTCATGTTAAGGATGGACGGCGGCGGCGACAAGTAGAAATTCCGCGTGCATTGCCGGAAGGGGTTTCGACACTGCTGCCCGGTGTCGAATTGGCTTTGGCCCGGATATCCCCGGGGCCTCATGCGGGATTCTGGCAAACCTTAGCCGTTACTGCGGGATAGTAGACGAAAAATCCTTCTCGTTTTCGGGCAGCGCCTCGGAAGTGGATAACTGTTGCTTGACGCGCGCGATAAACGCATCGGTGGAATTACGCGATTTATCCTGGTTGGTTGCTCCCGCGTTGGGCGGAATGATGACCGTATTGATAAACTCGTCCTCTTCTTCGTCGGGCTTGTCATCCGCGGCGGCGGGTTCGCTACCGAATCCCAGTTCGATGTCGACCGGCGGCTTGGGCGGAATCACCTTGGCGGTAACCGGTTCGGGATCCGGCTTGCGGGTCTCCGCTGTCGACGATTGCATCGGCGGGATCGGTGCCGATCCCAGCGGCGTCGAGACCGGCGGATTCGGCGGCGTCGGTGCGGGCGGCGCGGAGTTTTGCATCGGCGGAATCGGCGCCGATCCGAGCGGCGCAATCGGCGCCGGCGAACGTTGCGGTTCATCCGCAACCGGAGCCGCGGCGGATTTTACCGGTGCCGACGCGAACGGCGATGGCTTGTCGAATACCCCTGAGCCTTTCTCGGACTGCAAACCGCTATCCTGTGAGCCCGTCGGATTCGATGGCTGTGCTGGTGGGATCGGCGCCGACGCGAACGGTGATGGCTTGTCAAAAACGGCTGGTTGCTGCGGCGCTTCCGGGACCGCGCTCGCGGCCGCTTGCTGGGGCACTTCCGGGACCGTGCTCGCGGCCGGTTGCTCCTCGGGTTTCGTGGCCGGGCTGGCCATGGGTGCGGCCGCTACTGCAGCCGCCGTTTCTGCCGGGGCATGATCCCTGGCACGGGCGAAGCCCTGGGTGGTTTCGTCTGGCAGTTCATTGCCGGCCTTGCTTTGTTCAAGATCGAAAATTTCGGCCACATCGCCAACGCCGATTTCGAATTTCGGTGCCGAGAACTGGCTCAGGTAGGCATTCAGGCTTGGTTTCAATCCGTACCCGTCGGCGGTGACGTTGAGACGGCGGTTGAGCAGGTAAAGCATTTGCAACACGACCAGCCGGATCGGCGCATCGTCGTTACCGATACCGAGCATTTCGCGGTTGCTCAGGGCTAGCGGCGCGGCGTTGCGCCAGGCGAAACATCCCTGGGTGGCGATCACCGCGGGCAAGGATTTCATCGGCGTTTCGATCTGCTCTTCCTGGCGGCCCTTGATCCACAGTTCGATATTTTCCTGCAGCTGGCGGTAGCTGTACTTCATGCCGTTGAAGCCGAACACGAATGCCGGTGGCCTGCCGATCAGTTCGAAGCGCGCGGTGCGCAGCGGATCGCGGTGGATGAAGCGCTTGTTGGGGCCGGGTTTCAATCCGTTTTTCTTGGCCAGCTTGATCAGCACCGCCTTATCGATGTTGGTCTCGAGCTGCGCCATCGACGCGCATGCGTTCAGGCACTCGAAGAAAGTCTTGCGGATGAACTTTGCACGCACGTTGAAAACGGCGAGTACCGATTCGTAGAGATAAGCGGAATGAGTGCCGCGTAATCCGATGCGCGGGAAATCCCGGTTATAGACTATGACGTCGAGATGGTCGGAGTAATTGCCGAAAGCATCGACAATGCGACCCGATCCAACCCCGAAGTTTTCCGGTAGAAATGGTTCGAGTACGGCGCTTATGAATGCGTCGGCCGCGGCCGCATCTTCCAGCTCGTCTTTATCGATTGCCGCGATGATGTCGGCTTCGCCGGCAAGTTTTTTCGCAACAAGTTGTGCCCAGTCTTCGTAATTGTTCATGATGCCTATCGCCCAGAAGCGCTTGTCTCACGTCATTTTTAGCAGATTGGAAGGAAAATTCTACACTATTATCAGTGCTTTAGTCTAAATTTGTAGAATAAACCTAGGTATAGCTCCTATATTGTAGTATCTCAACTGAGTTTTGCATTTTGTTGGGGTATTATGCATTTTTTAACAATTTCGAAGCGCAATGCGGTTAATCGATCCTGCGGACACCGGTTTTGATGCAATTCGCCGCGAATTCCGCTGGTCGATCCCGGACAATGTCAACGTTGCCCACCGGATTTGCGAGCGTCACCAGGACCGGTCAGAGCAGGTTGCCGTCTACTACGAAAATGCCGCGGGCGAACGCGCCAGCTACCGTTTCGCCGACCTGAAGAAATTCTCCGATCGATTCGCCAACGCGTTGCGCGCTGCCGGCATCGCCCGCGGCGATCGCGTCGCCATCGTGTTGCCGCAAACCATCGAAACCGTTGTCGCGCATCTCGCAATCCACAAGCTCGGCGCGGTATCGCTGCCGCTCGCCATCCTGTTCGGCCCCGAGGCGCTCGATTACCGGCTGCGCGACAGCGGCGCGCGCGCCGCGATCGTGCACGCCAATCGCTACCATGACGTCAAAAAACTGCAGCCCGGGTTACCCGATCTGCAGCGGGTTATCGGTTGTCGCTGCGGCGTCGCGGCCGATGAATTCTGGGCGCTGCTGGGGAAGGGCTCGGATCGATTCGAGATGGTGCAAACCCGGGCCGACGATCCGGCCTGCCTGATTTATACCTCCGGCACCACGGGGCCGCCCAAGGGTGCGCTGATCGCGCATCGCGCGATATTCGGTAACTTTACCGGCTTCGAGATGTCGCAGAATTTTTTCCCGCAACCGGGCGACGTGTTCTGGACACCTGCCGACTGGGCCTGGACCGGTGGACTCTGGGATGCACTGTTCCCGGCGCTGAACTACGGTATGCCGATCGTGGCCTACGAGGGCGGCGGCTTCGATGCGGAACGGGTGTGCCGGCTGATGTCCGATTACGCGGTCACCAATGCCTTCATTCCGCCGACCGCGCTGAAAATGCTGCGCGCCTTGCCCGATATCGGCTCGCGCTTCGACCTGCGGCTGCGCGCCGTCATGAGCGCCGGCGAGCAGGTCGGCGAGGAGTTGATCCACTGGGGTCGCGATACCCTGGGCCTGACGATCAACGAAATGTGGGGGCAGACCGAGTTCAACTACATCGTCGGCAACTGCTCGGCGATCATGGCGCCGAAACCAGGGTCGATGGGCAAGCCTTACCCGGGCCACCAGGTCGACGTGATCGACGACGACGGCAATGTCGTTGGGGATGGTCAGGAAGGCGAGCTTGCGGCCTGGTGTGACGACCCGGTCATGTTTCTCGGCTACTGGAACAATGCGGAAGCGACGCAGGCAAAGATCACCGCGAACTGGTTTCGCACCGGCGACGTCGGCTACCGCGACGCGGATGGTTTCCTGTGGTTTGTCGGGCGCAAGGACGATGTCATCTCCAGCGCCGGTTATCGCATCGGCCCCGGCGAAATCGAGGATTCATTATTGAAACATCCGGCCGTGCTGCAGGCCGCGGTGATCGGCAAGCCGGATGAATTACGCGGCCAGATCGTCAAGGCGTTCGTGGTGCTGACCGACGGCCACGAGCCCAGCGACGAACTCGCCACCGAGATCCAGCAATCGGTGCGCACCCGGCTCTCGGCGCACGAATACCCGCGCGAAATCGAATTCATCGACAGCCTGCCGATGACCACCACCGGCAAGGTGCGTCGCATCGACCTGCGCGCCCGCGAACAAAACCCAGATCCCGGCGACTCGTAAACCGACACTCATATAAATGTTATGAGCTTCCGAGAACGACCCTTACCGCCTCTGAGTCCGTCATGCCGGCGCCTGCGCGGCGCGCCCGCGCCAGCATCCATCTCAACGCCTTCGATGGAGTAAATCCGGGCTACGCCCGGCAGATTTTTGTGTAGCCCCGGTAATGGATTCCGGCCGGGCCGCGCAGGCTTGCGCCGGAATGACGGATTGTGGCCGAATATCGACTGTGCCGGTGTGGTTGCCGGTGTTTGCCTGGTATTGGTTAACGCCTGTAATTTAAATTTGATCCCGGTACCTTGCTATAAACCCTGCGGCCAGTCGGAGTCTTCGTCATCAGCGTCTTCTTGTTCCCAGCTGTACTGTTTGCGCGGCGGTGCGGGATCCCGGTACCGCAGCACGAAGGCCAGCACGGTGCCGATCACGGCGCCGGCCAGGTGCGACTCGAAGGATACCTCGCGCGATTCGGGCAAAACACCCCAGATCATGCCGCCGTAGAGAAAAAACACCACCAGCGAGAGGGCGATGGCGCGCCTGTCCCAACGCAGAATGCCGACCGTCAGGACGAAGTACAGCATGCCGAAAGCGAGCCCGCTGGCGCCGATGTGATAGGCGTCGCGCGCAAACAGCCACACCACGAGCCCGCCGCCGAGATAGACCGCCGGCAGCAGCACCCTGGCTGCGCGCGGGTAACCGTAGAGCAGCATGGTTCCGATCACGATAACCGGCGCGGTATTGGCGAACAGGTGCGCGAAGGAGCCATGGATGAACGGCGCGCAGAGTATCCCGATGAGTCCCTCCATCGCGCGCGGATATATTCCGAACCGGGAAAAATCGAACCCGCCGAGATACTCTACGAGTTTCACCACCCACAGCAGCAGCGTAACAGAACACGCGATGGTAAAAGCGCGGCGCAGTCGTCGCCCATCGGTGCTGGTGTCGGTTCGGTTTTGAATCTCCATGGTCGCGATATACCAGGTCCCTTCGAAGAGACGGGACTGGATCAACCGGGCGGATTCAGCAGATTATGGTGGCCGAGGTTTTGCAGCAGGCGTTCGCCGCACAGCGCCATCGTCATGTCGAGTTCGCGGTGAATGATATCGAGCGCCTGCGACACGCCGGCTTCGCCGCGCGCGCCGAGCCCGTAGATAAACGCGCGCCCGATGTAAGTGGCCTTGGCGCCGAGGCAGATCGCCTTCAACACGTCCTGTCCGGAACGGATGCCGCCGTCGAAATGAACCTCGATATCATTGCCGACCGCGTCCACGATCCCCGGCAATGCGCTGATCGACGAGCGCGCGCCGTCGAGCTGGCGGCCGCCATGGTTCGAGACGATGATCGCATCGGCGCCGGTTTTGGCCGCCATGCGCGCATCCTCGGGATCGAGTATGCCCTTGAGGATCAGCTTGCCGCCCCAGCGTTCCCTGATCCAGTCGATATCCTGCCACGACAGCTTCGGGTCGAACTGTTCGGCGGTCCAGGACGAGAGCGACGATAAATCGTCGACGCCTTTGGCGTGGCCGACGATATTCCTGAAGCTGTGCCGCCTGGTCTTGAGCATGTTCAGGCACCAGCGCGGGCGCGTCAGCAATTGCAGCGCGGCGTTGAGCGTCGGCTTCGGCGGCGCGCTCAGGCCGTTGCGAATATCGTTGTGACGCTGGGCCAGAATCTGCAGGTCGAGGGTCAGCATCAGCGCACTGCAGCCGGCGTCCCTGGCGCGGTCGATCAGGCGGCCGACGAAATCGCGGTCCTTCATCACGTAGAGCTGAAACCAGAAAGGTTCGCTGGTGTGTTCGGCGACGTCCTCGATCGAGCAGATGCTCATCGTCGACAGCGTGAACGGCACGCCGAATTTCTGCGCCGCCCGCGCCGCCCTGATCTCGCCGTCGGGGTACTGCATGCCGGTCAATCCGACCGGCGCAAGAGCAACCGGCATGGCGACAGGCTGGCCGATCATTTCGGTTTTGACCGAGCGCTCGGTGATGTCGACGGCGACCCGCTGGCGCAGCCTGATGTCCCGGAAATCGGCTTCGTTGGCGCGGTAGGTCGACTCGGTCCAGGAGCCCGAGTCCGCGTACTCGTAAAACATGCGCGGCACGCGGCGGCGCGCCAGCTTCTGCAGGTCCCTGATATCGCAAATGGCTGTCATGGTCACTCCGGAGGTATCGCGCGCAGTTTACTTTATTGGCCCGCTAAATCCATCGCCGCGAACGCGACGTAATATTAAGTTACTGCCGGCAAATAAATTCGGTTAGCATTCGATCGCGATGCTCTCAATCAATAATCTCTACAAGTCTTACCAGTATGCCGGCGTACGCCAGAACGTGCTGGAAGGGGTCGATTTCGAAATGGGCGCGGCTGCGTCGGTCGCCCTGCTCGGCGAGAGCGGCAGCGGCAAGTCGACGCTGCTGCACCTGGTCGCCGGGCTCGATCGGCCGGACAGCGGCGAGATCCTGTTTGCGGGCCACCGCGTGCACGCCGAGTCGGAAGCGTCGCTGGCGGCGATGCGGCGCGTGCAGCTCAGCCTCGTGTTCCAGCAGTTTCACCTGATTTCGACATTGTCGATCATCGATAATATCCGCTTCCAGGCCGCGCTGTGCCAGCGCTTCGACCCGGACTACGAGCGCGAGCTCATCGATCGTCTCGGACTCGACGCACAGCTCGACAAGTACCCATCCCAGTTGTCGCGCGGACAGCAGCAGCGGGTTGCGATCGCGCGTTCGCTGCTGCACAAGCCGCAGCTGGTGCTCGCCGACGAACCCACCGGCAACCTCGACGAAGCCTCGAGCCTCGAGGTGATGGGCCTGTTCAGCGACCTGGTCAAGCTGGCCGGCAGCAGCCTGTTGATGGTGACCCACAGCAGGGCAATGGCCGCTTTCATGGATCGGCGCGTCAGCCTGCACAACGGCAAGCTGTCCGAAAGCGAATGAACCGCGGGTTTGCCTGGATCCTGAAGGCTTTGCTGAGCCATTACTGGCGGCACCCGTGGCAGACGCTGTTCATGACTACCGGGCTGATCGCCGGCGTGGGTCTCTGGTCCGCGGTACAGATTATCAACCAGCACGCCGAGGCAAGTTACCGGCAGGCGCAAAGCCTGCTCGGCGCGCAGGCCAGCTACTGGATCCAGAGCCGCCGCGACGAGGGTATCGAGCAATCGCTTTACATCGATTTGCGCCGCGCCGGGTTGCGCCAGGTTTTCCCGCTGATCGAACTCGAGGTCAGCACCGCCGGCGGGGTGTCGATCAGCATCATCGCGACGGATTTGCTGGCGCTGCCCGAAGATGCCTTCGGCGCGCAGGGCGATAGCGGGGACTTTGCGGAAACCTGGCTGAAGTTCGTGCAGCCGCCTTACCGCGCGTGGGTGCCCGAAGTACTGGCGCGCGAACTCGGGCTCGAACCAGGCGCGCAGTTGCAGTTGCGCGACGGCCGGTCATTGCCGCCGGCGTTGATCCAGGCGCGTGAACAGCAGGGCAGGCGCGTACTGCTCGATATCGGCGCCGCGATGTCGCTGTCCGGCAGCGACCGCTTCAGTTACCTGGCGGTGGGACCTGTTACCCGGCGCGAGTACGCGAGGCTCGCGGCGCTGCTGCCGGATTATCTCGAGCTGACCGAAAACCAGCAGCACATCGACCTGCGCGAACTCACCGCATCGCTGCACGGTCACCTGACCGCGATGAGCCTGCTGTCTTTCGCGGTTGGCCTGTTCATCGTCTTCAACGCGGTGCGATTTTCGCTGTGGTACCGTCGCGCGACTATCCTCGACCTGCGGCTGATGGGCTGCGCGACGCATCAACTGTTCACGGCGATACTGCTGGAGACGCTGCTGTGGAGCCTGATCGGCACCGCGCTCGGATTCGCGCTCGGCATCCTGCTGGCTCATGCCCTGCTGCCAGGCCTCGGCGCCAGCCTGCAGAGCCTTTATGCCGCGACGGTCGACTCCGAACTCGGCCTGAGCCCGCGCACGCTATTGCAGGCCTGGAGCATAACCCTGCTGGGACTGATCTGGGCGCTCAGCTGGCCGCTCTACCGGCAATTGCAGCAGTCCAGCCTCGAGGCCGGGCGCAGCGAGGGATTGCTGCGCGACGAGGCGGTCGCGCGCCGCCGGCTCGCGCTGGCGGCGCTGGCGCTGGCGCTGATCGCCGGGTTTTCCTATGGGCGCATCGAAACCGCGACCCAGGGTTTCGTCGTGCTCGGCCTGATGCTGTTCGCCGCGGCCTGGATGTTGCCGATACTGCTCGCCGCGGGTCTGCGGTTAGCCGGCTGGCTGGTGCCGCGAAACCGGTTGCTGCCGCGCTGGATGGTCAGCGACGGCTGGTCGCAGATGCCGGCCTTTCGCAGCGCCATGATGGCCCTGCTGCTGGCGTTGACCGCGAATCTCGGCGTCGGCACGCTGGTGGACAGCTTCCGCGATGCCTTCGTCGGTTGGCTGGACGTCAGGCAAAGCGCGGATATCTACCTGCGCGCGCCCCGGGTAGATTATGAGCAACTCAAGGTTGCGCCGTCGAACCGAACCTGGCTGGCCGACAGCCATTATCGCATCGGCGTCAGCACGCGCTGGCGCGACCGGCCGACGCTGGTGCGGGGCATCGATCCGCGCGCCCCGGACAGTCTCGAGCTACCCCTGTCGCTGTGGCAGGGCGAGTCGGCCGCCGCCGCGCTAAAGGTATGGCGCGAGCAGCCGGGCAAGGTATTGATAAACGAGCAGCTGCACTTTCTGGCCGGGATCGAGCTCGGCGAAACCATCGAGCTGAACACGGACGCTGGCGCCAGGGAATTCGAAGTGGTTGGCGTATTTTACGACTATGGTAATCCCTACTTTCAATTTTACCTGCCGTACCAAGCGGTCGCGCGCAACTGGCGCCATTATTACTCGCGCGGTATCGCGCTGTGGTTAAAGCCCGGTAATAACGAAGCCATGCAACAGGCCGAGGCAAGCCTGCGGGCGCTGGGCGCGCAGCCGGGTGACTGGATTTCGCAGGCGCAGGTGCGCCGGCTGTCGGTGGGTATTTTTGACCGCACCTTCGCAATCACCGCGGCGATGAACGGCCTGACGATGATCGTCGCCGCGATCGCGTTGCTGGCGTCGCTGCTCGCCATCCTGCAGGAACGCCTGCCGCAGTTCGCGCAGTGGCGCGCGCTCGGCTTGCGCCAG
>Ga0224497_10002036_pt1 | contig 12231 bp, 14 predicted proteins | sample SF_Jul11_sed_USG_4_FD_167970 | JGI IMG/M metagenome (GOLD analysis project Ga0224497, IMG submission 167970) | Sediment microbial communities from San Francisco Bay, California, United States - SF_Jul11_sed_USGS_13 | ecosystem: Environmental > Aquatic > Marine > Sediment | place: USA... | reverse complement strand
CCGGAGCTTTCTCGCAAACCGTTGCGCGCGCGCCGGAGCGTCCTCCCAGGCGGCGTGCGCGGCTTCAACCCCGCGCGTCCGCGGGTCGATGGAGTCTGCATGGCACGCGCGCTGCTTCCGTTTTGCTTCCTCGCCGCCGCGCTGGCCACAGGCCCGTCCGGCGCCGAGGTCTACCGCTGCGAAGATGCGGACGGAAGTGTGCGCTTCGTCGACTCGCTCCACGCCTGCCCGAACGGCCGGCTTCATGAGCCCGAAGCAAGGGTACAGCGCGTGACGGCATCCGAGGGCCCGCGTACCGGCGAGGCGGAAAGCACGCCCCCCGATCGCATCGCCCCGATCGCAGCGTCTGGGATCGCCCCCGAAGACGTGCTCCTCGCGCGCGAGGACGTGAGCGCGGGCTGGGACGTGGTCGAAGAGGCGCCCGAGGATATCGCTCGCGATCCCGACCTGGTGGGCTGGGGGGTCCGTGCGAAGCGCGCCCGCCACTACACGCGCGTGAGCGGCGACGCCGTACAGGTGTGCAGCATCGAGGTCTGGGTCTTCCGAGACGAGGAGCGGGCTCGGAGAGCACACCGCGAGTTCGCGTATCCGGACTGGCACTTCGCCCGCGAGGCGGCGCTTCTCATCGCGGTGCACGGGCTCACACGACCACGGGGAGGAACGCCCACCCGGGGAGTGTTCGCGGCGTGCGGCGAGCTCGAGGCCCGCACTCGAGCGCGCGCTTCAGGTGCTCCATAGCGCTGACGGCGGCATTCCCCCGGAGCTCGGGAACCTCGCCAATCTTCTGGATCTCTCGCTGGACGGCAACGAGTTGTCCGGCAGCATCCCCCCGGAGCTGGGGAACCTTCCGGCGATCCTGTACGTCTACCTCGACACCAACCGATTGCGGGGCCCGCTGCCCGTTCAGCTCATGAATCTCAGCACCCTGCTGAACGGCTCGAGCGACTTCTGCAACAACGGCCTGTTCACCGACGACGATTCCTGGCCAGCTTTCTCGACAGCAAGCAGATCGGTGGGATTTGGCGGGCCCGCCAGAACGCGGCCGTGCCCGCCGTTTCGCGAGAGGGCCTGTGGGCGCTTGGTCCTGCTCATGGTGGGATCCGCGTCCTGGGCGGTGGCGCGAGCGCCCGTCGACCAGCGGGCGCGGTGAACGGAACTCAGGGTCGCTCGGAGCGGAGCTTGGCGAGTTCTTCCACCATCGTCTGGCGAACCTGGTCGGAGAGCGCGCGGACGACGTCGCGCCTCGGGCCGGGGGCGAACGGCGGCAGGATCGGAGCGAGATAGCGGATGCGTACGATGTGTCTGTGGTGCGTCTGCAACGTCAGGTGACCCGGCGGCAGGACCGCATCGAGTCCCTCGATCAGCACCGGTTGGACGGGAAGGTCGTGATCGACCGCGGCGCGGAACGCTCCGCGCCGGAAGCTCCCGATCTCGCCGTCCCTGGACCGGGTGCCTTCCGGGTAGAAGAGCAGCGACATGCCGCTTTCACGCGCCCGCGGCGCCGCCCGGTCCACGGCCTCGAGGCTCGCTCTGGGACTGGCATCGACGTCGAAGAAGCCGAGCAGTCGGATCACGCTGCCGATCAGCGGGATCCGCAGCATGTAGCCGCGGACCGGACCGGACACACCGGGCTCGACCGCGATCATCACGGGCGAGTCGAGTCGCGACTGGTGGTTCGCGACCAGGATGCAGGCGCCCGGAGACCTTCGTTCACGCCCTTCGACCCGCAGCTTCAGAAAGGGCATGGCTCGTACGAGCGCACCGATCGCTGCATAGGTGAGCGCGACGAGGCGGTCGTGGAGCGTCGGCCAGAACCGCCGCGCCAGACTGGCGATCGGGACGACCAGGATCGCCAGGGGCAAGATGAGGCCGATGACCGCCGTCCAGCCGAACACGGTGCCCGCGACGCGCAGGCATCGATCGATGAAGCTACGCATCCCTGGACCCCGGCATCCCGCCGTCCGTCTGGAGCCGCACGACCTCGTCGCGCACGCTGTCCGCGAACGCCTGCGGATCGCCCGCGTACCCGCGGGTCATGCGTCCGGCGTCGAGTTCGGTCCACCGCACCGCGACCCGGTGGCCGGACGAGACGAATCGAGGCGCTCCCGGTGGGATGACGTGCTCCATTCCGCGGTGCGAGACGGCGATCAGCAGCGGCCGCAGACCTCGCTCCGTCAGCGCCAGCGCGAGGCTACCGAGCCCGCGTCGCGCCGGCGCGATCACTCCGGGGACCTTGGAACGCCCGCCTTCGAAGAAGATCCAGAACACCTCCGGGCGCGCGGCGATCTCGAGGGTCTGCTCGAGCGCGCGCTCGCGCGCGCTCCTGGCCTCCTCGCCGGGGCGGCGGTCCACGAAGATCGTTTTCACCGTCGCGGTGCGCATGAAGGAGCGGATCGCGCCGTCGGCGATCTTCAGCAGAGCGCGCAGTCCCGGTCCGGGTGGTGCGCCGCGTACGAGTTCCAGCTTGTTTCGGAGGACCGAGGCATCGCTCAGGTTGACGAGGTCGCCGAGCGTCCACCACGACTTGTTCACGCCGAAGCGAGCGAAGCCCGTCGCCATGAGAAGCGTTGCAGCGAGTGCGAGCCTTTCGAGGAAGCGTCCTTCGGGAAGCGCCCAGTACAGCAACACGCCGATTCCGATCGCCGCGAGCTCGGCCGTCGCGCGCTGGCCGGTCCGGAAGAGGGTCATGGGAATCACGGGGTCGTCGAACCAGGAGACGTGATTGCAGGCGACGAGCACCGGACGCCCTTCGCGGAGCGCGCGCCGGATGCGCCACCGCAGCTCTCCGCGCCTGGCGAAGTCGATCGAGTTCGCGCGAGTCGAGAGCCACCACACGAAGATCGCAATCGGCTTGGCCGCGACGAGATCGAGCAGCGTGGTCGTGACGAGGCGAGCGATCCGAGCCACAGCGCCGCGCACACGGGTTCCGGCGCCTCTCGCGGTACGCCCCTCATGCACGACAATTCCGCTCACGACCGCGAGTGTAGCTCCGGACGGCCGTCCACAGAGGCCTTTCCCTCCCCATGCGCCCTGCTAGGATCCCGCCCCAACGAAATCACCGCGGAGTTCCTGATGCCGATTCGAGCCGTTGCCGTCATCTTCGCCATCGCCTGTTGTGGGGCGCCCGGAAACGCGGCGGCCGGTGAAGAAGACTACTCCCGCTTCGGGCTCTACGTGGGCCTCGGTCCGAGCCTGGTCGTGCCGCGTTTCGACGACGAGTTCACGGACTGGGCCGGCGCGCCCGCCGACATCGACGATTCCGTCGGCCTGGTTGCGCGCTTCGGCCTGCGGATGCTCCCCTTCTTGGGCGCCGAGCTTCAGTACGAGGGGGTCAAGGGCTACGACGTCGAGTTGCCGGACGGCAGCGGCTTCCGCATGGACAGCCACACCCTCACCGTCAATGCCAAGTTCTACGTTCCCATTTGGCGCATCCAGCCCTACGCGATGGCCGGTATCGGCTTCACGCACTACGACATCCACAATCGCTTCGAGCTGAAGGGGGGCGGCTCCTTCGCCCTCGGCGGGCGCGTGGGCGGCGGGCTGGACCTCTATCTCACCCGCAGCCTGGTCATCAACGGCGAGGTGAGCGTGGTGCTCACGAACGGAGAGATGGTCGACACCCCCCCGGGGGCCTCGATCGACGGGCTGCACTACCTCTCGGCCCAGCTCGGGCTCACATACCGCTTCTGAGAGGAACGCTCACGGGCGCGGGCCCTCGACACGAGAAACGCCCTGGGTTTCGCCGGTGCCGCGCGTCTTGGCCCTCTCCCCGGCTCGATTCCGCCGCCTGGTCCTCAGCTTCTTCCTGGATCGTTTGACCAGTTGCCAGAACCGTTCGAGAGGCGTCAATTTGAAATAGCGCCTGTCATGGTCAGAAACGTATTTGGAAATCCGATGCTTCAGCTTGACCCAGGAGTTGTAGTCAGCCTGCCGAAAGGCCTCGAACAGGCGGCTGTTGATTGCCGAACCGTTCTTCTTGCGTGAGACGGCAATGCCAAAGTCGATGATTATCGGATTCTGTCGCCGGCCAACCAGGACGTTCTTCTTGTTCTTGAGATCACCATGGGCGACACCGGCGCCATGCAGTGTTTCGATCAGGCCGAAGAGCTTGTCAAAAAACGAGTCCGGGTCTGTGGGTTTCGCCTCTTGCAGTGAGCGCGCGTCGATGTATTCGAGCACGAGATAGCGTTCATCGAGAAATCCATAACAGACAGGCACTCCCTCGACTTTGGCCAATCGGCGATACGCGCGATACTCATTGCGCAGCATGAGCCAGCGCACCAGCTTGCCAATGCCCCGTCCAGACGCCACCTTGATGACGTAGTTGCGATTGCCTTCTCGATGAAGGTGGACGTTCCCCTGACTTCCCTTGCCGATCAGGTTCTCTCCGGACTCGATGTCCCGCCTGATCCAATCGCGAACCTCTGACTCCTCCCGCTCGGTCAACATGGGGGGTCGTTCCCTACCGCTTCGAGCATCTCAGCGAACGCGCTTTCCAACACTGACCCGCCCCCCGCTGCCAATCCGCTCCCTATGGTAGACCCTGCATGACCACCGGGGGAAGCGAAATGAATCCCGGCGGTTTGATCTCGATCGCTTCGTGCGCAGGAGGTCGGTAGCACAGGGCACTGGGGGGACGAAAGCGACTGTCGTGCTGCCTCCTAGCCGGCCTTCTTCGCGATGTACTCGCAGAAGGCTCCGGGTACGACGACCTTGTACCGGGCTTCGGCGAAGCCTCCGTTCTTCATCGCCTCGACGATCGCCGGCGGGGGCACGCACTGCTCGACCGTGTCCCAGTAGTAATCCATGAGGAGCTTGGCGTCACGGCTGCCGGTCGACAGGTACGTCAAGCCGGGAATCAGTTTCGCCCACACCAGCTTCGTGAGCCGGTGGCCGAGGCCGGACTCCGGGACGTGGCTCTCGAGGATCCAGAGGGTGCCGTCGGGTTTGAGGACGCGGCAGTACTCGCTGAAGGCGGTCTTCAGGTCCGCGACGTGCCGAAGCGCGATCCCCATGGTGACGAAGTCGAAGGATTGATCGGCGAAGGGAAGGCGCTCTGCGACTCCCTGAGTGAGCGGGCCGTGGAAGTGCTTGCGAGCCTCGTTCATCATGCCGCGGCTCGGGTCGACGCCGAAGACCCGTCCTGTGGGCCCCACCAGCTTGACGGCACCCCGCGACACGGCGCCGGTGCCGATCGCCACGTCGAGCACCTTCATGCCCCGCGAGAGCCCGGCGAACTTCAACGACAGGCGGCGATACAGCAGCCCGCCGTTCAGGAACAGCGCCTCGATGGTGTTGTAGTGCTTCGCCGTCCGATCGAAGAGCTGATTGACGTAGCGATGCCGCTCGGTATCGTCGTCGTAGTAGGTGCTGAGCGGCTTGTGAGGCGGCGTGGTCTGGCCGGGCCGGCTCATCTGCGGGGGTTGGGTCATCGGGCGCACCTCTCGTTCGCCGTCACGCCCACCGGGGGCGCTTTGCAGCGCGCGCCGAATTGTACCGTTTTCCGGCGATGGGTAGGGAATCGACCCTTCGAGGGGGCGTGTCCGCCGACGGCGCCCTCGGTCGTTGGGGTCGTAGCGCTTCGGGTCGTGCTTCTTGCCGTGGCCATCCACGTAGCCACCGCCCTTGCAGTCGTTGTGGCAAGCGGTGCAGGCGATCCGGCTGTCTTATGATCGGTCGGGGACCATCACCGGGCCCGGATCGGGCCGCACCACCGACCACGGAGGCGCCATGTCGCGACTTGTCTGGATCGTCTCGTGCTGTTGCTTCGTCCTGGGGACCGGTTGCCGGTCGCAGCCGCCGAAGATGCCGGACCCGAACGCGTGGCTCGGCGTGAACGCCGTCCTCGCTGCCGCGCAGGACCGGGACACCATCACCGGCTTCGTCGGTGCGCCGCCCGCCGTGTGTGTCGCCAGCGCGCCCCGGACCGAGCTGTGCCAGTGGCGGATCGGCCCGCGTCAGCTCGGGTGGGCCACGCTGGCGCGCGCGATCGGGATCGACGATCACATCAACCTGCTCTGCGAGCTTCCCAGCGATGGCCGCAGCCGGGCGGCGGATGCGTGCAGCGCATACCCGCAGCGATCGAATCGCATGGCGTGGAGCCTGCCGGGTGCCTCGGCCGCTCGCCGATCGAGACCGGTCGAGAGCCGGGAGGTCGTCCGGAGCCGGTACCAGGACGAGGCGGACCGGGCCATCGCGGAGGCCGTCACCCTGGCCGACCTGAGCCGGCTCGTGGGTGCGGCTCCCGACGAGTGCACGGCGGCATCCGGCGGGCTTCGCTTCTGCCTCTGGCGCACCAGCAACCGAACCTTCGGACACGGAACCCTGGCCATGTGGATCAGAGCCTCCAAGGGCAAGAAGATCCGGCTGCGCTGCCTGCTCCCCGACGACGGCAGCCCGCGCCGGCCGGGATCCTGCTCCGCGGAGGTGGGGGCCTGAGCCGATCGGGATGACGCCGGCTAGCCCGTCCGCCCGGCGGCCTCCGCCGCGCCGCGCTGCTCGCCGCGCATCCGTCGGATGTACGCCGTGGAGCGGCGCCCGCGCTCGGTGCGCTCCGCCGGAAACAGCGTCGACCAGAAGCGCTCGAAGGGGCCGCCGCGGGCGTAGTAGCGGAACCACGTCTTGCGAAACAGGAACTCCGCGCCCGCCACCGCACCCATCAGGAGCCAGACGCTGCGGCTGGTGAAGGTCCGCCAGGCCGCGGTGTCGCCCGCCACCGCCAGCCCCGCGGTGACGAGGGCGGTGCCCAGGAAGACCAGGACCCAGAGTCCCGTGGCTTTGCGGCAGTATCCGCGGATGAAGGCCGGCGCCACCGGGACGATCCAGCGGGCGCCGCGTTCGATGACCGAGTCGGGCGCTCGCAGGCTCGCGGCGAAGAAGCCCGCGAGGCAGGCGTAGACCCAGGCCGGAACCAGCCGGAGCGCCGCGCTGCCGCCACCGACCGCCGCGGCGGCGAGCAGGCCCGCCAGACCCGCAGCGGGGAGCCACAGCGCGAGGCCCCGGCCGCCCAGGATCACGGCGCGCAGGGGGATCGACACGATCAGCAGCGCCAGCAGTCCCCCCGCCAGCGCGCGAACGCCCAGACGCTCCAGCAGCGAGTCCAGCGCCCACGGGTACACCACGGCCAGCCCGCCCACGGCCAACCCAAGGGCCGCGGCCAGGAGCCCCGCCCGGCGGAGATCAGAGGAGGGGTCTCTTGCCAAGGAAGGCACTCAGCGGCAGCGACTCGCCGCCCTCCGCGTCGGGCAGACCCAGCAGCCCGGCGGACTGCGAGCGCACCCGGTTGAAGATCCGCGCCGTGGTGTCCATCACGTCCTGCTCGGAGCGATCCGTCCCCACCGCTTCCGCGAACTCGAGGTGGGTGAGCCCGTGATAGAAGCGGCCGAGATTCTCGCGGTAGTAGCTCCCGCGGGCGTCGAGCTCGTCGGCCACGCGGCGGAAGAGGTCCGCGAAGTTTCGCAGCGCCTGGAGGATGTACGGCCGCATCCGAAGCTGGGAGCGAAGGTGATCCGCATCCAGGTGCCGGTCGGTCATGTAGGCGCTGACCCAGAGATTGTAGTAGCAGCCGATGTCGAAGTCCCACTTGAGGCACGCCAGCTCGTAGCTCCCCAGGGTGTCGTAGAGCCCGGCGTAGAGCAGCATGGCCGCTTCATGGCGGAAGTGCATGAACCGTTCATAGAGCTCGAAGCGCTCGCCCAGCGCCTCGCGGCTCTCGCCGGCGGCGTCGCGCGCGATGAGATCGGTGAGGTAGTCGTTCTCGAGGGCGATGAAATCGCTCCCAGGGCTGTAGAGGGGGTCGGCGGCGGTGGCGGCTTCGCCGCTCAAGCCCCAGCGGTCGGGATGGAAGAAGCGCCGGGTGCCGTAGGCGATGCGGGCGAAGCTGCCCAGGTCCACGAGCTTGGCGCCGCGCATCAGGGTCGCTATCGCGGCGTGCTCCTCCAAGAAGGCCCGGAAGCCCTCGGAGGTGCGCAGCGCCGCCCGCTCGGTCACGTTGCGACCGGTGACCCCGACGCTGGTGAGCCCCCCCCGCAGCGGAATGAACCAGATCCAGTAGCCGCGATACCAGAAGTGGATCGTGGAGAGGCGGCGCGATGTGTGACGAATGCGCGCGCGAAACGCCTCGGAGCCCAGGGAATCGATGTCGGCGACGCCTTCGAAGCGCGCCCACACCGAGCCGATCCGGTGGTCCTGCTGCTCGGTGCGCAGACCCAGCTGCCGCGCCAGGATCGCCGCGCGGCCGCCGGCGTCCACGAGCCAGCGGGCCGCGTAGAGGCTGCTGCCCGACGCGTCTTCCACCCGGAGGCGATGGACCCCGCCGCCGCTTCCGAGCTCGATGTCCTCCACGCGCGCCCCGGTGCGCACGTGGACGCCGTCGCGCCGGTTCATCTCCAGAAGGTCCGCTTCCAGGCGCGCCCGGTCCAGCTGGAAGGCGGGATGGAAGGGGAGACTCACGGTGCCCATCTCGCTCATCCGTTCCAGCGGGCTCGCGCGATCCGGGCTGTCGAAGAAGTAGCGCAGGCCGTTCTTCGGCAGGTGGTGCTCGTAGAGGTAGTTGGTCAGGCGGAGCCGGCGCGTCAGGTAGTTGGCGGCGATCTCGACGGTGGCCTCTCCCACCTTGTAGGCGGTGCCGGTGGAGCGCTCGAAGAGGCCAACCGCCAGCTCCGGGCACGCGATCCGAAGCTGCCGCGCCAGCAGATTGCCGGCGAGCCCCCCTCCGACGACGGCGACGTCGAGCTCTCTCAAGCGCACCCCCCGCGACCGGGAATCATCATATCATTCCGCCGTTGACCGAGATCACCTGGCCGGTGATGTACGACGCCCCCGACGAGAACAAGAACGACACGGCCGCCGCCACGTCTTCCGGCGTTCCCACCCGCTGGAGCGGAACCAGCTTGGCCAGGGCATCGAGATCGGCGCCCTCCAGCATGTCGGTCTCGATCCACCCCGGGGCCACGCAGTTGACCGTGATCTGCCGCTTGGCGAGCTCCGGAGCCAGCGACTTGGTGGCGCCGATCAGCCCGGCCTTCGAGGCGGCGTAGTTCACCTGGCCGCGGTTGCCGGCGATGCCCGCCACCGAGGAGATCGTCACGATGCGACCGCCGCGGCGCGCCCGCACCATCGGCATCGTCACCGGATTCAGCACGTTGTAGAAGCCGTCGAGGTTCGTTCGCAGCACCCGGTCCCAGTCGGCCCCCTTCATCCCCGGAAACGAAGCATCGGCGTGGACGCCGGCGTTGTGCACCGCGCCGTAGTAGGGACCCCGCTCGCCGATGTCCGCGGCCAGGACCCGGGCGCAGGCGTCGCGATCCGCCACGTCGAAGCCGAGAACCGCGCCGTGGCCACCGAGACCCGCGATCTCGGCCAGGGCCGCTTCGGCCTCGGCCTTGCCCCGCAGGTAGCCCAGCGCGACCTCGAAGCCGTCGCGGGCCAGCGAGAGCGCGATGGCCCGGCCGATCCCGCGGCTGGCTCCCGTGACCAGCACGCGCCGGGGTGTGTCGTCTCGACTTCGCTCACGCGCCATGCCCGGATGCCTCCCGCAGATCCTCCCACCGCTCCACGATGTAGACGTTCAAGCGACCCTCCACCAGCCGGCGTCCGTCCGACGGGTCGCGCACCTGGCAGTCGAAGGCCACCAGTCCGCGGCCGCCGCGGTGATGCCGGACTTCGACCGCCAGCTCGCGCGGAGGCAGCGCCTGGGCCCCGAAGCGCACCCGCCGCGAGCCCAGGAGCAGACCCGGGCGAAGCGGCTCGCCGCGGGCCCGGGCCGCCAGGCCGCCGTGGACCGCGACGCACTGGGCCATGTACTCGAGACCCACCCAGACGGGCACACCGCCGTCGCGGTCGGCGAGCTGCGCGCTGCGACGCGGATCGACCCGGCACACGGTGCGCTCCGGCGCGTGATCCAACACCTCGTCGAGCAGACACATGGGTCCGGAGTGGGGAATCAGCTCCGCCACGGGCGGAAACGCCGGGGAGCTCACGCTGCGTCCTCCTCCCAGAAGTCGTAGAAGTTGAACCACTGGAGCGGATACCGCTGGCAGGCGAGCTCCAACAGGGTGACGTAGCGGGCCAGGATCTCCCGGGCGTGCTTCTCACGCTCGCCCTTCGGCACGCGGCGAGCGGGCGCGATCGGCCGCATCAGCGTGGTGTACCGGGCCCGGCCGCTGCGCACGCACAGCGCCAGATGGACCGGGCACTCCAGAACACCCGCCAGCAGGAAGGGGCCCATGGGGAAGCGCGCCGGCTGGCCGAGAAAGCCCACCCGCGCGATGCGCACCCGCCCGGCGCGCACCCCCTCGGGCGGCGGGCGGTCCGCCAGGATCACCACGATCTCCCCCCGCGCCAGGCACGCGCGGATCGCGAAGGCGGCCTGCACCGACGCGGGGTCCAGGTGGATCAGACGCACCTGCTCGGGCCCCTGGGACTCGAAGAAGGCATTGATCCGCTCGGCGTTCTCGTAGTACGCGACGACGTTCACCACCAGGTCGTAGCGCCGCGCGATGAAGCCCAGCATGTCGAGGCTTCCGATGTGGGCGCCCAGGAGCAGCACGCCCTGGCCGGATTCCGCCAGCGCGAAGATCTCGCCCGATCCGTCGTGCTCCAGCTCCAGCGTGTCCAGGGCGCCGCCCCACACCACCATGCGATCGTAGAGATTCACGGCGAACTCGTAGAAGTGCCGCAGCACCCCCACCATTCCGCGATTTCGGCCCAAGACCCGGCGTCCCTCGGGCGTGGCCGCGAGCCGCTCCAGGTAGCGACGGGAGGCCCGGCGCCTTTCTCCGCTGCGGGCGGCGTAGTACGCGGCGGCCAGGGCCAGCACCACCGTGCTGGGACCCCGACCGAAGCGGCGGTGGACCCAGCCCCCGAAACGCAGGGCGCGCAGGGTGCCCGCCTCGGCCACCTGCACCCAGCGGGAGCGGTCGCTCACGGCGCCGACGCTCCCTTGACCCCGGCTCTCCCGAGGGCCCGCCCCGGGAGTCGGAGCAGCATGCCCCCGACGGCCCGGGTGTACAACCCGGTCATGCGGGCGTTGTCGCGCAGCATGTCGAAGTGCGAGAGCCCCCCGTTCCGGTACACGACCCGGGTGGCGACATTGCGCACCGGCACTCCGGCCCAGTGGAGCCGGATCACCAGCTCCGGGTCGAACTCCATGTGGTCGCCGGTGGCGACGCGGTCGAGTCGGGCCAGCGTCGGAGCCAGGGGAATGCCGCGGAAGCCGCACAACGGATCGTTGACGTCGAGGGAGAGCGTCGTGAGCCAGACCATGACGCGCGAGAGCTGGCGGCCGTAGAGACGGCTCCGGGGAGCGGTCTCGTCGAAGATCGGTGCTCCCAACACCAGCGCCTCCGGGTCCCTCTCCATCGCCGCCAGGAAGGCAGGGACGTCCGACGCCCGGTGCTGGCCGTCGGCATCGAGCTGGAGGGCGTGGCTGAAGCCGCGCTCGCAGGCCAGGCGGTAGCCGGTCTTGAGCGCCGCGCCGCGCCCGCCGTTCCGAGCCCGGTGGTGCACCGTCACCGCGCCGTGCCGCGCCTCCAGCGCGTCGAGCACGCGCCGTGTCTCCGGGCCACTGCCGTCGTCGACGATCAGGATCGGCAGACCGTAGGGAAGCAGGTCGTCCACCACGCCGCCGATCGCGTCCTTGTGCTCGTAGATCGGAATCAGGACGGTGGCCTTCACGGGTCGCCCTCCTCGAGAAGCAGGCGTCCGCTGGCGAAGACGTCCTCGCCGTCGTGGAGGCGGAAGCGAAGCGAACGGCCTTCGCGGGCCCGCTCGATCCGAAGCGTCAGCGTCCGGCCCGGCCGCAGCGGTTGCGAGAACTTGAGCGCCTCGAGCCCGGCGAGTCGCGGCCGCCGGCCCCGCCACGCGGCCGCCGCGTCCACGGCCCAGCCCAGCTGCACGACGCCGGCGACCACCGGAAAGCCGTCGAAGTGGCCCTCCAGCTGCGGCAACCGGTCCGTCACCTCGATGCGACGCTCGAAGGCGTCCTCCTCCCGGGTCTCGTCCAGGATCCGCAAGCCGGGGGCGTCCGGCCGCGACGCCTCCCCGGCCGCGCCGGCCGGCTCGACGAAGAGCGCGTCGAGCGCGGCGACCGTCAGCTTGTCCTGCGCGTCGCGTGGCAAGGCCTGGACGCTGCGCCAGGCGCGCGGCAGCAGCACCAGGTCGAAGCTCCCGGACAGGTGGCGCGTCAGCTCCGCGCTGAAGCCCCGGCGCCCCTCGCGCCGGAGCGCCTCC
>Ga0224497_10002035_pt1 | contig 12232 bp, 8 predicted proteins | sample SF_Jul11_sed_USG_4_FD_167970 | JGI IMG/M metagenome (GOLD analysis project Ga0224497, IMG submission 167970) | Sediment microbial communities from San Francisco Bay, California, United States - SF_Jul11_sed_USGS_13 | ecosystem: Environmental > Aquatic > Marine > Sediment | place: USA: California... | reverse complement strand
CGGCATGGCAATGGCGGAGAAAATGCTCGCGGCCGAGTTCAATCGCAAGGGACACGAGATCGTCGATCACAAGACCTGGGCCTTCCTGGGTGACGGCTGCCTCATGGAAGGTATCTCGCACGAGGCGTGTTCGCTGGCGGGAACCTTGAAGCTCGGCAAGCTGATCTGCTTTTACGACGACAACAATATCTCGATCGATGGCGAGGTTGATGCCTGGTTTACGGACGACACGGCTGCGCGCTTCGATTCCTACGGCTGGCACGTAATCGACAACATCGACGGACATGACGGCGCAGAGATCACGGCTGCCATTGAAGCGGCGATCGCGGACGAGGACCGGCCGACGATAATTTGCTGCAAGACGATTATCGGATTTGGTGCGCCCCACAAGCAGGGTACCGCCGCGACGCACGGTGCGCCGCTGGGCGATGACGAAGTCGCCGCGGCTCGAAAACAGCTGGGCTGGAATTCTCCGCCTTTCGAAATACCGGAAGACATTGCGACAGCATGGGATGGCAGTCGGCAGGGCGCAGCCGATGAAGCGGAGTGGGACAGCGCGTTTGCTGCGTACACCGCCGAGTACCCCGAACTCGCGGCCGAACTGGCACGCCGCATGGCCGACAAGCTGCCGCAGAACTGGGGCGAGTACGCCAGCAAAGCGATCGCCGACATCGATGCGGCTGGTGAAAGCATGGCAACGCGCAAAGCATCCCTTGTTGCACTAAACGCATTTGCGCCGGTATTGCCGGAACTGGTCGGCGGGTCGGCTGACCTCACAGGTTCCAACCTGACCAAACACAGTGGGTCGACACCGATTTCGGGTGATGACGCCGCAGGCAACTACATCTGGTTCGGCGTGCGGGAATTCGGCATGACTGCGATCTGCAATGGCATATCGCTGCACGGTGGTTTCATTCCCTACGCCGGCACGTTTCTCACGTTTTCCGACTACGCCCGCAATGCGCTGCGCATGGCGGCCCTCATGAAAGTGCAGAATATTCTTGTCTATACGCACGATTCGATCGGCCTTGGCGAAGATGGACCGACGCACCAACCCGTCGAACACACGGCGTCGCTGCGCCTGATGCCGAACATGAGCGTATGGCGACCCTGCGACACCGTCGAGACCGCAGTCGCCTGGCGTTACGCGATCGAACGGCAGGACGGACCGACGAGCCTCGTCCTGACGCGCCAGGGCTTGCCGTTTCAACCGCGCACCGGCGCACAACTGTCAGACATTGCGCGCGGTGGATACGTATTGAAAGACACCAGCGGCACACCTGATATTGTCTTCATCGCGACAGGCTCCGAAATAGCCTTGGCCGTTTCCGCGGCAGACGCACTGGGCGCGGACGGCATCCAGACGCGTGTTGTATCAATGCCATGCACCGATGTCTTCGAGACACAGGATGCAGGCTACCGCGAATCGGTATTGCCTGCGGACGTGACCGCACGGGTGGTTATCGAGGCGGGTGTTACCGATGGCTGGTGGCGTTATGCCGGTGCAAAGGGCAGGGTAGTTGGGCTCGATCGCTTTGGCGAGTCGGCGCCGGCGGGCGAATTGTTTGAACATTTTGGCTTCTCGACCGACAACGTGGTCGCGGTAGCGAAAGAACTACTGAATTCATAACTGGAGAGATAGAAATGGCAATAAAGATCGGCATCAACGGTTACGGCCGAATCGGGCGCAATATCGTGCGCGCAATTCATGAGTCAGGCCGCGTTAGCGAGTTCGACGTTGTCGCCCTCAACGACCTGGGTGATGCGAATACCAATGCACACCTGACGCGCCGCGATACGGCGCACGGTAATTTCCCGGGAACCGTCGAAGTTGACGGCGATGACATTATCGTCAACGGTGATCGCATCAAGGTATTCGCAGAGCGCGATCCGGCGAAATTGCCGTGGGGCGAACTCGGTGTGGATGTCGTGTTCGAGTGCACGGGCTTGTTCCGCACACGCGAAACGGCCGGCAAGCACATCGCGGGTGGCGCCAAGAAAGTCATTCTCTCGGCACCCGGCGGCAAGGACATCGACGGCACGATCGTCTACGGTGTAAACCACGACACGCTGACGTCGAAACACAATATCATTTCGAACGCATCATGCACGACCAACTGCCTGGCGCCACTGGTTAAGCCACTGCATGAGAAGATCGGCGTCAAGCACGGCATCATGACGACGATTCACGCCTACACGAACGATCAGGTCCTGACCGACGTCTACCATAAAGATTTAAGGCGTGCGCGTTCTGCCACTATGTCGCAGATTCCGACAAGCACTGGCGCTGCGGCCGCCGTTGGCCTCGTACTCCCGGACCTCAATGGCAAACTCGACGGTTTCTCGATGCGTGTACCGACGATTAATGTATCCGCTGTCGACCTGACTTTTGTCGCCGAGCGCAAGACCAGCATCGACGAAATCAACAAGATCATGAAAGAAGCAAGCGAAGGTCCGCTCAAGGGCGTTCTCGCGTACAACGACGAACCGCTGGTATCGATTGACTTCAACCATGACCCGGCATCGTCGACTTACGACGCAGGGCTGACAAAGGTCATGGAAGGTACCTTGGTCAAGGTCTGCTCGTGGTACGACAACGAGTGGGGCTTTTCGAATCGCATGCTCGACACAACTATCGCGCTGATGAACGCCAAGTAACACGGATAAACGAGAGCAGTAATGGCCATCATCAAAATGTCCGACATCGAATTGTCGGGCAAAAAGGTATTGATACGTGAAGACCTGAACGTCCCGGTGGCGGATGGCAAGGTCACGAGTGATGCCCGTATCCGGGCGGCATTGCCGACGATCGAGGCTGCGCTGGCAGCCAACGCGGCCGCGATGCTGGTTTCGCATCTCGGGCGGCCGACCGAGGGCGAGCCCGAGGACCAGTTCTCACTGAGGCCCGTGGCCGATCGCTTGTCCGAATTGCTCGGCCGCAAGGTGCCGCTGATAGAGGACTGGATCGACGGCGTGCAAGTCGCAGCCGGCGATGTCGTGCTGCTCGAAAACGTGCGTTTCCTCGCTGGCGAGAAGAGCTGTGATGCCGCGCTGGCAAAAAAAATGGCGGCGCTGTGTGACGTTTTTGTTATGGATGCTTTTGGTACGGCCCATCGTGCTCAGGCGAGCACGTACGGCGTGGCCGAGCATGCGCCCGTCGCGTGTGCCGGGCCGCTGCTCGTGGCCGAACTTGATGCATTGGCCAAGGCGCTCCATGAACCGGCACGCCCGTTCGTTGCGATCGTCGGTGGTTCAAAAGTCTCGACCAAGCTGACCGTGCTCGAAGCACTCGCAAACGTCGTCGACTGCCTGATTGTCGGCGGTGGCATTGCGAACACGTTCATCGCTGCGGGCGGTCACGATGTCGGCAAGTCGCTGTACGAAGCGGACATGCTGGACGTGGCGCGCGAGCTTGCCGCGAACCGCAACGACCGGGCCGATATCCCGGTGCCTACGGATGTCGTTGTCGCCGACGAGTTTTCGGCGGACGCAACGGCGACCACGAAAGGCATCGAGGCTGTTACGGCGAACGAGTTGATCCTCGACATTGGGCCGGAAACGGCACAGCGATTCAGCAAGATTCTCGCCGGTGCCGGGACCATTATCTGGAACGGCCCGGTCGGCGTATTCGAGTTCGACAATTTCGGTGCCGGAACGAAGGCGCTCGCCGAAGCAATCGCGGCGAGTGACGCATTTTCGGTTGCGGGTGGCGGTGACACGCTCGCCGCGATCGACAAGTACGGGGTTGCGGACAAGATCTCGTATATCTCGACGGGTGGCGGGGCCTTTCTCGAATTTGTGGAAGGCAAAAAGCTTCCGGCCGTCGAGATTCTCGAAAAACGCGCCGCTACTTGACCCTCCCGACCCACCTTACTATCGCACCAGTCTCACCGCGGCGTTGATCGCGGGGAGATCTTGCTTGCTCGCGCTTACGCGATGTCGCTTCGCAAGACACACCCGCACTCACCGCCGCCGCCTAGTCGTGCTGCGTGAGGCAAGTGGACGAGATCTTTGCCGGCGAGACATCAAGCGAGCGCAGCGAGACAGTCCGCCGGTAAAGATGTCGGCTGCTTGCCTTCTCTGGATGGTTGGTGGTGGGTTTGTTGACCGGTTAAGTCGGCCAGCCTCCGGTGATGGCAAGCGTCATGCCGGGGTACTGGATATTCACGAACAGGATTCTGCCGTCGGGTGAAAAGCAAACGCCCGCCAGTTCCGAATCGGAGTAGGGATTGTCCGCGACGGCGTACTGCTGACCATCGGGACGTATGCCCACCAGGCCACAGTGGTTCAGCGTGTCCTCGCAGACGATCAAGTCGCCCCACGGTGCCATGGTCAGGTTGTCGCAGTTCCTGAGCAACGAGTTCTCGTCGGCCTCGGCAATTAAGGTCAGCATTCCAGGTTCGTCTTTTTCCGCCGGCGTGCCCTCATCCGGGCTTGGTGTATAAGTGAACACCTGCCCAATGCGCGCAGGACCGCCGATGGTGCAGGTGAACGCGAAGCGATCGTCCGCGACGCAGAGTCCCTCGCCGCGCGCAAATGTGGCGGCACCCTTGGCGGCGCCTCTTAAGCGCAGGTCGTTGCCGACGGGGTCGACATCGTCGAGGTCAATCCAGTGCGTTTTCATAGGCTGGTTCAACGGCGTTTGCGGCACGGCGGACCAGTTGTGCGTCATAACGGATGTATGTTCGTCGATGGCCAGGGCTTGCAGGCGGCCACCATCCTGCAGCTTGCCTGGCGTATTCGGGATGTACCGGTAGAAAAGGCTGTGAAAGCGGTCCTCGGTCATGTAAACGATGCCGGTCTCCGCATGCACGGCACAGGCTTCGTGTTCGAATCGGCCCATGGCTTTTATGGGCTTTCCAGCCGCCAGGCCCGTTGCGTGCGAGGACACCTCGAAAACGTAACCGTGCTTCTGGTCGCGCGTAACGAACCCTGCCCATTGCAGCCGTGTGCCCGGGTCCTGGAAACATTCCTCACAGCTCAGCCAGCTGCCCCAGGGCGTTGGCCCTCCGGCGCAGTTGATCTCGGTGCCGGCGAGGCTCAGGAATTGCTTTTCCGTGCTGCCAGTCGCCGGGTTGTAGAGCGTCGTAGTCGTGCCGCCGAGCCCCGGCGTCTTGTCACCACCCCTGTCGTACAGCAGCGATCGGGTCGGTTCGGGCAACTCGCCATAGCCATCGCCGAACGCGCTGCCATCCAACCAGAGGGTGTTCATTTCGTGGTTGCAGACCAGAATCACGCGGCCGCCCGGGCCTTCGAAAGCGGCCATGCCGTCATGTGCGCCCGGCACGCGCAGGCCGTCACTCATGGCATCGCCGACACGCGACACGACCTGGTAGTTGAAGCCGTCGGGCAGGTCGAGAATCCTGTCGGGGTCGGGGCGCAGTTCACCCAACCGGGTCATGTCGGCAGCAGCGCAAGACTGGCTTAGTGACGGCGCTGCGGCTGCGGCGGCAATACTCTGGATGAATCGTCGACGGTTCAGCATTTGGGGTCAGGTGCGTCCAAGTGGGGTAGGCAGCATAGCGTCCTGTCGAGCACTTCGAAAGTCGCTGCCCCTGTTTCGTAACACAGATTCTGAACCAGCTGTGCAATAATCGGCGCCATGCGAAGACGAACCAAGATTGTAGCGACCTTGGGACCGGCGTCCGACGATGCGGATACGCTCTGCAAGATGATCCATGCAGGCCTCGATGTCGCGCGGCTGAATTTCTCTCACGGTGATGCCGATGATCATCGGAAACGTGCGGCCGTGCTGCGCGAGGCGGCAAAAACCTGCGGCCGCGATGTCGGGCTGCTGGGTGACCTGCAGGGCCCGAAGATCCGTGTGCAGCGCTTCGAAAATCACAACGTTGCGCTGGCCGACGGTGACTCGTTTTTTCTGGACAGCACGCTTGGCCTGATGGACGGCAACCAGGATGGCGTCGGTGTGGCGCTCGACAGCTTGCATGAAGATCTCAAAGTCGATGATGTGCTGTTGCTCAATGACGGTATGATAACGCTCGAAGTCGACAGGATTGAAGGAACGCGGATTCATACGACCGTAGTAAACGGCGGCATCCTGTCGGACCACAAAGGCATCAATCTCAAAGGTGGCGGTTTGTCGGCTGCGGCGCTGACCGACGTCGACAAAGAGAACATCAAGCTTGCTGCCGAACTGGGGGCGGATTTTCTCGCCGTCTCATTCGTGCGCAACGCTAAAGATGTACGCGAAGCACGCGAACTGTTTGAAGCAGCCGGCGGACGCGGCCTGATAGTGGCCAAAATCGAGCGCGCGGAAGCGGTTGATGATATCGATTCAATCATCGACGCTGCTGACGTCATCATGGTCGCGCGCGGCGACCTCGGCGTCGAAATGGGCTATGCCGAGCTTACGGGCATTCAAAAAAAGCTCATTCGCAAGACCCGCAAACAACACAAGATCGTGATCACGGCGACACAAATGATGGAGTCGATGATCCAGAATCCGATTCCGACCCGCGCCGAGGTGTCCGACGTTGCCAATGCCGTGATCGATGGAACCGATGCAGTGATGTTGTCCGGCGAGACCGCGGTCGGCAAGTACCCAGTCGAAGCGATTAGCGCGATGGCGGAGGTTTGTGTAGGCGCGGAGAAATTTCCGCTCGTCGCTGGTACGACGACTCATCGCATGAACGACCGTTTCGAACAGGTCGATGAGGCGATCGCTATGGCCACGATGTACATGGCGAATCACATGTCAGTCAAAGCGATTATTGCCTTGACCGAGTCCGGTTCGACGACGCGCTGGATGTCGCGGATTCGTTCGGACATTCCTATATATGCATTTACGCCGCACGAGGCTACGAACAGGCGTGTCGCCTTGTATCGGGGCGTTTATCCGATTTCATTCGTGACGAATACGGAGAATCCGCGTCGACTTTATCAGGACATATTCAACACCTTGTTGTACTACGAACTCGTCGAGGTTGATGATCTCGTTATTTTTACAAAGGGCGACACTGAAGGCCTCAGCGGCGGCACCAATGCAATGAAGGTGCTCACAGTAAAGAGAGAAACATGAGACGGCTATTGATTCGCGTCATTGCAGGCGTGTTTCTGCTGGTGGTCACCGTCGGCACCGTTGCGACGCTCATTTTGCGTGCCAGTTTGCCGGACCTCGACGGCGAGGTTGTGGTTGCAGGTCTCAGCGCGAGCGCGAGCATCGCACGCGACAGTAAAGGCATTCCTGTCATTACCGCATCGAATCGTGACGATCTGGCGTTCGCAACGGGTTTCGCGCACGGCCAGGATCGCTTTTTTCAGATGGACATGATTCGCCGCAAGGCGGCGGGCGAGCTGTCGGAGATAATTGGCGCGATCGCAATCGATGCCGACAAGCGTTATCGCTTCCACCGGTTTCGCAGCAAAGCCCAGGCAGTCGTCGACAACGCAGTGGCAACGGATCACGCACTCCTGGTGGCCTACGCGGATGGTGTAAACGCAGGCCTTGATTCGCTGGGTGCGAAGCCTTTCGAGTATTTTGTACTGGGCACCGAACCCGAGCCATGGAGTCCTGCGGACTCTGTCCTGGTCGTTTTTGCGATGTACCTGGAGCTCAATGATTCGCGCGCGGCGAAGGAGGTCCAGAGAGGGCTGGCGCATCGTGTTTTGTCTGAAGAGGTCTACGCGTGGCTGTATCCGCAGGGCACGCCCTGGGACGCGCCGATTATGGGCGGGCCGAGGTCGGTCGCAGCAATACCGGATCCTGGCGTGTATTCCGTGCGCGACAAGCCGGACAATGCGTCCTCCGCCAGGGAAGAGGGACGATACCCGCTGCGGGGCAGCAACAACTGGGCAGTGTCAGGAACTCTGACAGCTAATGGTCGGGCCATCGTATCGAATGATATGCACCTCGGTCTGAACACGCCGAACATCTACTACCAGGCACGGCTGGTTGTTGATGGCGTGGAGACTTATGAAATGGCGGGCGTTACGCTGCCCGGTGCGCCGTTTGTTATTGCAGGCAGCAACACGCGTGTCGCCTGGGGCTATACGAACAGTTACGGCGACTGGACCGATGCTGTCGTTCTAAAGCCAGGGTCGGCGCCCGGCACGTACAAGACGCCAGAAGGCGATCGGAAATTCACAGAGTATCCCGAGACCATCAATGTCAAAGACGGCGATCCCGTTACCTACCTGGTTCGTGAAACGATTTGGGGTCCGGTAGTCGATGACGTCGATTACCCGGACGGCGAAATAGCGGTGAGCTGGGTCGCGCACCGGCCGGAAGGTGTGAACCTGCGCCTGATCGATCTGGAAAAAGCGGAATCTGTCAGTGAAGCGCTCGACATTGCGAACACTATGTCGATGCCGCCGCAGAACTTTGTTACCGGCGACGCCGGCGGCAATATAGGCTGGACGATTGCCGGCAGGATTCCGAGGAAGACCGACTTCAATGCCATGCTGCCTGCTGACTGGAGTGAAGAGCACGGCTGGCAGGGATGGCTGGACAGCGATGAATATCCGCGCGTCGAGAATCCGGGGAGTGGGCGAATCTGGACGGCGAATGCTCGGGTTACCGATGCGGACGCTTTGCGCGTTGTCGGGGATGGCGGATACGATCTCGGTGCGCGGGCCAGCCAGATCCGCGATGCACTGTTCGCCGTCGATACCTTCACGCCCGAGGACATGCTCGCGATTCAATACGATGATCGTGCGCTGTTCCTGGCGCGCTGGCGCGACTTGTTGCTCACGGTGCTGGATGACACAACTGTCGCAGACGACGCTGATCTGGCGGAGTATCGGCGACTGGCCGAAGAGTGGATACCGCGCGCTGATCCGGAGTCGGTTGGTTATCGCCTGGTTCGCGCATTTCGCCTCGAGGTCGAGAAACGCGTGTTCCGGGTGCTGATGGCGCCTGTACGCGAGGCCTACGGCGATGACGTCACATTGCGCCGCAGCAACCAGTTCGAAGCGCCGCTCTGGGCGCTTGTGACGACGCAGCCGTTACACATGCTGCCCAGCAACTACGCAAGCTGGCGTGAACTCATGGTTGCTGCCGTCAGGCAGAATATCGACTACTTCAATGAGACCTACGAAGGGCCGCTATCCAGACGGACCTGGGGCGAAATCAATACGGCGGCGATACGTCACCCGCTGAGCCGCGGCATTCCGCTGGTCGGTAATCTCCTCGACATGCCGGCCGACGCGTTGAGCGGGGATCTGGATATGCCCAAGGCCCAGGGCCCGTCATTCGGCGCGTCGGAACGTTTCTCGGTGTCTCCGGGCGACGAGGCCAACAGCATCCTGAACATGCCGACCGGACAAAGCGGCCATCCACTGTCCCGTTTTTACAGCCGCGGACATGAAGACTGGGTCAGGGGCCGACCGAGCCCGTTTCTCCCCGGACCAGCCGCGCACAGGCTGACGCTGACCCCCGCCGGGCTGTAAGATGGTCCGTGACGCACAACACGGATATCCAAATGGCAGACAAGAGATTCACAGGGACCAGTTCCTATATAGCCACAGACGACCTGACGATGGCGGTCAACGCCGCCGTAACACTCGAACGGCCGATACTGGTTAAAGGAGAGCCCGGCACGGGCAAGACGCAGCTTGCCGTCGAGGTGGCGAAATCACTCGGCAGGCCGTTGCACGAGTGGCACATAAAATCGACGACCAAGGCGCAGCAGGGCCTCTACGAATACGATGCGGTTGCGCGCTTGCGTGATTCTCAACTCGGCGATGATCGTGTGCACGATATCGGTAACTACATCGTGCGCGGCAAAGTGTGGGAAGCCTTTGAGTCTGACGAGCAGCCGGTACTGCTCATCGATGAAATCGACAAGGCGGATATCGAGTTTCCGAACGACTTGCTGCGTGAGCTCGATCGCATGGAGTTTTACGTCTATGAAACGAAGAAGCTGATCAAAGCCCGCCACCGGCCTATTATTGTCATTACCAGTAACAACGAGAAAGAACTCCCGGACGCATTCCTGCGGCGTTGCTTCTTCCACTACATCAAGTTTCCGGACAAGGACACGATGGCGGAGATCGTTGACGTGCACTTTCCCAAATTGAAAAAAGACCTGCTAAAGGAAGCGTTGGAAGCTTTTTACAAGGTGCGCGACGTACGTGGCCTGAAAAAGAAACCATCGACATCCGAGCTGCTCGACTGGATCAAGCTGTTGCTCGCCGAAGACATTCCGCCGGAAGTCTTGCGAGGCGAAGGCTCGCGCAATGCGATTCCACCGCTTTACGGTGCGTTGCTCAAGAATGAACAGGACGTACACCTGTTCGAGCAGCTGGTATTTCTCGACAGGCGGACGAATCCGCAGTAAGCAGCATGCTGATTCCATTTTTCTACATGCTCCGCGAAGGCGGTATGAAGACGTCAATAACCGAGTTGTTGACGTTGCTCGAGGCGATGAAGAGGGGGCTTGCTGGCCAGAGCGTTGACGACTTCTACTACCTGGCGCGTACCAGCCTCGTCAAAGACGAAGCACACCTTGATCGTTTTGATCGAATATTTGCTGCCTATTTCAAGGGCGCCGAAGATTCCCTGGCGGACCTCATGCAGGAGATTCCCGAGGACTGGCTGCGTCATCAGGCCGAACTGATGCTGTCCGAAGAGGAGCGCAAGCAGATCGAGGCAATGGGCGGTTTTGATGCGTTGATGAAAGCGTTGCAGGAGCGCCTCGGGGAGCAGGACGAACGGCACGAAGGAGGCAACCGCTGGATCGGTACTGCAGGGACCTCGCCGTTTGGCGCATACGGTTATAACCCGGAAGGCGTGCGCATGGGTCAGGAGGGCTCACGCAACCGCAGCGCTGTAAAAGTGTGGGACAAGCGCAGTTATCGCAACCTGGATGACTCGATCGAACTGGGCACACGCAATATCAAGGTTGCGCTGCGCAGACTAAGGAAATTTGCGCGCGAGGGCGCCGCTGACCAACTCGACCTCGACGACACCATCGACAAGACCGCGCGCAACGCCGGCCTGCTCGATATTCGAATGGTCCCGGAGCGGCACAATGCTGTCAAAGTGCTTTTGTGCCTGGATATCGGCGGCTCTATGGATGATCACGTGCGCATTTGCGAGGAGATGTTTTCCGCGGCCCGCAGTGAATTCAAACACCTCGAGTACTTCTATTTCCACAATTTCATTTACGAGAGTCTTTGGAAAGACAATCGGCGCCGGCACTCGGAAAAGACGCCGACCCTGGACATAGCGCACAAGTACGGTTCCGACTACAAGCTGATATTCGTGGGCGATGCGACGATGAGTCCTTATGAAATCGTCTACGCCGGCGGAAGCGTCGAGCATTGGAATGAAGAACCGGGCGCTGTATGGATCAGGCGATTGCTCAATACCTACCCGAAAGCGGTCTGGCTGAATCCGGAGCCGAAGCAACGCTGGGACTACACGCCATCAACGAAGCTCGTGCAGGAAATCATGGGAGATCGCATGTATCCGTTAACGATCGCCGGACTCGACGATGCGATCAAAGCCTTGCACTGATTGGCCTAATCTGTCGTAACGTCGCCCGGTGAGTGCAAGTCGGCCAGAGTCTCCGATTTGACCAAGGTCTTCAGGTCGGCAATCACCTGTGCCGAATGTTCCGCCGGTTTTACTTTCTCGTAATGTTTGACGACGTTTCCGTTCGGATCGATGATAAACGTCTGCCGCTTGGCAACAGTCATGCCCAGCATTCGCGTCTTCACGCCATAGGCGTCGGCGACATTTCCATCCACATCCGCCAGTAACGGAAATGGCAAGGAGTGATGCTCAGCGAATTCCCGGTGTGAATCGACGTCGTCCAGACTGACGCCGAGGATTTGGGCATTCAAATCTCGATACGCGAAGATATTGTCGCGAAATTCGCAGGCTTCGGTCGTGCAGCCGGGGGTCCCATCTTTCGGGTAGAAATAGAGCACAACCCACTGCTCGCGATAGTCCTCCAGCGAATGCAGCTGTCCTGTCTGGTCGGCCAGTTCGAACTCCGGCGCGGGGTTGCCGAGCAGCAGCGGTTCCGTCGCTGACCCGTTCGGCGCCAATGCGAGGGCGCCTGCAGCGGCAGCGAGAATGGCGATCACGGCGGATTTCATGTTCCAAAACCTCAATTTGCAATTCCTAGTTCACGATAATGAGCCACAGGTCTTAGCTGTGGCCGGAGCGTTATTATACGCTGTATCTTTACCCTGCGCGCAGGCGCGCCGTAACAAGCTGTATTGACCAGATGACACAGCGAGCAAATGACATCAGAACGGCCCT
>Ga0224497_10002031_pt1 | contig 12246 bp, 11 predicted proteins | sample SF_Jul11_sed_USG_4_FD_167970 | JGI IMG/M metagenome (GOLD analysis project Ga0224497, IMG submission 167970) | Sediment microbial communities from San Francisco Bay, California, United States - SF_Jul11_sed_USGS_13 | ecosystem: Environmental > Aquatic > Marine > Sediment | place: USA... | reverse complement strand
GACGTTTTTCGTGGCAAGAGATGAAAAGTCTGAAAGATAAACCCGATTTGTCGATTGCGAATGGTCGTGAGTTCCGAGTCAGGAAGCCTGTTGATATGGGCGCCATGGAGCCAATAGTCGCCACTGGTTGGCTGACTCAAACACCCCAAAACATCCAGCAACGTAGTTTTTCCACTACCGGATTGTCCGATGATGGCGACAAATTCGCCCTGCTCAATCTCGATATTCAAGTCGGCAAGTGCATGAACCGCTACTTCGCCGGTGGTAAAGATTTTATTGATGTGGCTTAAGGTAATCAGCATCACAGTGATGAGGTGGAGTGGCTGTCAGTCTTCTGCTGCAGGTTTAAATATGGGGATGACCACCTGATCGTGTTCCTTGAGGCCTTTCGTGATGACGGCTTGGGTATCCGTTCGGAATGCCACACGCACCTTCTGACTTTTTGGCGTTCCATTGGTGAGGACTTCGACAACATCATCGCCATTTTTAACCCGTAGAACCTCCAGCGGGATTGTGAGGACATTATCTAATCGCTTCGTCACAATATCCACATTGGCCGTCAACATAGGTTTGAGAGCTTTGTTGGGCTCCGTAATGGCGATCGTGACGTCATAGGTCACAATATTTTCTGCTTTCACGCCTTGCGCAGCGATAGCCGTGACACGTCCTTTGAACGCCTGGCCTGGAAGGGCATCGAGGCGAATGTCCACGTCTTGATTCACCGCCACCCGAGGGATATTCACTTCGTTGATTTTGGCTGTGACAATCATGCGGGACAAATCGGCCAGTTTCATGAGTATGGTGCCCCCGCCGAACGTCGCGGTTCCCGACGTAATTATTTCCCCGGGGTTCACGAGAATTTCAAGGACGGAGCCATCTGTTGGGGAACGAACCTGAAACTCCTCCGGCCGAGTGCTCTGCGTTGAGCTTTCTTGGTATCGTTTGAACAGTTCTTCATTTCCACCCAAGGCTAGCAACAGTTGGCGCTCAGCGAGTTCCAAGCGTACAAGCGCACGTTGAAAGTCATGCTCGGAGGTTTCAAGGGCTTGTTGCGCAATAAATCCTTTCGTAAATAAGGATTGGGAACGAACCCACTCCCGCTGGGCGGTATTCACATTCAAGCGTTCTTCTTGAATCGCGGCACGAAGTTGAGCCACTTGGCGGGCCTGGCTGGATTCCTGGCGAATGATCGCCAGCAATTCACCCTTTTTCACGGGCTTTCCGTTTGAGACAAACAATTGTGCTACTTCTCCGGAGAATTGAGACTTAATCTCAATCGTTTTCGAAGGCTGGATCGTTCCAGTTTCCGACACCCGCGTGTCAATCGAACTGCGCACGACCTCAACGGTAGCCGGAGGTTGTTTTTCAGAAGAATCCGATTGAAGCTCAGGGAGATAGGCATATAAGCCGATGCCGATAGCAACGATGATGACAACAACGATAAGTAAGACTTTTCGTGTCATGATGGAAGCAAGTCCCGTGATAAACTCTTTAGACTCATTGGGCGGTTGGGTAACTCGCCGCACTCAAACAGAACTGGCCGAATTTCCCAATACCAAAAACTTTTTTGTCCTGCTAAATGTGCCAGCCTCTTGAATAAGTCCAAATATCTTTCCTATTTATTGGACCTCGATGTTGTAATGGTCGAGGGTGGAGGCGGTGACGAGGCGGAGGCGAGAGAGCGATTGATTGTAGTCGAGAATGGCGCGCAGTTCTCTACTCTGGGCAATTCGGAGGTCCCGTTGAAATTCTATCACCAAACGGGTGGTACTTAATCCGAGGTTTAAGCGCTCCTCTTCGGCTTTGAGTTGTTTCTCGGAAAGTCGCCGCGAGGTTTGATTGGTTCGAATACGTTTGTAGTTGGTTTCGATTTGCCGAATGGCTTCTTTGACATCCAAGATGACTTGCTGGCGGACGCGAAAGAGCGAGGCTTGTTGTTGGTGGGTTTCCAGGACCCGTCGTTGAAGTTGGCTTTCCGCTCCACGATTGCCGAGGGGATAACTCAGCACCAACCCTCCACCCATGTTGTAAAAATCGGTGCTGCCCATACGATCCCAACTATTGCTTGGGTTGTTCCCTAAGCCAGCGAGGCCGAGCCCTCCTTGGAAAGAGAGATCGGGTAGCAATTGGTTTTTGGCGAATTGCGTTTGGACTTGGGAACTATTCAGATTTTTCTTGGCTTGGAGCACTTCCGGACGGTGTTCAAGCGCTTGGGTAATATTCGCCTTGAGCGGCATGTCCGGTCGATGTTGTGACGGTTCATCCAATGGGATCAAGGGGGTTGTTTGGGTCAGATTCCATTCGGACTGGCTGAGCAACCGCCGCAATTGGTCTTCTTGATCTTGAACCGTTTTGTTTGCGAGTAAAATTTGTTCGATTCGACTGGCCACTCCTGCCTGGGCCTGCAACGCTTCTACTTCCGCCATGACTCCGGCCTTGACCTTCTCCCGGTTGCTCGCCAACAGTTCTTCGGCAGCTTTTAACGTGGCTCGAGCCACTTTTAGGTTTTCTCGTGCGAACACGAGTTCCCAATAGGTCTGTTCGACTTGGGCAGTCACCGAGAGGACTTGTTGGACCAACTGCAGTTGTTCGACGGCAGCCGCATTTCGAGCAAGGGTGATTGATGTCTTATTGACCGTGGGTCCCAAGTTGCGCAGCAGGGGTTGAGTCAGATTGAAGGAGAGGTTGCTACCATACGAGGGATTAAAGAGAAATCCGGTTGTGCCGGCCACCGAGTTGCGGTTGGTATCAAATGTGAGGTCATATGAGCCACCGGTGAGCAGGCGTTGTGTATACCCTAAATTCAATCGTGTGTCATTTTGGTCGAAAATGTCGGGTTCGTTGCCTATCGTGACCCCTCCCAATCCAAATATGGGTCGGTTGAGTGGGGCTACCATGCGATCATATCGCCCTCCCAGTTGAACGGTTGGATCGAATTTCGCTTGTTCAAAAATGATATCGGTGAGCTGTGCATCTCTGGAATGCCGACTGACTTGAATATCCAAATTATTTTCAAGAGCCTGCATGACGGCGTCACGAAGAGTAAGCGTGATCACGGACTCGGAGGGAATGAGTGCTTTGAGGTCCGCATCTTCGGCTGAAGTCGTGACAGATTTCGGGCTTGTCGATTGACTCCACGCTGGCCCTAGGACGCACAAGGACCAAAGCACTATGGTCAATGACGCCATGCCGCCTGTTCTTACGGAGCGTTGCATAGGCCACGCTAACAAAGGCAGGGGAATAAGGGCAATTTGGCTAAAATTTGCCCACGCGACTGTCCAAGGTTTACCCTAAAGGATGGTGGGTTTCGCTTCACTCTTTTGGGTATTTCTATGGAGAAAGGGGTTGTCGCCGTCGGCAGAGAATGCGTATCATTTCCTTCCTTCAAAGGGACGAGGATTTTTATAATTTTTTCAACAGGGTAGGGGAACGTTATGACAATGGAAAGTTTGAATCATGATCTCAGCAAGATGGAGGGATCCAATAATTTTCGATGTGATCAAATATGTTGTGAAAGAACGGATGCTACGACAGCCTCGCTTGTTGGTCTAGTGCTTGCACTGTGTCTCATCTGTTCCCCTATGGGCGTGTTCGCCGGTGATGGACCTCAAGAACTGCCGAAACCTTCTCATATGACTGTTGCTCCTCTCTTCCAAGAATGGCAATTTGATAAATCTACGCTGAATGCCGTTCCCGAAGGGTTTTCCCTCGGAATAAGTGACACACCTGGAAAGGGAGGTTGGTTGGTCAAGGAGGATGCATTGGCTCCGAGCCAACCAAAGGCAGTAGAGCAACACCTCACATGTGGAGATGGTCCGTGCTACCAATTGTTGTTTGTCGATGGGGTGACTGTCGAATATGTCGATTTGTCAGTCCAGATGAAAATGCGATTGGGTACACCTTCAGGCAAAGCTGGTTTGGCCTATGGCGTGCAAGACGCCAAAAACTTTTATGCGGTGGTGGTTGAGCCTAAAACCAATGAGATTGTGGCGTATGTCGTGAAGGACGGACAACCCAAAGAAATCGCTCGTGAGACCCTTATTCTGGAACCCTCCGAATGGCATTTTCTTCGCATTCAACGCAACACGATTGTGAGCAAGGAGTTTACCGAAATTTTCTTTGATCACCATCTGATGATTGATGTGTATGATCAATCGTTTAAAATTGGAAAAATAGGCTTGGTCGCCATGGGAGATGGGGCGTTTTCGTTTGATAATCTTCGCGCCATCGAATTGATGGCGAATCGCCCGCTTTCGCGACCGGCTGCTTATTAGGGTACGTGGTGACGTCCTCTTTAGTCAGGCCAAATTGGTGATGCCGTCAGGGCACAGGTGAGGTTTCATCAGGGCCAGTAATGATTCAGGATCTCTCGCTTCGAGCACCAGTGCCCGGTTTGTGGGCGTCACGAATCCTTGTTTAACTTGATGGTCAAGGAATCCCAGAAGACCGTCGAAGAACCCTAAACAGTTCAGAATTCCGCAGGGTTTCGTATGAATTTTGAGCTGAGCCCACGTCAACAATTCACAACATTCCTCCAACGTTCCAAATCCACCGGGTAAGCTGATAAAGCCTGAAGAACATTTGGCCATCAGCGCTTTTCGTTCGTGCATGGTCTCCACGATATGAAGAGTGGTGAGTTCTGTGTGCGCCAATTCTTGTTCCGCTAACTGGCGCGGAATCACTCCAATCACCTTGCCTCCGGCTTCAAGTACTGTGGAGGCGATCATTCCCATTAACCCAATATTGCCGCCACCATAGACGAGGCCGAATCCCTGCTGCACCAGGGTCTGGCCCAAGTGTTGGGCCATGTTCGCATATTCTGGATGGATACCAGTGCTAGATCCACAAAAGACACAAATATATTGCATGGTCGGTGAGCTGGCGAAGGACGGAAGAAAAATGGTCGAGGGCTTGCCTAATTTTCTAGAGGCAAGGCGGTCAGGGCATAGGGATTGACTCGGGCACCGTTGAGACGAACGCCCCAGTGGAGATGGGGGCCTGTGGCTCTCCCTGTGGCTCCGACTTTTCCCAATGCCTCTCCTTTCTTGAGGGTTTGGCCCGGTTGAACGTTAATTTCCCATAAATGAAAATACATGGAAAATAGCCCGACCCCATGATCGATGATCACTCCCTTTCCAGAGAAAAAATGATCCACTGTGGCCACGACCGTTCCTGTGTTGATGGCCATGACCGGCGTACCTTGAGGGGCGGCGATGTCTTCTCCTGAATGCGGACGTTTGTGTTGTCCGTTGATCACGCGACGACTGCCGAACCGCCCGGTTACCTTGCCCTTTGTTGGCTCAAGAAAGGCCCCCTCCCATAACGGCTGCGTGCCGATGTGGTGAAAGGCGTCCGCCATTTCTTTTTGTTCGAGTCGTACGCGTTTCAAGGTTTCGGAGTCGAGGTCGACTTTATCCTTTGGCAATTTAAGGTGCTGGACGGCATATTTTTCTTTGATGATTTCTATTGTGTAGGTGAGATGCTCCGTATGGTCGGCGAGCTGAACCGTAATATTCAACTTCTGTGGGCCAGGAGGATCTTGCATGTCAATGCCGACGATTCCCGCAAACCGACTATCCGTCACAGGAAAGAAAGGAATGTTTCGTTTTAACAAAGTACCACTGACCGTAGCTTGTGGATTGTCGACAGGAGTTTCAATCCATAAGACTTCTCCTTGCTTACCGCTGAATGACTTTTTTGTACTTGGAGTATGGTTTTCTGCCGCCTCAATAAGTTGGAGAGGAAAGATGCTCGCGATGACGAAGAAGAGAATATTCAGCCATTGTCCTAGGATACGGGGGAATGTTGTTGATAATGGGTTGGCCGGGTTGGTCATGGGTAGAGCCGATTATGCGGAACCTGGCTCAATAACTCGTCAACTCTGGGGTTAAATGGACAGAAAGGATCCATGCAAAGAATGGTTTCTTCCCAATATCCGTTGAGCTTGAGATAGGTCCAATCCACAGTATACGACCGATTTTTTGCACGGGCAAATCGGATAAAGTCTCCGCGAACTTTGGCGCGCGTCGTTTGTGGAGGGATCGTTTTGGCTAGTTCGATGGCTTCCTCGTCCACGAGTTTTCTAATGCCTTGCCGTTCGGCTAACAGATAAAAGAGGCCGCGTTGTCGGCTGATGTCATGATATTGGAGGTCCATCATGCTGAGTCGTGGGTCGTCCCATCCACACGACTTGTTGGCCATGTAATTTTCCATCAGCCATTGTTTGGTGATCCAGTCGATTTCTCTGACTAAATCGATTGGAGAGGTGCCTAGTAGCTGTAACACGCGCCCCCATTCATCATGAATTTCGGAGAAAATTTTATTGGGTGCGTGCGACTGTAAATATTCTCCCGCACGTTCCCAAAATACCTGTTGAATGTCGAGGGCGGTTAAGGACCGTCCGTCTTCCAGTTTGACGGACTTTTTCAATGTGGGGTCACGAGAAATATCTCGAATGGCTTTGACCGGTTCCTCTAGCGCAATGTTGGGAATTGTGAATCCGTCTTCAATCATGGTCAACACGATCATGGCCGTTCCCACTTTTAAATAGGTGGCGAATTCCGACATGTTGGAATCGCCAAGAATGATATGTAGGCGACGGAATTTTTCAGCATCGGAATGGGGCTCGTCTCGAGTATTAATGATGCTGCGGGAGGACGTGGTCGAAGACGAGGTTTTTTCATGAATATGCTGAGCTCGTTGGGAAATGAAAAATTGAGACTTCCCAGAGACTCTGAGAATTTTCCCTGCTCCGGAATAAATTTGCCGGGTCACAAAAAAGGGAATGAGTTGTTCGCTGACTTTCCAAAAGTCCACGTCCCGGCGCATGAGAAAGTTTTCATGCGAACCGTAAGTATTGCCGAGTGAATCCGTATTATTTTTGAAGATGAAAATATCACCGGAGAGACCTTCTTCCCTCAAGCGTTCTTCGGCAATGGGGAGACAACTTTCCAGGATTCGCTCGCCGGCTTTGTCATGCATGACTAAATCAATCAGGTCGTCACATTCGGGCGTCGAATATTCCGGGTGGCATCCGGTGTCTTGATAGAACCGTGCCCCGTTTGTGAGGAAGGCGTTGGAGGGCCAGCTATTGGGAATAAGTCCCTCAAAGATGTACCCCAGAATTTTTTCAATTGGAAGATAGACGCGCCCGGTGGGAGAAAAGGTCAATCCGTATTCGCACTCGAGGCCGAAAATTCGTTTGATCATGGCCACCTTGAAACTCTTATTAAAGAGTTGTTGTTCAGGAATGCCGGATGATGATTACCGTGTCATTCAATCAGAATACACCCCCATTGAAGAATCTTCAACCGGAAAGTTTGAAGCCAGAAAAAACGGAGTTGAAGGTCCTAGGAAAGAAGAACCAAGGCTTCAGAAGTCTCAACCCGACGGAATTTTCGGCCGGATCGCGTCCTATCTAAAAGGGCCACTGCATCTGAAAGTGTGTGCTGAACTCACCGTGCTTTTTGTGTTTGCCAGTCTTGCATAGAATTGGAAGCACTTGCCGGAGGCTCTTTCATCTAGCCTCACACAAGCTCGGCATCTGCTATTGCAATCAGTTGGGAATATCCCACTCTCCCAAACCATTCGAGCGGTTCTGACTCAAATCTTTCTCCCGAAAGGACTGTGAAGAGGTGGGTGAAACAGGTTCCAAGCTCAGGCAAAACAGTTTAGGAAGGTGAGCCAGAAGCGAGAGACCATCCCAGCGATGCTGACCCCTGTCGTGAGTCCCAAAAAAGGGAGTGTCGCTCAAGGACAGAGAAGATTGCTGAGGGGTGCCAGAATCGACCATATTTAATAATGAAAGAAGCCATAACACAAAAGAGTGAGGCTCACTTTTTATAGAAGGGTTTTTTGGTTTGTTGCGGGCCGAGTTTATAATGGGCACATCACTTCTTCAGACATTTTTAATATGAAGAACCTCCTGAAGGGTTTGGCCTAGTTTCTTGATCAACAACGGCTTCAAAAGAAAGGCCCGAATCCCCATGGCTTTGGCCTTTTCCTGAGTCATACTGTGACTAAACCCCGTACAGAGAATAATGGGCACATCCGAGCGGATTTGTAACAATTCACGGGAAAGGGCCTCACCGGTCATATTGGGCATGGTTTGATCAGTCACGACCGCATCAAACCGAGAGGGATCAGCCCGAAAGGCTTCCAATGCTTCCAAACTGCTCGTGCGCACCATCACCTCATACCCCAACCCTGTCATAGCTTCCTTCCCCAGCCTTGCGAGAGCTTCCTCATCCTCTACAAAAAGAATATGCCCATGGCCCATGAGAAACTCTTGTTCCAATGGTTTAGTTTCACCCTGGATGCTCTTCGCTTCTATCTCAGGGAAATCAATGGTAAAGGTGGTGCCCTGTCCAGGTTCACTCTGCACATCAATGCAACCGCCATGACTGGTCACAATTCCATGGACAACGGCTAAACCCATCCCCGTCCCTTCCCCAACCTCCTTGGTGGTAAAGAATGGGTCAAAGATACGTTGGACCACCTCTGGAGTCATGCCTACTCCCGTATCTCGAATGGTCAGGCGGATAAAGGAGCCTGCTGTCGGATGAGGTGGGGTTTCTTTTTCAGGGGTTGCACCACTCACACGGTCCACCTTCAATTCAAGAATACCCCCTCGTTCCCGCATGGCATGTTCGGCATTGGCACAGAGGTTCATCACCACTTGGTGCATTTGGATGGGATCTCCTAAGATGGTGGAAGGGCCTTCCATAAAACTTTGACGAATTTCGATAGTCGCCGGTAACGACGCACGGAGAAACTTGCACACTTCTATGGCCACCGTTTGGAGTTCAATCGGCTGCTGCTCATGCTCAGTTTGTCGACTAAAGGACAAAATTTGTTGGACCAATTCCTTGGCCCGCTGCCCCGCAACTAACACCTCTTCCAGATTCCGTTGAGCCGCGTTATTTCCCCTGGCATTGAGTGTGGCAAGTTCCGCATAGCCAGTGATCGCCGACAGAATGTTATTAAAATCATGGGCGATCCCTCCGGCCAAGGTCCCCATCGCCTCCATTTTTTGCGATTGTCGAATCTGATTTTCCAAGTGTTTCAATTGGGTAATATCCGTGTTGGTCCCAAACCATTTCATCACCTGCCCATTTTGATTAACAAGGGGAAGCGCTCGACCCAAATGCCATCGAAAAGAATGATCTTTTTTCCGCAGAAGTCGAAATTCAATTTCATAGGGTTGATGGGTTTCCCGGGCCTTGGTCCAGCGTTCCAGGCACACCGGCAGATCATCCGGATGCAGGAACTGTTGCCACCCCTTCCCAAGGATCTCTTCACGGGCACAATCAAAATACTCGAGCACGCGGTGATTGACATAATCCAGAGACCCATCAGGCCTGGCCGTCCAGACCTGCTGGGGAATGGCTTCATTCAACAGGCGGAACCGTTCTTCACTTGCTTTGAGAGCCTCTTTGGCTTTTTCCCCTTCTGTGATGTCGCGGGCCACTCCCACCAGTTTCTGTACTTTGCCGCTTTGGTCAAAGAGCGGAGTTTTGACGGTGTGAAAATAGTGCACTTCCCCATCGTACCGTGTGACTGATTCCAGGGGAATGTCCAATGCTTTTGCGGTCTTGAGCACAGAGGCATCATCTTTGTGGTATGGCTGGGTAACTTTGGACTTATTAAGGGGAAGGGATGAACGCTGGATTCCTCTGAGTTGAGTATTGGTCATGTTGTAATAGCGTTGAAAGGCTTTGTTCGTCCAGACCAATCTGAAATGCTGGTCCTTCACGAAGATCATGTCCGCAATGGAGTCCAAGATTTGCTGATAAAACTGTTCCGTGGAAAGGAGGGTGTCCTCTGCCCGTTTCCGTTCTGCAATTTCGTGGTCTAATTTTCGGGTACCTCGAAGGTCCCGAATGATGAAAAGTAGCCCCAGCAACCCAACCAAAAGAGCAAAAAGGATCTCCCATTTCACCATCGTCCCGACCCTTGCCACAGCTTGCGCATTCAAAAGCTTGACGGCATCGTCGGCGATGTCAATTAAATTTGAAGTCTGGTCCCTAAGGATTTGGAGGTGCTGAGAAAATTCTGGCTCCTCAGGTTGCAGGGAAAGAAAATAGTCCGCGAGCTTTGCGAGGTTGTCGAAGGATTGTTCTTGCTCACGCAATTTGTTGAATATTTTCTCCGTGGGTGCCGACGGGATTACTTGGCGCTGCCCCGTTTCAGGTTCAAGAACCACCGAGCTCCCTTCCATGAGCGAAGCCAGGGTCGAGCGAATCAGTTCTCTCGTAGAAGTGTAATCAGCTGGGACTTGCTGAGAAGCATAGAAAACCTCATTCATATGCTTTTGGATAAGCATCCGTTGGCGGCCAGCCAAATTGATTAACAGCGCCTCCGATTGTTCCTTTTGGATGGTCGCAATCGTATAGCCTAAAAGACAAAACAGGACACTCAGAAACAAGAGAGTAAGGATGGTAAATCGGCCACGGAACAACGAGAGCCAAAAAAGGGGCCTGATGGGAGATGCATTCATTGTGGAAGCTACACTCATAGATAGGACTCCCTGCCCTCGGAGTTTTTGCCAAAATCCTAGGGGCTTGTGGTTTCATTGCCGTACACAATGAATACGTACGACACTTTCATCCAGCGAAAAAGTGATGTTAAGCGTTTGTCCAAGTTTCGAGATTTTGGAGGTAACAAGGGAAGATACATTGCCACATGGAATGAACCAATTAAGAGAGTTGGCCTTACCTTCTTTTTCAGTTAGGCATTGATAGGAATAGGCCGTTTGAAAAAATGATAGAAAAGAGAAGAACACCTACTTAAAATAGTCTAGCGTAAATTGTGCATGAAAAGGAACACTCGGATCTCCTGGGATGAATTGGATGGCCACTCCTAGGATGCTAATGATTAAGACTGGGGATAGGAATTTTAAAAGGCTTTTTGGGGTGGACAGGAAAGTACCAAAGAACTCCTGAACAGATCAATTCCCAGACTTCGCTATCCGACAGGTGGTCGTTCATCCTGTGAGTGGGGTCTGAGGAGCCCATTTTTTTTGGATTGAGCGACCATGGCGCTCTCTTGTGGCGTGTGCGGGTGGGCACAAGGCAAAGGGGGTCTGTCGGCTCCAGGATGAGTTCCTCTTGGCGAGGAATAAAGATCAAGGCAATAGCCCCAAGAAATGGCGCAAAGAGAATAATTAATAACGAATATTCACCCATAACAATTAGTTCTTCATAGGGAATATGGCACGCTGATGGTTAAGGACAATGGGTCGGGCATGCAGCGGAAGGATTTAGCCCGCTACCATGACATTGCTTCCAGCACCAAACGCCGGGGACAGGGGATTGGCTTTGCCGGAGTTGGAATCAAGCTTGGCTTGTTGGTTTGTGAGGAAGTACTGACTGAGACCAAACGTGGCCAGACGCATGTGTCGACCATGTGGCATTTATCGTCACGGCATCGGGCCCCCTGGAAATGGATGCCCCCAATTGGCAGGGGAAAAAAATTACGAGAGCCGGATTGCCGGCAACAACTGGAGAGTTTAATCAACAGTTAAGGGCATTGATCGCGCTTCACAGCCAGATCGATGCCCTCCACCCGCTGCAAAAAGAGGGTGTCCTACCTCTAAAAATGGCAACGAGATTTCTCTTGCATTTGACCCTGTGATGTCCGAAATCCTGTACCGGGCCCCACCCCCCACAGCGGTCATTCCTGACATTGTGTATCGGAAATCAAACCAGTACCCCTCTGTCATGCCCGACATTGTGTATCGAGCCTCCATCTGCTCTTTTTTCGGATGGATCCCCGCTTACTAATTGCGGGGATGACTGCTAGGAGGCCGAGATGACGGAATAGGCATGCGGCGATGCCAGATAGCGCGGAACTTCAACTTCCTTCTCATTGGCAATTGAGGAAATTTCCTTCCTTCAACTAGAGATTCCACTAGTTCTGCATACTTCTGTGACTATGTGAAACGCGCGCGGTGATCAGGAGTCAGTCACCGTGGTTACCTATTAGCAACGACCATGCTGCAACATGAATGCGTTTGTGAAAAACCTAGACCCGACGGCGTGTCGGGCCCAGGCAAATCATCGTGACAGAAGAGGCCGCGTAAGGCGCCGCGTGAAAGGGCGAAGGTCGCTCGCTAGTCGAGGATCCGCACGTCCACGAAGTGCATGTCGGCCCGCTCCTGCCCGGTGTAGGCATGGCCGCCCGGCGGGACGCCGGCCGAAGCGGTGTCGATGGTGTTGGTGGCCCGCAGTACGGTAACGAGTTTTC
>Ga0224497_10002030_pt1 | contig 12248 bp, 6 predicted proteins | sample SF_Jul11_sed_USG_4_FD_167970 | JGI IMG/M metagenome (GOLD analysis project Ga0224497, IMG submission 167970) | Sediment microbial communities from San Francisco Bay, California, United States - SF_Jul11_sed_USGS_13 | ecosystem: Environmental > Aquatic > Marine > Sediment | place: USA: California... | reverse complement strand
GATCCGGACGTCGAGATCGGCAGGCACATTTTTGGTGGCTCCGCTGGACTGATCGGTTCTCAGTTCGCCAAATTTGTGAGTTATGTAAAAGATCCAGCCCGAAAGAAGCGAGTTGGTGTTAGATAGCATTGCGATAGGACATCGCTTTTGAATCTAGGGGATTTGATATGACTCATTTGCACAGAAATCTCACGGCTAGCTTACTGGCCGCACTGCTTATTGGGCTTGCAGGCTGCGGCGGCTCTGGCTCCGGCGAGAAGACCGGCACGATATCCTTGGGTATCAGTGACGGGCCGGTTCACGACGCATACAAGGTTTGTGTCGCATTTAACGAAATTGAATTCAAGGGCGCGGGCGACTCGATCGTAGAAGTTCTTGACCCGGTCGAGTCAGTAAACCTTCTCGAATTCCAGGGCGACAACGCCGCACCGTTGCTCTTCAACTACGAGTTACCGGCCGGCGACTATCAGTGGATGCGTTTAGGTGTAGACGCTGTTCGTGGCGACAACGGCGGGATGGGTGACCCAGACCTCACTGGTCCGGGTTGTTTCGGTGATAAGTCTTATATCGTGATGAAAAGCGAATCTATTCACAATCTCTACGTGCCTAGCGGTGCACAAAGTGGTTTGAAACTCCATGGTGGATTCACAGTTCCTGTTAATGATTCCGCAAATTTCACGGCAGAATTCGATCTGATGAAATCTGTCACCGCACCACCCGGGCTGGATCCGGACGTGGTATTACGGCCAACCATTCGCCTCGTTAATAACGTTGAAGTCGGTACTCTGACCGGGGAGATCACGGGTGATCCCGCTGCGGCAATAATCGCGCCTACCGAACCGGCGTGTGCGCCGTCTGTATTCGTCTTTAACGATGGCGTCACGCCGAACCCAATCGGCGTGGATGCGGTAAACGATCCGGATGGTGCGCTCGATCCAATCGCAACTGCGATGGTGAATGACCAACTCAATGATCTGCAACAGACTGAGTACCATTACACGGTAGGATTCCTTCTGGCCGGCCACTACGAGGTTGCTTTTACTTGCGATGGCGAGACGTTTGAGCCTGTCGATGGCAAACCGGCTGAGATCATTGCCAGGCAGCTGACAGAGGTAAGCATCCCGTAAGTATTCAGTAGGGAAACAAGCTAAACAATGGCGGGGCCTTCGGGCCCCGTTATTGTTTTTGCTCTTCTATCCACGCGAGGATTGAAACGTGCAACATCGGTAGGGTACTGCCGCCGAAACCGACCACCCGGTCGTGAAATGCACTCAGATCAAAAGTGTCGCCGAGTTCTTCTTCGGCCAGGTTCCGCAGGCGCTGAATCTCCAGCATGCCTAGCATGTAAGACGTGGCCTGGCCCGGATACGAAATGTAGCGATTGATGTCGTTCTGGATATCTGTTTCAGACCAGGCAGTGTTGCTCATCATGTAGTCGACGGCCTGTTGCCGTGTCCAGTCCCTGGTATGCAAGCCCGTGTCAATAACGAGCCTGGATGCGCGTGCGCCCTGTTCTGAAAGTAAGCCGAAATAGTCTATTGGATTCGTATACAGGCCGAGTTCATCGGCAAGCCGTTCTGCATACAGACCCCAACCTTCCGAAAAACCGGAATTACCGAAATAGCGAGCGATCGTATGAACCTTGTCACCCAACTCCAATGAGATCGCACCCTGCTGGTGATGACCCGGGTAGGTTTCGTGAAAGAGTGTGGATCGCTGCGTAACCTTTGACCGATGTTGCGGGTTTGTGACGGCTATATAGAAAATTCCTGGCCGTGTACCGTCTTCGGATGGTGAGTGGTATTCACCGATGCCACTTTCTGCGAACTCCGGATAGGGTTTGATGATTACGTCAGCCTTTGGCAAACGATTAAACACGCGCGGCATCGCGGCTTTGGCGGCATTGAGTCCGTCAACTGAGTATTGCAATACAGCATCTTCAGATTCAAACGTGAATTCGGGATCTGTATTGACTCGGCGAAGGAAGTCTTCGATAGAGCCACCGCCAAAATGCTCATCGATAACGGCATGCATGTCCTTACGAATAGCGGCAATTTGCTGCAGACCCAATTCGTGAATCTCGTCGGCAGACGGGCGAATCGTTGCGAATGAACGCACGAGAGCCGGGTAACACTCTGCGCCATTCGGATTTTCGCTGAGAGCGATTCCGGTCCGTGCCTGGTCGAGGTATTCGTTTCTTATGAAATCGGCAAAGCGCAATATGGCTGGTGTAATTTCATTTTCATAGATTTCCTGAACTGCTGCCTTGTACGCTTCGTCTTCCGTGCGTGTCGCAGGGTTTAGAAAAATGGAATCATCGGTAAGCAGGGCGCTGACCTGTTCCGGAACGTCTTCGACGGTCAATCGTGGCGCGCTGTAGCCGAGCTCGATACCCAAACGAAGATTCGATATTTCGGTATCGATATATCCCGCCACTGCGCGCAGTCGATCGAGCGACTGTTGACGTTCATCCTCGGTGTCGACGGGTTGGACTTCAAACACAAACGGCAAACCTCGGTACCAGGCCGTCGTGGTACTTGCCTGCCAGAGCTCGCTCTTGCAAATACGCCTTTCCACAGAACTTTCCAGCGATTCGTGCATGATGCTGAACGTCACCCAATCTCTACTGCCAACCTCAGTTGGCGCGCCGATTGTGTTGAGCTCCGTCAACCATGCATCTTGCCGAGCTTGCCATTCGGACAGCGCGTCCAGAGAGTTGTCGTGCAGCCGGTCGTGGCGGGCTCCTTCTATCGCGTAATAGGTGCCCATGCTTGGGTTGCGTTCCAAGGTCGCGGCCAGAAACTCATCGGCAACTTCCTCGATAGTCCGCTGTACCGGATCAGACGTGGGTTCGTCGGGGCTACAAGCCACCAGCAACAGCATGGCGGTGGACACGATAGAAAGCCTCAAGATGTTACTTCGACACATTGGAACGATATTCCCGATTCTTCCTTTGAGCGCCACAGTATAACGACTTGATGGTCGAGTCTATTCGCCACGGCACCCAGCGCATGACCCCGCAGGCTGTGCTTGCTACCATACGGCCTCGCCATTCTGGGAGTAGCAATGTCTACCCTGTTTCAGGAATTCAAGCGCAGAAATGTAATCCGGGTTGCCGTGGCATACGCGGTAATGTCGTGGCTGGTCTTGCAGGTAGCGGACATGGCCGTGCCGGCCCTGCACCTGCCGGAGTGGGTCAACTCCCTGATCTTCCTTCTGCTTGTGCTTGGCTTTGTTCCGGTTTTGGTTTTTGCCTGGGCGTTTGAACTTACACCCGAAGGCATCAAGCTGCAGAAAGAGGTTGATCGCGACCGCTCGATAACGAGGGAGACCGGCAAGAAGCTCAACCACATAACACTGGCGGCGCTGGCACTGGTCGTCGTATTCGTCATCGGCGAACGTTTTCTTTTCCCACCTGCGTCAGCGCCTGTTGAGGAGACGCTTGCAAGCGGTGAGGTTTCCATCGCCGTGTTGCCTTTTACCGATATGTCGCCAAACCGGGACCAGGATTATTTTTCGGACGGCATAAGCGAAGAAATCCTCAATGGCCTGGCAAAACTCAAGACGATGAAGGTTGCGGGGCGCACGTCTTCATTCGCATTCAAGGGGCGCAACGAAGACCTGCGGGAAATAGGCAGTGCGCTGGGCGTACAACATGTTTTGGAAGGGTCGGTACGCAAAGATGGTGACCAATTGCGGATAACCGCTCAGCTCATCAAGGTCAGTGATGGTTTCCACCTCTGGTCCGAAACCTATGACCGCGAACTTCAGGACGTATTTGCCGTCCAGGACGAAATCTCCGCCGCAATCGTCAAAGAGTTGCGAGGCAATTTACTGGGGGATGAGGTGCCTGTATCGCAAACGCACCAAGTCGGAATCGCTGTGTACGAGAAATACCTGGCCGCGCGCAAGAAAATCGTAACGCGGTCCAATGCGAACCTACTCGAGGCAAGGGCGATTCTGGAAGAGATCATTGCCATTGAACCGGATTTTCCGCCCGCATTGTCGTCATTGGCGGAAACGCTGATGTTGCTGAGAAGGGATTCGTTCTTCGCATACGGTGATCTGGATCCGCAGGAGGCACGGAGACTGGCAACCCCATTGCTGGATCACGCCATTGAGATCGACCCCAATTTCGCCGACGCGTTTGCAGTTCGAGGTTTGATGCGCTATTCGGATCGAAAGTGGGATGAAGCGGAAACAGCGCTCTTACGTGCGGTCGAGTTGAATCCATCCTTGTCGAATGCCTGGACCTGGCTTGGAAACACGGCCGCCGCGCAACAGCGGGAAGACGAATCCATAGACTATTACGCAGAGGCCACGGCTATTGATCCGTTATGGCTCGTGCCGAACTCGAACCTTGTGCGTCAATACAGTGACTTGGGTCGGATTGACGATGCCCGCGCGATAATCGATCGCTTGCGGCCATTTCATCAGGACTCCGCTAACTTTCATTCGACCGATGGTGAGTTGAAGCGTGGTGCCGGACAGCTTGCTGAAGCACTGCGTGCCTATCGTACCGCCTATGCGCTTGCGCCGGATACGCCATCTATTTCCTCACAAACTGCCTTTACGCTCCTGAGGTTGCAGGAGTTCGAGGAGGCACTCGAAATCGTGCCACCACAATTTGCGCTCATGAAAAACTATGTATCCGGAGAGTGGGACGACACGTTACTGGAACTGCGAGATCATCTCGATCAGGATCCACTCGATTTTATTCCGCTTTTCGGCTATTTGAACGGTTCCAATTACGTCGGTAATTTTGAGTCTGTGGTCGATTTTTACGATGAGCATATCGAATCGCCATCAACAATTACTGCGGCGGGCGTGTATGACATTCTGCTGAAGTTTGTTCCGGCCATGGATGCGCTGGACAGACATAAAGAGCGCGATGAATTATTGGCAGCGTATAAATTGTTCTTGGACAACGGTGTGATGCGGGGCATCGTTAGTGCCGATCTGGACGAAGATTGGGCCTCTTATTTCGCGATGGTTGGTGACTTCGACGGGTCGCTCGAAAAATTGCAGGAGGCCTTCGACAAAGGATCGCGGTGGGGCGCGTGGGTTTACGATACCGAGTTTTACCCGATGGCAGATGATCCAAGATTTATCGCTCTCAAGCAGCAAAATCTCGATGCAATAAATGCCGAGCGAGCGATGCTGGGCTGGGCGCCGGTCGCTAAGGTCCGCGAAATTATTCAATAAGAAGCAAGTAAACCGTTAGGGATCCTCAACAGCAAATGAAAAAAGTAGCGATAAGTAATTGGGACGATCTCGATGACCGCACACCGGCTCATGCATTAGTCGCAGATGTCGACCTTGTCATTGTTCGCTTCGACGATGAAGTATCCGTTATGTATGGGCGCTGCGCGCATCGTGGCGCACTGATGTCGGATGGTTTTGTGAAAGGGGATAACCTGATTTGCGGAGTCCACTTTTGGGATTATCGTCTCGATACCGGCGTCAGCGAATACAAGCACAGCGAAACCCTGCCGAAGTTTAATTCGTGGGTCGAGAAGGGCAGTGTGTGGGTTGATCAGGACGAGATCAAAGCGTGGTCTGCCGCGCATCCCCAGCCTTACGTCCGTGAATCGTATCAGGGTGTTTTTCAGGATCACACTGGCACCAGCGACGAACCTCACGTCAAACTTATTCGCAGGCTGGCGACCGAAGGCTTGAGCAAACTCGGCCACCATGGTCCCGCGGCTGCCATGGGCGTGTCGCGAAATGAACTACCCAAATGGGACGATATTCAGTTTGTCGTCGGTCAGCTTCATAAGTTGCCGTTGCTCGATGAAGAAAAGGTGGGTACCGACGTCGTTATCGGTGCCAATGCCGGCAAGCCGCTGATACTCGATATTCCTCTGTTCGTATCCGACATGAGTTTCGGTGCTTTGTCGGAAGAGGCAAAGATTGCGCTTGCCAAAGGTGCCGAACTGGCGGGAACCGGTATCTGCTCCGGCGAAGGCGGCATGCTGCCTGAGGAGCAGGCGGCCAACAGCCGATATTTTTACGAGTTGGCGTCTGCCCGGTTCGGTTTTTCGTGGGACAAGGTTCAAAAGACCCAGGCCTTCCACTTCAAAGGTGGGCAAGGGGCGAAGACTGGCACCGGCGGGCACTTGCCCGGCAATAAGGTCAAGGGAAAAATCGCCGAAGTTCGCGGATTACACGAAGGTGACGCGGCAATATCACCGGCGCGATTCCCGGACTGGACTGAGCTCAGTCAGTACAAGGACTTTGCAGCTGAAGTTCGGGATAAGACCGGCGGAATTCCGGTTGGGTTCAAGCTGTCAGCGCAACACATCGAAAAAGATATCGACGCCGCCCTGGATGTTGGCGTCGACTACATCATTCTCGATGGTCGCGGCGGTGGTACGGGAGCCGCCCCATTAATTTTTCGCGACAACATTTCGGTGCCGACCATCCCGGCACTGGCGCGGGCTCGAAAGCATCTCGACTCCTGCGATGCGGACGGCGTTACGCTCGTCATCACCGGTGGCTTGCGCCACCCCGCCGATTTCGCAAAAGCGATGGCACTTGGTGCAGATGCGATAGCTGTATCAAACGCTGCAATTCAGGCAATCGGTTGTGTCGGCATGCGTGCGTGCCACACGAACAATTGCCCGGTTGGTATCGCCACGCAGAGACCACATCTCAGGGAGCGGTTGCCAGTCGATATCGCTGCAGAACGCCTGGACAGGTTTTTCCGCGCTTCTGTCGACCTCATGTCCGTGCTCGCCAGAGCCGCCGGCCATCGGCACTTGCAGGATTTCAGTCAGGATGACCTCACGACATTCAAGACGGAAATGGCGAGGCTAACCGGCATTGCATACGGCGGCATCCATGCCCCCTGAATAGCTGGTCAGGAAGAGATCTCCGGTCAGGCCATGCCAGCCTTGATGAGTGACCACTTTTTGAGACCCAGGTATATATGACCGCAAACAACAAGTTGCTGTGGACCTTACTGTCGATCGTCTTGATTGCGAGCGTCGCAGCCTCGCTTGTTCAAAGTTCCGGTGGTCGCGTCCAGGTGCAGGACATCAAGATACCGACCCAAAACGGGCAATGGCTGGTCGCGGATCTGTTTAAGCCAAAGTCAGCAACGAGTGAGACCCCAGCGCCATTAGTGGTCGTCGTGCCGGGGTTTCAGCGGTCCAAAGAGTCGCTGTCCAACATTGCGATCGAGCTGGCGCGGCGTGGCATCGTCGCCATTACTATCGACCCGTACGCCCAGGGCGGCTCGAGTTCCTCCATGAGCAGGATGGCAGCGACGACCGAGGGCTATGGAATGTTCGCCGTTGTTGACTATGCAGCCGGCACTTCAAACCTGAATTACATCGACAAGTCGCGGATTGGCGCAACCGGGCACTCGGCCGGGGGTAACGCGGCGATTCGGGGAGCAAACTTCTTCGGCAAGGAGGCGCAGCGCAACGGCAATCCAAGCAAGCTGCATTCGGTGTTTGTCTCGGGCTACGTACTGACACTGACAGATGAGGTTCTGGGCGACGTTCGTTCAAATGTTGGAATGAGCTACGCGTTTTACGATGAGGGCGCGTATCGAAATGAGTTAAAGAGCGCAGACATGCGCCGAGCTCCCGAAGCATTGCGGCTCGTTAACAGCGCTCGTGGGTCGCGGGAGCCGTACATCGACGAGGTGATACTCGGCAAGTACTACGGCGATGTGCAGCGAAACAATTTACGCGTCGTACACAATGAGCGGATCTTGCATCCATTCCAGCCGTACATCGTCGAGGCAACGGCCAACCAGATTGAGTATTTCGAAAAGGTCTTCGCCCTGGACAGTGGGCTCTCAAGCCGCGACCAGGTCTGGTACTGGAAGGAGTTGTTTAGTCTTATTTCATTGGTTGCGGCGTTTGTCGTGCTCGTTCCCGTAGGCCGGCTGCTGTTGCAGGTTCCGTTCTTCGCAGCACTTGTGCATCCGGTTCCAGCGGCGCTGCCTCGACCGCAGGGCAGGGGCAGGGCGCTGTTTTGGGGTCTGTTCGCAGTCGCGGCGTTGATCGCCTGCTTCTCATACATACCCATGGCCGAGTTGTCGAAAGTGCTCTTTGTAGCAGCGTCCACTCGCCAGCAGACCTGGTTTTTCCCGCAACGCATGAACAATGCGGTGATGATGTGGGCAGTGCTTAATGGGCTCGTCGGTTACCTGATGTTCTGGCTGGCTTATCGCTTTCACGGTAAGCAGAACGGTGTCGTACCAGACATGTGGGGCGCGAAGATCGGACGTTCCGAATTGCTACGAACATTCTGGCTCGCTTTGGCTCTGTTCGTCTTCTATTTCCTGTTGCTGTTTACGATTTACTACGTGTTACACGTCGACTACCGCTTCCTGTTCATGGGCGTACGTATTTTTCGGCCAGTCGAGTTGCTGCTGTTGGTGATGTATGTGCCGTTCTTTTTCATTTTCTTCTTGTCCAATTCACTGCGCGCCAACGCTGCTATGCGCACAGAGGGACAGGCGGAATGGAAGAGCATGCTCGTCGCCGGCATCGGCAATTCACTTGGGCTGTTCCTGATCGTAGTGGTGCAGTATGTGACCTTCATGGTAACCGGCACCGTTTACTGGACTGACGGCTGGCTGTACGTGAACTTGCTGTTCGCGGTGGTACCGATGATGTTCGTGCTGCCGTACTTCAATCGCTACTTCTTCAGGATGACAGGCAGGATTTACCTGGGGCCGATGGTTACGTGCCTGGTATTCATCATGATTCTGCTGACGAATACTGTGTGTTATTTGCCACTGTGACGAATAACCCTTTCTTTTTGTTGCACATCTGTTACAGTCCGCTCCGTCCTGGCGCACATCGGTCGCGCCAATCACTTTGACACCGCAATTCCGCGCTCTCAGAGTCACTAATTAGAATTCCAGTCTGGGCCGAACCGTGCATGGCACTATCTTGCTGCGGGTCAGACGTATTCGGAGTACCACCAAATGTTATTTAATCAACTCGGCCTATCGGCCGAATTGCTTCGTGCTGTTGAAAAACAGGGCTATAGCGAAGCAACCCCCATCCAGCGCGAAGCAATTCCGCCTATTCTTGAAGGTCGTGATGTATTGGCCTGTGCCCAGACCGGCACCGGTAAAACGGCCGGATTCACATTGCCATTGTTACATCGATTGCAGCAAAACAAGCCGGCCAGGAGATTCGTCCGGGCGCTTGTCCTTGTGCCCACGCGTGAGCTCGCTGCACAGGTTAGCGAGAGCGTAAGGAACTACGGCTGCCATTTGCCGATTCGATCGTTGCAGATCTATGGCGGTGTCAGCATTCGACCCCAGATTTCGCGTTTGCGAGAAGGTGTCGACATCGTTGTCGCAACCCCTGGTCGTTTGCTCGATCATGTGCAGCAGAAAACGATCGACCTCTCAAAAGTCGAAGTGCTGGTGCTGGATGAGGCGGATCGTATGCTCGACATGGGCTTCATCCGCGACATCCGAAAAATCATAGCGCTCATGCCGGCCAAACGACAGAATTTGATGTTTTCGGCAACGTTTTCAAAAGAGATTCGAGGTCTGGCTGCAAATTTCCTGAATGCTCCTGCAGAAATTCAGGTTGCCGCCAAGCAACCGACTGCTGATCGTGTCAGCCAGGTCGTACACCCGGTAGACAAAGGCCGCAAGCGCGAACTCCTGTCAGAACTTATCGGCAAGGGTAACTGGCGCCAGGTGCTGGTCTTCACGCGCACCAAGCACCTTGCAAATCGATTGGCGACGCAGCTTTCCGATGACGGCCTCACGGCTGCCGCGATTCATGGCAATAAGTCCCAGGGTGCGCGAACGAAAGCACTGAAAGACTTCAAGGACGGCAACGTTCGAATATTGGTTGCAACAGATATCGCAGCGCGCGGTCTGGACATCGATCGCTTGCCGCATGTCGTTAACTTTGAGTTACCACACGTGTCGGAAGACTATGTGCATCGCATCGGCCGCACAGCCCGTGCCGGCCTCGACGGCCATGCCATTTCACTCGTGTGCGTTGATGAACTGAAATTGTTGCGCGATATCGAAAGCCTGCTCAAGCGTAATATCGATAGAGTGGTTATTCCAGGCTACGAGCCTGATCCAAGCATTAAAGCGGAGCCCATCAACAAGGGGCGTGGACAACAACAACGGTCGAAAGCGCATCGTGCTGGCCCGGGCAAGAAGAAAAGAAGCGCCGCGCCGAAACATCATGGCGGCAAGCGCCGCTTTTCCGGCGGAAAAACGAGAACAGCCTGAGGTCTCGCTGGCTATAATGGGCGTGGCTCGCGCTTGCCCAAGACGGCAACTACGAGGCGGCCTGTGGCTTAGTCGCCAACTGACTCAAAGTACTTAGCTGCGCTTTGCAGTTCCCTTGCACGTAAAGTTGCGCATGTCTGTGCAGAAGCCGTGACCTTGTCGAGTACTCGTAAGGTACCGGAAACCTGGTGGTCCGGGTTGCTAAAGAATTCCCTAGCACGCTCGATACTTTTTAACGAACAACTCCTTGCAACTGACGGGAGTCCCGCCAGACCGTTACCGGGCAAGCGGGCCTTGAACGTCTCGTAGTTTGCGAGTGCATAGTCCAACACCGGATCACGATTTTCCGGTTGTTGGAGTAGCAGGCTTCGAACGGACAGCATTTCACTTGGGCGCACGGCGTCACTGATTGAATAGGCCTGCAAGTCGACCAGTATTTCCGGTGTGTCGAAATAGCTTAGAGCCGTCAAAAACCGGGTACGTGCATCCGGTTCCATCGCGCTCTCGAAGCGGTTTTTGAACTCGACATAGGTATCCATGTCGCCACTAATTGCTGTAGCAAGTAACGCCGTGGAAATGAGGCTGGCATGCAGGTCCAGGTCGCCTGCCAGGTACGCGGCGCCACGTCTCGCGAACTCTGCGGTAATGGCCTCGTCACGCGCGTCGCGAACGAGTTGATGCAGCAAGTAAGGGCGGATGGTCGTCGCCGCATTTGACTCGCCAACAACGGGGTCGAGACCGAGTGACTCAAGGGCCGGCCCAAGCAAATTGCCGACAAATGTCGCGTAGTCGCTCTTGTGTTCGTCGCTGACCAGCGCGTCTTCGATAATTGACAATTGATCGACGACAATATCCAGTACATAAGGGTCGCGCTCTGCCGAGAATGATGCCAGTGCCGCAAGGTAATCGTTTGCCGGGAGCTCACCGGCGTACAGTGTCGCAGTGAGGTTTGACACAAGGCCCATTCGTTCCATAGGGGTCAGCAGATGTTGGGCGTCATCGACCAATGGCTGCAACATCTTCGCCGGCACTTTCCAACGAAAATAGCCCCCTTGTTCGGCATTGGGGTAGAGCCAGTCAACTTTGCCGTGATGCTCCAGCTCTATTGTCGTTGCTGCGCTATCGAGAACAAGAGTCTGGGTGTGCACCGTACCGTCGACCGAGTACTTGATCGCAATTGGGATGGTCCACTGCAGTTCCGGTAGCTCCACACCAGCGTTCGCGAACCGCCGTTGAGATACAGACAGTCTATTGTTGTCCAGCGCCTCCACATCAATGAGCGGGACGCCCGGCTGTTGCATGAAACTCCCAAAGGCTTTCGCGACATCCCAATCTGCCCTTATTCCGATTGCGTCAGCGAAATCGATGGCGGACGCATTACCCCATTGATGTCGGTCCATGTACTCAAGGATGCCGGCGCGAAAATTCTCTTCGCCGATTGCCTTTTCGAACATGTTGATAACCACTCGACCTTTCGAGTAAGCGGGTCCGATGTCATTCAGGAAGTTGTCGGTGGCTTTTCTGGGCGCGCGTATTGGCCGCGCCGATGGGCCAGCATCCTGGTTCATCGTCCGGAACATCGTCGACATGCGCGATTTTTCGATGTCCAGTTGCGGATATACCTCTGCTACGATCTTGTCACCCATCCAACTGGCGAAAGATTCGTTTAGCCATAAGTCCACCCACCATTCCATCGTGACGACGTCACCAAACCACTGGTGAGCCAATTCGTGCGAGTTTGTGCCTACGATGGATCGGTAGCGAGTGGGATCAACGTTCTCCATATCAATTAGCAGTGCACGATCGATATAGACAATGGCGCCCGGGTTCTCCATCGCGCCGTACCAGAACTCAGGCGTCGCAATGAGGTCGAGCTTCTGGTACGGGTATTTCGTGTCGAAATAATTCTCCAGACCAGCCAGGAGCTTCGGTGTCGACTCTACAGCCAGCTTGGTCAGGTGCGATTTTCCGGGTGTCGTAACAACCCGACCCGGGATGCTCATACCGGGAATAT
>Ga0224497_10002027_pt1 | contig 12267 bp, 13 predicted proteins | sample SF_Jul11_sed_USG_4_FD_167970 | JGI IMG/M metagenome (GOLD analysis project Ga0224497, IMG submission 167970) | Sediment microbial communities from San Francisco Bay, California, United States - SF_Jul11_sed_USGS_13 | ecosystem: Environmental > Aquatic > Marine > Sediment | place: USA... | reverse complement strand
AATGCGCTTTCACGGAAACTGTCCCGTTTGAACCAGGCTCCTGCGGCATCAAATAGCACACTGGTGAAGAGCAAGGCGATGGGAAAATGGACTAACATGGGATGTAACGGTAGCTCAAACATGATTCCTCCTGTGTGTCGTCAAAGTGGGAGAAAGAGAGAAGGCCCCATGCCCACTTGTGCATGGGGCCTTGCTGTTCTTAGGATTTTTCAGAATCCTTGTGAGAGGCGCCCTTCTCGTGCCCATCCTGGTCCTCGAGTTCAGAACTCAGAATTTTTCCGGATTGGGCGTCAATCTCAACCTCCCTGATCTCTCCGGCAGCGTTGACGATCTCGACCTCATAGATCACCTTCCCGTCTTCACTTTCCAGTTCGGCTTCAATCACCTTCCCGGGAAATTGAGTCGTCGCGGTTTTCATGGCCTCTTCCATGGTGACCGAAGTGGGCAGGCTGGCCACGGCGGCCTTCTCCTTGCCATCATCACTCATGGCCAATCCGACGGAAGTCAACAACAGAGCTGAGGCGCCCAACAGACTGAAAGTGTGTAATCGCTTCATGATACATCCTCCTTGGTGAAATATTGATGGCGTTCATGAACACAGCATAGACTGTCTACATGAAGGAGCTATGAAGCGGACATGAAAAATTCTTCATCATTGTGAGGATGACATTAGTCGTGGTAGGCCCTTGTTGGCCCACCCGGACCGGCGAAAAAATAGCGATTGGTAGGGGAGAATGTGTTGTCGGAGGAATTCGAAAGCGCACGCCAACATGGCGGCAAGGAAAAACCGGTCTAGACGTTGAATTTGAAGTGGCAGACGTCGCCGTCTTTGACGACGTATTCTTTGCCTTCGGAGCGGATTAAACCCTTCTCGCGCAGAGTGGCTTCCGACTTGTATTTGTCGATCTCCGCGAAGCCGTAAATGTCGGCCTTGATAAAGCCCTTCTCGAAGTCGGTGTGGATGACGCCGGCGGCTTGGGGCGCCTTGGATCCGATGGGAATGGTCCAGGCCCGGACCTCCTGCTCTCCGGCGGTGAGAAACGAGCAGAGTCCGAGAATTTTATAGGCGGCGAGGATCACTTTCTCTAGCCCACTATGCTCCATACCCAGATCTTGCATGAACATTTCGCGGTCTTCGCCGGATAGTTGGGCGATTTCGCTTTCGAGCTTGCCACAGATCACGACCGACTCGGAACCGCGTTCCTTGGCAAAGGCTTGAAAATCGGCGATGATGGCCGGATCCGGGTTTTCATCGGTGTTGCCGACGTAGAGGACGGGCTGGGCGCTGAGCAGGAAGAAATCCTTGAGAACCGTCGGGTCGAGTCCTAGCGCGCGGGCAGGCTTACCGGCCTCGAGGCCGTTCTTCAGAATGTCGAGCACGACCAGGGCCTCTTTCGACGCCTTGTCACCGGACTTCGCCTTGCCGCTTACCTTGTCGTACTGTTTGGTGAGGCTGTCGAGGTCCGCCAGCATCAACTCAGTCTCAATCACCTCGATATCACGCCGGTGGTCCACGCCACCCATGGTATGCACCACATCGGGGTCCTGGAAGAGACGCACCATGTGGAGAATCGCGTCGACCTCCCGAATATTCGCGAGAAACTTATTGCCGAGCCCTTCCCCCTGGGACGCGCCCTTGACCAGGCCGGCGATATCGACGAAACGGCAGGAGGCAGGAATGGTCTTTTTAGGTTTGAACAGCTCGGTCAGTCGTGCCAGACGCCGATCAGGAACGGCGACAACGCCGACATTGGGTTCAATCGTCGTGAAAGGATAGTTCGATGCGGCCGCGTTGCCGGAGGTCAGCGCGTTAAAAATAGTAGATTTGCCGACGTTGGGTAGACCGACGATGCCAATTTCCATGGGAGACGCAACGTATCAAATTAGAACCCTTCGGGTCCTTGAGCCAAAAGGCCTATATGGATCCGGAATCATTCACTTCCTCATTCCCCCACCGGTCCTGAGCGGGAATTTATCTTCTCGCATCCCGTCATGCCTGCGGTCTCTGTATAGATATCTTCCCATTCGGTCATTTCTGCGGGCTGTTGGCAGGAATCTATTGTATCTTGACTTAGTTCGTCGATTGCCCAAAAATTGATAAGGCTGTTCAGCCGTGGTTCATGAGATGCGAGGAATAGAAGGGAATAGGCTCCTCATCGTCATGCCCTCAGCCACGCCCTTCAAGGAGGAACGCAATGAGAACGAAATCACTCACTCTGTTTTCACTCCTGACCGTCATAGCCCTGTTCTTGTGTTCATCCCTGGCCTATGCGGCGGGTGCGACGGCAAAGGCCTGGCTCGCGCAAGCCCAGGAGTCTGCCATCAAATGGCAGGCGGACGCGACTCTGGTCCAAATCTCGACCCTATCAGGGAATATGGACGGCACGGCGGAGAAGTGGAGCTTTCTCTTCCATTCACCTCAGGCAAAAAAGGGTTACAAGGTGGACGTGAAGCAGAGCAAGATCGCCCAAACGCTTGAAGTATCGTCGAGTTTCACTGATGCGTTAGATGGTGACTTTATTGACGGTGCCCAGGTGATGGTAGAAGCGAAAAAGAAAGGCCTTAAGGGGAAGAACAGATCCATGATGACCCTCCACGTCATGCTCCAAGGCACGAAAAGCCAGGGCGCCTATTGGAATATTGTCAGTGATCTGGCGGAAGGCAGAAGCACGCTCATTCACGCCAAAACAGGGAAGTTCTTCAGACATCAGCCGCTCAAGTAGATGGTGCCTGGCGCCAGGATCTAGCCTCTGTCTATGTGTATACCTCCGTACAGTCGTGTCTTGTTGCGTCAGGGCCCATTTCTGACACGCGGATCAGTCCTGCCGTCCTGATAGCTCGGTGAACTCAGATTTCTCCGATTGACTTCCCACTTCTTCAAAAGTACCATTTGTACAATTCGTACAATCCGTTCATTTTAGCGCAATGAAATAGAGGTGATCCATGGCACATTTACCATCCAGCAAAGCACGAGAAGGATTTGCGGATACGATCAATCGTGTGGCATTCGGCAACGAGCGTGTGGTGTTGCGACGGCGCGGGAAGGAAGTCGCAGCCGTCGTCCCGATTGCCGACTTGCGGTTGTTGGAAGACCTGGAAGATCGAATCGACCTCGTCGACGCCCGAGCCGCCTTGGCTGAAACCAAGAAGAAAGGCGCGAAGTCCCTTGATGGGATTCTGAAGGAACTGGGTCTCTAACCCCTTCCGATGGCCTATTCGATTCTCCTCGCCCCTCCCGCGGAAAGGCAGCTCAAGGCCTTCCCCCAAGCCGTTCAAAAGCGTCTGGTTAAATGTCTTAAGACACTGCAAGCCAACCCGCGTCCACAGGGCGTCAAGAAGCTGGCTGGTGAAGAGAATCTGTACCGTGTTCGGGAGGGAAGTTATCGCATCATATATACGATCCGCGAGAAGGCACTTATTGTCCTAGTTCTCAAGATCGGCGACCGAAAAGAAGTCTACCGCTCTTGATCAGTGGCCATCATTCGGGAGGCGGTTTTTAGGGCAGATGATCAGCCTGAGGGCGGGTACTTGCGGGTGCGACGGTACAGGCCGAGCTCGCGCAAGCCCAGGAGTCTGCCATCAAATGGCACGCGGACGCGGCTCTGGTCCAAATCATAACCCTATCAGGGAATATGGATGGTACTGCAGAGAAGTGGAGCTTTCTCTTTTATTCACCTCAGGCAAAACAGGGATACAAGGTGGACGTGAAGGACAGCAAAATTGACCGGACGCTTGAAGTGTCCTCGAGTTTCACCGACGTAGTCGATGGAGATTTCATTGACAGTACGCAGGCGATGGCAGAAGCGAAAAAGAAAGGCCTTAAGGGGAAGAACAGATCCATGATGACGCTCCACGTCATGCTCCAAGGCACCAAAAGCCAGGGCGCTTATTGGAATATCGTCAGTGACCAGGCGGAAGGAAGAAGCACACTCATCAATGCCAAGACCGGAAAGTTCTTCAGACATCAGGCACTCGAGTAGATATCAACGAAGACCTCAGGGGCTGAGCCCTTTCTTTTAGCTTATTAGCCGATAGAGAAACGGTTCTTGACGCGTTTTTTGATCGATCCATTTAAAGGCCACTATGAAGGTGAAATGTTTTTCTGATACGGATACCCCCTATATCGAATTCAGTAATCAAGAAGTGGCGGAAGCGAAAGATATCAATGAAAACATCCTGATTGACCTGGATGAAAATGGCCAACTTGTGGGGATGACCATTGAACATGCCGATGTTCAAGTCAATCTTTCTGAAATTTCCTTCCAACAACTGACCCAAAAAGGGTAACTCCTACCCCTTCCCTTAAGCAGGTTAGAGCTCAGACCACACCTTTTCCAATATATCTCTGTTAAGTATCCATCACACTCTGTCATTCCCGACATTGTTAATCGGGAATCCATCCTCTCCTCTCTCGTCGACCATGCATGTCCCTGCCAGGGATCACTTCAATTCAGTCATTCCTGCAGTCACTTGGTATGAATTTGTTGTATCTTGATATATTTCGCCGATTGGCGGAGAATTGGACGTCGTTGTTCATCAGCTGTTCATAATAACAGCGCAAGATACCCCTCAGCTTGCTGAGGGGAGGAATGCGCAAATGTAATTAGATAATACATTTAAAAGATGCCCCCCAGCTTGCTGGGGGAAGCTTCACTTGTCACCGTCATTCCCGCTGGTCTGTTAGCGGGAATCCATCTAATTCTTTCTCGTCAGCCCTGCATTTGGTATGAATTTGTTGTACCTTGATATATTTCGTCGATTGACCGAGAATTGATCGGGACTGTTCGTAAGTGGTTCATTCGGATGCGGGAAGGCGAAGGAAGTATTTAGGAAGCAAAACGAAAATCCGGATTCTCTGCGGATACCTCGAACCGTCCAATCATTTTAAGCTTTTAGAAATACTGCGGCCGTAGCAATCGACACATCATTAGAATAACGAGTCGATGTTCCAAAAGAAAACCCTCATCGTAGTTGGAGCGGGTGCCAGCAACGAAGGAAACCTGCCTACCGGTTACGAACTAAAGGAAAGGATAGCCAAAATTCTCGATATCCGATTTGAGCGTGGAATGAGGCAAGTCAGTGGCGATCAAGTTGTCTCTCAAGCGATTCAAAAGGCCGCCATTGAAAAAGACGATGAGAGTGCTAGGGACTTTCGTTTGTATTGGGAGGCGGCTTGGAAAATCCGAGATGCAATGCCGCTAGCTATTTCGATTGACAACTTTATCGACGCGCATCAGGGAGATGGTCGACTTGAGTTGTGTGGAAAGTTGGCTATAGTTCGGTCAATACTTCAGGCTGAGCGGCGTAGTCTCTTGTACATCGATGGGGCAGGTCCAAACGAAGTTCTGAATTTTCAATCTCTCAATGATACTTGGTTCAACGCATTTGTGCAGTTACTCACGGAAAATTGTAGAGCTGAAAAACTCAAAGAACGACTTTCCTCGATTTGTCTAATTGCGTTCAATTATGACCGTTGCATAGAATATTTTCTCTTTCATTCCCTTCAGACCTACTACGGGATCAGTTCAGAAATCGCAGCAGAATTGGTGCGTGGCATTGAGATATACCACCCCTATGGAGCGGTGGGTTCGCTGCCGTGGTACAAAAAAGAGCATTCTGTGGAGTTTGGCGAGATACCTAACGAAATGCAGTTGCTTGATCTGGCTAGTCAGATTAAGACATTTACTGAAGGGACGGACCCCGACTCCAGCGACATAGTCGCAATTCGAAAAAGGATGATCGAATCACAGATTGTTTTGTTCTTAGGTTTCGCCTTCCACCGTCTCAACCTTAATTTGATCCGATCACCAGAGAATAAGCATTTGACTTCGGAAGAGGTGAGGTATTTCGGTACCGCCAAAGGATTGTCGGAGAGTGACTGCAATCTTATTTCGGCGGAGCTTGTGGAGCTAGGTGGTTGCAAACGTGAGAACATCGCTTTACGAAAAGATCTAACTTGTTCTCAGCTGTTTCAAGAGTATTGGCGAAACCTCTCCTTATCCTAGTCTTCCCAAGGGGAGCGTATTTCCAGACAAAACAATGGCAAGGGATAAAATACTTTTAGTATTCTTCTCTGAACTAGCATATTCTGGTCACTCCTGAATAGTATTTTATGGAGGCTTCCATACTAGCAATTGTCGAGAACAGTGAGAGTGAGAATGCTCAACTCGACTTCAAGTCCTCATTCGAGGCTAGCAATTGGTGCGAGTTAGTAAAGGACATTGTCGCAATGGCTAACTCCAATGGAGGTGTCATCGTGTTTGGCGTTAACGATAATGGCACCCACGGGTCGACCGACCTGACTGCCGTGCTCTCCATTGATCCGGCCACCATTGTTGACAAAATTAAGAAGTACACTGGGCAGCACTACGCGGGTTTTTCTGTGGCGAGCGGCACACGGCAAGGGTTCCCCGTGGCAATTATTTCCGTCGCTGCCGTGTCCATGCCGATGGTTTTTACGGCTCCAGGTACGTACGACATAGGTGGCGGAAAGCAGAAGACAGCGTTTTCTCAAGGGACAGTGTACTTTCGTCACGGCGCCAAAAGCGAACCCGGTACTTCGGACGACCTCCGGGAAACGTTGGAGCGTGAGCTAGACCGGATTCGAAGTTCATGGCTTGCCGGTATCAAGAAAGTTGTCGAGGCGCCGGCGGGATCCGTTATTGCCATTTTACCCACAAATACAGAGGCAGTTAGCCCATTGGATAGGCTACCGCTTCAACTCACGAATGACCCTACTGCTCCCTCCTACTATGCAATTCCGATCGATACAACCCACCCCTTTCGGCAAAAGGAAGTAGTTCGAGAAGTAAACGCCCGGCTTGTGCCTAAAGTCATTACCTCTCACGATATTCGTTGTATTCGTTGCGTTTATTCAGTTCAGGAAGAGGTAAAGTTCTATTATGCACAGAAGTTTGCTTCACCTAGGTACAGTCAAGCGTTTGTTGACTGGATTGTTCAGAAGTACAACGAAGACCAAACATTTTTTGAAAAGACAAAAGAACAATTTGCCCAACCCAAGCAGAATACCCTCTAACACGTTACTCCACCTAAGAAAAGGGAAATTGGGGCAGATCTTTCTACTCTTTCATCATGAGATTGTGCGCAGCATTGTAGTAATTTGTTCTCTCGCACTAGGTTGCAGATTTATCGGTTCTCGATCATGGCGGATGAATCCTAATGCGTGGAAGGGGGGCAGCAAGGCTTCTGAGTTCAGGATTGCCCCATTTGCAAAACATCTTTTATAGCCTTTCGCGGTCAGGATTGGCTTTCTCGACAAGCTGTGCCACACCTCCTTGAGCTTCGGCTACATTTCTTAGCGCCAGCAGGAACAATTCAGGATCCTCTTCCTTCAGTGCAGCGTTAAAATATTCTTCGGCCTCATTCGCATTCCGCAAGCTTTCGATCAGGTCTGGTTGGTAGGCTTTATTCTTATTCATGGTCTCCTCACTTCTCAGAAACTGCGACTAAAGAAATCTCCCTTAGTCCTTCTTTGCCAAAGGTGCGAAATTCTCTGTCGCCAGATTCTCGAACCTTAGAGGCTTTCTGATAACTCAACCAGAGGCTCACCGGATTTCAGAAGCGTCAGTAGAGTTGGGAATGTCCGTTGGAGAAGGGTGCAAAGGTAGATATTGGAAGTGTTCCCGCATGTGACCCAAATGATTTGCGGTGGGACGCCATGCAACATCACCAAATCCACAAAATCCTGATCTTTACTCATGATGGTGGCACCGGCTTGTCGAGCGGATTGGAATATTTCCAGATCACTGGCATCTCTAAGGCCGAGAGAGGAGACAGATTGAGCGGGAATAGAAAAGGTAGTAGTGAGCCAGGGTGCTAACTGGGGAGACGGTTTAGCGTCGATCCACAGAATCAAGAGGTAACCATGGGATGGTTCACTCGCCCACTGGCAAACCTGAGACAGGCTTGAATATCTTCTGCCTCTAAATCCGGTAATTCTTCTAAGACTTGTTGAGGGGTGAGCCCGTTCGCCAAGAGGTCAAGGACATCCGTCACCCGAATCCGCATTCCCCGGATACAGGGACGGCCACCGCATTGGTCAACATTTACGGTAATACGCTCAGCAATTGTCGACATATTTCCTCCCTCAGTGGGGATTATACCAGAGAGTGAATGAGGAGCAACCGGACAAATGTAGAGGAGAGCATTCAGGGGAACCTGGAAATTCCCCTCAATAAGGGAGGAATTGACTGCGGGAAGGATTGCATGGCTATGGTTGGGAAAATCAGCCGCGACGGCGGACCCATTTTTCGAGTTCGACAGCAAAAAATACGATGGTGGAGAGCAAGAGGCAGAGGCCTAATTGGTCCAGGGTCAAGGGCATGGTATGGAAGATGGGATTGAGGAATGGCATGTAGATCGTGGCCATCTGAAGGGCGAACGTGAGGAGCACAGCTCCTAACAACCATATATTGCTTAATGGTCCTCGCTGAATAAATGACTCACGTTCGGAACGAACGGCTAGCACGTTTCCCATTTGGGATAAGGTGAGGACGGTGAACACCATGGTTTGCCATTGTCCGAGATCGGCCTCATAGGCCCACATTTCGGTGACGAGCGACACGCAACCCATGAGCAAGCCCACCCACAGGATGTGTTGCCAAAGGCCGCCCGCAAAGATGCTTTCATTCGGAGGGCGGGGAGCGCGCTGCATGATGTTCCGTTCCTCGGGTTCCATGGCGAGGGCGAGGCCGGGTAAGCCGTCGGTGACGAGATTGATCCATAAGATCTGGATCGGGAGCAGGGGGATCGGAAGGCCGAATAAGGGTGCGAGGAAAATCGTCCAGATTTCTCCGGAATTGCTCGTCATCGTATATTTCACAAATTTGCGGATGTTGTCATAGATTCGGCGTCCGTCCCGGACGGCGGTGACGATGGTCGCAAAGTTATCATCCAACAGAATCATGTCGGAGGCTTCCCTTGCCACGTCCGTTCCGGTTCGTCCCATCGCGATGCCAATGTTGGCCTGGTTCAACGCGGGGGCGTCATTCACCCCGTCGCCGGTCATCGCCACAAATTCTCCCCTGGCTTGCAGGGCTTTGACGATGGCAATTTTTTGCGCGGGAGTGATGCGGGCATAGACCCGGGTGTGCTCAACCAGTTGCGCCAGCTCTTCGGGGGAACGCTGTTCCAACTCCTGGCCGGTCACCACGGTAGTCTCTTTGTTGATGATGCCGACGCGTGAGGCAATGGCTTTGGCGGTGCCGGGATGATCGCCGGTGATCATAACGGGTTTGATCCCTGCTGATTGGCAGAGAGCGACCGCCTGCGCGGCTTCTTCTCTTGGCGGGTCCATCATGCCGGCAAACCCGAGAAAGGTGAGTTGGCGTTCGACGACCTGGGGAGTCATTTCCGAAGGACCTTGATCCCAGTGGTGATAGGCCACGGCTAAGACCCGCAAACCTTCATTCGCCATGTGCTCGGCCTGCTCCAGGAGGCTGTCGGTGGCCAGGGACTCAGGGCCGGTTTGTGTGAGCATGGATTCGCATAGAGGAAGAAGTTTTTCCGGCGATCCTTTGGTAAAGGCGATGATGCCCTGTGGCGTTCGATGCAGTGTCGTCATGCATTGGCGATCTGAGTCGAAGGGGATTTCTTGGACACGGGGATTTGTGGCCTCCAATGTGTCTTTGTGGTACCCGGCCTCGCTGGCCGCCAGATACAACGCCACTTCGGTGGGATCGCCCAATGTCGGGCCTTCGGCCTGAGCCTTCGCATCGTTGTTCAACGCCAACGCCAGAAAAAATAGATGGATTGGATTTTTGGGGTCGGCCTGAACCGGGGTTTGTTCGCTTGAAGCCGGGCGCAGCATGGTCCCGGCTACATACATCTGCTCCACCCGCATGGAGTTTTGTGTGAGCGTGCCCGTTTTATCGGAGCAAATATAGGTGACGGACCCTAATGTTTCCACAGCGGGCAGTCGCCGGATCAACGCCTGCTTTTTCGCCATTTTTCGTGCGCCCAAGGCCAGGGAAATCGTGACGACGGCCGGAAGGGCTTCTGGAATCGCGGCCACTGCCAGACTCACGGCGGTCAGGAACATGAGCACCGGCGGCTCGCCCCGCCAGACCCCCACGGCAAACAACACCACACAGATCGCCAGGACGGCCAGCGCAAGTCGCCGTCCAAACACCGCCAGGCGTTGTTGCAAGGGAGTTTTGATGTCTTCGTCTTTATGCAGGAGCGAGGCGATCTGTCCTAACTCTGTGTGCAGGCCGGTGCCAATGACGACCCCTGTGCCGCGGCCGTATGTCAGGAGCGTGCCTTTATAGGCCATATTCCGGCGATCACCCAGCGAAAGCTTTGGGTCGTCCAGGGGGTCGGTTTGTTTGTCTACCGGGACGCTTTCGCCCGTGAGCGTGGCTTCATCCACTTTGAGTTGCACCGCTTCGACTAATCGAAGGTCGGCAGGGATGAGGTCTCCGGCTTCCAGCAGGACGATGTCGCCCGGTACCACATCGAGCGTGGAGAGCGGCACGACCTGCTGCTCACGTCGAACGCGCGTCGTGGGAGTGGCGAGCTTCTTGAGCGCTTGCATGGCTCGGTCCGCGCGATATTCCTGCACAAACCCGATGACGCCGTTGAGCACGACGATGATGCAAATTGCCAGGGCATCTATTTGCTGCCCCAACATGCCGGAAACGATGGCGGCGCCAATGAGCACCAGGATCATGAAGTCGGTAAATTGATCAATAAATATTCTGGTGAGACTCCGCTGCCGGTGTTCGGGGATGGTATTGGGTCCGTAACGGCGAGTCCGGCGGCGGACTTCCTGGGCATTCAGCCCGGTTTGCGGATCGACTTCCAGCCGTCGGGTCACGTCCGCGACCGGAAGGGTATGCCAGGCCGTGTCGCTTGGCGATGGGGGAGGGGTCTCCGCGGCCGTGTTGGGCTCTTTGGTCATCTTGGCTGTTGGGACTCTAGTGGATTTCTGAAATGTTGTGGAACGTGAATGCCGTTATAACTTCGATTCCAATTTTCAGACATGGGATGAACACCTGATGACTCGGTTTTCCCCTAACCATGTTGTCATCTTGAGCCCATGGCGAAAGATCTGTGCCCAGGGTGACGATGCTATGGCTCAGCCAGATCCTTCGCTTCCTCAGGATGACATGGTTTCCCGGGCCGTATGCATTTCATTGATCGTTCACCATTTCAGCAGACAGTGTTTAAAAAGTGAAGCTCACGCTTCATTATTGTTACCCCTCCTTGAGTTGATACATCTCGTGGCATGCGAGACATCTGGTGGTGATATTGGACAGGTGTTGAAGGATGTCCTGCGGTGTTGTGCCATCGGTGATAGCATCGGCCAGTTGGTCAAAATCCTGATGCACGGACATTCCGAGCTGTTTCATGGGAAGAGGAAGTTTGAGCATGAGCGTTGGATTGCCATCGGCCGCCATCACCATCCCGGCCGAGCGGGCGGCCGCTGCCGCCTGAGTGTGTCCCTGGGCCTGATCGGAAAGACTCAGGCCGGTAACGATTCCGTGGACTGCCTGTAAGAGTTGCCGCATTTCTGTCAGAACAAGGTCCCGTTCGGCTGGCGCGAGATGCACGGCGGTTCGGCCATCGGCTGAGGGGGTGGTGACGCCTTTGACAAAAAACCAGCCCAGTACACCAGCGCTGACTATCCAGATTAGGAGAGCGAACCGGCCGAGATTTTTTGATTTTGTTACTGATGCTGAAGGTGGCAAATGGAAACTCCTTATTGTTGAGTCAAATGTTGATCATGACGCTAGCCAAGGGTGATTTATTCTGAGACGAACCATAGCATAGGGGAGATACTTCGGCTTGTGACGGGACACCTTCTGGATTGCGATTGTTCGCGGTTTTTGCGGTGAAGGAGAAAACGTGCGATTGTAGCAATTTTCCACATGAGTTATGATTCCGACTGTACCTCTTTTCCCCAATGTGCCTGCTCATTGTTCTTGGCGGGATTAAGATTGCTGAGATATGACTGGTTCAATCTCATTTTTTGGAATGACATGGAATAAGGCATATCTCTTGCCAATAGATGTCAGGTGTAAGGTTGTTCTTATAGATGTCATCAGATGAATTGGTGGTAAACCAATGATTCAAATCCGTATGCATGGCAGAGGAGGGCAAGGGGTGGTGACTGCTGCCGAGTTGCTTGCGTTAGCGGCATTCCGGGATGGAAAGGAGGCGCAAGCCTTCCCCAGTTTTGGATCTGAGCGGACCGGTGCGCCGGTCACCGCATTCTGCCGGATCGATTCCCATCCGATTCGTAGT
>Ga0224497_10002026_pt1 | contig 12269 bp, 12 predicted proteins | sample SF_Jul11_sed_USG_4_FD_167970 | JGI IMG/M metagenome (GOLD analysis project Ga0224497, IMG submission 167970) | Sediment microbial communities from San Francisco Bay, California, United States - SF_Jul11_sed_USGS_13 | ecosystem: Environmental > Aquatic > Marine > Sediment | place: USA... | reverse complement strand
GTCGCTTCGTCCACAACACGGGGGCTTTCGGCCGGAAATGGCTGCCCGAGACGATGGGCTCGGGGGTCGTCGTCTTCGACTACAACAACGACGGCCGGCTCGACCTCTTCTTCGCCAACGGCACCCGCTTCGCCGGCCAGCCGGGCCGGGACACGACCCAGCAGCTCTACGAGAACCTCGGCGGGATGCGCTTTGCGAACGTGACGCGCGACGCCGGGCTGGCGATCGCCCGCTACTGCATGGGAGGCGCCGCCGCCGATCTCGACGGCGACGGCGACGCCGACCTCTACGTGTCGTGCGTCGGCACCGACCTCTTGCTCGAGAACGTCGGCGGCAGGTTCCGGGACGTGAGCGCGGCGGCGGGCCTGTCGCGCGAGGCCGAGTTCGGAGCCTCGGTGGCGATCCTCGACGCCGACAACGACGGCGCGCTCGACATCTTCGCCACCCGCTACGTGAGCTGGACCCCGGAGACCGATCTCGTCTGCCAGCTCGACGGCAAGAACAAGAGCTACTGCACGCCGGAGCCCTACGACGGCGCGTCGCCGCGCTACTACCGCAACAACGGCGACGGCACCTTCACCGACCGGACGCGAGAGGCCGGCCTCTACAAGCCCGACGCCAAGTCGCTGGGGGTCGCGGTGCTCGATCTCGACGGCGACCACTGGCTCGACATCGCCGTGGCCAACGACACCCAGCCGAACCTCCTCTTCCACAACCGCGGCGACGGCACCTTCGAGGAGGTCGGCCTCATCGCCGGCATGGCCTTCGACGAGAACGGCGTCGCGCGCGGCGGCATGGGCATCGACGCGGCGGACTACGACGGCTCGGGGCGCGCGAGCCTCGTCATCGGCAACTTCGACGGCGAGATGGTGGCGCTCTACCAGAACGCCGGCGAGATGCTCTTCATCGACGCCGCCGCCCCGGCGCGGATCGGACGGCCGACGCTCTCCAAGCTCACGTTCGGCACGTTCTTCTTCGACTACGACCTCGACGGCGACCTCGACCTGCTGCTCGCCAACGGCCATCTCGAGCCGGAGATCGAGACCATCAAGGCCAGCGTCACCTACGCCCAGCCGACCCAGCTGTTCCGCAACGACGGGGGGCGCTTCACCGAGGTCACCGACACCGTCGGCGGCGATCTCGCGACCCCGCGGGTGGCGCGCGGCGCGGCCTACGGGGATCTCGACGGCGACGGGGATCTCGACGTGGTCATCAGCAGCAATGGCGGACCGGCCCAGATCTTCGAGAACACCGGCCAGCACGGCAACTGGGTGCAGATCGATCCCCGCGGAGCCGGCAGCGTCGGCGGCCTGGGCGCCGTCGTCGAGGTGACCGCCGCCGGCAGGACCTCGAGCTGGCTCGTGCGCACCGGCAGCAGCTACCTGAGCCAGAGCCAGGTCCTGCCCGTCGTCGGGCTGGCGGGCGCCACGGCCGTCGAGTCCGCCGCCGTGGTAACGGCGGCCGGGCGACGGCCGATCGAGGTCTCCGGAGTCAACCGGCGGGTCTCCGGCGGCGGCGGATGACCGGCGGCGCCTGCGCTCGGAAGCTCGCCACGGCCGACGTGACCCGGAGCCGGCGGTAGAGCCTCGAGGCGCGAGCGCGGCGACGGACAAGGCAGCGATGGACGAGATCGGCAAGGACGGACCACAGATGGTGGCCGAGCTCTCCGCGTTCTCGGCCGCGGACGCTCTGCAATGGGCCGAGACCTCGCGCCTGACCGGCCGCCTCGCCTTCAGGTCGGAGGGCGTCCGGATCACCTTGCGCATCGAGCGCGGCGGCCTCGTCTTCGCCTCTTCCAATCGTCCCCTCGAGGGGCTGGGCCGGCACCTCTTCGCCGAGGGGCTGATCGACGAGGTCGATCTGGCCGCGGCGATCGTCTACAGCCGGGACGCGCAGAGCCGGATCGGCGCGGCGATGGTCGAGCTCGGCGTGCTTCCCGCAGAGACGCTGCGCGCGGCGCTCTTCGACCACAACGTCAACCTGGGGACGGTACCCATCGGCTGGACGACCGGCTGGGTGAGCGCCGAGATCCTGCCCTCGGCGGCGGGCGTGGGCCTCGATCCCGTGCCGGCGGAGGCGACGATGATCGTCATGGAGTCCGCCCGGCGGGCCGACGAGCTCGAGAGCATCCGTCGCGTCCTCCCGAGCGACGACCTGGTCCTCGTTCCCGGGAAGGCCGGCCTGCCCGCCGGCGCGCACCCGCGCTGGCGCCGGGCGCTGGCGACCCACCAGCCGGGCGCCAGCATCCGCGCGCACTACGAGCGAGTGGGCGGCAGCCGCTTCAACTTCCTCGCGGCTCTCGAGAGGCTCGTCGACCTCGGCGCTCTGGAGCTCGCCCCCGAAGCGTAGACCGCCCGCGGCGCAGCGGTCGCGGGCGCCCACACCCGTGCGCTCCAGGCTCGGCCGGGCCCCAAACCGGCCGCGCCGGCCCCGCGTATACTCATCCGACGATCCGGACTCCGGTCGGGGGAACGAGTGAGCCGAGAGTGGGCCGAGCTGGCAGTGAACCTTGCGACCGTGTACGTCGTGGCCGGCGCGCTCTTCGGCGTCGCCTTCGTGACCCGCGGCGTTGCGCGGGTCGACCGGGCGGCCCGCGAGGCGGGCTGGGGCTTCCGGCTCGCGATCCTGCCCGGCGTCACGGCGCTCTGGCCGCTCCTTGCCTGGCGCTGGTGGCGCGGCGCCGGCGGGCCGCCGACCGAGCGCAACGCCCACCGCGAGGCGGCTCGATGATCCGCGGACTGCGCGTCTGGCATCGGCGCTGGTTCACCCTGCTGGCCGTCCTCCTGCCGGTGCTTCTGTTCTTCGCCCTGCGGCACCGCCCGACCGTGCCGAGACTCGAGGCCCTGCCCTCGGCGTCCGTGCAGGAGGCGGACCCGGGGCCATCCCAGCCTCGCGGCGGGGAGCGGCCCTGAGCGCCACCTACAAGGCCGTCGGCTGGAACCGGCAGAAGAAGCTCTACGACCTGGCGCTCGCCGCCGGCATCGCGCTCTACCTCTCCGCCTTCGTCGCCGCCGGCCTGCTCCTGGCGCCGGGCACGACGGCGGAGACGCTGCTCATCCGCGCCCTGGGCACCGCCGCCTTCCTCCTCCTCCACCTGGTGCTTTCGATCGGGCCGCTGGCCCGCCTCGATCCGCGGTTCCTGACGCTGCTCTACAACCGCCGCCACCTCGGCGTCGTCACGTTCCTGGTCGGGCTCGCCCATGGCGGCTTCGCGATCGTCCAGTTCCACGCCCTCGGCAACGTCCACCCGCTGGTGAGCGTCCTCTCGTCGAACCCGCGCGTCGACAGCCTGAGCCAGTTCCCCTTCGAGCCGCTCGGCCTGGCGGCCCTGTCGATCCTCTTCCTGATGGCCGCCACCAGCCACGATTTCTGGCTGGCCCAGCTGACGGCGCCGGTGTGGAAGCGGCTCCACATGGCCGCCTACGCGGCCTATGCCCTGCTCGTGGCCCACGTCGCTCTCGGGGTGCTGCAGGCGGAGACCCACCCGGCCTACACGGCCCTCCTGGCCGGCGGCGTGGCCTGGCTGCTCGCGATCCACCTCCTGGCCGGCTGGCGCGAGCGCGGCGCCGACCGGCCCGCCACCGCCGCCGGGGTGGACGGCTACGTGGCGGTCTGCGACGTCGAGGACATCGCGCCCGGCCGCGCGAAGATCGCCGCCCTCGGCGGCGAGCGGGTCGCCGTGTTCCGCTACGACGGCAAGATCTCCGCCCTCTCGAACGTCTGCCAGCACCAGAACGGGCCCCTCGGCGAGGGGCGGGTCCTCCGCGGCTGCGTGGTCTGCCCGTGGCACGGCTACGAGTACTCGCCGGCCACCGGCGCCTCGCCGCCGCCGTTCGAGGAGCGCGTGCCCACGTTCAACGTGCGGGTGGCGGCGGGCCGGGTATGGGTCGACCCCCGCCCGAACCCGCCGGGGACGCCGGCGGCGCCGGCGCGGATCGAGGAGAGCGCCGGTGCCTGAGGGGCGCGAGGAGTTCTACGTCGGCTACGAGCCGCAGGCGCCCCCCGGCCTGGTCCGCCACCGGCGGCGCACGGTGCTGGCGCTCCTGCTGGCGGCACCCGTCGTCGCCGCGCTCGCCGCGGGCTTCCAGGGCCCGTTCGCGGATGCCGTCTTCGAGTACGGGCAACCGCGCTCGTTCGAGGGGCGGTTGATCGAGGGTCCGTACCCGGCGCTCGAGGTCGAGCGGCCCGCGGAGCACGCCGGCGAGACCCACCTCCTCGTGGCCCGCGGCAAGCGCGGGGCCGCGGCCCTCGTCGCCGGCCTCGACGGCCACGCCGTCGCGCTCGAGGGGCAGCTCATCTACCGCGGCGACGCGAAGATGATCGAGATCGGCGCCGGGGGCGTCCTCGACCGCGGCCCGGCGGGCGAGCGCCGGCCCGCCGGGCGCTCGCTCGGCGAGCAGCGACTCGCCGGCGAGATCGTCGACGGCAAGTGCTACCTCGGCGTCATGAAGCCCGGCGCCGGCAAGCCGCACCGCGCCTGCGCGGCGCGCTGCATCAGCGGCGGCGCGCCGGCGATGCTCCGGGCGGAGGATCGCGGCGGCGAGACCGCGCTCTACCTGCTGGTGGGGCGCGACGGCAGGCCGCTCGGCCCGGAGCTGCTGCCCTGGGTCGCGGAGCCCGTGGCGGTAGCCGGCGAGGTCGTGCGCAGCGGCCGGCTGTGGCAGCTGCGCACGGAGCCCCGCGACATCACCCGGCTGGCCCCCCGATGACGGCGACGCGCGATCCGGCGCCGCCGGGCGACGGCTATCCGGTGGCCCCCGGGAGCCTCCCGGCCGAGGTCTTCGCGGAGGGCTCCTACGAGGTCGGCTTCGCCCGCCTGGCGTCGGAGCTCGACGAGATCCTCGAGCTGCGCTTCGAGGTCTTCAACCTCGAGCTCGGCGAGGGGCTCGCCGCCTCCTACGAGACGGGACGCGACGAAGACCCCTTCGACGCGGTCTGCCACCATCTCCTCGTTCGCGACACGGCGGGCAGGAGGCGCCCGATCGTCGGCTCGTACCGCATCCAGACGAGCGAGATGGCGGCCGCCCGCCGGGGCTTCTACTCGGCCGGCGAGTACGACCTCTCGGGCCTGCCCGCGTCCGTCGTGGAGCGCTCCGTGGAGGTGGGGCGAGCCTGCGTGGCGCGGTCGCACCGCAGCACACAGGTGCTCTTCCTGCTGTGGAGGGGGCTGGCCGCCTACATGGTCCACAACGCGAAGCGCTATCTCTTCGGCTGCTCCTCGCTGACCAGCCAGGATCCGCGGGACGGGATCGCCATGCAACGCTATCTGGAGGCCGGCGGCTTCGTGCACCCCGAGATCCGCGTCCCCCCGCTGCCGGGCTTCGAATGCCGGCTCGAGGGCGCGACCCCGGAGCCGGCGACCCGGCAGGACGTGCCGCCGCTGTTCCGGATCTATCTGCGCCACGGGGCCAAGGTCGCCAGCCCGCCCGCGATCGACCGCGAGTTCAAGACGGTCGACTTCCTCACCCTCTTCGACGTGGAGGCGATGCCGGCGCGCATGCACCGGCTGTTCTTCGAGTCGTGACCCGCGTGCTGAGAGGAGCGGCGCGGGCGCTCGCCGTCGCCGGCGTGATGATCGTCTACGCCGCCGTCTGGCTCGCCGGCCTGGCGGCGCTGCGCCGCCGCCCGCGGCAGCGCGCCCGCTGGCGGGCGCGGATGTTCCGTTCGTGGTGCGCGCGGCTGATCGCCGTTCTCGGGGTCCGCGTCGAGATCTCGGGAGCCGCGCCCGCGGCGCCGTTCTTTCTCGTGTGCAACCACCTCGGATACCTCGACGTCCTCGTGCTCGCCAGCCATCTGGACGCCGTCTTCGTCGCCAAGTCGGAGGTCGCCCGGTGGCCCGTCCTCGGCTGGATCTGCCGGAAGATGGACACCGTCTTCATCGACCGCTCCTCGCGCCGCGACGTCTCGCGAGTCCTGGACCGGACCCGGGAGGCCCTGCACCGGGGAGACGGCGTCGTGGTCTTTCCGGAGGGCACGAGCACGGGGGGCGAGACCGTACGGCCCTTCCTGCCGGCGCTCCTGGCGACTCCCGTGCAGCTCGGCGAGCCGGTGCGCTACGCCACCCTGTCCTACTCGACACCCGCGGGCGAGCCCCCCGCCCATCTGGCGGTCTGCTGGTGGGGCGGGATGACGTTCCCGGACCACCTCTGGCGCCTGATGGGACTGGCGAGAATCGACGCGCGACTCGTCTTCGGCGAGCGTGCCATCCGTCACCACGACCGCAAGCGGCTGGCCGCCGAGCTGCACCGGGCGGTGCTTTCCGACTTCACTCCGGTGGTAGGGTTGTCGCCGCAGTGAGCGTGCCGGGCGAACAGAACGTGGCCGCCATCGACCAGGGGCTGGAGCTCCTCGAGGACTTGCGGGGCGCGGGAGCCGATCCGGCCGCCCGCGTGGGCCCCCACTTCCGGCACTGCATCGATTTCTACGACTGCTTCCTGCAAGGCCGCCGGCGCGGCCGGATCGACTACGACGCGCGAGAGCGCTCGCCCTCGCTCGAGAGCTCTCTCGCCGCGGCGGCGGCGGCCCTGCGCCGGATTCGGGTGGAGCTGCTGGCCGTCGAGCCGAGCGCCCTCGAGCGGACGGTCGCGGTCCGCGCCGACGCCGTCGCGCCCGGCGCGCCGTGGACCACCTCCACCATCGCCCGGGAGCTGCTCTTCCTCCAGAGCCACACGATCCACCACTACGCGCTCATCGCTCTCTTGCTGCGCGCGGACGGATTCGAGGTGCCACCCGGCTTCGGGGTGGCGCCGTCGACGCTCGAGCACCTCGGGCGCCAGCCGGAATGTGCACGGTGACCTGGCTGCGGACGGCGGGCGGCTACGAGCTCTTCTTCAACCGCGACGAGCTGCGCACCCGGGCGACGGCGAGCCCACCGACGGCCGCCGTCACCGCGGGCGTGCGCTACCTCGCACCCACGGACAACGAGGCCGGCGGCAGCTGGCTCGCGGTCAACGAGCACGGCACGACGATCGGCCTGCTGAACGCCCACCCCGCCACCGCCCGCGCGCCGTCGCGAGTCGTCTCCCGAGGTCTCCTGGTCCGGCGGCTGGCCGACCTGGCCGACCCGCGCCGGCTCCGCGAGCGGATCCGTGACCTCGAGCTCGACCGGCTGCAGCCGTTCACGATCTTCGCGGCGTCGCCCGGGGAAGCCGCCGTCCTCGACTGGGACGGCCGCGCCCTCGAGGCGAGGGATCCCGGCTCGCCGTTTCTCCTGTCCTCCTCCTCGCGCGACTCCGGCGGCGCCGAGAGCGCGCGGCGGCGGGCTCTCGGCCGCCTGCTGCGCGACGCCCCGCCGTCTGCGGCCGCCCACCTCGCGTTCCATCGCAGCCATCTGCCGGCGCGCGGACCGCTGTCCCCGTGCATGCATCGCGACGACGCCCGGACGGTCAGCATGACGCGGATCGTGGTCACGGACGCCGCGGTCGCCACCGCCTACGCCGCCGGACCGCCCTGCCGCAGTCCCCTGTCGAGCACGGCGCAGCTGCCGCGCGCGGCGCCGGACGAGGCCGGCGGCCGGCCCGCCGGGTGAGCCGGCGAGGGCGCCGCCTCCGGCGCGCCGGAGGCGCCACCTACCTCGCTCTGCTCGCCCTCTCGTACGCGCTGGCAGGCCTCTCCGGCGGCCGGACGGCAGCCACCGAGCCCGGGGTCGAGACCGCCACCCTCGCCGCCGTGGACGGCCCGCGCCGGCTCGCGGAGCCGGTGACGATCGCGTTCGAGCGTCGCTCGCCGGCGCCGGACTGCGGGCCGCCGCGGCCTGCCGTGCTCCTGCTCCACGGCAGCCCCGGCAGCCGCCTCGAGGTGCGCGGCCTCGCCCTCCTGCTGGGCGACGAGTACCGGACGATCGCCCCCGATCTGGCGGGTTTCGGCGCCTCCTCGGCGCGCGTGCCCGACTACTCGATCGCCGCCCAGGCGGACTACATGGCGCAGCTCCTCGAGCTCCTCGAGATCGACGCGGTCCACGTCGTGGGCTACAGCTGGGGCGCCGGCGTGGCCCTCGAGCTCGCCCGCCGGGAGGCGAGGGTGCGCTCCGTCACGCTGCTGGCCGGCATCGGCGCCCAGGAGTTCGAGCTCTTCGGCGAGCATCGCCTCAACCACGCCGTCCACGGCGTCCAGCTCGCCGCCCTGTGGATCCTGAGCCGCCTGACGCCGCACTTCGGGCTTCTCGACGGCGCCCTGCTCGGCGTCCCGTACGCCCGCAGCTTCTTCGACTCCGACCAGCGGCCCCTGCGCGGCGTCCTCGCGGCCCTCGAGGTGCCGGTGCTGATCCAGCACGGCGAGAGGGACTTCCTCGTGCCGGTGGAGGCCGCCCTGGAGCACCATCGCATCGTTCCCCACAGCGAGCTCGTCCTCTATCCCGCGGGGCATTTCATGCCGTTCCAGGAGCCGGAGACGGTCGCGCGAGACCTGCGGGACTTCCTCCACCGGGTCGACGCCGGACGAGCGCCGGTGCGGCGGCAGGCGACGGCGCCGCGCCGCGCCGCCGCCGCCCGGCCGCTCGACGTGGCGACGCTGCCCGCGGCGGTCGGCCCGGCGCTCCTCGTCTGGATGCTGCTCCTGGCGGCCGCGACCCTCGTCAGCGAGGACCTCACCTGCATCGCCTCCGGGCTCCTCGTGGCCCAGGGCCGGCTGGACTTCCTGGCGGCCGTCCTGGCCTGCTCGGCGGGCATCTTCGTGGGCGACGTCGCGCTCTTTCTCGCCGGCCGGGCGCTCGGCCGTCCGTGGCTGCGCCGGGCGCCTCTCAAGTGGTGGCTCGACGAGCGCCGGCTCGCCCGCGCCGCCCGGTGGTTCGACCGCCGCGGCGCCGCCGTGATCTTCCTGAGCCGCTTCTGGCCCGGGATGCGGCTCCCCACCTACGTGGCGGCGGGCCTCCTGCGGACGAGCTTCGCGAGGTTCCTCGGCTTCTTCGCGCTCGCCGTGGCGATCTGGACGCCGCTCCTGGTGGCCGCTTCGGCCTGGCTCGGCGACCGCTGGCTCGCCGCCCTGCGCGGCGCGCCGTGGACCGCGCTGCTGACGGTCCTGGCGGCCGCCTGGCTCCTGTCGAGCCTGCGCAGTCTGGCGACCTACAAGGGCCGGCGGCGATGGCTCGGCGCCTGGCGGCGCCGGCTGCGATGGGAGTTCTGGCCACCGTGGCTCGTCTACCCGCCCGTCCTTCTGTGGATCGCGTGGCTGGGCCTGCGGCACCGCGGCCCGACCCTCTTCACCGCCGCCAATCCCGCCATTCCGGACGGCGGCTTCGTGGGCGAATCGAAGGGCGACATCCTGGACGCCCTGCCCGCAGCGGCCGTCGCCCCCTATCTGCGGCTCCCGGCCGGCGGCTCCGCCGCGTCCCGCCGCCACGCCCTCCGTGCCTTTCTCGAGGGCCGCGGCCTCGACCTGCCCGTGGTCGTCAAGCCGGATCGCGGCCAGCGCGGCAAGGGCGTCGTCATCGCCCGTCACGAGGATCAGCTCGACCGCGCCTTCGCCGCGCCGGAGGCGCTCCTCGTCCAGGAGTATCTCGCGGGACCGGAGATCGGCGTCTTCTACGTGCGGCGCCCCGCCGAGGATAGCGGGCGGATCTTCTCGATCACCCGCAAGACGCTGCCCGAGCTCTCCGGCGACGGCCGGTCGACGCTCGAGGAGCTCATCCTGGCCGACCCGCGGGCCGTGGCGCTGGCGGACGTCTATCTCGAGGAGTCGGCGCTGTCTCCCGACGCCGTCCCGGCCGCCGGCGAGCGCGTGCGCCTCGTCGAGATCGGCACCCACTGCCGGGGAGCGATCTTCGAGGACGGCGGCGAGCTGGCGACGGACGCCCTCGAGCGCGCCGTCGACGGGATCAGCCGCTCCTATCCCGGCTTCTTCTTCGGCCGCTACGACCTCAAGGCACCGTCGCTGGACGACTTCCGGGCCGGGACGGGCCTGCGCGTCCTCGAGCTCAACGGCGTGACCTCCGAGGCGACGCACATCTACGACCCGGCGCTCGGCGTCCTCGACGCCTACCGCGTGCTCTTCCGGCAGTGGCGGCTGGCCTTCGAGATCGGCGCGGAGAACCGGCGCCGCGGCGCTCCCGTATCCTCGCTGTGGCGGTTGGCCCTGCTCGCGGCGGCGCACCTGTCGGGCGCCGGCGGCGCGGCGCCGCGAGCGCAATCCGCACCTCCGGCATAATCGACGCACCGGCACCGAACGGCCTGGCCGAGGAGGGCATCGTGAGTTCTCTATCGAAGTCCCAGCTCACGGCGAGCTGGATCGCGCAGATCGCGGCCGCGGGGATCCTCCTGCAGACGCTCTTCTTCAAGTTCACGGGTGCCCCCGAGTCGGTCTACATCTTCGAGCGACTGGGGGCCGAGCCCTGGGGGCGGCTCGCCAGCGGCGTCGCGGAGCTCGCGGCGGGCATCGCCCTGCTCGTGCCCGCCACGGCGGCCGCAGGCGCCGCGGCGGCGCTCGCGATCGTCGCCGGAGCGCTCGCGAGCCACCTCACGGTCCTCGGGATCGAGGTGCAGGGCGACGGCGGCCTGCTCTTCGCCCTCGCCTGCGTCGTCTTCCTCTCGAGCCTCGTCGTCGTCGTCCTGCGGCGCCGCGAGCTCCCCTGGATCGGCTCCTACTTCTCGTGAGGCTGCTCGTGAGGCATCTCGTGAGGCCGCGCAGGCTCCGGCTCCGTTCCCTCGCCGCCCTCCTGGCGGTCGTCTGCTCCGTCGGCTCCGCCGGTTGCTCCATTCGCAAGCTGGCGATCAACTCCCTGGCCGGGGCGCTGGCGGAGAGCGGCTCGGTCTACGCCTCGGACCCCGATCCCGAGCTGGTCCGCGACGCGCTGCCGTTCGCCCTCAAGACCTTCGAGTCCCTGCTCGAGAGCGCTCCCGAGAACCGCGGTCTGCTGCTGGCGACCTGCAGCGGCTTCACGCAGTACTCCTACGCCTTCGTCGAAGCCCAGGCCGGGCGGCTCGAGTTCTCCGACTACCCCGAGTCCCGGCGCCTCGGCGAGCGGGCCCTCGAGCTCTACCTGCGGGCCCGCGACTACTGCCTGCGGGGCCTCGAGCTCGACCATCCCGGCATCGGCGAGCGCCTCGTCAGCGAGCCCGGGGACGCCGTGCTCGAGCTCGCGGCGAAGGAGATCGATCTCGTCTACTGGACGGCCGCCTCGTGGGGGTCCGCCGTCGCGGCCGGCCTCCACCGCCTGGAGGTCGTCGCCGACCTGCCCGCGGTGCAGGCGCTCTTCGACCGCGCCCTGGCCATCGACGAGTCCTACTCCGATGGCGACCTCCACCAGGCGCTGATCAGCCTCGCGGCGCTCCCGGCGGCGATGGGCGGCTCCCGCGAGGCGGCCGACCGCCACTACGCCCGAGCCGTCGAGCTCTCCGGCGGCCGCGCCGCCGGCCCCCACGTCACCTACGCGGCGAGCGTCCTCGTGCCGGCCCAGGAGCGGGCCGCGTTCCAGCGGACGCTCACGGCGGCGCTCGCCGTCGACCCCGACGCCACCCCGCCGCTGCGCCTCGCCAACCACGTCGCACAGTCGCGGGCCCGCTTCCTGCTCGACCACGCGGACGACCTGTTCCTCGAGCCGCTCGAGCCGCTCGAGCCGCTCGAGGAAGCGGAGCCTTGAGGACGGCCCGCGCCGGGCTCGTCGTGGCCTGCGCCGCGCTGGTGCTGGCCGGGCCGGCGGCCGCCCAGACCGTCAAGCTGGCGACGCTCATTCCCGAGGGCTCGTTCTGGGACCGCGCCCTGCGCGACATGGGCGCCGGGTGGGAGCGCCTGACCGGCGGCGGCGTCGAGCTGCGGATCTACCCGGGCGGGGTGGCGGGCGACGATCCGGACATGATCCGGAAGCTGCGCATCGGCCAGCTGCAGGCGGCCACCGTCACCGTGACCGGCCTGACCGAGATCGACCCCGCCTTCGCGCTGTTCGAGATCCCCGGCTTCTTCGACTCCTACGAGGAGCTCTTCCACGTCCTCGATGCCCTCGAGCCGGAGCTCGAGCGCCGCCTGCTCGAGCGCGGCTTCCGGCTTCTCCACTGGGGCCACGGCGGCTGGATCTACTTTTTCTCGACCCGCCGCGCCGCGACCCTGGCCGAGCTCCAGGACCTGCGCGTCTTCGCCTGGGCCGGCAACGACCGCATGACCACCCTGTGGCGCGAGCAGGGCTTCCGGCCCGTCGCCCTGGCCGCGACCGACATCCTCCCCGGCCTCGAGACCGGCCTCTTCGAGACCCTCCCCACCACCCCCATCGCCGCCCTCTCCCTCCAGTGGTTCCGCTCCGCCCCCTACATGACCGACCTCCCGCTCGCCCCCCTGCTGGGCGC
>Ga0224497_10002025_pt1 | contig 12272 bp, 9 predicted proteins | sample SF_Jul11_sed_USG_4_FD_167970 | JGI IMG/M metagenome (GOLD analysis project Ga0224497, IMG submission 167970) | Sediment microbial communities from San Francisco Bay, California, United States - SF_Jul11_sed_USGS_13 | ecosystem: Environmental > Aquatic > Marine > Sediment | place: USA: California... | reverse complement strand
CGCCGCCGCGGCCCAGGCCGGCCAACCAAGCCGCTTGCGGGCCACGAACGCGAACAGGATCGTCGTGAACACCATGTCCGTCGTCACGGCGACACCGTAAGCCGACGCCAGGTTGCTGGATGACCGGAACCCGATCACGAGACCGATCGACGCCAGCATGAGGAGCCAGTTGATGCCCGGGATGTAGATCTGGCCGATTTCCTTCTCCGACGTGTGGCTGACCCCGACCCGCGGCAGGTAGCCGAGCTGCACGGCCTGGCGCGTCAGTGAAAACGCGCCCGAGATCACCGCCTGGGATGCGATGACGGTGGCGGCGGTCGTCAGGATGATCAGCGGAATCAGGGCCCAGCTCGGCGCCATCATGAAGAACGGGTGCTCCATGGTCTCCGGGTGCGCGATGACCATGGCACCCTGGCCGAAGTAATTCAGCAACAGGCCCGGCAGCACGATGGTGAACCAGGTGAGCCGAATCGGCCGCGTTCCGAAGTGTCCCATGTCGGCGTACAGCGCCTCGCCGCCCGTGACGACGAGAAACACGCTGCCCAACACCAGGAAGCCCCGAATCCCGTTCTCGGCGAAGAACTGGATGGCGTACAACGGGTTCATCGCCACGAATACGGAGGGATTCTCGATGATCTTGCTCAGTCCCAGCACACCGAGCGTCAGGAACCAGAGCAGCACGATCGGACCGAAAATCGCCCCGACTCTGGCCGTACCCCGACTCTGCAGGCTGAACAGGCCGACGAGAATCAGCACGGTGATCGGGATGACGTAAGGGGAAAAGATCGGCGTGATGAATTCCAGGCCCTCGATGGCACTCAGCACCGAAATCGCCGGTGTGATCATGCTGTCGCCATACAGCAGGGCGGCCCCGAACAGGCCCGCCATCACCAGCAGTTTCGTGCCGCGCTCCGATGAGCGGGCGCGGGGGCTGACGAGCGCGGTCAGCGCGATGATCCCGCCCTCTCCCCGGTTGTCCGCGAGCATCACGAACCCGAGGTACTTGATCGAGATCACGATGATCAGCGACCAGAAGATCAGCGACAGAATGCCGAGTACGGTCGCCTCGGTGTGCGCGAGCCCATACGAACCGTGCAGCGACTCGCGGAGCGCGTAGATCGGGCTCGTACCGATATCACCGTACACCACACCAAGGGCGGCGAGCGACAGGAACGCCAGGTACTTCCCTTTCGGCTTCACGCCGCGCGTGTGGCCGTCGGAGCCATGTGGGTCCAAGTCGAACCGCCCTTCCCAATCCTGATGTCGCAGCCGTCTGGAATGTCCGGAGCTTGTGCGGTGTCAGGAGTCTGCGCAACACCCCGTAGCATCCGGCCGTAGTTTCGCATCTCCTCGTTGTTCTTGATCCGGCGCACGCGGGTTGCGTATTCTTGTAGTTTGTCGCTCGACGCGAACTCTCCGGGAGTGAATAGATGTCCGACGGCCCCTACGGTAAGCACGAGTGGGCACTGATCCTTGGCGGCTCCAGCGGATTTGGCCTGGCCGCCGCGCACAAGCTGTCGCGGCACGGCCTGAATGTCTGCGTGGTGCATCGTGACCGGCGGGGCGCGATGCAACGGATCGAACCCGAATTCGAGGCAATTCGCGGGCGTGGCGTTTCGTTCGCTTCGTTCAACAAAGACGCGCTGAACCCTGAGGTCCAGGCGGAGATCCTCGACGAGCTGGCGAATGTGCTCGGCCCGGATGGGCGCGTGCGTCTGCTGATGCACTCGATCGCGTTCGGCAACCTGAAACTGATCGCGTCGGAGGCGGCGGCATCGGACGAGGCGACCCGGCGGCTCGCCGCAGAGCTGAACGTGCCCGCGGAGGACCTGCGCCAGGCCGCTGACGCGTTGTTCCAGGAGGAGGACGTCGACGGCGTACAGGGAATCGCGGCGGCGCCAGCCTACGCCCAGGACCGGCTTCTCGAAGACGACGACGTGGCCCGGACGATCTACGCGATGGGGACCAGCTTGCTGACCTGGACCCGGGAGCTGCGCAATCGGAGTCTGTTCGCCGATGACGCACGCGTCCTCGGCATGACCAGCGAGGGCAACGAAGTGGCCTGGAAGGGGTATGCCGCCGTTGCGGCCGCGAAGGTCGCGCTCGAATCGGTATCGAGATCGATCGCCGTCGAGATGGCCCACATGGGAATCCGCTCGAACATCGTCCAGGCGGGTGTCACCGATACGCCCGCGTTGCGGGCGATTCCAGGCAGTCAGAATTTGAAAGCACAAGCGAGAACCAGGAATCCGTTCGGTCGGCTGACGACGCCCGCCGACGTGGCGGATGCCATCTACCTGCTGTCCCTGCCCGAAGCCGCGTGGATCAACGGAGCCATCATACGCGTGGACGGTGGAGAGCGGATTTCGGGATTGTCCAGATGAGCCTCTACATGCACGGTCTCGGCCATTTCCACCCGAAGAACGAGATCAGCAACCAGTTCCTGACGGATCTGGACATCGGGACCAACGCCGAGTGGATCGACGAGCGGGTCGGGATCGACACCCGCCGCACCGTCCTGCCGTTGGACTATATCCGGCAGACACGGAACCGGAATCTCATGGAGGCACTCGAGGCGGCGGAGTATTCACATGCCGACACCGGGCACCTGGCGGCGAACATGGCGCTGGAGCGGGCCGGGATCGCGGCGGATGACGTCGGAATGGTGATCGCAGGATCCAGCTGCCCCGATCACATGTCCCCCGCTGACGCATGCATGATCGCGGAGCGCCTGGGAATCGAAGCGCCATCGTTCGACATCAACTCCGCCTGCACGAGCTTCCACGTGGCGCTGTTCATGCTGTCGATGATGCGGCCGGAGGAAGTCCCGGAGTTCGTGCTGCTCGTGACGCCGGAGAGCCTCACGACGACCGTCGACTATTCCGATCGGTCGGCCGCCGTGCTGTGGGGAGACGGAACGACAGCCGCCGTCGTCTCGACCCGCGTGCCGTCGCGCGTCGAGATCCTCGGCAACGTACTCCAGTCCAGCCCGGCGGGCGCCGACAAGGTCACCGTGCCGCACTTCGGGCATTTCGGGCAGGAGGGGCGGACGGTTCAGATGTTCGCGGTCAAGAAGACGATCCGCGTGCTCCGGCAGCTTCGGAAAGCCCACGAGACCGAGGGCCGACCGTTTCACTTCGTCGGACACCAGGCGAACCTGCGGATGCTCGAGACCGTCTGCCGGCAGGCCGACATCGAGGAAGCACGTCACCACCACAACGTGGTCGATTTCGGAAACACGGGGGCCGCGGGCGCGCCGGGAGTGGTTTCGATGCGATGGGATTCCTGGCGGCCAGGCGACGACGTGGCGCTCGTCGGCGTCGGCAGCGGACTCACCTGGTCGGGCTATGTGATGCGGTTTGGAGACGCGGCTTGACGTACGCCGAGTTTCTGGAGCGCTCCCACTTCAGCCGCGACGAATTGCTCGCCATGGCCTACGGACGGCTCGTGAGCGATGCACCCGACGGCTTCTCGGCGCGGCTCCCGACTCCGCCGATGATGATGGTCGATCGCATCCTCGAGATCACGGGGGACGGACGGCGAGGTCGCATTGTCGCCGAGCAGGATGTCAGCCTCGACGCCTGGTTCTTTCACTGCCACTTCCTCGGCGACCCGGTACAGCCCGGCTGCCTGGGGGTGGACGCCGTGTGGCAGTTGATCGGATTCTACTGCGCCTGGCGGGGTGCCCTCGGCACGGGCCGGGCTCTCGGCTGCGGCGAAATCGAGTTCTCCGGTCAGATCCGGCCCCACGATGCCGTGGTTCGTTATGAGGTCGACATCAAGCGCTACCAGGAACTGGCCGACTCGGCGATCGCGATCGGCGACGCCCGCGTGCTCGTGGACGGATCGGAGATCTACGATCTCAAGCGGGCCAAGGTCGGCGTATTCCGGGGAATCGACTACCCGGATTACCCCTGGCCGTCGGCCAATTCCCGCGGCGGGCGGATCGAGACATGAGCGAGGCGATCGGGATCCGGCTCAGCCCGGCTGAAGTCCTCGACCTGCTCCCCCAGCAGGAGCCGTTTCGGTTCGTGGACGAGATTCTGAGCGTCGACGAGGATTCGATCAGCGCCCGCTACACGTTTCGACCGGAGGCCGATTTCTATCGTGGCCACTTTCCCGGCAACCCGGTGACGCCCGGCGTGATCCTGCTCGAGTCGATCGCGCAGGTCGGTGTCGTGGCGCTGGGTATCTACCTGCTGGCTCTGGAGGGCGGTCGGGCCGAAGTGGCTCGGCGTGTCGCCCTGTTCGCCGATGCCGAGGTCGAGTTCTCGGGAGTCGTCCGGCCGGGAACGGAAGTGATCATCAGCGCGCAAAAGGTGTTCTACCGGCGGGGCAAGCTGCGGTCCGAGGCCGAGATGCGGCTCGCGGACGGCTCGATCGTCTGCGCCGCCACGATTTCAGGTATGGGAGTCGAGCTTTGAAGCGACGCGTCGTGGTGACCGGAATGGGCATCGTTGCCCCGAACGGAATCGGGCTCGAAGCCTATGACCAGGCGTTGCGAACCGGAACGTCGGGTCTTCGGCACAACGAACAGATGGCCGAGGCGAAGTTCGCCTGCACGGTTGCCGGCGTTCCGCAGGGGTCCGACGAGATCGCCGAGCAATATTTCGCGGAAGACGAACTGATGGCCATGAATTCGAGCCATCGCTTCGGCTGCATCGCGGCGGCCGACGCCTGGACAGACGCCGGCTACGATCGGCCGGCGCCCGGAGACGATCACGTATTCTGGGAAGCGGGCGCCATCATCGGCACGGGGATCGGCGGACTCGACACCGTCGGTGAGCGACTGGTGCCGATGGTCGACGCCGGTCGAGTTCGGCGACTCGGCAGCACGCTCGTCGAACAGGTTATGGCGAGCGGCGTCTCCGCGCGGGTGTCGGGTCAACTGGCACTCGGCAACAAGGTCACCGCGAATTCGAGCGCCTGCAGCACGGGCAGCGAGGCGATCCTCGACGGAATGGAGCGGATTCGAGCGGGACTCGCCGAGCGGATGCTGTGCGGCGGCACGGAGGGGGCGAGCCACTACATCTGGTCGGGCTTCGATTCCATGCGCGTCTTGTGCCGTACGCACAACGACGAACCCGAACGTGCTTCCCGGCCGATGAGTGCAACGGCCGGCGGGTTCATTGCCGGCAGCGGATCGGCAGTCCTGCACCTTGAAAGTCTCGATCATGCCGTCGCGCGCAACGGCCGCATCTATGCCGAGATTCTCGGCGGCGCCGTGAACTGCGGGGGCCACCGGCAGGGTGGCAGCATGACCGCGCCGAACCCGGTCAGCGTGCAGCGCTGCATTCGGCAGGCGGTCGAGGACGCGGGCATCGACCCGCTGGAGATCGACGTGATCAACGGCCACCTGACGGCGACGGGCGCGGATCCGGCCGAAGTGCGCGCCTGGTCGAAGGCTCTGGACCGGGACCCGGACAACTTCCCGATCATCCATTCGACGAAGTCGATGATCGGACATGGTCTCGGTGCGGCGGGCGCGCTGGAAGCGGTGGCCTGTCTGCTCATGTTGCAGGGCGGTTATGTGCATCCGAGCGTCAACTGCGAGGACGTACATCCCGAGATCGAACCGTTCGGCGGGTCGATTCCTCACGAGTTACGGGAGATGCCCGAACTGCGGACGATCGTCAAGTCAGGCTTCGGATTTGGCGACGTGAACGCGTGTCTCGTCTTCCGAAGGTGGTCCGATTCAGCTCCGAGCGTGTAGATTGTCATGTGGCTCGCCGACTGGCGGGCAGAGACCAGTTAAGGAGAGACGAGTGTGACCCGAGAGGAAATCCTAGCCAAGGTCGTGGAGATCGTCCGTCCGTTTGCCAAGAACAAGGACGCGCTCGAGACGGCCGGTCCCGAAACAAATATCCTTGAAGACCTCAAGGTGAACTCGGCTCGGTTGGTCGATGTGATCCTCGAGTTCGAGGACGAATTCGACATCGAGGTCGAAGACGAAGACGCCGACTCGGTGAACACGATCGGCGATGCGGTCGATCTGATCGAGGCGAAGATCGGTTGACGCTGCCGGCATGAGCGACCCTTCCGGTCTGACCCGTCGCGAGCGCCTGGCGCTGTTCCTCCAACGGGAGGTCAGTCGTCTGGCGTCCTGGTTCTGGATTCCGGCTTCCGCGTTCACGATGCGGTACCTGCTCGGATATCGGATCCGCAACGCCTCTCGACTGCGCCGTCGGTTCAGAGCCATGCTGCGTGAATCGGATGGTCCGGTTCTGATCTGCGCAAACCATCTGACGATGGTGGATTCTGCGCTCGTCGCGTGGGCGCTGGGGGGCACGTGGTGGTCGGTGTTCAATTTTCGCTGGGTTCCCTGGAATCTGCCGGAGACGCGGAACTTCGCGTCGGGCGGCATCAGTCAGCTGGCGGTGTGGCTTACCAAGTGCATCCCCATCCGCCGTGGCGGCCGCCGACAGGACGTATCGACCATTCTGCGCCGCGTTCAGCATCTGCTGTCCCGGGGTGAGACCGCACTGATCTTCGCCGAGGGTGGACGCAGCCGCACCGGGCGCGTGCAGACGGACTCGATCGCGCACGGCATGGGCAGGATCGCCGCTTCCGTGGCCGGATGCCGGGCACTGTGCGTGTACCTGCGCGGCGACAGGCAGCGCACGTGGTCGGCGCTTCCGGTGATCGGTGACTCGTTCTACGTCGACATCGACATGTTCCAACCCACGTCGGACAGGTCGGGAATGCGCCGTTCGCGAGACTTCGCGAGGCAGATCGCGGAACGCCTTGTCCGGATGGAGGAGACGTACTTTGCCCGTCGGCAACGACGTAGTTGATCTGCATGACCCCGGCAACCAACCGGGCGTGATTCACCCCCGCTTCGACCAGCGGGTGTTCACCGACGAAGAACTTTCCTGGCTCGAAGCGACTCCTCCGGGCCGCCGTCGACACGCGCTTCGATGGACCCTGTGGGCGGCCAAGGAGAGCGTGTTCAAGCTCGTTCGCCAGCGGGACACGACCGCAGCGTTCCGACCCAGAGATTTCGCGGTTCGCCTGACTGCGGCGGACGGGGCGGAAGTATCGCGTGGATCTGCCGTTTACCTGGTGGAACTGGATGCCACCGGGGAGCGCGTCCACGCCGTCGCCCGAGACGTCGGCCGCCCCAGGCCGGTAGCGGGTATCTCGCGGTCCGAACGTTGTCCCGACGCGGGAGCCGTATCAGCGCTCGTGAGAGCCGAAGCGGCCAACTCGGTGGGTGAACGGTTGGGAATCGAGCCGGCGGAGATCCAGATCCGCGGGAAGATTCCGCAGGCCCTGCGACACGGGAAGCGATTGCCCGTAGATGTCTCCCTGTCTCATCACGGCCGGTTCCGGGCCCATGCGGTAGCTGCCGGCCCCTAGGATCGCCGCGGCCGGGCGGCTGGCAATTTTCGCCCCCATCCTGCGATCTGCCTGCATTTGTTGGCCCTGTTCGAGCCGCTCCCGACCGCTACAGGCCGCGATATCAAAGGGGTTCGACAGCATTGGCCTCCCACACCCCGCACGACCGGCGATGGAACGCCACTTGCTGCTGTCGTGCCTGCCTCGGACTCCGCTCGCCACCAATCGAGTGGATCGGTGATCGCCCGAACCGCGAAACGACATGCCAGACAGCACCGGAGAACAGCAGCCCGGGACGAATGCGAAGCAGGCGGGAGCCGAGCGCTTCCACATGCGGGCCGCCAGGCCCATGCTCCGCAGTATCTTCTGGGATCCCGTTCCCTCCATTTCACCCCCCGAGATGGAGGGCGCGTACGACGTCTTCATCATGCAGAACGCCCTGGAAGAAGTCCTGGAACACGTGTGGGGCGCTTCGGCCGATGATTCGCCGTTCGGGCTGCTGGCCGGTGACATTTGCGAAGATTCCGACGACGGCACCCGCTTCGTGCAGATCTGCGGCGCATGCCCCAGTCGCGTCCCGATGGTCGACGGCCAGATTCCACCCGAAGCATGGGACGCCCTCAGCAACGACCTGGAAGCCCTCGGCATGCCCGGCAGCCTGGTCGGTTGGTACGTCAGGCACCCGAACGGCAAGCTCAAACTGACGCCCGATGAGCGCGCCTGCCACGGAAAGTACTTCAACGAGCCGTGGCACAACGCGCTGGTCATCGTGAACGATCCGGACAACCCGCGCGGCGGTTTCTTCCGCCGCACGGCCCGGGGGTTCTCCACGGTTCCGCTCCCGTTCCACGAAGTGATGCCGTCCGGCTCCCTGGCGGGCGGCGACAGGCAGACGCTGATCGACTGGACCAATGCGCAGACCGAGGTCGATGCAACCGTAGCCGAATTCGACAGGTCCGGCGGCAAGCCGGAAGCGGCGAGAGCCCGAGCGAAGGCATTGGCGTCCGAGTCACCGACTTCGGCGGGACCGATCGTCCAGGAAGCCGCCCGTCGGGCGATCGCGGCGGCGGCGTCGAAGACGGCAGCCGACCTGGAGGAAATGCGGCAGGAAGCCGAGGGGCTCGCCCGACAGGCCGAGAAGGCGGCGGCCGTGAAGGCGGCGGAGCTCGAAGCGGCGCAAAAGGCCGCCGAGAAGCTGGCGCGCAAGGCCGAGGCAGCCGAACGCGAGCAGCTGGAGCAGCTGGCCCGGCAGGCAGAGGAGGCAGCCCGGCAGGCGGATCAGGAAGCGGCGGAGCGGGCAGCCGAACTGGACAGCCTCCAGAGCGCGACACAGACGGCGGAACAGCGAGCCGCGGAGCTGGAAGCCGCGCTCAAGGCGACCGTGGAGGACATGGCCCGCCAGGTCGCCGAGCAGGAGGCAGCTCGCAGGGCTGCCGAGGAAGAGACCGAGAAGGCGCGAAAAGTGGCTGAGGAGGCTGCCGAAGCGGTCAAGGTCGAAGAGAAGGCTCGGATCGCCGTCGAGAAGGAAGCCCGGGAGGCGAGACAGGCCGCCAAGGAGGCCGCAAGAGCAGCCAAGGCGGAGGAAGAGGCCCGGATCGCCGTCGAGAAGCAGGCCGAAAAGGCCCGCCGGGAAGCCGAGCAAGCGGCAGAGGCTCGCCGGACCGAAGAACAGGCCCGCAAGAGAGCCGAAAAGCAGGCAGAGGAGGCTCGAGAAGAGGCCGACCAGCGCGCCGCCCACAGCGCCGTCGAACTGGAGGCCGCCCGCAAGGCTGCCGAGGCGTCCGAGCACCGGGCCGCCGAGGCGGAAGCGGCTCGCCAGGCCGCCGAGGACGAGGCGCGGCGTCGCAAGGAAGAGGAGGCTCAGCGGATCGCCCTGGAGCGCAAGGCCGCCGCCCGCGCCGATGAACTGGAGCTCGCCCGCGATGAGGCCGCCGCCGAGGCCGCCCGCAAGGCCGCCGAACTGGAGGCCGCTCGCCAGGCCGCCGCCGAGGAAGCTGCGTTGCGCACGGCCGAGCTGGAGGCCGCCCGCGAGGCCGCCGAGCTCCAGGCGGAGCAGCGTCGGGCCGAACAGGAGGCTCGCGCGAAGGCGGACGCGGAGATCAAGCGCCGCACGGATGAGCTCGAGGCGGCGCGCGAGGCGGCCGAACGGGAGGCGGAGCGCCTGGAGGCCGAGCTGGCGGCGGCGCGTAAGGCGGCCGACGAAGACAAGGCCCGACGGGTCGCAGAGGCGGAAGCGGCCCGCAGGGACGCCGAGAAGGAGGCCGAGCGACGGAAGGCGGAGGAAGAGGCGCGCATCCGTGCGGAGCAGGAGGCCGAGCGACGCGCTTCCGAACTGGAGGCTGCCCGGAAGGCCGCGGAAGAAGAAGCCGCGCGCTGGGCCGCCGAGGCCGAGGCCGCGCGGGAAGCCGCCGAAGCGGATGCCGCCCTGCGGGCGGCCGAGCTCGAGGAGACGCGAGCGGCCCTGGCCGCCGCGCGTCGCAACGCCGAAGCCGAAGCGGCGCGACGGGCCGCTGAGTTGGAATCTGCCCGTCAGGTGGCCGAGGAACTGGAGCAATTGGCGGCGGAAGCGGAAGCGGCGCGTGAGGCGGCCGAGCAGGACGCCAAGCGTCGGGAGGAGGAGGAAGCCAAGCATCGCGCAGCGGAACTCGAGGCCAAGAAGCTCGCGGTAGAGCTTGAAGAAGCGCGCAGGGCAGCGCTCGAGGCCGCTGAGCAGCATGCGAAAGAAGCGCAGCTGGCGCGCAAGGCGGCAGACCTCGAAGCCGAACGACGTGCGGTAGAGGAAGCGGCGAGACTCAGGGCGGAAGCGGCGGCGGCCAAGGCATCCGCCGAACTCGCGGCGGCGCGGGAGGCGGCGGAGGAAGAAGTCTCACGACATTCCGAGGCGGCGTTGAAGGCGGCGGAAGAAGAGGCCGAACGACGCAAGCAGGCCGAAGACGCACGCCGGGTGGCCGAACAAGAGGCGGCGCAGTCGGCCGAGCGGCTCGAGGAGGCTCGTAAGCAGGCGGAGGAGGCAGCCGCCAAGGCCGCCGAGGACGCCAAGTCGGCTCTCGAGGTGGCCCGCCTGGAAGCCGAGCGCCGTGAGGCGGCGGAAGCCCAGGCCAGCCGCACGGCCAAGGAACTCGAGGCGGCCAAGCAGACGGCTGAGCAGGCGCTCGCGAAGGCCAGCGAGAAGCGGGCCGCGCACGAGGTGATCGAGGAAAAGGCGGCCAAGCAGACGAAAGACGATGCTCGCGCCCTGAAGGTCGTGGAACGGGAAGTCAGCCGCCGGGCCGCGGAACTCGAAGCGGCGCGACAGGCTGCCGAAGCCAAGGCGGCCGAGATGACCGCCGAAGCCGAGGCGGCCCGCGAGGCGGCGCGGGTCGAGACCGATCGCCGGAAGCAGTCCGAAGCCCAGGCCGCCACCCGGCTGGCGGAGTTGGAAGCCGCGCGCCAGGCCGCCGAAGCCGAGGCGGCCCGCATGGCGTCCAAGGCGAAGTCCGCCGCGGAGCTCGCGAAGGTGGAGTCCGAGCGACGCCGGCGTGAGCGGGTCGAGCGCAAGGCGGCGGAAGAGGGAGCCGCCAGGAAGATGGCGGAGCTGACCCGGGCCAAGGAGGCTGCCGAGCGGGAAGCGGCCCGGCAGGTCAAGAAGCAGGCCGCCGCCGTCCAGGCGGCGGAAGAGGAAGCCCGTCGGACGACGTCAGCGGCCGCGCGCGAAGTGGCACTCCAGGCCGCGCGCGAGCAGGCCGAAGCCGCCGCAGCGAAGCGGAGAGCCGAGGAGCAGGCCCGCGTAGCCGCCGAGGAGGCCACGGTGCGCGAAGCGACGAAAGCCGAGAAGGCCGCGAGGCGCCGCGCACAGAACGAAGAGCGCCTGCGCCGGGGCGGCAAGATGGCGATCAGCCTGGGATTGTTCGTCGTCGCCGTCGCCGGGGTCGGGTACGGGACCCGGTTTGTCGGTCCGATGGTCGGCGGCGCGGTGAGCGCGTTCGAGTCCTTCCGCGCACCAGCCGCGGATCCGAATCCTGCCGCTCCCGCCGACGCGCAGTCGGCCCCCCGGAACGTGAATCCGGTCGCGCCAGGCCCGGATCCCGACTTCTTGATCCGGCTCGACGCCCTGGCGGGGCGTACCGGTTTCGTTGTCGATGCCTACAATAGAGCAGCGGCCCGGTTCGACCCGACCGATCGCGTGTGCGTGGAAGTTCAGGCCGCCTACGAGGATGTCCAGGATGCCTGGTTCGAGTACAGCACGACGGGAAGTGCGCAGCTCCGTGCGCCGCTCGACCCTGACAGGTCGAACCGCGACAAGGCTCTGTACGAGGCGGTCCAGGAGGTCGAGCTGTCATTTGGCGGTACCGGCTGTCCGCGACCCTGACGCCGGGGCGTTACGTTGGCGTCATGACGGGGACGCCGAAGGTCGATCGGGAAGAAGTGACCCGCCTTTGGATGCACCGCCAGGGACTGGCCGCGCCACGCGGAGAGACGAAGCTCACCGCCGACTCGCTGGCATCCTTGCTCGAAGCGACCGGCGGGCTCCAGGTGGACTCGATCAACGTCGTCGACCGCGCGCATCTACTGACCTTGTGGAGCCGGTTCGGATCGTTTGATCGCGCATCCCTCGATCGCCTGCTGTACCACGATCGAGTCGCCTACGAATACTGGGGCCACGAGGCCTCCATCCTGCCGATTTCGTTCCTGCCGCTCAGCCGGAGGCGGATGCGCGATTTCCCGCCGCCTCGCTGGCAGGCGAATTCCTGGTGGGACCGGTACCAGACATCGACAGCCTCCCGGCGGCGCGTGCTGCGGCGCGTACGGGAGGACGGACCGCTGGAAAGCCTCGATATCGAACCGCTGGACGACGAAGACAAGCGATCTCTGAAGCTGCTGTGGCATGGCGGGCGGGTGGCCGTAAGCGGACGACGACACTTTCGAATCGTCTATGATCTCGCCGAGCGCGTATA
>Ga0224497_10002021_pt1 | contig 12288 bp, 9 predicted proteins | sample SF_Jul11_sed_USG_4_FD_167970 | JGI IMG/M metagenome (GOLD analysis project Ga0224497, IMG submission 167970) | Sediment microbial communities from San Francisco Bay, California, United States - SF_Jul11_sed_USGS_13 | ecosystem: Environmental > Aquatic > Marine > Sediment | place: USA: California... | reverse complement strand
AAAGAACACGTAATCCCAGTTCTTGCGCCTTGATGGTCGCGACTCAATAAAGGTCATGACAATATTGTACTCGGCGAGGGGCTGAAGAAGGTGATGCAGTACGCCCGCACCGCCGCCAGTGTCACTTGTGGATACCAGGATGGTCGTTTTGTCGTCGCCACTGGCAGCCAGCAATTTACGCCCAACCACAAGAAAACGCGTTGCGTTATCCGATCTATCCTCAATACTGTTCACGAGTAGGTTCAGGTCATAGACGTCTGCCGCCACGTCCGGTCCTATAGCCGCAGTGCCCTGCTCGTCACGCGCTCGACGGGCGCCGGCGGCGTTGCTCGACATGCCGATGAGTTCGACGTGAGGCAAGTACTCGCGCAGCCAGCCCCGACATTGTGCGAGAGACTGCTCGTGCGCGCAGATCCGTTCGATATTCTCGAGGCCCTTCATCCGTCCCAACAAATGCTGCTCAATACGCAATTCGATTTCGCCTGCTATTTTCAAAGGCGACGTCAGGAACATGTCGAGAGTGTTATTGACGGATCCTTCGGTGGAATTTTCAATCGGCACAACGCCAAAGTCGGCAACGCCGCTCTCTACCTCCTGAAAGATCTCATCAATGGTATGAAAAGGCAGCGCGCGAACGGAATGACCGAAATGTTTGAACACCGCCGTTTGCGTGAATGTACCCTCCGGCCCCAGGAAGCCAATTTTCAGTGGCTCTTGCTGAGCCAGGCACGCTGACATGATTTCGCGAAAAAGGCGCAGTACTTCTTCATCCCGAAGCGGGCCTTCATTTCGCTCGACGATTTGTCGAAGGACCTCGGCTTCACGCTCCGGTCGATAGTAATCAACCGCTGCTCCAAGCCCACCTTTGGCCACACCGACCTGCTGCGCATACTGGGCGCGCTCGTTGATAAGACTCTGGATCTGTTCGTCAACAGCATTGATCCGTTCGCGGATCTTGCCTATATCACTCGCGTCGGCGTTTTTATCCCCGTCAGCCATCGGTCTATCGTCCCGTCCAGTGCTCTCAAACCTGCTTACACATGTTGCGTAAACCCATGAAGGGACTCAGGTTACAGGCTTGCCGAGATTTCGCAACGTCAGGACGCCCTCAATCGAGCGAAGCGCGGCCATCGTTTCCTCCGACGGCGGGCCGTTGACGTCGACTATGGTGTACGCAAAATCACCAACTGACTTGTTGAGAAGATCTTCAATATTAAGACCCGCATTAGCAAGACAGGTGGAAATCTGACCGACCATGTTCGGGACATTCGCGTTCGCTATTGTCATGCGCCATGCATCCAGTCGTGGCAAACGCGCTTCCGGGAAATTGACTGAATATCGGATATTGCCGTTCTCCAGGTAGTCCTTTACGTTCTCCGCGACCATGATGGCGCAATTTTCTTCGGCCTCCGATGTGGAGGCGCCAAGATGAGGTAATGCGATGACCTTTGGATGCGCGATGAGCTCCGGGGAGGGAAAGTCAGTGACATAGGCATGCAGCTTACCGCTATCGAGTGCTGTGATTGCAGCTGCATCGTCCACAACGCCACCGCGCGCGAAGTTTATGATGACTCCGCCGTTTTTCATTAATGCCAGTCGGTCACGATTGACGAGACCGCGTGTTTCCTCGAACAGCGGGACATGCACGGAGACCGCGTCTGCAGCCTGGAACAGCTGATCCAGTGTCTCTGCGTGCTCCACTCCGGATGAAAGCTGCCACGCTCTGCGCACCGTGATCTTCGGGTCAAAGCCAACAACTTTCATACCCAGGCTAAGGGCCGCATTCGCAACCTCAACGCCAATTGCTCCAAGGCCGATGACTCCCAGTGTCTTGCCTGGCAATTCGAAGCCAACGAATTGCTTCTTGCCTGCTTCCACGGCTTTACTTAGCTCAGCGCCCGTTTCTTTGAGCGTCTTTACATGCTCACGCGCATTACAAATATTGCGCGCCGCAATCAGCAGACCGATGATTACCAGTTCTTTGACGGCATTCGCGTTCGCGCCCGGCGCATTGAATACGGGCACTCCACGAGCGCTCATGGCGTCAATCGGGATGTTGTTCGTCCCTGCTCCCGCGCGACCGACAGCCACCACAGTTTCTGGTATTTCCATATCGTGCATGTTGTGCGATCGGAGCAGAATGCCGTCCGGATGGGAAATCTCGGATGCAACTTCGTAACGCTCGCGTGGGAAATGGCGCAGCCCTTCGACGGCGATGTTGTTGAGAGTGAGTATTTTGTACATGTATTTATCCGTTAGTACGTTCGAATTCGGCCATGAATTCGATCAGGGCATCCACAGCTGCTTCCGGGACGGCGTTGTAAATAGAGGCTCTCATACCACCGACCGACCGATGCCCTTTGAGGTTGGTCAAACCAGCGGCAAGTGACTCCTGCAGGAATTTTCCGTCGAGGGAAGCATCTGCGAGGATAAACGGTACGTTCATCCATGATCGGCAGTCGACTTGTACCGGGTTGGTGTAGAAACCCGATGCGTCGATGGCCGCATACAGCTTGCCGGATTTGCGTTGATTACGATCCGCCATCGCCTCAAGCCCGCCATTGCTAATCAGATGCTGGAATACGAGATCCGCAACGTACCAGGCAAACGTCGGTGGTGTGTTGGTCATCGAATCCGACTCGGCATAGGACTTCCACATCATAAGATGCGGCAAATTCTCTCGAGCGGGTTCAAGCAGGTCGTTGCGTACGATAACCATCGTGATGCCGGCAGGGCCAATATTCTTCTGTGCCCCGGCGTAAATGACGCCATAGTCGCTAACATCGATAGGCCGCGACAAAATCGTGCTCGACATATCTGCAACGATGGGAATGTTACCGCCGGGATTAAAATGAAACTCAACGCCCGCAATGGTTTCATTGGAAGTGATGTGCAGATAGGCAGCGTCGTCACTCCGATTCCAACCGGATTCTTCGGGAATGTAAGTGAAGTTCCTGTCGGAGCCATCGGCGGCAATGTTCAACTTGCACTGTTTGCCTGCTTCGGCAGCCGCTTTCTTGCCCCAGCTACCCGTTACGACATAGTCGACCGTGTCGTCTGATCCGGCCAGATTCAGCGGTGCCATCGCCATCTGCAGTGTCGCGCCGCCTTGTGTCCAAAGGACACTGTAGCCATCCGGAATCGACAGGAGCTGGCGCAGGTTCGCTTCGCAACGAGCCGCCAACTCAACAAACTCCTTACTGCGATGACTAATCTCCATGACCGACATGCCCGTGCCTTGCCAGTCGGGAATGTCGTTGCGAATGATCTCGAGAACGTCGAGCGGTAGCGCGGCCGGGCCAGCACTGAAGTTGTGAACGCGAGACATGTATCTACTCCTCGTCGTCTTCAATCGATACGATTCGTGCAACACCGACCAGACGCTGGTTGGACCCGACGCGAATAAGCCTGACCCCCTGCGTATTTCGACCCTGCACAGAAATATCGTCCACCGGCGTCCTGACAAGCGTACCGTTTGAACTGATGAGCATTATTTCGTCTTCGTCACGAACCTGGGCGGCACCGACCGTGCGGCCATTGCGCTCAGACGTCTGAATAGCAATGACGCCCTGGCCGCCACGGCCCTGCACAGGGAAGTCATCAACGGACGTGCGCTTACCGTAGCCATTCTCCGTCGCAGTGAGAATGAGCCCATCGTCGATGATCGAAAGCGCTATCACCTCGTGGTCGGGAGGTAGCTTGATACCGCGTACGCCAGCGGCTCCGCGACCCATCGGTCGTACATCAGATTCTTTGAAGCGAATGCTCTTGCCGGAACTGGCGACCAGCAATATCTCAGCCTCGCCGTCCGTTATCGCAACATCGACAAGTGTGTCGTCACGCAGGTCAATCGCGATAATGCCGTTGGCGCGAGGTCGAGAAAATTGTGTGAGCGGAGTTTTCTTAACTGTTCCGCCGGACGTCGCCATAAAGACATAACTATCTTCGGTGTACTCGCGAATCGGCAGCACCGCACTGATCCGTTCGCCTTCCTCGAGCGGTAGCAGGTTGACGATCGGTTTACCACGCGAACCACGACTCGCTTGGGGAACCTGGTAGACCTTGAGCCAGTACATTTTGCCGCGGCTGGAGAAACACAGAATCGTGTCATGCGTGTTCGCAATGAAAAGATTATCAATGAAGTCTTCGTCTTTGACCTTCGTTGCAGAACGACCACGACCACCGCGTTTCTGTGCCTGGTAGACATCGATTGGCTGAGCTTTCGCGTAGCCGCCGTGCGACAGCGTAACCACGACTTCCTCACTCGGGATCAGGTCTTCGACACTGAGATCGCTGTGATCCTGAACGATTTCCGTGCGCCGCTCGTCACCAAAAGCCTCGCGAACTTCCGCGAGCTCATCACGAATGACTTGCAGCAGCATATCCGGGTCCGCCAATATACTAGAAAGTTCTTCAATTTGCTCTAGTATCTCTTTGTATTCACTGATAATTTTTTCTTGTTCAAGCCCGGTAAGACGATGCAACCTCAAGTCCAGGATAGCTTGCGCCTGCACCGATGAAAGCCGGTATTGGCCATTAACCATGCCAAACCCTTCGCCAAGTTCGTCCGGCCGGGTATCTGTTTTTCCGGCTCGCTCAAGCATGCCGGTCACCGAACCGGGCTCCCAATGTTTCGAAACGAGCGCTTCTTTTGCCTCAGCCGGCGATGCCGACGCCTTGATCAGTGCGATAACCTCATCGATATTGGCAAGCGCAACTGATTGGCCCTCGAGCACGTGAGCCCGATCACGAGCTTTGCGAAGATCGAATATGGTGCGTCGAGCAACTACTTCGCGGCGATGCGCTAGAAAAGCCTCAAGAATCTGCTTGAGATTCATGAGCTTCGGCTGGCCGTCATGCAGCGCCACCATGTTAATTCCGAAAACGCTCTGCATTGGAGTCTGCTTGTAAAGGTTGTTCAGCACGACATCAGCGACTTCGCCTTTGCGCAGCTCAATGACAATGCGCATGCCGTCCTTGTCCGACTCGTCTCGTAGCTCGCTGATGCCCTCAATGCGTTTATCGCGGACCAACTCGGCTATTTTCTCGATTAACCGCGCCTTGTTTACCTGGTATGGCAGCTCGTTGACGATAATCGCCTCACGACCACGAGCGCCGAAAGTTTCGACCTCGGTGCGAGCCCGGATATGCACACGCCCACGACCGGTTCGATATGCAGAGTAGATGCCGGCGGCACCATTGATGATTCCCGCGGTCGGGAAATCCGGGCCCGGCAAATGCTCCATCAAGCCTGGAATCTCGATAGCTGGGTCATTGATCAATGCAATGCAGGCATCGACAACTTCACGCAGATTGTGTGGCGGGATATTCGTGGCCATACCAACCGCGATGCCAGATGAGCCGTTGACCAGCAAGTTGGGCAGGCGCGTCGGCATAACTGCTGGCTCGGACTCAGACCCATCATAGTTTTCGACGAAATCAACGGTTTCCTTGTCGATATCAGCAAGCAACTCGTGAGCGATTCTCGACATGCGCACTTCGGTGTAACGCATTGCCGCTGGCGCATCACCGTCGACCGACCCAAAGTTACCCTGCCCGTCAACGAGCATCGCCCGCATCGAAAATGGCTGTGCCATTCGGACAATCGTGTCGTAAACCGCCGAATCGCCGTGCGGATGGTATTTACCGATAACGTCACCGACAACGCGGGCAGACTTCTTGTAAGCCTTGTTGTAATCATTACCGAGCACGCGCATGGCGAACAGGACGCGACGGTGTACGGGTTTGAGGCCATCACGGACATCGGGCAATGCCCGACCGACAATGACACTCATCGCGTAGTCAAGGTAGGACTGCTGCATCTCCTCTTCGAGGCTTACCGACAGCAATTCCTGGGCAACTTCAGACATAAATACTCACAATATCAGCTAAATCCCGATCATCGACCGGAATCGTTTCAGCGCGAAAAACTCTGGGTTTTGGTTGGAAATAATTCTTGATTTGCCTTGGCTCGAAAAAGGCTCAAATTAGCGCTAAATCAAGGGCACAATCATATCACAAAAGGGGCAATAACAGCAGCGTTTCAGAGCGATTCAAACACTCTGTAGACCGCATTGGTACTGGGGTTTGGTGACGGTATACTGCGCACTGCCCTAACGGCCGCTACGGCGATCCCCTATGACGATAATCCAACGTTGTGACACTTTGATATGTCCCGGATGGTGCGTGCCCATCGTGCCCGATGGCGCGGTACTTGCTGACCACGCCGTAGTGGTGACGGACGGTCGAATAATCGACGTGTTGCCCGCCTCTGTGGCACGTTCAATTTACCAACCCAGCGTGACCATCGACCGCCCGGGACATGTGCTTTTGCCAGGCCTCATAAACACCCACACACACGCCGCAATGGTTCTACTCCGGGGACTGGCCGACGACCTACCGCTCGAATCGTGGCTTAAGGACACTGTATGGCCCGCTGAGCGACGCTGGGTAAGCGCCGAGATGGTTCGCGATGGTACAGAGTTGGCCATTGCAGAAATGCTCACAGCCGGTATCACCTGTTTTGCTGATCAGTACTTTTTCCCGGAGATCGTTGCAGAAACGGCCATAGACCTGCATATGCGGGCGGTTATTGGCACGCCGGTAGCCGATTTCCCTTCTGCCTGGGCGCAAGACGCGAGGGAATATCTCAGCAAGGCGACAGACCTGGTGCACGACACCTATTCCGGTCACCCCCTAATCAAGACCTGCTTCGCTCCACACTCGACATACGCTTTGTCCGACGAATCGTTTGTCGAGATTCGGGTACTGGCCGACCAGCTCGATATCCCGGTGCAGATTCATCTGCACGAGACTGCCGCAGAGGTAGCAGATGCGGTGAAGAACACGGGCAAACGTCCGTTGCAACGGCTCGCAGAACTCGGTCTCGTTAACGCATCATTGCTGGTCATCCACGGAGTGCACGTGAACACCGACGAAATCGCTTTGCTGGCTGATGCCGGCGTCAGTATCGCCCATTGCCCAAAATCCAACATGAAGTTGGCAAGTGGCTTCGCGCCGCTCGCTGCCTATCGTGCAGCGGGCATCAATGTGGGCATCGGAACCGACGGCGCTGCCAGCAATAACACTCTCGACATTTTGGACGAAATACGAACGGCGACTTTGCTGGCGAAAGCCGTTGCGGGTGACGCGTCCGTGCTCATGGCGAGCGACGCTCTGCGGATGGCAACATTGGACGCGGCAAAGGCCATAGGAATCGCAGACCAGGTGGGTTCAATTGAAACTGGAAAACTCGCCGATCTGACGTGCATCGACCTCGATCGCTGCAATAGCCAGCCCGTGTACGATCCCATTTCACAAGTCGTATACACTGCACGTGCAGACCAGGTTTCAGACGTATGGGTGGCGGGACGGCATCAGCTGGAACGCGGCCATTTGAAGAACATCGATACGGACTCGCTGCGACTAAAAAGCAACGAGTGGCAGCAGCGGATAAACGCCAGCCAATTACCGAAGTGACGGAGCCAAGAGGAATGACAATAGCCCAGCATAATGTCGACGCAGAGGAAGTTGCCAAGTTCGATGCCCTGGCGGCGCGCTGGTGGGATCCCGATGGAGAATTTCGACCGTTGCACGATATCAATCCATTGCGGCTCGACTGGATTCGCAAGTACGCAGACCTCGACGGCCGCAAGGTTCTCGATATTGGCTGCGGTGGTGGCATCCTGACCGAAGCAATGGCCGCGGCCGGGGCCACAGTCACGGGTCTCGACATGGCTGAGAAGCCATTGGCAGTCGCCCGCCTGCATCAGATTGAATCAGGTTTGGACGTCGACTATCAGCACGGCACTGCGGAAGAACTGGCCCGCAAAAAGGCTGGGCAATATGACGTTGTCACCTGCCTTGAAATGCTCGAGCACGTCCCGGAGCCGTCACAGGTCATTGCATCTGCGTGTCAACTTGTACGTCCTGGTGGTGACGTATTTTTCTCAACGATAAATCGCACTCCCAAATCATTTCTGTTCGCGATCGTTGGCGCTGAGTACGTCCTTAAAATGCTGCCCGCAGGTACACACGAGTACCAGAAATTCATCCGCCCGTCCGAACTCGAATACTGGGCAAGAGACGCGGGTCTGCAACATCTGTCCAGTATTGGCATGCATTACAACCCGCTAACAAGGGAGTACACGCTGGCGCCAGGCCTGAATGTGAACTACCTGATGCACTTCCATCGACCGGAAACGAACCAGAACAATGAGTAGCCTTCCGGGCGACCAATATCGAGCCGTGCTGTTTGATCTCGATGGGACGTTGGTGGATACCGCACCGGATATGGTGGGTGCATTACAGAAGCTGCAACTGCGCAACGACATCGAACCGATTTCATATGAGCTTGGCCGAGCGAATGTGTCCAATGGAGCTATGGGCCTGCTGCGCGCCGGTTTTCCTCAGCTGGATACAAGCGGGCAGCAGGAACTTATCTGCGAATACATCGAACTCTATGAACAAGGGCTATGCAACCATACTGCTCTTTTTGAAGGTATGGCTGAGCTCTTGCGTATGCTCGAAGACGCCGACTACCCGTGGGGCGTCGTCACCAATAAGCCGTCGTATTTGACGGAACCATTACTCGAGCTGCTCGCACTCTCCGAAAGAAGCGCCTGCATTATTAGCGGCGACACACTGAGCGTCAGGAAGCCCGACCCAGGTCAGGTTCTGCATGCCTGCGAACTTATTGGTGTCAGCCCGGAACTGGTGCTTTACGTTGGTGATGCGCCTCGCGACATTGAAGCAGGTCGTGCAGCTGGCAGCGCCACCGTTGCAGCTGCCTATGGCTATATCCTCGCCGACGAAGATCCTGCCGACTGGGGCGCGGACGCAATTGCCCAGGATGTCGACGAACTCACCAAAATAGTCCTAAAAGGGGTTAGTCTGAAGCTCTGATGATGTCTCTTACGATTGATCCGCTGCTGCTGCAGTACGGAGCGCCGGCTCTCGCTGCCGGCCTCGCGCTGGGCGCCATTGTGGTCTGGCTTGTCATGCGTGTGCGCCAGAAGCGCTCCGCGGAGGACATCGTTGCGCTGGAAACTCGCATTAAGAATCAGGACTCATTGCAGCAAGAACGGGAAATTGCGTTCGAGGCGGCTAATGCGCAGCTCACCAGAGCCTTTTCGGAACTCGCTAACCAATCGCTCAAATCGAACAGTGAGAATTTCCTTCGGCTCGCCGAGCAAAACCTCGGTGCGCAACAAGAAAAGGCAAAACATGACCTTAGCGAGCGCGAGCAAGCCGTCGAGAACATGGTCAAGCCAATTCAAAAAGCGCTTGAAGCCGCACAAAAGCAGATTTCAGAACTCGAGAAAGCTCGCAGCGAGGCCTATGGCAGCATTCGAAGCCAGCTTGGTGCCATGCAGGACAGCCAGAATTCGCTGCGACAAGAAACACAGAACCTCGTCAATGCCCTGCGTCGCCCTCAAGTCCGGGGCCGCTGGGGTGAAATAACGCTTCGCCGACTGGTTGAATTGGCAGGCATGGTGGAACATTGCGACTTTCAGGAGCAAGTGCATAGTGTCGGCGAGGGGCAAATCATTCGACCGGACATGATCGTACGCATGCCAGATCAGCGCGAACTTGTTGTGGACGTCAAAACACCGCTCGATGCATACCTTGAAGCCGTTGAGGCCGGCAACGACACGCAACGCAAACTGGGGCTGGAACGGCATGCCAAGAACGTTCGCGCCCACATCCGAATGTTGGCATCGAAGACGTACTGGGAACAGTTCGACGAGAGCCCGGAATTTGTCATCCTTTTCATTCCGGGCGACCAATTTCTGAGCGCGGCACTTAACGAAGAACCGGACCTCATTGAATACGCGCTTTCGAAACAGATCATCCTGGCAACGCCGACAAGCCTGGTCGCCCTGCTCAAAGCCGTCGCCTACGGCTGGCGGCAACTGGCGCTTGCCGATAATGCAAAAGAGATACGGGCATTGGCGGAAGACCTGTACGGACGGCTGGCGACTTTCGTCGGGCACATGAATCGCGTTGGCAGGCAACTCGCCAGTAGTGTTGATCATTACAACAAGGCGGTGGGTTCACTCGAGCGAAATGTTCTTCCGGGCGCTCGCAAGTTCGTGGAATTGGGCGTTCATGAGAAGAAATCTATCGAAAAACTCGAATCGTTGGATCCGGTGCCGCGCACGATGATAGAAAGCAGTTCTGACGAAGACGATGCCACAGACCCCGCAGACGCAACGAACGAGAAGACCCTCCAGTAAACACCGCATTCGAAGGATCGCGTTTGGACATTGACCCCAAGACCTATTCGTATCCGCAGAACCTGTTGCGCGACCGGATCATATTGATAACCGGCGCTAGCGACGGTATTGGCCGCGCCCTGGCTATCCACGCCGCCGAACTTGGTGCGAAGGTCATTTTGCACGGACGCAATATCAAGAAACTGGAAGACGTTTACGACCACATTGAAGCTCTTGAGAACGCGCCGCAACCCTCTATCGCTGCAATGGATCTCGCGACAGCCACAAGCGAATCATACCGCTCGATTGCTGATGGCCTTGAGGAGGAATTCGGGCGCCTGGACGGCCTGGTCCACAACGCCGGCATCCTAGGTGATCGCTTCTCGATCGAACAATACGATGCAGTCAAATGGCAACAAGTGATGCACGTCAACGTGACCGCTGTTTTCGCTCTGACACAGGTCTGCATACCATTACTGCAGAAGTCGGATGATGCCTCGGTCATCTATACAAGCAGCGGCGTCGGGCGACAAGGCCGTGCGTTCTGGGGCGCCTACTCGGTGTCGAAATTCGCAACTGAAGGATTTTCACAGGTTCTGGCAGACGAACACCGGCACGGCAGCCTCAGGTCTAATTGCGTTAACCCCGGTGCGACGCGCACCAAAATGCGGCTTGAGGCCTATCCGGCCGAAGACCGGGACGCTCTGAAGCGTCCCGAAGAGATATTGCCGACCTACGTTTATCTTCTGGGCCCAGATAGTAAGGGCGTGACCGGGCAGAGCTTCAACGCTCAGTAAGATATAACATTAAGTTATTGTTTTAACTTTTTATTTTTAAAGCGTTTTTTCGTATGCGCACGCAACAGTGCGTCAGGCATCTCAAGCCCGCCGGCCGTATACAGTAAGCGCACTTGCGATGGCGTCAGTGCCTCGTACTTACCGCGTCTAACTTTCCGCGGTAATTCTACCGGGCCGTAAGCCGTTCGAATAAGCCGACTTACCTCGAAGCCCTGTGATGCCCAAAGCCGCTTTACCTCGCGGTTGCGACCCTCCTTAAGCGTCACCTCGAACCAACGGTTGCTGCCATCGCCGCCACGAGCTTCTATAGAGTCGAATCTGGCCGATCCATCCTCCAGCTCGACGCCTTTCTTGAGTGCTGCCAACTGCCGATTGTCAGGGTTACCATGCACCCGCACGGCGTAGCGACGAGTTACGCCCGCAGACGGGTGCATCAACGCGTTTGCAAGCGCCCCATCCGTCGTGAAGAGTAATAGCCCTGTCGTCGTCATATCCAGGCGCCCAACCGCAACCCAGCGTGAGCCCTTAAGGCGGGGTAAAGCCTCAAACACGCATTTTCGCCCTTCAGGGTCGCTGCGAGTCGTAACCTCATCGCCTGGCTTGTTGTACAGGATGTGCCGGTTCGGCTGGGCCTTGACTCGAATATGCAGGCGCTTCCCGTCGAGAATGACGACCTCACCGCCTTCCATCGTGTCTCCTATTTGGGCCTTGCGGCCATTGATCGAAAGCCGACCTTCCCGGATCCACTGCTCTACCTTTCGGCGCGAGCCGTGACCGGCCGCTGCAAGTACTTTTTGAACGCGCTCAGACAAATTTGCTAGGCCCTAGCTCCCGATTTCGGCCGGATCCGGCCACTCCGACACAACGAGGTCATCTGCTACCTCGTCTGAGTCCCTGTCGACCGATGAGAGCTTTGGAATATCGTCCTCCGCGGTCACACTGGTTTCGGCCGGTGCCGCTTCGGAATCGTCCGAGCTATCCTCCGCCTCCTGGACCGGGATCTCCGGGTACAAGACCGGGAGATCTGTAATTTCTGGAACCGCTGAGCCTGCTTCGTCTTCGACCTCGGGCAGGTTGAGCTGCACGCGCAGGCTTTCCCAGTCTGACAGATCGGCCAGCGGAGGCAGATCGTCAAGCTTTTTCAAACCGAAGTAATCCAGAAAGAACTTCGTCGTGCCGAACATCTCTGGGCGACCGGGGACATCTCGATGGCCAACAACACGAACCCACTCTCTCTCGAGCAACGTCCTGACGATGTTGGAACTAACAGAAAC
>Ga0224497_10002020_pt1 | contig 12289 bp, 10 predicted proteins | sample SF_Jul11_sed_USG_4_FD_167970 | JGI IMG/M metagenome (GOLD analysis project Ga0224497, IMG submission 167970) | Sediment microbial communities from San Francisco Bay, California, United States - SF_Jul11_sed_USGS_13 | ecosystem: Environmental > Aquatic > Marine > Sediment | place: USA... | reverse complement strand
AGCCGGAGTGATTACGATTTCGCGCGCCGGTCGCCAGGCGGACTTTCCTGCGAACTTCCAGCTTGTTGCGGCGATGAACCCGTGCCCATGCGGCTACCTGGGCGATCTCAACAACAATTGCCGTTGCAGCGGCGACCGCGTAGCGACCTACCGGGGCAAGATTTCGGGGCCGCTGCTCGACCGAATCGACCTGCACGTCGAGGTAAACCGGCCGCCGGCTGACGTGCTGCGAGCCGATGCGCTGTCGGGTGAATCGAGTACGGAAGTTGCAGGGCGCGTGTACAAGGCGCGGGAGCAGCAACAGTGCAGAAACGGTATGTGCAACGCGCGCCTCGACGGCGAGCAGCTGCTCGCCGTCTGTCACGCCGACGACGAGTGCTGGTCAGTACTCGAGACCGCCGTGGAAAAATTCGGGTTGTCGGCACGCGCCCATCAACGGGTACTGCGTGTAGCGCGAACGATTGCCGATCTTGCGGGCATCGAAGCCGTTACTGCCGCACACGTTGCCGAGGCCCTGTCCTTGCGGCAGCTGGATCGGCGACGGGGAGACGCTGCTTTTGTCTGATTCCCGGGCAGCTACGGGGACATTCTGCTTTTTCCGTTTGGAGGCATTTCGCTGGTTCCCAGTTCTCCGAAAATATCGCATCCCGGCGCGGAAAAAACAGAATGCTCCCGCCTACTGCACCTCGTCGACCATGTATTGAACCGCAGCAGCTATCTCTTCATCGGACAGGTCAGTGCGGCCGCCCTTCGGCGGCATGTAGCCCGCACCGCCTGTATAGCCATCGATTGCATGATCGATCAGCACGTCGACGCCCGGCACGATGCGTGCTGCCCAGGCGTCCTTATCCCCCAGAATCGGCGCGCCGCCGATGCCGGCGCCATGACAGGCGAGGCAGGCCTGGTTGTATACCTGCGGTCCCGAGAGTGTAGCGACAACCGGAGCGGGTTCGACGGCAGTCTGAACGGTCGGCGCCATCGACCGGGATTCCTCGCCGGGCATGTACACCTGACCGAAAGGCCGAATCCTCTCGGCGACGGCTGCCTGGTATTCATCCATATTCGGAGTGTAGATACTCTGCCTGAGGTCAGACATCTTCATCGCGAGCACCAGCACCGCGAGCGCGACAGCGGCAAGCACGCCGACCGCGATAGAGAAAAAATTCAAAGGCTTCTGGTCGCGATTCAATTGACTGCTCCGAGTTATCTCATTATTGCCGGCCGGAAATGGGGCTCGGCCGGAGGCGCGCGATTATATAACAACATAACAGGGGTATGGGTGAGTGGCGCATCGGCGCGGCGTCATAGCGTAACGAACACCGCGGCCAGGGTGTAAATCAGCGTGGCAATTCCGGCGGCCGTCAGCGCCATCGGCAGCTGCGTGAATACGTGGTCCATAAGATCGGAACCGCAGGCAAGCGAGGACAGAATCGTTGTGTCCGAGATCGGCGAACACTGGTCACCGAACACTGCGCCACCCATCATTGCGCCGAAAGCGAGCGTCACGTAAATGGGGTCGGCAGAAATTGCAAACGTGAGTGGTAACGCGATCGGGAAAACCACCGCGTAGGTACCCCACGAGGAACCGACCGAGAATGAAACGATCATGCAAATGATCATGAGCAGACCCGGCAACACGAACGGCGCCGCCGACAGCGCGCCCGAGCTGACCTGTATGACATAGGCCGACGCGCCAAGCGTGTCCGACACCGAGGCCAGCGTGACGGCGAGGCCGAGAATGATCGCGCCGATGGTTACGCCTTTTACGCCGTCCACGAGACCCTCGAATACCTCCGCGGTCGACATGCCTCGCAGGATCGAGAGCACCATGCCGCTGATGACGGCGAGACCGAAGGCCTCGAATATCATCGGTGATCCCGTCACCAGCCAGGGGATGATCGCGAACCCGAGCAAGACGCCGATCGGCACGAAAAAATCGACCAGCGCAGGCTGGTAACCGTCGGGCACCCGGAGTCGCGTGAGTTCTCGCGCTATCATCGGCTCCGCGTGCGATGAATCGAGTTCGCCGGTTTCCCGGACGCGGGCCTGCGCCGCGCGCATCGGCTTGCCGACGAACGGCAGCTTGCCGAGCGCGAACAGCAGCGTGAACGTCACTGCCAGCCAGGCATAGAAATTGAACGGTATCGCCCTGAGGAACCAGCCGATAGCCGCTTCCTCATCCGCGATATACGCGCTCAATGAAGGAATCGTAATCAGTCCGGCGACGTACACGGGCCAGACGTTAAAAGGAATGATCGTCGCGACCGGCGATGCTGTGGAATCGACGATGTAGGCGAGTTCTTCGTGCGCGACTTTTTCGCGATCGGCGACAGGCCGAACCGTAGTGCCGGTCAGTACCGTGCTGATTGTGCCGCCCTGGTGAAAAATCATGCCCATGACCCAGGCGAAAAACATGGCTCCGCGCCGGGAACGCACGAAATTCTGCGAGACGTACTGCGCGAAGTGATATGCGCCGCCGTTTCTGTTCCAGATGCCGAGCAGCCCGCCGAGCGCCCAGAGATAGACCAGCAAGATCTCCGCATAGCGTGTGGAGCCTATGCTTGGAATCAGGTACTCGCGGACGATGTTGTACTGGCTTGTGACCAGGCCGCCGAGCACGACGCCCAGAAACAACGCAAGAATGACATTGCGCGTCGCGAAGCAGATCGCGAGCGTCGCGAGCGCCGGCACGAGCGAAACGAATCCGTAATGGCCCTGCTCAGCGATGATGGCCGGATCGACGGCCATGCCGTAGGCAAACACAAACACGCAGAGCGCGATTATCCAGACCCAGGCGTATTCTCTTATATAAGCGTGCATTGCGTTGCACGCAGTGTGACAGGTTCGCGCCGGGTATCAACCTTGGCGACGCAGGAGAACGGCAGATAGCCGGTGGCGGCGCCGGGTCAGCCTTTCGCAGCGGCCATTTGCGCTTCGGTTTCCAGGTGAAATGCCTTTTTCAATACAATCGCTGCCAGGCAGAACCCCGTAAACGACTGCTGGAACAGGTTGAGCCCGACGAACACCGTCAGCCAAACGAACCCCGGATGAACGAAGACCGTAAGCACGACCGAGAGCAGGACCATGAATCCTGCGAAAGCTTCGACGGCGTGTTCGAGCGACATTGTTTTCATCGCAAATCTCCTTAGTAGTGGTAGCGAACGCGCAGGTACGCGTTGCTCGCGTCCTGCAGCTGTCTGAAAAACGTATGGCGTTCGTCGCCGCCGAACAGGTTGCCGCCTGCCGTCAGCGACCACTGGTCACTGTGCCGATAGGTATAGACCGGCCGCAGGTAAAAATCCCTGTCGCTCGGCGATAGAAATGTGAACAGGGACCACGTGTGTTTGTCGCGACCGGCGCGATAGGTAAGCCGGTTCGTCAGCAGGTGCCGATAATCGTCCGGTTCGAACTCGGGAAAGGGCGAGTTCGCGATCAGTTCACCGTGGTCGAGTGTTGCCTCGAGGTAATACTGCAGGTTCACCGTGAGGTTCGGCCTCGCTTCCCATTCGAAACCTGCGAGGATCCGGAACTGGTCATTCGGTACAAATGGATCGGTGCCGCCGCGATCGTCGCGTGACAGGTAGTACGAAGCCTCGATGTTGATGACGCCCGGTCCGAGCGGGCGGCGCAGGCTTGCACCCAGCGCCGTCATCGGCGCGAACGTCGGCTCGAACGATGGCGTCATCGCGCGCGGTTGTTTGAAGAATCCGCGATACGCGTACAGAGCGTATTCACGTCCTTCCACGGTGCGAAACAGGCGCAGCGCGAACTCCCCGTTTGAGAGCGACTCTTTCGGCTTAACGGCGGACAGCGGTGGCCTGGGTGCGACGTTGCCGCCAGCGAGCGGCGAGAAGAAAGAGAAGCGTTCGCCGGTCAGGTAAACGTCGGTTTCGAATACCGGTGTCCAGACGAAATCGACATTGAAGAGCGACGCAAAACGCGTCACCCGCACGGCATTGCCCGGAGCCTTCAGGTATTCGTCGTCGCGGCCGGCGAAAAATGACACGAAATCCTTCGGGAAAAGGTCGTTGAGAAAGACGAGGTCACCGGTGCCCCAGGTCTGGACCTGTCGACCGATACGAACATCGGCACTGTCGCCGATCGTAAACGCAGCGGACAGGTCCCTGACATCGGCATCCCAGCTATCTTCAACGCCGTCGTAGTCGGCGTCGGCCTTGAAACTGATCGTGACTTTTCCGGGCTGCCATTCCGATTCCAGGCGCCAGCGCATTTCCTCGAGCGTGTTGCGGGTGCCGAGTAACGAGTCGCGTTCGAAACGTGTGCCGACTCCCGCCTCGACAAAACCGCTCCACACGGTTCCGTGTTGCTCGCTGTCCCAGTCATCGTCGTCCCACAAGTCATCCTGGGCGAACAGGGTGACCGGCATGAGGAGTATGAGCGGCCAGAATCGCATGGCATCTCCGACGCTCAGTCTCCGGGGCGATCGAGCCACTCGCGCGGCGGATTCCTGAGCGACCGCTCGGTGAATACCGATTCGGGCAATCCAACGTCGTACTTGATGTAGCGAAACTGCATGTCGGTCTTGCCGCCACTTAGCAGATCGGTGACCCGGCTCGTCGTGACAGTTGGATGCCCGTCGATGTCTTCGACCTCGAGCACTTCGACGCGACGATACAGCTTGCCGGTGGCGTTCTCGTAGTCGATTTTCATCGGCAGGAAGGTCTGACGGTCGATCCAGGTGATGTAGCTTGTGAACTCTGCCGTTTGTGCCGCGATCGGCGCGTGCCTGAGCACATAGTATTCGTCGGTCGTCTCGACGAGTTCATGCGTATCATCGGACGGACGCCGGCCGGATACATCTTCGTAAAAATAGTGTGCGCCGACGAAGCTCGTGCGTTTGTCGCCGGCCGAAATCCGTTTGACGAGATCGAGACCGGGCAGATACAGCCACCGGTCATCGTCGCGATCGAGGTGTTTGTGAACCAGGAATACGGTGTTGCGTACGTCGGATGGCTGGCTGAACACGACGAGAAACTGCTGGTCGCCGCCCGCCTCGACGTTGCGTCTGAGCACCGTGAATTGGCGGCGCTGCTGACGGCCCTGCGCGTCGCTTATAATCATGCGCACCTCGGAGCGGCCGTCCGCTCCTGCGTAGTAGGCGGCGATATTCGCGCGATCGACGATCTCGTCGGCATTGGTGAGTTCGTCGGCTTGAGCGCCAGCCGCAAGCGCGAATCCGATTAGTGTCAGAAGTCGTCCGAGCATTTCGTATTCTCCTCTCAATCAGGCGCCCGTCGGCTGCGGTTCTGCCGCGGCAAACGCGCCTTGTTTTTTCATTTCGGGGAAAAGCCACGGCCCCGCCCACGACATCAGTGCGGGCAGCAAGACGAGAGTCGTGAGGCCGGACAGGACCATGATCGCTGCCATGAACGCGCCAACGGTGATGTAAGGCACGAGCGGGGCGAAGAACAGCGGTGTGAAGCCCATCGCGATTACGATGGCATTGCGCGCTATGGCGCGCGCCGGTTCCTCGAATACCTGTTTCGCTGCGCTTGCGAAAGAACCACTGTCTCGCAACAGCGACCGTGTGCGTTCGATAAAGTGAATCGCAAAATCTATCGAGAGGCCTAGCGTCAACGAAGACAGAACGGCGATCGGCATGTCGTAGTCCTTGCCGATCCAGCCGATGATGCCGTAGACACCGAGTATCGTGACCGACAACGGCACCATCGCCAGCAGGCCGAGCCGAAGGCTTCGGAACAGGAATGTCATCATCAGAAACACGACGACGAATGCGCCCATCAGGCTCAACAGCATGCCTTTGACCATCGCGTCCTGCCAGACGACGTTGATGTAGGTTTTTCCGGCCCAGCGCATTTCCACGTCGGCCGGCAGCGGGTTACTCGCGATGTACTCGTCGAGCACCTGCATTACCTTTGTCATGTCCTGATTGTCGCCGCTCTTGAGCTGCAGCCAGATTGCGGACGACGAAAAGTCCGGCGTCACCATGTGCCACAGATCCTGCGGTCGATGCGATGACTGGTATTGCAGCAGCGTCTGTGCGACCGCGGCTTCGGTCTCGGGAATCCGGTATTCGGCCTGCACACCGCCGCGCAGTTCCCGGTTGACGACTTTGACTACATCAGGCAGCGCATTGGACTTGCCGACATAGTCCGAATCGACCAGTGCCCGTTGCATGCCGGCGATGTCTTCGAGGATTGCGGGACGCTGGAAGTATTTTGAGGCGGTCTGGGCCTCTTCGGCGAGAGCCATCAGCCGCTCGAGCGCATCGATTGTCAGTCGGCCTTCGGCCTCGAACAGCGCGTCGTCGATTTCGGCAATCAGGGCACCGTAGTAGGCACCGGCATCGCCCGGATCGCCGTCGAGCATCTCGCGAATGCCTGCCGCGTGCTGATCGTTGACACCGCGTAACAGGTCTTTAGCAGCCGCGATGAAATCCGGCAGCGCACGTTCGTCCCGATGCGTCAGCACGACGAAGGCGTCGTAGGTTCCGGCAAAGTGGTCGTTGAGCACCTCATCGGCAATCCGTATTGGGTGGCTTGCCTTGAACCAGCGTACCGGGTTGTCGTTGATCTCGATGCGGAAGATGCCCGCGACACTGACCGCAACCAGCAGCACGGCCAGGCCCGAGATTAGTTTGCCCCGTTTCAGCGCGAACTGGCCGCTCCGTCGCAGCGCGCGGGCGAGGGCCGTATCGGTATGGGGCGTCTTGCCGCGCGCCGCGAGTTTCGCCAGAGCCGCGGGGCTCATTCGAACGATGTAAGCAGGAATCAGGACGATCGTCAGGACGAACGCGAGCAGTATGCCGAATGCGACAAACGCACCGAAGATCTGTACAGGTGGAATCGGCGTCAGCAGCAGCGACAGAAAACCTACCGCCGAGGTCAACGACGTATACAGCATCGGCGTGAATAAATGTTCGACGACCCGGGTGATCGTGGCCCTGGCGTCAGCGCCCGGCCGATACGTATCGGCGAACTCGGACATGATATGTACGGAGTCGACCACGGCGATCGGCATCAGAAAAATCGGGATCATCGAACTCATGATGTGCACCGTGAACCCTAGTCCGATCAACAGGCCCATGCTGATAATGACTGTCGCCATCGCGACGAGCATCGGTGCAATCACGAGCTGCGCACTCTTAAAGAAGTACAGCATCAGCAGGAAAATCATCAGGCCCGCAAGCGGCGCCGAAATGCCCATCTGCAAAAACATGTCGTGGCCGAAGGTATCCTCGGCAACCGGCAGACCTGTGATGTGGTAGGCATCGGCGGTGTCCAGCTCGTCGGCAAGCGCTTTGATCTCACGCGACAGCGGATAACTCAGGTCCTTGCTGGCAATTGGCACGTAAAGAGCGGCCGCCTTGCCGTCCCCCGATACGAGCGTGTCCTGAAGCAGCGGCAGACGGCTGACTTTGTCGCGAATTTCGATGGCCTGTGCGGTCGTGACCGGCGCCTCGCGCATCATCCACTCGAAGCGAATCGTTCCGGGGCCCGCCTGGCCGATGTTGTCCGTCTCGGCGAGCGACATCAGGTCGGGTGCAATGACGCCGTCGAGTTCGAGTATCGCGCTGCTCAGTCGATGCAGGGCCGTCAGCGAATCGACGTTATAGATGCCGTTCGGATGGTCATCGTTGACGACGCCGACGACGATCGCATCGTGCAGCGTAAACCGCTCCTCCACCATGTTGTGGAAAACCCGATCCGTCTGGTCGTCGGGCAGCATGTTTTCGGGATCGGTATCGATCCGGATACGCGACATGAGTGCAGCCATGACGACGACGAGCAGAACGATAACCGCATAGATGATTCTCGGCCTTTCGGTCGCAAATCGGACGACAGCGTGGCTCATCGGCAATACTCCTCGTGGGCCTTTACACCTGGGACGTCCGACCCGGCGCACCCGGAGCCGTTAATTGTGGCGCGAACGCCGGCGGTAGCTGTGGTCATCCTGCATTTCCTTCGAAATTGCTGTTGCATACCGACACAATATATTATATAAAGCTAATATAGTAAAGTCTAATTTAAGGTAAACTAAATTAGCCTGGATTTCATTCGAGTCTGCCGGCCCGAAAATTGTTACCGGCCGGCGGAGGGCATCGGGCACCGAGATGGACAGCGAAGCAAAATACGTTAGTAAACAAGCGCCAGGAACGGTATCGGCCGAGCAGATGCGCGAACATGCGGCTGATGCAGCCGGACTCATGAAGGCGCTCGGCAACGAGAGCCGACTGATGATTCTGTGCCTGCTCGCCGAAGGGGAACGCTCGGTGGGCGCGCTCACCGCGATCATCCCGCTGAGCCAGTCGGCCTTGTCACAACAGCTTGCCCGGCTGCGCCAACAAGGGCTCGTTAACACGCGGCGCGAAGCGCAGACTATCTATTATTCGCTCAGCGCCGGTCCTGCCGACCAGGTCATTCATCTATTACACGATATTTACTGCGGCACGATCAGTGTCCGCGAGGACAGGGAATAATGGGTACGAAATCGAAATTTGGTTTTGGTAAGAAGGTCGATGTCGGCTTCGATGCCGCCATCGACAAGGTGACCGAGGAACTCAAGGTTGAAGGCTTCGGCGTGCTCTCCGATGTCGATGTTGCGGCGAAAATGAAGGAAAAGCTCGACGTCGATATGCCTCGGTATCGCATTCTCGGGGCCTGCAATCCCGCCCTGGCGCATAAGGCCATAACGGCCGTGCCCGAAATTGGTTTACTGCTACCCTGTAATGTGCTGGTTCGCGAAGACGAAGCGGGCAACGTCCGGGTCAGCTTCATGGATCCGGAGAGTGTACTGTCACTGGTCGATCACCCGAGCATCGCACCGCTTGCGGAACAGGTCAGATACCGGCTGCAGCGGGTAATGGAGAAACTCTGAGAGGACAAACCTATGAGCGATTTAGACGATCTCATTGCGGACCTGAAACAGAAGCGAGACGAACTGAGGGTACAGATGCACCTGGCGTCCAAAGAGGTCCAGGATGAATGGGCCGAGCTCGAAGAAAAAATGCAGGATTTTTCGTCGAAAGCTCAGATCAGCAAGACGGGCGAAGCTCTGGGCAAGGCGCTGAGCCAGGTCGGCAATGAACTCAAGCTCGGTTACGAGCGCATCCGGAGCGCGGTCAAGGAAAAGTAGGGTGCACTTCGTGCATCATTTGTGACGGTGCGTAAAACGCACCCTGCAGCACGAGGTTTGGGACGGATTGTGGGGTGCACTCTGTGCACCATCTGTGACGGTGCGTAAAACGCACCCTACGGCCCGAGATTTGGGGCGGATTGTAGGGTGCACTCTGTGCACCATCTGTGACGGTGCGTAAAACGCACCCTACAGCCCGAGATTTGGGACGGATTGTAGGGCGCACTTCGTGCACCATCTGTGACGGTGCGTAAAACGCACCCTACGGCCCGAGATTTGCGACGGATTGTAGGGTGCACTCCGTGCACCATCTGTGGCGGTGCCTAAAACGCACCCTACGGCCCGAGATCTGGGGCGGATTGTGGGGTGCACTTCGTGCACCATCTGTGGCGGTGCGTAAAACGCACCCTACGGCCCGAGATTTGGGACGGATTGTAGGGTGCACTTCGTGCACCATGTGTGACGGTGCGTAAAACGCACCCTACGGCCCGAGATCTGCGGCGGATTGTGGGGTGCACTCTGTGCACCATCTGTGACGGTGCGTAAAACGCACCCTACAGCCCGAGATTTGCGACGGATTGTAGGGTGCACTCCGTGCACCATCTGTGGCGGTGCCTAAAACGCACCCTACGGCCCGAGATTTGGGGCGGATTGTAGGGTGCACTCTGTGCACCATCTGTGACGGTGCGTAAAACGCACCCTACAGCCCGAGATTTGCGACGGATTGTAGGGTGCACTCCGTGCACCATCTGTGGCGGTGCCTAAAACGCACCCTACGGCCCGAGATTTGGGGCGGATTGTAGGGTGCACTCTGTGCACCATCTGTGACGGTGCCTAAAACGCACCCTACGGCCCGAGATCTGGGGCGGATTGTAGGGTGCACTTCGTGCACCATGTGTGACTAAAATGACGCGAGCAAAAAGAAAAATCTCTCTGGTTCTCGGCAGCGGCGGAGCACGCGGTCATGCGCACATTGGTGTGATCCGTGCGCTCGAGGAACGTGACCTCGACATTCGTTATATATCCGGGACGTCGATGGGTGCGGTCATCGGCGGCATATACGCAGCGGGAAAACTCGACGCGTATTTCGAATGGGCGCGGCTACTCGAAAAGACCGACGTCATGCGGCTGCTGGACCTTTCGTTTACGCTGACCTCACTGTTCAAGGGCGAGCGCATCATCGAAGTGCTGAAAGAACTCGTCGGCGATCGCCAGATCGAGGATCTGTACATCGGTTACACGGCCGTGGCGACGGCGCTCGAAGAACAACGCGAAATCTGGCTGAACAAGGGTTCGCTGTTCACGGCGATGAAGGCGTCGACGGCCGTGCCGGCGATGTTCTCGCCCGTTTACATCGACGGTCGTCTGCTCGTCGACGGCGGCCTCGTCAACCCCGTGCCGATTGCGCCAACGCTCAACCACTCCGCGGACCTGATCATCGCCGTCAATTTAAACGGCTGGCCGGAGCAACCGGTAGTAGCCGAGGCGGCGACGGAAAACGACAAGGCGGCGAAAAAGGAAACTGGCGGTTATCGGGCGGCGATCTCCAGATTCGTGGGGAATCTCATCAAGGACCACGAACACGATGACTCCCGGCGCGACGCCGTCGATCTGATCATGCAGTCGATCGAAGTCATGCAGGGAGGCATCTCGAGGCTCAAGCTGGCGGCCTATTCCCCTGACGTCGTTATCGAGATTCCGCGCAATGCCTGCTCGTTTTTCGAGTTCTATCGGGCGGAAGAGATGGCCGACCTCGGCTACGCGAGAGCCCGCAAGGTGCTGGACCAGCAGCTGGACTAGACGTCGCGCCAGACCTCGCGCGCGACGTCGATGACCAACCCCAATTTTTTCGCCTGCTGCTCGATCAGAATGTCGTTGCCGTGCACCTTGCTCGAAAAACTGCATTGCGGTGATCGCGCCATCTGCTCGATAATCGCAGAAAAAAGGGGGCTTTCGCCCCCTTTCGTTGACGCTCTCGCAAAGATCAGAAGTTGTACTCGAACATCAGGTAGTACTCGCGCGGACGAGCATACGCGATTTCTGCGTAACCGGCGCCGGTGCTGAGTGAAGAGTTGCCGCCAGTCGAATAAAGCTCGTCGGTCGCATTCGTGACCGATGCCCGTGCCCGCCATGCTCCCTGATCAGGTCCGAATACCAGGGAGACATTAAAGATCGAATACGACGAGTCGACAGCAATTTCCGGAGTATTATTGGCGTCCCAGAATACATCGTCCCGATAACTGACATCGACTCGCGGCGCGATCATCCAGCCGTTGTCGAGCACCCCGTTGTAGCCGATGCCGAGGTTGTAAGTCCACTCCGGCGTGTATGGCAGGCGGTTGCCTACCAAGACGCCCGTGGCGACGATGGACAACTCACGCAGTTCGTCGACACTCGAGTCGAGGTAACCGATGCCGCCCTCGACGACCCAGTCGCCGCTCGGCAGCCAGGTCATCTCCAGCTCGTACCCATCAATGCTCGCTTTACCGGCATTGGCCAGGTAGGGCGCGACACCCGAGCGATACGTGAACTGCAATTCATCGTAGTCGGTCGTGAAGATGGCGCCGTTCAGGCGCAGCGTATTATCCACGAGGTCTGTTTTGAAACCGAGCTCCCAGGTCGTGGCCTCTTCCGGACCGAACGAGTGAATCCCGGTGGCAAAGGCAGCCGCTGCGGCTGCGGCGTTATTGTAAGGGGGAGTACCCGGCACCAGCCCCTGGCCTTCAGGCGGCGGGGCAATCGCGCAGGGATCCAGAATCTGGCAGGTATTGAAGTGGCTGTTCCAGCCTCCGCCCTTGAATGCCTCCGAGTAGCTGATGTAGGTCATCGCCTGCTCGTTCCACCGATAACTCGCCGATGCCGTTATTGAAAAATTGTCGAACGTTGCCTCATAGAGCTGCACCGGCAGGTACTTCGCGTCCGGAAAGTTGTAATTGAACTGATCCGGGATCGAGCCCTTCGTGTCCTCGGTGTACCGTCCGCCGAGAGTCAGCGAGAGTTGATCGGTGGTTTCGTATGTCCACTGCGTGAAGAGCGCCCAGCTGCTATTGTCGGTGATGTTGTTATCGCTATCTTCCAGCGAGCCGGGCGCAGGATCATTCAGTTCCACAAGGACGATGTCGTTGACATTTTCTTCGAAGTAGAAAGCGCCGAACGTTCCGCTCAACCTGTC
>Ga0224497_10002017_pt1 | contig 12299 bp, 9 predicted proteins | sample SF_Jul11_sed_USG_4_FD_167970 | JGI IMG/M metagenome (GOLD analysis project Ga0224497, IMG submission 167970) | Sediment microbial communities from San Francisco Bay, California, United States - SF_Jul11_sed_USGS_13 | ecosystem: Environmental > Aquatic > Marine > Sediment | place: USA: California... | reverse complement strand
CTCGTTCGGCTTCGGCTGGGGGGTCGAGAGCCATGAGTCGTTCTTCAAGCTACTCGAAGCCCGGCTCCAGGCGGACGAGTGCGTAGCCTGCGAAGTGGTCAATGGCGCCATCCCGGGGTTCGGCACCTACGAGGCGCTGCAGCTCCTGAAAGCCATCGGCCCGCGCTATCGGCCCGATCTCGTAGTGCTGGCCTTCTACGAAGGTAACGATGCTTTCAACAATGGCGCGTCGCCGCGTCGACGTGAGATTCGCGACGGCTACCTCGCCGATTCAGGGGGCTCGGGGCGGTCCGCTCTGCGGCGCTGGAGCCTGCTGGCGAACCTGATTGCCGAACGTCTTTCCGGTGTCGGGCGCAAGAGGCGGTACGTCGCGGACGTCGAGAAGACCAAGGAGCTGATCGCCGACATGAAGCAGCTCCTCGACTCGTCGGAGACTGCGCTCATGCTGTTCTACATTCCCGATCAGGATCCGGCCCGGTACGAGCGGCCGGCGGCTCTTGCGCTCTACGATCGGATGCTCTCCGGTGTCGGGCCGGACTTCCTGCGCGCGGAGCTCACTGCGCTCGCGCTCGAGCTGGGAATCCCCTTCTGCCGTCTCTCCGGACGCTTCGAAGCGGAGGGGGCCGAGCTGCGGCTCGCCGATACTCACTTCAACCCTCGAGGCCACGAGTTGGCCGCCGAGGAGCTGTTCACCTGCCTGCGGGACCACCGACTTCCGGAGGGTGGATTCCCGGATCGTGCTCTCCCCCGAGCCCGTCGCCCGTAGGACGCTCGATCAGGGTCGTCCGCGGGTCAGATCAGGCTCGCGTAGAGGCTCGCGTAGCGTTCCACCATGCGTTGAGCGGAGAACCGTTCGACGATCCTCCTTCTCGCCGCCGTTCCCAAGGAGCGCGCCCGTTCCGATTCCCTCAGCAGACCGCGGATGGCAGTGGCCAGAGCGCGCGGATCCGACGCCGGAACCAGCTCACCCGTCCGTCCCGCCTCGACCACGTCGATGTTCCCGCCCACCGCAGTGGCCACCACCGGCTTCTCCAGCGCCATCGCCTCGAGTAGGGCGTTCGACATGCCTTCGGTCAGCGAAGGCACCACGACGACGTCGAGCATCGACATCAGTGACGCCACGTCCCTCCGCGCGCCGGTGAGAACCACGCGATCCGCGATGCCCAGCGAGCGCGCGAGCTCTTCGAGCTCGGAACGCTGTGGACCGTCGCCAATCAGGAAGAAACGCGCCGCGGCGCCATCGCGGACGACGAGGGCGGCGGCGCGGAGAAAATCGGTCTGGCCCTTGATCGGATCCAGGCGCGCGACGACACCGACGGCCGTGTCGTCCGAGGACAGCCCCCACTCTCGCCGCACCTCGCTGACGTCGTGCCTTCTCGGCGACCATTCCTCGACGTCGATGCCGTTCTCGATGGTCACGATCCGCTCGGCGGTCATACCGCTCTCGAGTCGCGCCGCCTCGGCTGCCGCCGAGCTCACCGCCACCACCCGGTCCACTCGTGGGTTCACGAGCCACTGCTCGATCAGCCGTAACCGCCAGTTGCGCGAGAAGCCCGTGTCGCGTCGGGTCGTCACTATGGCATCGACTCCCGCTCTGCGGGCAGCCAACGCGCCGAAGATATTGGCGCTGACGAGATAGGTCTGGACGACGCTGATCCGCTCGTCCCGGAACCTCCTGGCGAGCGCCCCGAGACCCGCGACGCCGCGTGGCGCGTACAGCCGTCCCAACCCCATCACCTCGACCGGAATGCCCCTCTTCGACAACGTGTCGGCCACGGGCCCACCGTCGAGCAGAGCGAACACGCGCACCGCGAAGCGCGCGGGATCGAGACCGCGCGCCAGAAGGGCCAGGCTTCGTTGCGCTCCGGCGAGCGAAAGCTTGTCGATCACGAGACCGAGACGGATCCTGTTCACTCGCGGACGGCCGATCCTCGGAAACGGGAAACGTACTCGGCGACGGAGGCGTTCAGTTCGAAGGCCCGCGCGACGGCCTCGTAGCCCGCCGCCGCCATTCGCTGCCGAAGCTCGGAGTCCTCGGCCAAACGGCTCAACGCAGAGGCCAGAGCCCGGGGATCTCGGGGTGGAACCAGAAGACCGGTCTTCTCGTCCTCCACGAGCTCCTCGACGGAGCCGAACCGCGGCGTGACGACGGCGACGCGAGAAGCGAGGGCTTCGATGATGACGTTGGGAAGGCCGAAATGGGACTCGGGCTGGCACATCAGAACGAAGATCGACGCGCGCGCGAAATGGGGCATCACGGCCGAGTGCCGCAGTGCTCCCGTCATCGTCACCTTGGCGTCCAGTCCCCTTCGGCGAATCTGCTCTCCAAGCGCTCGCTCCAAGCGCCCACCGCCGACGATCGTCGCGCGGAAGTCCACGCCCTCCTCGTCCAGTACGGCAAGAGCCTCGATCAGGTACTCGAAGCCCTTCCGCGGCACCAGGGAGCCGACCGAAAGCACATCGATCGGAGACACGCTACGTTCACCCGGGGCGAAGCGGGAGACCTCGATGCCGTGGCGCACGACGGTGATCCTGGCTGCCGGGCAGTCCGGAGCCAGCCGTCGCAGGTATTCGCCGTTGGATGCGGTGCATGTCGTGACGAACGCGGCGCGCGAGATCTTCTCGGCCAGATCCGTGGTGTCGACGTAGATGTCGTGGGCGTGGCCGGAGAAACTGAAGGGCAAGCCGGCGATCTCCGCGGCGGCAAGCGCCACGGATGCCGGATACGTCGCCCAGCAGCCGTGAAGATGTTCCGCGCCGCGGCGCAGAGCCCAGTCCGCCAGGTAGACGGCCTTGGGAAAGAAGATCATGTTCTTGAGCAGGAACTCGAGGCTGCGCCAGTTCCCCCTCACGAGGCGTCGCAGAGCGGAGAGAGTCCTCCGTGGTCGACCCAGGAGCATCCTCAGATTGGCGAGCCAGAGACGTGTCGAGAGCAGATAGGGCACGTAGAACGTCTGCGGCAGGAGATCGTGGGCTTCGTCGTGAACGATCGCGTCGCCGGCTCGCCGAAGAGAGAAGATCCAGACATCCGCGTGCTTGGCGATGCCGTGGATCTCGCGCAGGAGAAACAACTCGTCGTCGCAAGGGAACTTGGAGAGCACGAACGCCACTTTGGGCTGCTTCAAGTAATAGCCCTCCAGGTCGCCTTCTGAGCGCCTCGCAGGTAGCTCAGCCAGGCGTGGCCGGCTGCGGCATTGAGAAGCACGAATGCGTACGGACCCGAAACGAACGGCAGCGTCCTACCGGAGCGCGCCGCCAGACCTCCCGCCAGCGCCAGCGCATACAGCAGCACCTGGGCCCCGAGAATCAGCGCATAGACGAATCGCCCCTGCATCGCCAGAATCGCGCTCAGCACGAGGAGCGGCGGCAAGCACCAGGGGACCAGAAGGCGGGCGAGCTTGTGGGAAAGGAACTGAATGAAGAGACGATTGCGCCAGGGGCTCATCAGCCAGGGCTCGAGCGAGACGAGCTGCAGGTTGCCCGCCAGCGTTCGCACCTTGCGCCGGTACTCCCGCGCCGGGCTCTCGTGGACCACGTCCCGGGCCTCGGCCTCGGGAGCGAACAACACACGGTGTCCCGCGCGGACCACGTTCATCGGAATCACCACGTCGTCGAGGATCGTACGCGGATCGAGAACGGGGAACAGCTCCTTGCGGATGGCGTAGAGCGCGCCGGTCACTCCGACGGTCGAATCGAATCGGCTCTCCGCGCGCCGGATCAGCTTCTCGTATCGCCAATAGAGCCCGACCCCGCGTGCCGGACGGCTCGACGGAGCCTCGAGCAGCAGCTCGCCGCTGACCGCGCCGACTTCGGGGTTGCCGAGGTAGCCCACGAGTCTTCGCACGGCATCGGGAGCCAGGCTCTGGCGCGCGTCCGTCAATACCAGGATCTCGCCGCGCGCTCGCGGCACCGCTTCGTTCAGGCAGGCGGCCTTCCCGCGTGGACCCGGCAACCGCAGGAGCCGCACACCCCGATCCTCGAAGCGTCGAACGATGGACTCCGTGGCGTCCGTCGAGGCGTCCGAGATCACCTCGATCTCGAGCCGGTCCTTCGGATAGTCGAGGGCCATGAGGCTCTCGAGCTTGGCCTCGATGCAGTCTTCCTCGTTGTGCACCACCAGGAGCAGAGTCACCGTAGGGAGGGCTTTCGGTGCCCGCTCTGCCAGCGGCTGTCGAAGGAGTGCGGCGAGCGCGATGAGGAGAGGATACCCCACATTGACGTAGAGCACGATACCTGCGGCAAGCCAGAAGGCAGAGATCACGTCGTCAGCGCTCGGTTCGGTGAGAGGCACTTCTCGCCGCGAGCCAGTCAGCCCGCAAACGCTCGTACCTCGAGACACCCAGCAACGATCGGCCGCCCGATGCGACGAGAAACCGCGCGACGTGACGCCAACGGGTCAGCAGAGCTCCCTCGACCATGCGTCGGAAGGCGGCCGCGCCGTGACCTCGGCGCACCGCGAAACGCGGCAGAACTCTCGGCGCTCGAGCGTCGCTGACGATACCGGGCCTCGAGCCTAGAACGCGCCGGTAGCCGACCCCGAGAGCCGTTTCCAGAGCCCGCCGTCCGCCGCTCCCGCCGGGAAGCGACACGGATTCGACCGGGCAGTCGAGGTGTCCCTCCAGCGCGCTCTTCGACTCCTCGAGCTGGTGGGTGAGCTCTTCGATCGTCAGGTCGGCGAACAGGCGGTGGGTGAGACCGTGAGATCCGACCTCGAAACCGCACCGCACGAGCTCCCTGAGCTGATCCCAGGACACGAAGCCCGGCCGGCCGACCGTTTCCGGGTTGACGAAGAAGCTGGCGCATAGCCCGAGCTCGGAGAGCAGCGGCGCCGCCACCGTGGCGTCGGTCTCACAACCGTCGTCGAAAGTGAGGACCACCGAGTCGCGACTCGCTTTTCTCGCAGCGAGGTCGCGAAGAGGCACGACCGCCGGACCTCGCCCGGCGAGCCAGCGAACCTGCTCTTCGAACGTCGCCTTCGAAAGGGCGTAGTCCCCCTCTGCCGGGAGCGCGCCCGCTACGCTCACTCGGTGGTACATGAGGATCACTGAGCGAGGAGGGCGCATCAAGCGGCTCCCGGGCGAGGATCTGTCGCGATGACGGCACCCGCGAGCGCGGAAGCGCCCGCCGCCATCAGCTCTCCTCCCCTTCAGCAGTCGCTCCTGCCCGAGCGAGATCGCTTGCCGCGCCCTCAAACGAGCGTCTCCGGCTCGACCAGGGGTTCATTCGTCGCACGATCCCGAGGTAGAGAGAGAACTGCGATGGGGCGAACAGGCGAAGGCAGATCAGGTAACTGACGAGGCCGAGAAGACCGATGGCCACCATCGAGCGCAGCGCGTGGTCCTCGATCCAGGCACGGGGATAGGCGAGCTCCAGGAGGAGCAGCATCCCGAGAAACGCGACGCCGACGGCCATGAACACCTTGAAGAGGTCCCGGAACGTCAGGCGCCACTCGACTCGATCGAGAATCTCCCTGGAGAGCCAGAGGAGGGCGAAGAGCTTGAGGTAGAGCGACACCGTCGTCGCGAGAGCCAGCCCTCGATGGCCCAGCAGGGGCGTCAGGGCGAGACAGAGGAGAACATTGGTGGCTACTCGGAACAAGCCCGCTTTCATCGGGGTGACCGTGTCCTGTCGCGCGTGCGAGGCGCTGCCCAGCAGCTCGTTGAGAGCCAGTGCGAACAACGCCGGGGCGTAGAGACGCAGAGCCGAGGAGGTCATCTCCCTCGAGCTCTGGTCGAATCGGCCGCGCTCGAAAAGCAGGATGATCATGGGCTCGGACAGGATCCAGATCAGAGCTGCGATGGGAAGAAACACCACGGTGATCGCGCTGATCGCGCGAACGAAGCTCTGTCTCGCCTCTTGCTGATCCTTCTTTGCGAACTGGATCGACAGAAAGGGAAAGAACGCCGCGATGAACTGGCTCGCCAACATCCGATTGATGCCTTCCACCGGGTAGTAGGCGTACTGGAGAGACGAGACGGCACCCGTCGGCAGTAGCGAGCTCAAAGCCCGAATGACAAACTGGTTCACCTTGTTCCCGACGTCCCCGACGTAGACCGGGGCGTTGAGCCGGATCAATCTATGCACGGTCCCACTGCCGATATCGAGGCGCGGCCGCAGGAGACGGCGGTAGGGAAGCAAGCTCACCAGGACGACCGCCAGGTGGAGGCTGCTGCCGAGTATCTGTCCACCGACCAGGGCCTCGACCCCCATCTCGTGGAAGACGACGAGGAAGACCAAGGAGCTGAGCTGCATGCCGACGTCGGCGAGCCCGATCATGAAGAAGCGCTTGTGGGCCTGCAGCACGACGGACAGGATCCGACTCGTTCCGAAGATGGCCGACACGAAAAAAAGACCGCGGGTCAGCTCGAGGGTCAGGTGACGCTGCTCGGCGCTGAACCCAGGCGCCAGCAGCGGCATCAGCGCGGGGGCTGCAACGATCGCCACGAGCAAAATGAGAAGCAGCAGGCTCAGCCAGTAGGTCAGCATCCTGCCTGCGATGCGCCAGGCGTCGGGAACCGACCTTTCTCGCTCCGCGGCGAAGACCGGGATGAAGTTGAAGGCCCCGGTCCTCGACAGCTGAATCACCATTTCCGGCAGCTGCAGAGCGATGAAGTAGGCGTCCATCCCGCTCGACGTGCCGAAGTAGAACGCCGCGAGGACGTTCTTCGCGAGGCCGATGAGCATCGCGGTCGCGGAGGATCCCGCGACCACGATCATCGCTCGGATGATCTGACCGACGGGGCGAGGGTTGAGCGGGGAGGTCGTCAAGAGATCGGCGCTCCGGCGGACCTCTGCAAAGCCGAACCGAGCAGCCGCGCGGCGAACAGCTCTCCCGGGGCTTCGCTAGTGTAGACCCTCGGAAGCCGGTAGGGGTCGTCGGAGGGAAGCGCCAGACCGTAGCTGGTGGTCAGGGCGCACCGCAAGCCGGCCCGCTCGAGCACCGACGGAGCCCGGGAATCGTAGTCCTCCGGTTCGCCGTTGGGGTAGGCGAAGGTCGTGACTCGGACGCCCGTGCGCTTCTCGATGAGGTCCACCGAGGTCTGGACTTCGGTCTCCAGCTGCCGGTCGTCGAGCCGCGACAACATGAAATGACGGTGGGTATGGGCTCCCAGCTTGATGGGTCCCGCGCAGATCCGTCGGACTTCGCCCCAAGTCAACAGGCGAAGCGGAGGTCCCTCGGCTCTCAGCTCTGAATCCAGAACGTCCATCACGCGGCCGTTCTCCTCGGGCGACACCGACTTGAGGTAGTGCAGCAGGACTCCCAGGGAGTTCTGGCGCTCTGCCGGCGTCGTCAGCCGCAGGCTATTCGGACCGGAGCCCGGCAGCTCGACCGACGTGACTGTCGCGTGCTTCACCAACCAGCGGAGCCTGTCGATCCACAGGGGCTCGCCGGTCTCCAATGGCGCGGTCGAAAGGAACAGGGTTGCGGGCAGATTGCGACGCTTGAGCTCCGGCACGACGACATCGACGGTGTCGCCATAGCCGTCGTCGATGGTTATCGCCACCCTTGCCGGTCCGTCCGCACCGCGAGCCAGCCAATCCAACACCTCGTCGAGCGGCCCGACTCTGTAGGATTCGGCCAGATAGTCGAGCTGCTCGACGAACAAGCGCCGCGGAAGACTGGGAAAGAAGGGATCCGCGTCGTCGTTGACGCGGTGGTATGCGAGCAGGATCGCCTGCCCGCTGCCGAGCCTCGAGGTCAGCAATCTCAGGCCTCGAGACCGAACCAGGGCCCAGGCCAACGCCTTCTTGAGCCGAGAGGATGCGCTCATCGGCGTCGCCCGAGAGACGGTTCGTCTCTCAACCTGCTGACGACGACCACGAGGGCGGCGAGAATCCAGAAGTATCCGATCAACGCCTCCTGCGAAAAGCGGGAGCCCAACATACAGCTGATGATGACGGCGCTCAGGCTGCCGAGGAAGATCACTCCAAGCTGCCGATCGAAGGGGTCCCGCCGTCTGAAGCGCAAAGCCAGAGCCTTCAGCGCCCACGCCGTGAGCAGGGCCAAGAGCACGGCGAGCGCCGGCAGGCCCATCTCGGAGGCGGTGAGGAGAAATGCGTTGTGGGCATCACGAGGATCATCCCGATCGAGCTGGATGGAGGTGTAGTCGTCGATTCTCGACTCGAAGCGAGCGAGCCCGACGCCGAAGACCGGATTGGCGCCGATGAGGGCGAAGGCTCCGTCCCAGAGAGCGAGACGCATCGCGCTACTGGCGTCGAGGCCCTCACCGGGGGCACCGAGAGAGTCGAAGGAGCCCTGGAAGACGGCGGGGTCCAGGCGGTCTCTCACGGCATCCGGCAGCAGCGGAGGGTATATCGCGGGCGCGATCAACGCACCGACGGCAGCCGCCACGAAGAGAAGTGGCTGCGCGAGCGCCATGGCCGTCGCCGCCCCTCCCGCGATCGCGAGGTAGGCTCCCCGCGAGAACGTAAAGAGGATCGCACGGGCGGACACCAGGAACGCGCCCAGATAGGGAAGGCGTTGCGACCAGGATCGCGCCGTGAGGCCCAAGCCCAGAAGAGACACCCCGTAGTAGGCGAGGAACGCGCCCATCATGTTCGCCTGCTCCAACAGTCCCGGAACTCGCTCGGAATCGATGCTGCCCCGGCCTCCCCGATCCAGCCCCTCCTTCCAGGTCAGAACCGCAACGAGAAGGACCGTCCAGGCGAGCACCTTCAGGATGGCCGCCGCGTGCTCTCGATTGCGAACCAGCGCCCGAGCGATGAAGAAGAGGAGGATGGGAGCTACCCAGGTCCGGTAGTCGCGCAACAACTCCATCGGAGCGATCCCTGAGATCGACGAGGGGATCAGGCTGATCAAGCCCATCAGAGTGTAGAGCCCCACGAGCGGCTCCGTCAGGCCGATCCGCCGTCGCCCGCGGCGACGACGCCGGCTCACCAGCCAGGCCACGCCGCCGAGTACCAGGATCACGTTGACCATGTTGAGCCCGTCCACCAGGAGCGAGAGCGGGTAGATCCGGCTGAAAGGGAGGTAGGCGATGACGAGCAGCAGGTACCAGTGCGGCCGGAGGAAGGACGAGAACAGGAGGGCCAGCAGATAGCAGGCGCCGAAGAGCGACATGGCCGGTCCCAGCTTGCTGACCTCGATCCACCGTGCCGCCGCCAAGACGACGGCAACGAAGCCGGCGAGCAGCACGCCCTGCTTCTGCTCAGTCCCGAGCCGCAGCATGTCGACCGACATACTAGGAGTGGGGCACGAACACGCCCGTCGTTCGATTCTGCTCGTCGAGCAATCTTTGAGTCACTGGCGTCATGCCGGCCTGAGCACTGGAAGCACTACCGCTCTTTGCGGCGGGGTAGCATCACCTTGAAGGTGTCGAAGAGGATCCCGACGTCGAGAAAAAGGGACATGTTCTTGATGTAGTAGAGGTCGTACTGCAGCTTGCGCTCGCTATCCTCGATCGTCGAGGCATACCCGAACTTGATCTGGGCCCAGCCCGTCACCCCCGGTCGCACTCGCTCCCTCTCCTTGTAGAAGGGGAGCACCTCACTGAGTGTCTCGGAGAAGTGGCTTCGTTCGGGGCGCGGGCCGACGAAGCTCATCTCGCCCCGCAAGATGTTGAGGAGCTGAGGCAGCTCGTCGAGACGGAATCGCCGTAGTTGATGGCCGATGGGCGTCGTCCGCGGATCGCGCTTCGAATCGGCCCACACCGGACCCTCCGCCTCCGCGTTCACCTGCATCGACCGGAACTTGGTCAGCCAGAAGACCCTTCCCCGATATCCGATGCGCTCCTGGCGGTAGAGAATCGAGCCGGCGCTGGTCAGCTTGACCAGGAGCGCGACGACGCCCATCAACGGCGCGAGCAGAGCCAGGAGGGTGGCCGAAGCCAGGATGTCCCCGGCTCGTTTCGTGTGCTGCACCAGGGGAGAAACGTCGAAGCCGCGGGAGAACACCAGCCAGCTCGGTCTGAGGTTGTACAGGGGGATATTCCCCGTGATGCGCTCCTGAAACGTCGCGGCCTCCTCGACCTCCAAGCCGGCCATCCGACAGTTCAAGAGGCCCGCCATCGGCACCGTTCCCCGTTCGTCGACCGCCACGACGATCTCTTCCACTCCGTAGGCCTCGACGCACGCCTCGAGATCCTCGACCAGACCCACTACCGGGCTTCCCCCGAGACTTCGCCCGACCTCGGCCTGGTGCTCTCCCAGGAAGCCGGCCACGTGAAAGCCGAGGAGGTTGCGGCGACGGACTTCGTTGGCCACCTGTTGGGCCGAGCTGCCGGTTCCGATGATCAGCAGCCGCCGGGCGAGGGCCTCGTGCCCGGCGCCCCAGACAAAGACGAAGCGCCAGAAGACCTGGACAACGAAAGCCAGCGCCACGAATGCGACCGTGACACGCCGAGGCAGCTGAAGCACAGGCAGGAGAAGGTACAGTGCCGCGATGATCCCGAGAGCGACTGCGTACGACTTCCCGATTCGAACCAACAGCTCCCGCCGTCGTCGCCAGGCGAAATCTTCATAGAGATCGTTGTAGTACAGGCAGAGTTGGATGACGAGTGTGACCAGCACCACTCGCGGCATCAACGTGAGGTGCGCCGGCCCTCGAGCCGATCCGAGGTAGTGGGCGGTCAACGTCAGAAGGCCGATCAGGAGAGACGACTCGACCGCCGCGCATAAATAGGCCCTTACGCCGTGCGCCCGTGAGCTCCTCAACGCCCGGATTCCCCCACGACCGTGGAGCTTCGTCCCAGGCCTTGCTGGGTGTTCGTCGTTCCCGGCTCAACGTGAGCCGGGAGGATCTCGTTGCCCCGGCATCGGCAGACGACGTCGAGATCGTCCACGTGGCTCTGGACGAATCGGACGTCCTCTGAGCGGCCGCTCCGGTTGGCGTCCCGCGCGCTCCGACCGAGAGCGATGACCCCGGGGTCGGCGGAGCCCCAGTACTTGACCAGCTGCGCGGCTCCCTGCCCGAGCAGCGAGAAGCCACTTGTCGTGAGCTCCCGTGCCAGGCGCGCGGCACCGAGACGATCGTCGCACCTGAAGTCGAACCCCTGCCCGGCGGCGATCACGGCGATGTCGTCGTACCGAGACGACAGCCATGCCGCGGTGGCCTTGCTGTTGCGAAGACAGCTGACGTAGACCGCTTCGGCGTCGCGGCAGTTGGTGAGGAGATCGCTGCACGGACGTTCGGTCAGGATCACGGGAGACCGGTCGCCCGGAACATCGAGGGCCTCGAGGGACATCCAAGCCGAGTCGCCGGCGAGCACGAGCGACCCCGGCACCGTCGCTCTCAGCTCCTCGGCTTCCCGGTCGTCGGCAGCCATGAAGACCCTCCGACCGCGAGCCACCGCCGTCACCGCGACCGTCGTGTACGCCAGGATGTCGACGCAGACGATCGCCGACCGGCTCAGATGTCGGTACACGCTGTCCGGGAAAGCATCGATGGTGACCGTTTTGCCCATCTTCGGACCACCGCGATCGTCAAGTCGAGTCACGGTCAACGCCTGACGGCAGGAAGCACATCGAGTAGTCGAGTAGCGGGGGTCGCATTCGCTCGCCGCCGAGCTACTCCCGAGATCGCCGCCGGTGGAACCATCGAGTCACGAACGTGTCGGTCCGGGCGTTGAGCACGACTCCCCGAATCAGCTCGGGCCGCAGATCAGATGTCGTCTTCTGCACCATCTTCTGCGAGGCATGGCGCTCCCTTACGACGACCAACAGACCGTCCAGCAATTCCTGGATCGTCACGGTGTCTGCCGTCGTCTCCAGAGCCGGACAGTCGACGATCACCAAGTCGAAAGAGGCCCTCGCCTGGTCGAGAAGGCGTTTCATCGATTCGGAGCTCAAGAGCTCGACGGCCTCGCCCGAGGGACCACCGGCCGGGAGGAGGAAAAAGCCCCAGGGATCGACCGTCCGCAGCGTCACCGGGCCGTCGCCCCCGCCTTCGAGCCACTCCACCAAGCCCGGCAGCCTCTCGATCCCGAGCAGCCCTTCGAGGGCCGGCTCGCGCAGGGACGCCTCCACCACGAGCACGCGATTCCTGATGTCCCTGGCGGAGACCGCCGCCAAACCGAGCGCAATCGACGAAGCCCCGTCGCCGACCACGGGAGCCGTGACGCCCAGGCAAAGGCGGCCCGACTCCGAGGACAGGCCTTCACCGAATCGAAGGCGACGCAGATTCTCGACAGCCGGACCGGTCGACGAGAGCATCTGCTCCAGATGGCGATCACGGATGTCGGCTCTGGACGCTCCCGTCACGTCGAAGAGGGCTCGGCCGCTGATCGGCGGCCGGGAACCGCGGTCAGCTCCCATTCCTTCGACCATTCCGCATCGACCTC
>Ga0224497_10002013_pt1 | contig 12321 bp, 24 predicted proteins | sample SF_Jul11_sed_USG_4_FD_167970 | JGI IMG/M metagenome (GOLD analysis project Ga0224497, IMG submission 167970) | Sediment microbial communities from San Francisco Bay, California, United States - SF_Jul11_sed_USGS_13 | ecosystem: Environmental > Aquatic > Marine > Sediment | place: USA... | reverse complement strand
AAAATCGTTTAAGTTTATCATATTCACCCAAAGTATACTTTGTCAAACCCAACCATTTTGCCATATCTTTACGAGATTTCCAATCAATAACTGAAAGATTGACTAATTCATTTTCGGCGTGATTGGAAAGTAAACTCTCAACTCCCGGTCGCATTCCACCTGCAAGGCGGACAGCCCATTCATCATATACGGATGCAAATCTAATTTTAGGATCTATATCTAAAATTTCTGAACAGAATTTTTCATAATCCATAGATTGTATGACAAATCTCAAATTATTAGAGTTTTTGTATTGTAATGAGGGTTTTGATGAGAAAATAACAAAAACTCAGAAATTATTTTTGTTTTTTTATTTTTATTACAATTAATGTTGCACCTACAGCTAAAAGTCCGACCAGTCCCAACCAGACAATAGAATTAGATGACGTTTCTTCTTTTGGTAGTGGAGATAATTCTTTTTGAATAATTTCTTCTTTATCTGTTAAACCATTAAGATAAGTAGTTCCAATAATTTCCAATTTATTTTCACCAGAGCCTGTAAAATTTAGCGTAATGAAAGAAATTTTCTCATTAGAATTTATTTTTGGGAAATATTGTTGATCATTTAAATAAAATGTAAAATTTCCACCCAAAAATGTTTGAGGAATAAGTATTTCGCCCAGATTATTTTCCAAACCACTGTTAATGAAGAGAGACAATCTATTCTCATCTTTGTCAAAATCATAATCATGGATATTGAAATTAGATACAGTTTCTATTTCGAAAGTATATCCGCCAGTTTGAATATCCAATCTACTTATCAATCCTGTTGCATCAGATAGTAATTGCCCATAAACAGGGGAGATTATAAAAAGTAAAACTAGTGAGAGTAAAAATAATATCTTCAACTTATGCGGTTTGAGGAATTCGTCTGTTTAGTTCTTTATCTTGAGCAATTCGTGGATGTTGTGGATCGGCCAAAATAACTTCAAACCAATAATGTTTACCATCTTTGTAGATGAAATAAGATCCCAAAAGTTTCATGTTGGGATACCTTTCTAGAACTCTTCTGTTTGCAACAGTTTGCATATTATCATCTGCTTTGATTCTTGTAACACCAAGATGTTTTGGTCTTCTACCACCAGTAGGTCTTTGTTTTCTCATACCACCTGTACCGACTCTCATTCTAACAACAATTATTCCTTGTTTTGCTTTGTATCCTAATCTCCTAGCTCTTTCTAATCTGCTAGGTTTATCAATTCTAGTGATGGCGTTTTGTTTACGCCAACCAACTATACGTTCGCGTAGTTCGGGAGCATTCTCTTTCCAAAGCCTGATCCACACTTTATCTTGATGACTAGGCATACCATGCATAAAAAAAATCCCCTTTAATAACTGTAAATCAATTATTCCAAGCAATGCTAAGCAGTGAAAATTGCTTTGAGTGAATGAATTTCACTCACTCAAAGATTTGCTTCCGCAGAAAACTCGATAATTGAACTGATTTCAAGTTATTAAAAAGGATTCCTCAGTATTTATTGAGATTTTTATTGGACAGAATGGCAAAGCAAAAAATGAAGAGAAAGAGTGCTTTTTTGCCAATATTACTAGCATTGAGCTTTGTGATGTTTTTACCAGAAATTCATGCTGAAACTGCAGTTGCCATCGTATTGGAAAAAACCACATACAGTTACTGTGAAAAATTATTCTACATAATCGAGGTTTCAGAAATTACAGGAGATACGGCAATAATTCACATCAGGGATGAGACAGGAAAAGGAAGCAGTGCAATTCCAATTTCAATAACAGATTTGCAGACTCCGGTTCCATCGTTGCTTGCATTTGAAAAAGAGATATTCCCATTAGGAAAATATTTCATAGACATAGAATATTCAGGTGCACAGGTTACAGCAGAATTTAATTTAGTTGATTCAAATTTAACATGCATTCCAGAATTAATTAAACCAATAATGGCCAACTGGCTTTCTGGAAATATTTCAGATGGATTTCTAATGGATGCATTTGAAAAATATGTTGATAAGAAATTAGTTAACATACCTATCGAGATTAATGAGAACAATGTTTATGACATTACCATTCCAGAATGGGTAAAAAATATAGGATATTGGTGGATTGAAGGAGTAATTTCTGATGAGAACTTGGGTAATGCTGTTAATTATTTAATTGATAAAAAAATTATCTCATTTTCAGCAGAAAGTAATGGTAAGATATGAACAAACATTTAGCACATGCAAAATGATTCATGAATAATCATAATTTCATAGCGAATTAAGACTTTCTATAGCAATTAATGATTCTAGATTTGGCCATACATTAGAGAATACACGCATGGCAAACACTAGCATTTCATAGAAAGTGTATTTTCATGCCTGGTTTTTCTATTATTTGCTATGTTTTGCTATTCCTGTTATTACTGCGATGGTATCATAATCAATTCATGTCATCAAATCAAAATAAAAAATACAAAACACCCGAAGTCCTAGAACCAATTGAAGGAAAAGTTCCTAATTGTCCGAATTGTGGAATACTATTCCAGGAACCAGTTAGTGCAAATGAAGATTATCTTTGTCCAAAGTGTAGTCAACCATTTAATGTAGTGATCAGACCTGAAGCAAAACCCAATGAAGAATAATGGGCGATACTTCACAGGCGGACTTAATTCGCCAGGATATAGAAAGAAGATTAACAGAAGAGTTTGATTTTTCCAAGGCATCAAACAAACAGATTGCAGTAAAGGAATTTGTTGAAAATAATCCTGAATTGAATACGACTCCTGGAAAATTACAGAAAGCATATTATCCAATTCTTAAAGAATATGCAGGAAAGAAAGGCATCAAAGTTGCAAGTAGAAAGAAACAACTGTTGAAACCTAATCCGCAAATGATTGGCGGAGATATGGAGGCGACAATCAATCCAGTTCCACAAATAGATAATTCTCAACCACAAATAGCAATGAATCAACCTTCAATTCCTGGAGAACCTCAACAGATGATGGTTCAGCATGACATTGAAGGAGTAAAGGCATCAATCAATGCGTTTTATCTTGTTGTGAAATCATTTTTTGCACCTCAAGCAGAATTACTCAGTGAGGAAGAAAAGAAAAGTCTAGGATCTATTTGGTTACCAATTTTTAACAAGTATCTGCAAAATGAAAAATCAATTATCCTGGTTGCTGTTGCTTCTTCAATTGGAATTGTTGCACCTAAACTGATGAAGGGAAGGCCAAAGAAAAAAGAACAAAAGAAAGAGTCAACTCAGGAAGAAAAGCAACTAGATCCAACACTTGAGAAAAAGGACGGTTTTGATATTTGAAGCCTTTAATCCTGATGAACTGGTTTTGTCTAAAAAAGATGTTCTAGAACTTTTGGATGGAATTGGCAACAGATGGAAACAAAACAAGAAAGACAATTGGAAATTTCTGACATCACTTGAAATGATGAAGGCAGGAATTCACATGACAGGAGAAGAAACTATCAAAATGATTTGGAGTGAAATTCTAAATGGATTCAATGAATTACTAATTGAGAATTCTCTGGCAATTGCTAAAGGAAATAAAGAAAGTTGGGCTGAAACATTCAACAAAATTAAACAAGCAAAGAAATGAACAAAAATAGAATTGATGAATTCTTTTGGCTTTTTGGAACTGTTTTTCCATTTCCTCAGAGTCAAGAGAAAAGACAAAAGTTTGAAGTTCTAACAGGTGGAATAAAATTAGAAACTGCAATTCCACAGATGTTAAAAATAATTTCCCAACTAATTCAAGATAACCAAAACGATGCAGAAATGTGGTTTAGATTTTTCAAAGAAGGAATTGATTACATGAATGAAACATCTTACAACTTACCTGAGGTTTCAATTCCGCAAGAAGAGATCAGCAGACTAATGAGGATTCAATTAAAAAATGAACATAGTTAATCAACCTAAATTTAATTGGAAACCATTTGAAGAGGATATTTTCATTACTGGGAAAAAAGGCGAAGGCAAAACTACTCGATGTAAAAGAATTCTAGATATCATCAAGCCTACTCTTCCTTATTGGATTTGGAGTCCACAAAGACCCCTTGAAAACTATGGACAATATGGTCATGTGGTGAGAGAAATCAACCAAATGCAGTATGGGCAATATGTCTATGCTGGAAATGACTGGAGTGATGAGGCATTTACTAGGTTTCTCAGGCGTGCAATGACTCAGAGAAATCTTGTTTTGGCATTAGATGATTTGCATGAGAGAGTAACAAAGAGAGCAATAGTCAAAGAGTTGAGAAACTTGGTTTTGTCTGGTAGGAATAGAGGAATCTCTTCAATCTATATCACAACAACTCCTCGAAGTGTACCCAATGAAATCTTGGGAAATGTTTCTCATGTGTTTGCATATCCTTTTGTGATGCAAGTGGATGTGGAATGGCTGGAAAAGAATCTCTTGGGCGTTGATGCTTGGATTTTAATCTCAAAGGACAAAAGAAAATATTTTCAAGATAGTGATATTGATGTTCTACCTTCTAGATCCTATGTGTATAGAAATGAATCTGACAATGATTCTCAAATTGTAATTCCAACAAGTGAGTCACAATGAAAACTCCAACAATTCTAAAAATGGATTTGATTAAAATCAAATGTCCGCAATGTAGGAGATTATTCAAAACAAAAAATGCTGTTAACGTTCATTTAACAAAAACTCATGATACTTCATACAAGATAGACCTTGATTCTCAAGGTTTGGTGTATCTAAGAACAACCTTAAGAACAATCGTCGGATAAGAAACTAGTTTTCATTTTAAATTTATGAAAACCCCTCAAATATCAGTAAACAAATTTACTAGTTTTGTAGGATCTAAAGAAGTGTTGACCGCAGGAGCGGTTGTTTTTGCAACACCCATAGTTCTTAGAAGCGTAGAAGGAATTCTCAAAAAGATTCCATTCTTGAATCAAAACTTTACCTTAGGAATGGTAGTTATGGCATTCTTGGTATTCCTGCTTTCCTCAATGGTTGGCGGAATATTTCGAACTGTAGCAATTGGTATCAGTGCAGGTCTGTTAATTACTGCAGTCAGTCCATTTGTTAGCCCAATTCTAGGAAAGGTGGGTCAGTAAAATGGCCATTGAATACAGACAAAGACCAGTTGGAACAGTTGCATTTGATGAAAATACAACCAAGACTCTGGCAATTCCTAGAATTAACGCAATTAGATGGCTAGATATGCGATTTTTTATCGAATCAGTGGAAAATAACACAGCAGATCCAACAGAAATCCAAGACACTATTCTCAATATCATCAAGAAAGTAAGATTGGTAATTGATGGTGATGCAAACAAGGTCAATGTGGATGCAAGAAAGTTATTCTTTTTGGAAAAATTAGAAAAAGGCACAGAGCCTTACTCCAACAAAGACGATGACCACACCCAAAACACTACCAAAACATGGGAAGTACATCTAAGACTAGATTTTGCATCAAATAGGCTCAATGATCATGATTTGAGTGCATTGCTACCTGCCCGACTCTTTGCCAAACTTGATTTGGAGATTGATTGGGGTGCATTAACTGACATGTATTCTGCCAACACTTCAGGTGTATCAATAACTGATGCAAACTCTGACTGTGAAATAGAAGTCAAAGAAGTAATCGATACTGACAACAAAGTGGCATTTGCAAAAGGTCAAGTTGGAAATGGATTCTTAGACCTTAGAGAAACAGTCTCAAGTGCAAACGTATCTGCAACTCACACAAACTTTGATGATGATGCAGGAGAACACGACATAAAACCTGCACCTGTGCAAATCCTCAAACACTTGATTCTCACAAAGGATTCAAGTGGTATCAGAGCAGATGATACAATTAGCGACTTGTTGCTAATTGATACAAGAGGACAAGGAAAAGAATTCATCAAATCTGATTGGATAATGCTGAATCGTCACATGAAGCAAGAGTTTGGTATTGAATCTTTGGATGCAGGAATTGTATTGCTAGATTATCCAGACAAGTTCGGTGCACCACTAGAGAACTTTGATGTAGAGGGAGCAATCAAATTCAAAAATATTGCACCAACTGGAACTGAAGTTCTTGAAGTATTAGCACGATACATCAAAGGTTCAACACTGGTAAAGCCAGCCAACGCTTAGAGGTCTTTCCTCTTTTCTGTTTGTGATTGAAATGGTTGTTGCTATAATTCTTGGTTTGGCATTGTTGCTTTTCTTTGCTCCAAGTATTACTAATGTAATTGCAAAAAGAACTGACGAGACAGCACTCCAGCAACAGGAAAGAAAAGACAAGGAAAAATCAGACCAAATGCGAAGAGAAGATGAAGGATTTTTCACTACTGCTGGCAGAATAATATTTGGCAACAAGTTCATCGAGGAGGCATTTGGAGATACAGACTCTACAATTCCCGAACTAGAGGAAGCCGCATCCAATACCTTGGGAAGGGAAGTAAAGTTTTCAGAGAACACCACAATATCCAAGAATGGAAAAATAGAATCTGACAAATCACCAACATTTACACTTTCAGAAAATGACATTATTGCAATAAAAAATGCCCAACAAAAACAATCTGGCAGAAAATCAACCAATTTTGGGGGTGGCTAGATAATGGTTTCAGTCAGTAATATTGTAAAAATTGGTCTTTTGATTGGAACTGTAGTAGCATTTGCAAAACTGCAAGGCTTTGAGTTGCTAGGTTCTGGGATCCGAGAAGTCAAGAGTCTAAAGGACTCTGTTAGAAAAATATCTGATGAGAGAACTGATAATTCTGCCAAGCAGGCAAACAACCGTTCAAAGGGGGATGAATAAATGGCAAATGAAATTCTCAAAGTTGCCATTGGTGGAACAATTCTTGCGGGATTGTTCTTTTTTACTAAAGAAAGCGGAATTGCAGACACATTAAAGAATAATTTTGATTCTCTGGTTTCTTCCTTCTCAAGAGATAGTTCTTCAACGCCCAGACAAGAAAAGCCAGAGATAAACTCTAATCCTAATGGTGAGAAAACAGCAAACCAAACCACACCTTTGGCATTTAGTCAAAGAGAGCAAGTAGAGACTGTTGTTGTACTAGATGAAAATGATTCAATACTACAAAACATTTCAAACACTGCACCTAAGACTCTAAAGAATACAAAATCCTCTGTTCCTGTTATTACCAACAACAGCACACTAAAAAAGTGCAAACAGGTTTGGATACAGAACAAGTTTTTGTTGGTGGTGGTGAATCATTTATTGGCGGAACAATTAAAGAAACACCAATTGAAAATCTTTCATTAAATCAAATTACAAAAAAATTAGAAATATCTGCATCAAAAGCCGCATCACTTCGAGCAGATGCAAGAGGAGAAACAAAAGGATTTGATTTTGGAACGAATACTGGAACAGGACAAAAGATTCCAACTACCAACAAAGGCGGTGAATCTGTCTCAACTGTAAGTAATAGAGTTAGAGTTTCAGATGATGCAAAGAGAAGGGCAATAGAGCGTGCAACAAAGATTTTCGATGCAGAGAGCATTAGAAACTTTTAGGCGATATTATGAATTTAGATGCTAAACTAATCTTTGAGGAATTTAGAAACATTCTCAAAAATGACAAAGACAATATCCAAAAAGTAAGAAACGTTCCAATTCCTGCAAAATCAATCAAGGCAGAAACTGACAGAGTATCAATTACTGCAACTACTTTTGCAGACGAGGCAGACATTACTATTAGAAATCCGTGGGACCAGAAAGCAAGAATCATTGCAATTAGTACAATTCCCGATTCCACAGCAAGAACCAACGGACAATTCAAGATTCTAATCAATGAAGTGTCAATATTTTCAATAGAAACTACTGGAGATCTTACAGAATATTCCTCAATTCCCGTTTCATTACCCAATGAAGGCGTGGAAATAGATCCTATAGAGAGAGTTGAATTATTTGGAAGAACCTCTAGTGGCACCTCTGTTTTCAATCTCTATGTGACTTTTCAAAGGAGTGAATAACCAAATTGAGTATAGTTTCAAAACATCCTTTTCCAGTAATTGGAGGGGTTTCATCTAATCAATATGTACTTGGATGGCAAGCAAGCGACCAGTGCATTGATAATACAATTGAGTACTGTGCTCCATTTAGCACAACGTTTACGACTGCTGAGATTCTAAGACAGTTTGCAATTCCAGAAAATGGCACGTTGAAATCTTTTCTTGTCTATGTTGAATTGTCTTCTGGTGAAACAAACGGAATACCATATACTGTAAGAATAGATGGAGTCGATACAGCTTTGACAGTGACTCAGACATTAAACACAACTGGAATTTACGAAGTTGTTGCAGATGTGCCAGTAACAAAGAATGAAAAAATGTCTTTTCAATGTGATAACACTGGTAACTTTGGTGGTACTAGAACTGGAAGTATTGCAGTATTATTTGAGAGGGCATCATAATGAGTACATGGACTAGCCTAGATAGAAAATTCATCATTAACTTGGAGTCTAGAACATTTCTCAAAGAGCCACAAGAAAATACATTGAGTGTAGATGAGGCTCAACTCTTACACGCAAATAAACCTGTTACAAAATCCAAAAGAATTACAACAAAAGAAGCCCTTAGAGAAATATTTGATTCATTAAGTATTGACGCAACAGATTTAGATTTAAAATTATGACTTTTTCAAAATCATTTTTGGAGAAAATCAGCACTGCAACAACTGCAAAACCAGATACACCACAAATCACAATTCCAAATCCATTGGATGATAATACATTTGTAAATGGAATAGAACTAATTTTATCTCCTGAGTTCTCAAAGAAGGGAAAACTGCTTATAGAAATCAACGATGTTGCAGAATTCAATGCCAATGATTCAGAGCAGTTTGAAGGTTATGCAAAATATCCGATACCTTTAGCAAAACAGTTCAGACGCGGCGAGGACATCAAAGTCTATGCATGGAATGGAACTGATACAAACCAAATCAAGATGAGTATGAACACGTCTATTTCTAAGAATCTAGAGCCATTCAATTCTCAGGCAGTACCATTGGGAAAAGATGTTTTCAATCAAGTTGTTTCAGAAAGCGAGGAAATATTCCCATTTGCTGTTTATTCAGGTGTACCAAAAACTGCCTTGATTGACTTGCAAGGTTATAAAAAATTCATTGTCACAATGTCAGCTAGTACAATTCCTACAATCACAGAAGAACAAGCATCAGACCAATCACAACAAGGAACAGTTGAAGATGTGCTTTTTGATTTTACTCAAACTACTGGTAGTACAACTCTAGCGGTTTCGGGATATGAAGAAACTGATGATTATGATGTTTTACAAATTATAGATTTAGGTTCTACTAGAGACAGAAGTCTAACTTTTGATGAAGATAAACAAAATGGTTTTGTTGTAGGTTCTAAACTTTGGAATACTGCAGGAACTGATTCGCTTTCTGATGGAAACCACAAAAGAGCAGAAATACAGACAGTAAAAACTCAAACTTATGATGTCTATGAATCTGATGATCCTACTTTTGTTAGTGGTGTAACGACGTTAGAAACTGCCGTATCTTCTGTATCTGAGCCTTTAATCACAACAAAAAGATACGTCAAAATTGTAGAGCACATTTCAGTATCTTTTGACCACGTAGACATTGATTTAGGATCAGAAAACAATATCGGAGGTTCACAACCTGATGTAACATTAGATTTTGATTAGTATAAACTACCTACACTATTCACTAATTGGCTTGATACACTATCACAGGGAGGAACAGCCGCATTATCGTTTGAAATATTGGGAAGTGGTAATCAATGGATTGAATTAATCTCATCTTCTGAATTTGGAACAATCACTAGTGGTAATACCGTAATTAGACAAATTGGTGACGTTGTATCTCAGACAGGAGCAGATAAAGTTGGTTTTGTGCTTCCCTCAACACAGACAGCGTTCAGAGCAAAACTGACTCTAATTAATGCAATAGAGACAGGAGTTTCAATATTGAAGGTAGCATAATGAGTTTGGAAGACTGCAAACTATTGGAACATGTTTTTTGTTGCGCCATTGGGATTCTTGCTTCACAGATTTGTAAACCATTCAAATCGAATCACAACACTTGAGGGAAAGATGGACAAACTAGACAAGATTGACCAGTTGTGTCATGACGTACAGTATATCAAGGGACTGCTAGACGAGCATCTGAGAAAGTAATTTTTCATAATCCTAATGGAGATTATGAAAGCAAAATAGCTGTGAAGTGTTGCTTTTATTTGATTATGACTTACCTAAGTTATGTCAAGAAGAGTAACAATAATGATAGAGAATGAGATAGACAAAAAAATACGTCAAATCCAAGCAAAAATGATTCAAAAAGAGAATAAATCCATTAGTTATTCGTTTGTTGTAAATTTAATGTTGAAGAACTCAATGAAATAAATATTTCATAATTATTCCAAGTTCTTCATAATCTTAGATAGGATTACGTAAATCTACAAAAGAAACATGGTGTTAATTCTATGTTTGTTTTTTCATACTAGATGCCATCAGTTCCATCATATTTTTATTCAGTGAAGCAAATATCTTGGTGTTTTCACTGAATATGTCAAATGCCTTTTTCGATGTTTCACTAGAATTAAAAAATAATTTATTTTGATTTTGATATGCATTACTCGTTCTCTCCATCATATTCTGAATTGCTTTTATTGTTTCTTCAGGCATACTGACATTCAGACCAGATTTTGCAGCATAATCTTGTTCTAAAGCAATAGATGAATTAATCACATTCTTCCATGCCTCAAGATAGCTTTTCTGAATGTCTGTTGCTATTTGATGGTAAACTGGAGATGATTTTTCGAGTTCATTAAAAAATTCATCAGTATTTTTTTTACATAATGCAAAAATGTCTTTTGGTTCATCTGCAACTTTACTCATGTCATAATATGAGGTTCATGATAAATAAGTTTAATCTAGAAAACTAATACTAATTTTCATAATCCTATCTAAGATTATGAAAGTTTTAACTTAACTTAGACGTAGTATGATATTCCACATCATTTATTGAAATTGATTATTGTTTGTTAATATTAGAAATTAGTGAATTATAATATCCAATTAAAAAGTCACAATGTTGCAATTGCTCTAAAAAATCTTTACCATTAAATCTATTTTTGATCAAATCTGGATTTTCTTTATTAGTTATCAAAAACTCAAAATGTTCATATGCCCAATGTGGATGATTTGTGGTATTTTCCATAATGATTCTATCTACGTCTGATTGAATATCTTCAAACAATTTCTTCATATTAGTTTCTGCATATTGCGTAGTCCTTATCAGTACTGGTTTAGGATCCACAAAATATGTAAAGGAATCATTTTGTATAATTGACTCCGTTGTAAGTGCAGATATGACTGAATCTCTTTTAGGATGATCTAAAATTTCTGATAGAGATCCATAGCTTTTTTTTAATTTGTTTAATTCATCTATGATCTTTGGTACCGCAAGTCTTAATCTACTGTTTTTGTTTTGTTGTTGTTGGGAAAGTATATCGTCAATTTTTTGAACTAATCTGTGTTGTTCTTCTGTCAGTTCACTAATTTGTTGATTTTGACTATGTTGTACAATAAAAATACCCATAGCTAATCCAATACTAATTGCTCCAAGAAAAATTGATAATTCTGCATAGGGATCAGTCGTAAAATTAAACGTAAAACCTATTGCAAATCCAATAGCAACTAAAACTGGAATTGGCGCAATAAGGGGGTTCATTTCTTAATCTCAGTAGATGGACTATTTTTCATTTTACTATGTTCCTAACAGATGTGATTTCATAATCTCCATTAGGATTATGTAAAAAAATTATTGAGGCGGTTTTTCCTACACGCATAAATATTTCCAAAACGTCTGATAACCATGACAAAAAGTCTTAGCTGTGCAGATGCAGGAAAGGATTGTGGCTGGTCTGCAACCGCTCAAACCGAAGAAGAATTACTGGCAAAGGCAACTGAGCATGTCAAAGAATCTCATAAAGATATGAACGTGACTCCTGAACTTGCTGAGAAAATTAAATCTCTCATGAAAGATATATGAATGAAATTCTTTTTTCCATTTTTTCTTTGAATTATCATCTCATAAAGTTCTTAGATTATTTGATGTAAAAACAAATTATGTAAAAAAAATTATTGAGGCGGTTTTTCCTCTTTGATTTGTTTGAATTTTGAGAATCCTTCTCTAATTGCCTCTTTGTATAGTCCTCCCATTCCAAAGGTACCGACCAAAATTATAACAAATTCAATTTCAGTGTCACTTACTTCGTAAACTCCAAAAATAGACAGACCAAATGTGACAACCGAGACAACAAAAGTAATTGCTGGAAAAACTAT
>Ga0224497_10002010_pt1 | contig 12338 bp, 11 predicted proteins | sample SF_Jul11_sed_USG_4_FD_167970 | JGI IMG/M metagenome (GOLD analysis project Ga0224497, IMG submission 167970) | Sediment microbial communities from San Francisco Bay, California, United States - SF_Jul11_sed_USGS_13 | ecosystem: Environmental > Aquatic > Marine > Sediment | place: USA... | reverse complement strand
AAGGAGCCATTGCTGCGCCTGACACAATTGTGGAAGGCCTACGACGCCACTTCGGCAAGCGGCCGCTATCCGATCAACTTCGCGTTTGTTGTTTTTGGCCAGGGGCCCCTGCAGTCGCCTTCGGTGTTCAATTTCTTCAGTCCGTTTTATGCGCCGCCGGGCGAGATACGCAATGGCGGCTTTGTCGCTCCCGAGCTTGCCATTGCGACGGAATATCAGAACACGTTTGTGACGAACTACGTGTTTTATCAGACATTTGTCTGGAATCAGGCGAATGCCGCAAATCTGCAACCCGACGAGGTGTACATCGATTTCGCAGAGGAGATGCAGGTGGCGTCCGATATCGATGCACTGATCAACATGGTAGACGACAAGCTGCTCGCGGGACAAATGTCGGAGACGTTGCGAACGGAAATCACTGGAATGCTCGAGCGCACGTCTGAAACAGACGCTGCCCTGCGGGCCGCAGAGACCATTTACCTTGTCGTGACATCACCGGAGTTTGCCTTCCAGCGTTAGGCGCGAGATTTGCCGGAGAAGGACATGCCAAAATTCAATCGACGTGATTTTCTAATGGCGAGCAGCGCCGCAGCAAGCACGGCTTTCGGCAGCACGCCGGGTCTCGCCTATTCTCAGATCGTTGGCGGCGGTGCGCCGTTCAATGATTATCGCGCCCTCGTTTGCGTTTTCCTGTTCGGTGGCAACGACTCGTTCAATATGCTCGTGCCGCGCAGCAATGCGGAGTACAACGTGTATGCTCAGTCGCGTCAGAATCTCGCGATCGATCAACAAGACCTGCTCGCGATCAACCCGCTGACCTCTGATGGAGTACAGTATGGCCTGCACCCGTCGATGTCGAGCCTGCAGTCTCTGTTCGAACAGGGTTCTGCCGCGCTCATCACAAACGTCGGGCCGCTCGTCGAGCCGACAAGCAAAGACCAGTACTTCAACCGCTCGGTTGCATTACCGCCGCAACTGTTTTCTCACAATGATCAGCAGGACCAGTGGCTGTCGCTTAAAGGCAGCGCGACCAGCAAGACCGGCTGGGCCGGCCGAATGGCGGATCTTATTCGAATTAACGTGGCGAATCAGCAAATGGCAACGAACGCGTCGCTGTTCGGCTCGAATCTGTTTCAATCGGCGGACGAGACCATAGCGTATGTTATGGGCCCTACCGGGCCCCTGCAGTTCGAAGGTTTCTCGCAAGATCCTGCGAGCATTCTTTTCGAACAACGCAACGCGTTTACACGTGTCGTTGATGCGGAATACCCGTCAATTTATGAGCGCGGATTTGCCGAAATTCAGCGTCGTGCGATCGACGCTGCCGATACAGTGACAGCGGCAATCGAATCGGCACCAACACTTGAAACCGTATTTCCCATGTCGCAGCTTGCGACGCAGCTGTCGACGGTTGCGAGGCTAATCGCCGTTCGTGACCGGCTGCAGATGCAGCGACAGATCTTTTTTGTCGCTGCCGGCGGATTCGACTCGCACGACAGCCAGAATCAGGATCAACCCGGCCTGCTTGCCGACATCAGTGAATCGATCGCAGCGTTTTACAGAGCGACCGATGAGCTCGGAGTTGCTGACAGCGTCACGACATTTACCCAATCAGATTTCGGGCGCACGCTGACGTCGAACGGTGACGGTACCGATCATGCCTGGGGCGGCAATCAGCTCGTGCTCGGTGACGGAGTTCGCGGCCGGGATATCTATGGTACCTACCCGCTGCTGCAGATCGGCGGCAATGATGATGTCGGCGGCGGACGTATGATACCGACGACGTCGGCGGACCAGTTAGCGGCCACGCTCGCGAAGTGGTTCGGTATCCCGGACATCGACCTCGATATTGTGGCGCCGAATATCGACAAGTTCGCCCAGCGCGATCTTGGTTTTATGGCCTGATCGCGGGCGACCTGGGCGCGTAGTCGCGACGCCGCGCAAGCGGGACTCCTACTGGCCGTTGTCAATCTTCCTATTAGGGGCGATTTACGGCAGTCTGAAGACCCATGAAACTCGACCGGATCATACGAGTCTCGATCGCGCTGGTAATCCTGCTGGCGTTTATCATCGCGATCGCCGCACTACTGTTCGTGACCGAATCCGCGCTCAACGTCTGGGACCGGCTTGTCGCTGGTCCGCGGATTCTCCGCTACGGCTATGTTGGCGTGCTGGCGATGCTGGTCATAGCGGCGCTGTGGCTGATATGGCGACTGGTCATTCGCCGCAAGATCACGCCCCTAGAGCGCGCCGCCCCGACCCAACTGACGCGCGGCGATATCGAGTTGCGGCTTCGTGAGGCCGAAGCGTCCGGAATCGACGTCAGCGCAGCACAGGCTGAACTGGCTGAACTTGCGGCGCGGCAGGCGAGTGGCGCGATTCATCTGTGCTTTTTCGGCGAGATCTCGACCGGCAAGAGTTCGTTGATCAAGGCCCTCGTGCCCGAGGCCGATGTTCGTATCGGTGTGGTTGGCGGTTCGACGTCCGACATCCGCCATTATCGTTGGCGAAACGACGCGGGCATCGAGATATTACTGACCGATGTGCCGGGAATCGGCGGTACCGACGACGGTTTCGATGAACTTGCGCTGCAGGAAGCGCGGCGTGCGCACGTCGTACTGTTCGTATGTGAAGGCGACCTGACCCGGGCCGAGAGTCAGTCTGTCGAATACCTGTTAGCGCTGGACAAGCCGCTGGTCCTTGTGATGAACAAAGCTGATCGCTTCGATCTCGAAGAACAGGCCATCTTGATGCATCGCTTGCTGGAGCGACTCGAAAACCTCGGCGGCGAGCTCACGCGCGATCGCGTGGTAGCCGTATCGGCTGGTGGGGAAATCGATGCTATCGAGCGCAGTTCCGAGGGCGCCGAGACCACGGTGCGCCGGCGGCGTGCTGCGGATATCGGCGTGCTTGTCGTTGCTATCAATCGGTTGCTCGACAGCGGGCCCACGACGATCGATCAGAAGCGAGACCGCGCCGTATTCCGGCTTACAGCGGATAAACTCAAGGCGGCTGAAGCCGAATACCGCAGTCAGCGCGCAGAACAGATCATTCGCAATGCGACCCGAAAAGCCGTAATCGGTTCGCTCGCGGCAGTGAGCCCGGGAACCGACATACTGATCCAGGGCTATGTCGGCACGACAATGACACAGGCGCTGTGCAAACTGTATGGTGCTGCGCCACGCGATCTCGATATCGAAGAATTTCTGTCGCTGAGCCAGAGTCGCGTGGGCCGGGCACTCCCGTTGACGCTGGCGGTCGCGGGCAACGGTCTCAAGGCGTTTCCAGGAATTGGCACAGTCGCCGGCGGCCTCGTGCATGCGGTGGCGTACGGGTTGATTTTCGATGCGCTGGGTCGGAGCCTGGTGCTGACATTGAAACAGCACGGCGAACTGATTCCGGAGACGGCCGCAAAAAAATTCGAGGAAGGCATTAGTGGACATATTGAAGCGGGCGTTCGCCGCGTTGCCCGGATGGCCTTGGAAGAAGGGTCAACCGCGAACTGACGAAAAAGAGGATGGCGGCACAGAGCATCTGTCGCTTGCCCGGGAAAGCCTGCGCGAACTCGTCAACGATTCACGTCTGCCGCCCGGCATTCGAGAATCTCTGGCGCACGACTACGAAGCCGTGCAGGCGATGCTCGACAAACTCGAACACGGCCACCTGCACCTGGCCGTATTCGGCCGCGTCAGCACGGGCAAATCATCATTGCTCAATGCGCTGATCGGCGAACAGGCTTTCGCCGTCAGTCCGCTGCACGGACAGACACGGCATTCCACGATGCAGCGCTGGAAACAGGTCGAGGCTGGTGGCGTCTATCTGATCGACACGCCCGGCCTCGACGAAGCCGGCGGCGAAGACCGGGAGATGCTGGCCAAAGAAGTGGCCGGGCGTGCCGATCTCGTAATCTTCGTTCTCGACAGCGACATGACAGAGACGGAGCTGCGAGCACTTGAGACGCTGCTCGCTCAGGGCCGTCCCGTTCTCGTCGCATTGAACAAGATTGACCTGTTTACGCAGGACGAGAGTCGCGAATTGCTCGATTCCATTCGCAACAAGACCGCGGGGCTCATCGATCCCGAGCACATAATCGCGACAGCAGCTGAACCGCGCCCGCAGACGATTATTGAAGTCAATTCTGCAGGCAAGGAAACTCAATCTGAACGGGAGCGCGTTCCGGATGTCGAGAAATTACGCCTGCGGCTTTGGGAGATTCTCGATGCGGAAGGCAAAACACTCGCGGCGCTCAACGCGAGCCTGTTTGCGTCCGATCTGAGTGATCAGGTCGGCCGCCGCATTCTCGAAGCCAGACGTGAGATTGGTGATCGTCTCGTGCGTACCTATTGCGTCGGCAAGGGCATTGCTGTCGCGTTTAACCCTATACCCGTTGCCGATTTATTCGCCGCCGCGATCATCGACGTCGGCATGGTCGTACACCTGTCCCGTGTTTATGATCTGCCGTTAAGCCAGAAAGAGGCGGGTACGCTCGTCAGAATCATCGTGGCCGAAGCCGCCGCACTCATGGGTAGCGTCTGGGCGCTGCACTTCGTGTCGAGTGCGCTCAAAGTCGGTACGGCCGGCCTGTCGACGCTCGTGACAGCCGGGGCCCAGGGAGCAATCGCCTACTACAGTACTTATGTGGTTGGACGCGTTGCGGCCGAATACCTGTCCCAGGGCAAGTCGTGGGGTGAAGGCGGACCCAAACACGTCGTCAAGACGATCCTCGACAGCCTCGATCGTGATACCGTGCTGCGCGACGCCAGGCGGGAGATACAGGCGCGGCTCGGACTGGGTTAGAGTGACTCGTCAGGATCGAAATCGGCGTATCTGGGAGACGATTCGTGATGTCCCCGAGGGCTCGGTTGCGAGTTACGGACAGATCGCCGAAATCGCCGGCATACCGCGTGGCGCACGACAGGTCGGATCGGCGTTAAGACAATTGCCGGAGAATCACGACGTCCCGTGGCACCGTGTCATTACCGCATCAGGCGCTATCGCCTTCGCCGAAGGCAGTCGCGAGTTTCTGGAACAATGCAAACGCCTTCGGAGCGAGAATGTCATGATTTCGTCCGGACGCGTCGACATGCAAAAGTATCGCTGGCGGCCCGATCTCGACGAGCTGCTGTGGAAACCGACGTCGGCTTGGGATGAATCGTGAAATTTGTGGGCGCACTTCGATCGCGACTCATTCGCCTGGCGCTCAATCCGAAGTCCCGCGCAGCCCGGCGCCGTATTGCCGAGCTGCGAAGGCGACTGCGGCGGCAGCCGCACATCGTGTCAGCGTTTCTCGAGCTTGACGATCCCTACTCCTATTTAGTGAGTCATTATCTGCCGGGTCTCTGCGAACATTATGGTATCGAGGTTCGTCTGTATGTCGTCGAAGCGCTTGAAGGTGCCTACCGGCCGCGGCCGGACATGCTTGCGGAATACGCGGAGCTCGATTGCGCGTGCCTCGCTCGCGAACTCGGTGTGCCGTTTCTTGATATTGGCCCGGCTCCGCCGTTCGAACATCGGCGCGCATTGCTTGACGCGTTCGCGGACAGCCGAAAAAGTCCAGAATTCGATCGCCAGCTGCTGCAGGCATTGGCTCAGTTTTGGCGCGGTGACGCTGAAGGAGTTCGCAGGCGCCTGAGTAGCACGGGGAAGGCAGGACAAAGAGCCCAGATGCTCGCTGAAAACCGGGCCTTGCTCGTAAAGCTTGGCCATTACAACAGCGCCATGCTGCACTACGCGGGCGAATGGTATTGGGGCATCGACCGACTACATTATCTGACCGAGCGCCTCGATGCGCTAGGGTTAAGACGCGAAGCTGCCGCGCCGCCGCCGCATCTTGCGGTTCGGCAGGCGGCCAGTGTCGGTTTGCCGGTGCGACCACCCGGCATCGCCAGAGGGCTGCCACCACTCGAGCTGTTCTTCTCGTTTCGTAGCCCGTATTCGTACCTGTCGCTCGCACGCGTTTTCTCGATAGCGGATGCTTTCGGTATCGAACTGAAAATACGTCCCGTGTTGCCCATGGTCATGCGGGGCCTGCAGGTGCCAAGATCGAAATTGGTGTATATCGTCCAGGATGCGGGGCGCGAGGCCGAGCGGCTTGGGATTCCGTTTGGGAGATTCTACGATCCCGTCGGCGCAGGCGTTGAACGCTGCATGGCCGTACTCGCGTATGCGACGTCCGAGAAACGCGAACGCGAGTTCGTCGTTAATGCGGCCGAAGCGATCTGGGCTCGGGGGATCGATGTCGCAACCGACGCGGGTATGCGCAAGGTCACGGCGCGAACAGGCCTGTTTTGGCCCGATGTGAAAATCGCAATGAACAGCGACAGCTGGCGTGCGGACGCCGATGATAATCGTGAATCAATGATGTCATCAGGCTGTTGGGGTGTGCCGACAATACGACTCGGAGAATTTGTCGCTTGGGGTCAGGATCGCGACTGGCTGCTCGTGCGCCACATTGAAGAACTGTGTGATTCGGGAGACGGAATATTGGTATGACGACGGTTATTTTTTCGCACGGCCAGGAAAGCGGGCCGTGGGGCAGCAAGATTCGGGCGATGGCCGCCATGGTCAGGGAGCTCGGTTGCCACGCGGACAGTATCGACTATCAGGGCATCGACGATCCGTCCGAACGTGTGCAAAAACTGATCGATGCATGCAGTAACATAGACGATAGTCTGATTCTCGTCGGTTCGAGCATGGGTGGGCACGTCGCGACGGCGGCGGCAGATGCGGTGTCTGCGGCCGGCCTGTTCGTGCTGGCACCTGCCTACTACATGGAAGGTTATGAAGCATTGACGCCCGCAGCCCCCGGCATGCCGACTTGCATCGTGCACGGCTGGCGTGATGATATTGTGCCTGTAGAGAACAGCATTCGATTCGCGAGACAGGCAGGAGCGACGCTACATATCATTGACGGCGATCATCGACTGACGGCCAACATCGACGAGATCAATGACTACCTGAAGCTGTTCATTGATCGGCTGGCACTCGGATAACAACAACAGCCTGGAGGGCGAATATGAGATTCTGGATCATGGCAATCAGCGCCGTGTTGCTCGGTTGCGGGAGCGGCTCTACCGGCAACGACCGCGAATCAGCAGACCATGATCGGGGTATGAGCGATGCAATCCATGACACACTCAATGAGGCAAAGGCCGTTGAAGACCTGCTCATGGAGAACAAGGACCGGCTGGACGCTACGCTCGACGGTCTCGACAACGCCGAAACTGAATAACGGCGGCAGGTAGTTTGGACCCCTGCTCCCGGACAGCGTATCGCCGGCGCGGCAGAGGAACAGTCATCTGCAGCAGGGGCCGACCTGACGATCATGGGTACGAATCGCAAAATCCACAGCAAATCAATGAATTGCTGACAATCATAACTCGGTAGACTGCTTCGACATGAACATCGCCGGACTTTTCTTGCGGCCCCTTTACTGGCTGGCCGGCAAGCTGTTTTCGATCTGGGCCCGGCCCGCGATTCAGCCGGATGCACCCGCCGGGTACATAACCGACAGCGATGCCGCAGTTTGCTATGTGCTCGAAACCGGCGGCCTCGCCGATCTGCTCGCTCTCGAGCGCGCCTGCATTCAGCATGGCATGCCTTCACCGACAGAGTCGTTCGACTTTTGCGGCAAGCGCTTCTCCAGACGATACATCGTGCTGCGCCGGCGTCAAGGTGTCGTATTCAGACGTCCGTCAACACTGGAGTCGAAATTTTTGCGAAACCTCGTCGAGACGGCAGACCGAAAATGTCAGGATCTACTGTTGATTCCGATCGCGATCTACTGGGGCAGGTCCCCGCACAAGGAGCGCTCTGTCCTCAAGATTTTGTTTTCGGAAAACTGGAATGTTGCGGGCCGCACACGCAAGCTTTTCGCAACCTTTCTGCACGGCCGCAATACATTACTGCGTTTCAGTCACGCGCTGCCGCTATCGTCGATCGTCCAGGAAGGACTCGATACCCAGGTCGCGTTTCGCAAGGTGTCGCGAATACTGCGAGTACATTTTCGCAAGCGCCGCACAGCGACCGTAGGACCCGATCTATCGCACCGGCGGACTCTATTGAATCAGGTCTTGCGGGACCCGACCGTGCGCCGGGCCATTCGCGCGGAAATCCGTGACGATCCGAATCTCGAAGAACCTGTAGAGCGTAAGGCCCGCGCATACGCGCACGAAATCGCGGCAAACATTTCTTATCCTATTATCCGCATCGCCGAAGGCATACTGAAATGGTTATGGCACCGGATCTATGACGGTATCGAACTCAACCACATAGAGCGCATACATGAGTTGGCAAAAGACAAGGAAATAGTCTATGTACCCTGTCATCGTAGCCATTTCGACTACCTGCTGCTCGCATACATCGTCTATGAGCAAGGCTTGCAGCTGCCGCACGTTGCTGCGGGAATCAACCTCAACATACCGATCATCGGCGGGATCCTGCGGCGTGGTGGCGCTTTTTATTTGCGTCGCAGCTTCAAGGGTAATCGCCTGTATGCCGCTGTATTCGATGCCTATCTACAGCAAATCCTCGCGCGCGGCCATTCGATCGAATATTTCGTCGAAGGTGGCCGCAGCCGCACAGGTCGGCTGCTTCCCCCCAAGGGAGGCATGCTCGCAATGACGGTCAACGCATACGTCAAAAATCCGAAACGACCTATTGTTTTCGTACCGGTTTATTTTGGTTACGAAAAACTGATTGAAGGTGATTCGTTCATCAACGAGCTCGGCGGAGCAACGAAGCAAAAGGAATCATTGTTCGGGTTAATCAAATCGATCAAATCCTTGCGTGAAAATTTTGGCAAGGCCTATGTGAATATTGCCGATCCCATCGATCTCGAACCCCTGCTCGATCAGGCTCGTTGTAACTGGCGTGAAGCAGCGGGTGACAATGGCGAACGACCTGCCTGGCTGGGTGAAGTCGTCGATAATCTCGGACAAACGATCATGAGCCGTATTAATTCGGCGGCGGCCGTGACGCCGATCAGCCTTCTTGCTTATGTGCTGCTCGCGACGCCAAAGCAGACGATGGGCGCCGAGGAACTTAAATCACAACTGCGGCTCAGCATGAGCTTGATGCGGCGGTTCCGCTACTCCGGATCTGTCACGATTCCGGATTTGCAGCCCGACGAAATCATCGCGCACGGCGAGCACCTCGGCGCGATTAACCGCCGTTCGCATCCGATGGGCGACTTCATTCACATGCCCGAGCACACGGCTGTGCTTATGACATACTTTCGCAACAATATTCTGCACTTATTGGCGGTTCCCGCATCCGTAGCGTGCTGTTTCATCCAGGGTCGCCAGCTCGAGCACGCTGAGCTGCAACGCCTGATCGATCTGATCTATCCGTTCATGCAGAAGGAGCTGTATCTCAGGTGGCCACTTCACGATATCGCCGACGTAACGACCGAAGCTATCGAGGCACTGGTTGAAATGGGACTGCTCAAGCGTGGCAAGAACAAGAGCTTGCTCATTCGTCCGCATGCCGGTTCCGCAGGCGCTTTTCAATTACTGATGCTCGGCCAGACAATGGTGCCGATGCTGCAACGCTTCTACCTCGTTATCGCGATTCTGGTTCGCAATGGTTCCGGCACGCTGTCGCCGTCCAGGCTGGAGAAGATGTGTGAATTGAGCGCCGAGCGGCTGTCCGTAATTTATGGTTTGCATTCGCCGGATTTTTTCAATCGAAGCCTGTTCCAGGACTTCATTCGCGAGCTGCAGGACCAGGATGTGCTGCGACGAAACAGCGACGGCCTGCTCGAATTTGACGAGGGTATCCTGAGCATCGGCAACGATGCTCGACTCGTGCTCGGCGAAGCGATCCGTCACAGTATTCTCTCGCTAACAGTATCCGAGGACCAGATCGCGGCATGAAAGTCGTTTCGTTTTACCGGTTTCTCGATATTGAGGATCCGCAGCAGCTTCGTGACGAGCTGCGGGACCAGTGCGAAAAAAGACAGCTACTCGGTACAATCCTCATCGCCCGTGAGGGCGTCAACGGCACGATTGCCGGGGCAGCATCAGAGTTGCGCAGCGTAATGACATGGATCGATGACCGCCTGGTTCTGACTGAGCCGATCGACGCGCGCTGGAGCGAGTCCGGCGAAGCGCCGTTTCGACGCATGCGCGTCAAAGTCAAGAAGGAGATCGTCACGCTCGGGCGACCGGATATCCGGCCGCAGCAGAAGACGGGAATCCACGTGCGTCCGGAACAATGGAATGCGATTATAGAAGACCCGAATGTAGTCGTTGTGGATACACGCAATCACTACGAAGTCGAAGTCGGCACGTTTCCACGCGCGATTGACCCGGATACAGACAGTTTCAGGCAGTTCAACGAATTTGCCCTTCGGCTGGCCGCAAATTACAGAGACCGGCCGGTTGCAATGTTCTGTACCGGCGGAATCCGCTGCGAAAAGGCGACTGCATTACTGCTTGAGCTCGGTTTCGAGCAGGTATATCAGCTCCAGGGCGGAATCCTGAACTACCTGTCGGCCGTACCCGCCGAAGAAAATCGCTGGAACGGGGAGTGTTTCGTATTTGATACACGGGTTGCCGTCGATCAGGATCTTGCAGAGGGCGGTTATGTGCAGTGTCATGCCTGTCGGCGGCCATTAAGTGCGGGCGAGCTCGAATCGCCCGACTATCGCGAGGGCGTGTCGTGCCCGAACTGTATCAATGAACTCGATGCGGGCAGGTCTGCAAGACTCGAAGAGCGTCGCCGCCAGGTTGCCCTCGCCAGGCAACGCGGCGAGCCTCACATTGGTGCCGTGCTTGAATCCAAAGCGGGCGCGAAGACCGAACGCTGAATGCCGAAACAACGGTCGTTGTGCGATGTCACAAACTGCGCTCCAGAATGCCCACGACCCTCGGCCGCGGACGCTCAGGAATAACGACTTGGGCAGCCTATGCGTCGAGATCCGGTATGAGTTCGCTTTCGAGGGCGGCGATCATGTCCTTCAACAGCAGCTTGCGTTTCTTGAGCCGACGAATCCGCAACTGATCCACCATCGGGTCGTGCTGGAGTCGATCGATCAGGTAGTCAAGGTCACGGTGGCTCACGCGCAGTTCGCGCAGCCTTTCGAGCTGCTTGAAGGATTCGGTATCGACTTTTTCGGTCATGCAGATCTTGCGTGGCGTTTCGGCCGGATTGCGTGGCAATAGTTTAGCGCAGCATGACAAACATGCTACCCGTCGGCCGGGAGCAGCGCCAGCCAGTCACGATCCGGCGCGCCGACAGCCACAAACCAGGGGTTTAAAATATCCGGTTTATCGTTATATAACAAAGGATTACCGTCTAATTTCAATACCTTGCCGCCAGCCTGTTCGACGACGGCCTGGGCGGCCGCGGTGTCCCATTCCGAGGTTGGGCCGAGCCGCGGATAGATGTCGGCTTTACCTTCGGCAACGATGCAAAACTTGAGCGAGCTGCCCATCGGCACCATCTCGCAATCGCCGAGTCGTGTGAGGAATTCATCGAGACTAGTCCCACGGTGCGAGCGGCTGCCGACGACACGCACAGGACGGCTGCTGTGGGGGGTGACTCTGATCGACTCGGGGCGCTCGCTGCCGCGGCGAACTTCGGCACCGTGGCCCTCGCAGCCAACGTAGGTTTTGTTCTGCACCGGGACGTGCACGACGCCAATGGTCGCCCGCTGGTCCTCGATCAAAGCGATGTTGACCGTGAATTCCCCGTTGCGATTCACGAATTCCCTCGTGCCGTCGAGCGGATCGACTAACCAATAGCGCCGCCACAGACGGCGTTCTGCAAACGGCGGCAGTCCCGACTCTTCCGAGATGATCGGAATATCCGGCGTCAGGCTCTTGAGCCCGGTAACGATGCATTTCTGAGCGGCAAGGTCGGCCAGCGTCAACGGCGATTCGTCGCCTTTGCTTTGAACCTCGAAATCGGTCGCGTAGACTTTGAGGATTGCGTTACCAGCAGCGATAGCCAATGCGACGATGGGTTCAATGAGTGCTTTGCGATCCATGCGAGGTACTGATGATTGACGGGGCGCGCAGTATAAATCAATGATCATGGATCCGAAAACGGCGCTGGATCGTTGTGAGACCCTCATGCTCGACATGGACGGCACGATCCTCGATCTCGCCTACGACACGTATGTCTGGCGAGAACTCGTGCCCGCGCGCTTCGCAGCCAGGCACGGCCTGTCCGTGGAGGCCGCCAGAAACGATTTGTTCACCCGTTATCGCGCGTTTCAGGGGAATCTCGATTGGTATTGCCTCGATCACTGGAGCGATCACCTGGGGCTCGACATCGTGCAGCTGCACCGCGACGTCACTGATCGTATCGCCTATTTGCCCGGGGCCCGCGAA
>Ga0224497_10002009_pt1 | contig 12340 bp, 19 predicted proteins | sample SF_Jul11_sed_USG_4_FD_167970 | JGI IMG/M metagenome (GOLD analysis project Ga0224497, IMG submission 167970) | Sediment microbial communities from San Francisco Bay, California, United States - SF_Jul11_sed_USGS_13 | ecosystem: Environmental > Aquatic > Marine > Sediment | place: USA... | reverse complement strand
TTTCCTCAAACTCCATCTCTGCTACTCCTGGACCCATTCCCTTTACGTTTCCTGAAAAAGAGTCTTTTAGCAAGTCTTGTCCTGCACCATACAGTCCCTCATCCTTTGCTACCTGGGTTCCTGCCATGAATGCATCAAAGGCCATCTTGTGAATCTGTTCGTTGTCGACTCCGTGAGTATGTGACATGACGATGTGGGTGTCATCTCCACAATATCCTATGTAATAATCAATGAGTAAATCTTTTGATTTTTCGACGGTATCTCTAATTGCTTTGATTAGTCCGTCACTGGGTTTTGTGTGGCCTCCTATTCCGCCAACATCTGCCTTGATAACTGAAACTGTAACCTTCATGGATATGGGTCTACGTCTCTTTGATTTATGTGTACTTTTTTTCTTAATTATTATAAATTCAATTGAATTTTTAATCTTTTTTTGATGAATTAATTAAATAATGACAGCACTCTAAAATTTATGATGTCAAATATTCAAAATATGAGAATTTTACTAATTGGTGAGAATCCTATTCTTGTAAATGCATTTACAAAATTTTTGTGAATAAAGGGATTCTTTGTAACTACTGAATCTTCACTCAAGGCTAGTTTAAGACGCTTGAAAAAAGAACTGTATGATGTAGTTTTTGTTGATGCTCCTTTGGAAGATTACGATGAAGTACAAATTTTGCTTCATCTTAAAGAAAATAAAATATTCCAAAAGACAAATGTTCTACTATTTTCATATCTTGATTTTGATAGTGCTGAACTAAACAAATGGAAAAATCATGGATTATACTCCTATCTGAAAAAACCAGTCAAACGTAATGTCATAATCAAAACCCTCGATGATTTACGCTTCAAAACATCCTCTGAAATCTCTAAATTAAAAAAAGAAATTGAGTATGTTGAGGAATTAACTGTATAGGAATTTTTTCCAATATAGTATCTGCAATTTATAAAAAAACTTCTGATAACGAAGAAATCTGGTAATAAATCTAAAAACCCCTATATGCACAAAAATCCTAAAACTCATTCCTATATTCCAGTAAAAATAATGTTCAATTAGAAATGACAAATTACTTGTGTCATTTTTTATGTGGTTCATATTCTTGAATGTATTTTCTTAAACAAGTTTTTCTATATCTTTTTTGAAATTACTTTTCTACGTTTCTATTTTTTTATATTCTAAAAATTATTGAAAAAAGCAGATTTTTTTAAAAAATTCATAACAGTAATAAATGCCCTCAGATACGCACTTGATATGGCAGATAAACCACACTTGAACCTGATTGTAACAGGTCATATTGATAATGGAAAATCAACAACAATGGGTCATTTCTTGATGGATCTTGGTGTTGTAGATGAAAGAACCATTGCAGCACACGGAGCTGAATCCGAGAAGACCGGAAAAGGTGATACTTTCAAGTATGCATGGGTAATGGATAATATTAAAGATGAAAGAGAAAGAGGAATTACAATCGATCTTGCTTTCCAAAAATTTGAGTCTCCAAAGTACTTCTTTACTTTAATTGATGCACCTGGTCACAGGGACTTTATTAAAAACATGATTACAGGCGCTTCTGAGGCAGATGCCGCCATCTTAGTACTTTCAGCAAAAGAAGGTGAAACTGATACTGCAATTGCAGCAGGTGGTCAAGCAAGAGAACATGCATTCTTGCTTAAAACACTTGGTGTAAGCCAATTAATTGTTGCAATCAACAAAATGGATGCAGTAGAGTATAAAGAAGACGCATTTAATGCAGCCAAAGAGAAAGGCGAAAAGTTAGTAAGATCTGTAGGTTACAAACTAGAAAGTGTACCATTCATTCCAGTTTCTGGATGGAAAGGTGACAACTTGGTTAAAAAATCTGAGAATATGGGTTGGTACAAAGGTAAAACTTTACTTGAAGCCTTTGATGACTTTACCGTTGCTGAGAAACCAGTTGGAAAACCACTACGTGTACCAATTCAAGATGTTTACACCATTACTGGTGTAGGAACTGTCCCAGTAGGTAGAGTTGAAACAGGTATTATGAAAGCAGGACAAAAAATCATTGTTATGCCTTCTGGTGCTCAAGGTGAAATCAAATCTATTGAGACTCATCACACAGAAATGCCGTCCGCAGAAGCAGGTGACAACATCGGTTTCAACCTTAGAGGTATTGAAAAGAAAGATATCAAGAGAGGTGATGTATTAGGTACTCCTGATGCACCACCAATGGTTGCAAAAGAATTCAAAGCACAAATTATTGTTATTCACCACCCAACAGCAATTGCTCCTGGTTATACGCCAGTAATGCACGCACATACAGCACAAGTTGCTGCTACTGTAACTGAGTTTCTTCAAAAGATAAACCCTGCATCTGGTGCAGTCGAGGAAGAAAATCCAAAATTCCTTAAAGTTGGTGATTCTGCAATTGTTAAAATCAGACCTGTAAGACCAACCTGCATTGAAACATTCCAAGAATTCCCTGAAATGGGTAGATTCGCTCTTAGAGATATGGGTGCAACTATTGCAGCTGGAATTGTTAAGGAAATTACCGAAGAGTACAAACCATAGGCGGATTTTTTATGACTCAAACCGCCCGTGTTAAACTCACCTCAACTAGTCTACCTAAATTAGATGGAGTTTGTGGTGAAATCATGGGTATCGGTAAAAAAACCGGTGTCAAAGTTAAAGGTCCAACCCCTCTACCTGTTAAAAGATTACACGTTGCTACGAGAAAATCACCTTGTGGAAGCGGTACTGAAACTTATGAAAAATGGGAAATGAAAATGCATCGCAGAATTATCAATATCAACGCCGATGATAAAGCTATAAGGCAGCTAATGAGATTAAAGATTCCTGATGATGTATACATTGAGTTATCTTTGACATAATCTGGTAACCTTAAATTATAGAAATTTTGATGATAAATATGGTTGAAGAAAACTTTGATGAGGAAGTAGAAGAAACTCCTATTGAGACGTTTGAAGTAAACTATTCTTGTTTACGTTGTGGAACTACAGTTTCAAATACTGAGTTATCAAGATTGCCAGAAATCAAATGCATTTGTGGATTCAGAGTGTTTACTAAAGTAAGACCACCAGTGGTTAAAACCGTCAAAGCAATCTAATCTATTTGTCTTTTTTGTAACTGTGTTTTCTTTGTAAATGCGTTCTCATATCTTCCATATTTGAGAAAAATTTGTTACATTCTTTACAATCATACTGTAAATCTTTTCCATGAATAATTTGTTTGTGATTCATTAATTCTTCTTCTTTTGAAAATTTTTTATTACATCCATCACATTTGATTTTTTTTAAAAATCCCACTTTTATCCAAACTCTGCCTTCTTTTCATCCCAGCATCTTCTACATAACTGTCCTTCAATTTTCCAATGTCCTTTTGGATTGTATCTGATCAAACCCATTTTTCCAGCACATAATGAACAGAAATTTTTCTTTTGTCCATGACTTTCTTCTTTTTTATCAAAACATTTCTTACATAACAAACCTTCCATATCCCATTGCCATCTTGGCTCCCACAAATCTGTGATTTTTTGAGTTTCCCCACATTTTATACATGGTTGTCTTACCTTTCCCTCATAGTACTCCTTTGATTTTTCAAAATGACAATCTCCGCATAGTACTCCTTTGATATTCCACTCTCTTTTCGGTTTGTGCTTATGTGACAACTCTTTGTTGCAAATTGCACAGTACGACGGTTTTTTACTAAATAGCCCCATCTTGATTCTTTTGATATGGCTTATTCTATAAATGTAAACAAAATAAAAATAACAAAAAATTGTTTATTAGCTTAAGATTTTCTCAAGAGCCTGACTTGCATTAAGCATGCCGTTTCTCTTGGCAAATTCTTCAATCATTTTGTATTGTTTTTCTGTAAAACATACTGGCATTGAACGTCTTTCCATAAATGGATGATGTATTTTTTACTAATATCTTTTTCTCTCGGAAGATATTTCAAACCATTTTTTGTATGTTGAATGTGGTGAAGAAACGACAGATTCTAGTTATTGGTCATAATACAAATGGATGTACTCCTGAGCATGAAAAAGCTGCATATGCTGTTGGGATGGAAATTGCAAAATCTGACTCTGTATTGATTTGTGGGGGATTGGGTGGGGTGATGACTGCAGCATCTCATGGGGCTCATGATGGAGGGGGTTTGACTATTGGAATAATCCCACAAAATGATCCCTCTATGGCAAACGAATTTTGTGATATTGTTATTCCTACAGGAATGGGCCTTGTGCGTGATTTTCTTAATGCATTAAGTGCAGATGGTGTAATAATTATCGGTGGAGGTTCTGGAACTTTATCTGAAACTACTGCAGCATACATGTACAAAAAGCCAATGGTTGCAATTAGAAACATGGGTGGCCCTGTCGCATCTTTTATTGATGGTTTTATTGATCAGAGAGAAAATGTTAAGATAATTGGAGTTGATACTCCTCAAGAAGCTGTTAAGAAGATCTTAGAATTAATTACTGCATAGATAATAGCAATGGATCTGGTTTGTAAAACTCTCCATACTCTGCAGCAAGTTTGTTTAATTCATCAATAATGTTTTTTATTCCTACTTCTTTTGCAGTTTCAAACAATGGTTTTTTTAGACCTAATCCTAATTGAGATGCCTTTTCGATTTCCTCGATGTCGCTTGCACCATTAGATACAAGCCATGCTGCATTGTTTAGAATATTTGCAACAATTTGAATTGGGTTACATTTTTGTGCTAGTTCCTCTGAAAGTGTGACCCTTTCGTATTTATCATCAGAATATTTGTAAAATCCTTCTCCTGATTTCTGTCCTAATTTTTTCTCATCAAACATTTTTTCGACAAGTGGATGAGGGTTGATCACTTTTTTATCTCGCAGATGCATCTCCACTGTTGCCTTGTGAATTACATCCATTCCAGTAAAATCAGCTAACTCAAAAATTCCCATTGGAAACCCTAATTTGAATTTCACAGCTGAATCTATTTCTTCAAGTGTCGCACCTGTTCGGTCTTTAACGAAACATGCTTCATGAACCATTGGAATGAATAGTCTATTTATGATAAAACCTGGAACATCTTTTCTACATAATACTGCTACTTTGTTTATTGACTTTACATAGTCTTGAGTTAAATCAGTGACTTCTTGAGCTGTTTTCTCTCCAGGAATCACTTCTACTAATTTCATTAGTTGTGGTGGATTGAAAAAATGAATTCCTATGAATTTTTCTGGGCGAGATGTTGTATTTGCAATTTCAGTTATTGGCAATGTACTTGTGTTTGATGCAAATATTACTTGAGGTGCAGATACTTTGTCCAATTCTGCATAAACTGTTTTCTTTAAATCCATTATCTCTGGAACGACTTCGATAACTAATTCAGCGTCTTTCACAGCTTCTCCTAAATCTACTACTGGTTTAATTCTTGCAAAAATTGCATCACCTTCATCTTTTGAAATTTTTTCTTTGGAAACTAATTTGTCTAAACTCCATTTTATTTTCTCCATTGCTTTATCCAAAAATTCTTGTTTAATATCTCTCAAAACTACATTGTATCCTGAAGTTGCAGAAACTTGTGCTATACCATGCCCCATAACCCCAGATCCTAAAACTGTGATATTTTTTATTGTCACAGATTCTGAAAAGTCAGTATCCTTTATAATGTATTTCAAAATTTTATTATTTAATGGGCCTGTTCAAACGTAAGAAAGATGATGAAACTCAAACAAAATGTAATATGTGTGGAACAGAATTACATGATCCTGAACGTTTGAAAAGACATATGAAAAAAGCCCATGGAAATGTACCTGCAAAGAAATTAGATCCAAACTCAGGGGACGGCGGTACGTGGTAACATGGAATTAAGTTCAGGCAAGAAAACTAGTCTAATTTTTGTTGGCGCATTTCTTACAGCGGGGATTGTCTTATCCACTATGGTCTTCCCATTTTGGAACTTGATTCGTGAGGATGTGTTTGAAGAAGTCATAATTTTGACAAATGATGACGGTGTCTGTTATGTTGAAACTTCTGACAGTATTCCTAAAACCATTGAAGATTGTACTCTTAATCCTGGTGATAAAGTCACTATCAAATTTGGTGATGGTCTAGCATGGGCTACTATAGTCTCTCCATAATCGATGATTTAATATTTTGAAAAAATTATTGAAAACTCATGGACTGTGTTTTTTGTAAAATTGTCTCTGGTGAAATTCCTACAAAAATCCTCAAAGAAACTAGTGACTCCATGTCCTTTTTAGATGCATTCCCACTTACAAGGGGCCATGTTTTAGTGATTCCAAAAAACCACCATCAAAAAATTCAAGATATGGATGAAAAAGAAAACTCTGACTTATTTTCTCTTGTACATACAATGATTTCTAAGGTTGACTCTATTACTGGTTCAACTTTACTTGCAGTACATAACGGTAAGGATGCGGGGCAGGAAGTACCACATGTTCATGTACATTTGGTTCCAAGAAGTAGTGATGATTCAGCAGGCGCAATTCATTCAATGTTTAACACTTCGTTGAAATTATCTGATTCTGAAATTAATGAACTTTACACGAAATTAAAAATCTAATAGGGATACAATCTTTCTTTTGAATCTATGTTTTCTACAATGATTGCTTTTGTTGGACATGTCTCAGCTGCATTCATTATTTTGTTTACTCCTGCACCCTTTTGATTAATTACAGACGATTTGGGATTTGACTTTGTTTCTTTGTTAATTTCAAAAACATCTGGTGCAATCATCTCGCAACTACAACATCCAATACACCTACTTTTGTCAACCTCGACAAAAAGATTTGGTTGTTTTTTAGGCTCTTCTGCTTTCTCCTCTTCACCGTTTCTTCCATCTGGCCTGACATGTGCATTATATTCTTCCCAGAATTTTTGTTTATACTCTTTCCAAAAATCGGGATCTCCTTCTTCAAATTCATGAGTGTATTTACTCCAACCCTGTTCAGGAATGCTTCCATCGTCAGGTGCACCCCATTGAGGTTTTTTCTTGTATCTTGATTTGGGATTTGATCTAGTTTCTGTATGTTGCCTATATGATGAACTAGTAGTCTGATTATGATTTTTCTTTAAAAAGTTGTATGCTTCTGTGATTTTCTTAAATTCTGAATCCGTCTTTATGTTTTTATTTTTATCAGGATGTAATTCTAGTGCCAGTTTTCTATATGCTGCCTTGATCTCATCTTGTGATGGATCTTGATTCACATTCAATACTTTGATTGCTTGATATGTGTTCACTAAACATAGAGATTTGCCATATGATAAAAATAGTTGCTCTGGCAAATCAGAATATATTTATTCTAATAAAACTTCTTTTTCTACTTTCCAAACAGGCTCAACAATACACAAAAATCTCAAATCACCAGATCCTGTATTCTTGATGAATTGATTGGAATTTGGGGCAATATACGCCGAATCATCTTTTTGAAGTTGGTATTGTTCATCATTTACAGTGAGAATGACATTGCCTTCTAAAATATAGTAAATTTCTGATGATTTTAGTTTGTGAAAACTAATTGTCTTCTTAATTTCAAAGTGAATTGTGCGATGCTATGATTAATTCCATTAAACATATTGTGTGAATGAATATTGTTTTATTTTTACTTCATCATTTCCTTAAATCTTGTATTTTTTTACTGACATCTCATCTAAATTATTTTTGTTACACTAGATTTAAAATCTGACTCATACCATATAGTTTTGTATGGTGTATTTTTTTTCGATAAAATGTTTATTGCAATATGAGAGAATGGTTTTTTCTTATCAATTGAACCATGAATGTGCAGTACTTTAGCTGGAATGTGTACAATATCTCCCTCATTTAGAGTGATTCTTTCAGTACGTTTTATCTTGAAATTAATTTTTGTTGAGCCATATTTTTTAAAAATCTCAAGACTTCCCTTCCCTTTTACTGCAATTAGCACTTGATTTCCATCATGCTGATGAATTTTTGTTCTAGCGCCTTTTTCAAAATGAACATGATAAATGTCTTGATCTTTAGATTTTATTTTTTCAGATAATACCTTCATCCATGTTTTACCTGTAAACCAATCTGGATTTACCTTACGTTGATCCCCCTTTCCAGAAATGTTTGTTTTTTTCATTCTAAATTCTACTCAAAATCTTTGTTTTCTTTTCTCGGAATTCTTTTTCAGTAAGAATTCCTGCCTTTCGTAGTTCTGCCAGCTTTTCAAGCATGTTCAAATCTTCTCGGGCATTTACACCTAATTTCTTTGCAGATGATAACCCTTCGTTAATTTTTTCTAAACTCTTTTTTTGTAATAATTCACTTTCATTCTTTGCTTTGGTAGTGAGTTCTTTACTTACCTTTGATGCTTGCTTTGCCGTTAACTCTCCTAATTCCACTGCTTCTTCTAGAGCTTCATCTGCTCTTTTGATTCCCTCGTGGATTGCCTCGTCTGCTTTTTTAAGAAATTTATTAATATATCCGCCTTTTTTTGGCATTGTTTTTGGTTTTTTTGGTGTTGCCATAATGATTAGACAATTTCAAATCTATTATTTCTTTCTTAGTAGAATTGGTTTAATAGCCTGATTTTACTAGAGATAGTGATTTTGGAAAATGATGATTATGGTATAAAGACTATTGTAATTAGGAAAAAACTTGAAAAAGAAGAGGCTCTAAAAATTGTAGAGCAAAAAAAGACAGATCCTTTCAAGTCATTGTTGTCAAGACCCAAAAAAGAAGACATCCATCTTGACTCTCTAAAATTATACTATGAGGCTTCATTGATAGTATCTGGAAAATATACTGCAAATTACTTTAGAAAAGCATCTTACACAATAGATGTCGATTCAAATGTACATGGCGTTGTAATAGGTGATGCCATATTTCTAGTTCGCTCAAAATCTGGTTTGGAGAAAGCATTTGTTGGGAAAAAAGGAAAAAACAAAGTTGATTTGAGTTTAGAGGAGCATGTTTTTGTTGAAGAAGAAAATGAACTGACATTTGATCATTATGGACTTGAAGTAGAACTTCCATTCAAAATTGATTCAAAAACTATAGAGAATTATCCGAAAAAAATTTTAGAAAATAATTCATTTATTATTAAAAAACCTGAATTTACCTATGACTCTGCAATTGACAAACTCCAAATTCATTTGAAAAAACCAATGGAACCTGATGTGAGAGATCTCAAAGATGAATTTACTTTGCATGATATTACCGAAGTATACATTCCAATTTTCGAAGCTAGGCTATCTGATCCTAAAAAGCGAGTCGAGATTATCAGAATTGACGCTGTAAGAAATAAGATTCTATAATTTTACTAATTTTCTAAATTCATCGTTGCTGTGAAATTTCTCAAATACTTTTTCTTCTTTTGCCCATGAGCGAATTATTTTTGGACTCTTTGCAATTGCCTGCTTTAGTAGTTCTAGCGATTCTGGATACTTTCCAAGCTCTGCACTGCTTCTTGATTTTGCATAAATTATGTTTACATTGTCTTTATGTTTTGATGAAATTTTGTCAAAAATTTCAATTGCCTTTTCATGTTTGCCTAATTCAGCCAATTCTATTCCTTTATGGAAAAATGCATCCATATGGTTAGGGTTATTTTTATAAACTTTATCAAAACAATTGAATGCTTCTTCATGTTTTTTTATTTTTCCCAGAATGATTCCTTTGTAGAATAATGCATTTGGTTTTCTTGGTTCTATGGTGATTGCTTTATCTAAAACTTGAAGTGCTTCTTCGTATTCCTTTAGTTTGTCTAATAAAACCCCCTTGTTAAAATAAGATGCAGCATGTTTTGAGTTTACCTCTATTGCTTTATCATAACATTCAGCAGCACCTTGAATGTTGCCTAATTCAGCAGATGCTATTCCTTTATTGTTGTATGCTTGAGCATCTTTTGGATTAATGTCAATCAATTTATCAAAACATGTGATTGCATCATTGTATTTTTTTATTTGATTTAGAGCTAAACCCTTGTTGAATAATGCAGATGTATTTTCTGGCTCTTGTTTGAGTACTTTGTTAAATAATGAGATGGCCCCTTTTGGTTGATTTTTCTCCATTAACGACATCGCATTGTATAATAGATCTTCTAGATTCTCTTTTCCGCCAAATAACCTCATAATTTCTACAAAATAACACTGCTAATTATTTTTTTCAATATCTATTAAAACAACAAAAACAATCCAAAATTATACGACGTGAATCATTTTACTGAATACCGCTAACGGTGCATACGGTCGATCCTAGTTTTGGTTTTTACATTCAATTTCAAAATTAATTTCTATATTACAAAGATATGCTTAATTTGAATTAGAAAATAACTGAATCATGTCTAGTTTTGAATTATCATATCTTGCAGACAAAATTCATGTGCACAGATGGCCCAAAGATTCACCTGATTGGGATGAATCAACTATAGAACAGTTGGATAAAACGATTAACAAAAATCCTGAAAAAAAGCAAATCATAGTTAGAGATGATATAATTCAAGTTGAAAACATCAAATTTTATTCAATTAAAAAAGTTGGAGTAACTGTACCTCTTTTCAAAGACGAATGCACCATGATATTTGAAGCAAAATTTGGAGAATTATTTGCACACATTCACATTACTATCAAGAAAGAAAACTATCTTGAGATTTTTAACCAATTAATTTCTTGGAGAAAAAAGTTCTTTCCCTCTAGTGAAGATAGTCGGTAGTTGCTAAAATCATCTTTTTGATGTCTGTTTTTGAATGGGCGTAAGATATTGCACCAAGTTTTCCAGGTAAAAAGAAGATTCCATCATGTGCTATCATCTTAAAATGATAATCACACAATGCTCTAGTATCGCATTTTGATGCTTGAGCAGCATTGGTGATTTCAGATATTCCATTATTCACAAAATGAGTCATAAACAAAGAACCCTTGCCTGTTAGAACCACTTTACCATCAAAGACTTTGGTTAGTTCTTCTCTTGCATAATCTCCCAAGGAATTAATGGAGGAATGAATAGTTTTGTTATTTTTTAAAACTGATAGTGTTGCAAATCCTGTAGTCATTGATGCGGGGTTTGCAGAAAATGTACCTCCTCCAACATAACTGCGTTCTGATTTTTTCTTTTCAGTGGTATCTGCGTATTCCATAATTTCCTTTTTTCCACACATCACACCAATTGCCATTCCACCACCAACAATTTTTCCCAAAGTTACAATGTCCGGATCCAATTTCATCGTAGGATATAGACATCCAAATCTAAATCTAAAACCTGTAACTATCTCATCTAAAATAAACAATGAATTATTTTTTTTGCAAAACTCTTGAATTCCTTTTAGATAATCTGGTTCCGCTGGAATGCATCCACCACCACCTAACATTGGTTCAATAATTACTCCAGCTAAATCCCCAGAATGTTTTTTCAAAATAGAAAATGATGTTTCTAAATCATTGTATGGAATTGAAACAATTTTTTCTTCATTTACAATACCTGAGCTCTCTGATTCTGTAAATGGCCAGTTTACTGATTTTAGTAAATCAGAAGTATATCCATGCCATCCGCCATCAATTTTCGCAATTATTTTTTTTCCAGTTACTGAGCGAGCTAGTCTTACTGCATACATTGTAGCTTCTGTACCTGATGCGACGTAACGAATTTTCTCAGCTACTGGAACTGTTTTTGCAATTAATTCTGATAATAAAATAGTCTGCTCATTGACTGTACCATACATCCAACTTTTCTCAATCTGTTTTTTCAGAGACTCTTTGACATTTTTTTGTCCATGTCCTAAGATGAGACTCCAATGCCCCATCCAGTAATCTGTGTATTTATTGTCATCAACATCTACAAGATTTTTACCTGCTGATTTTTTTACAACAAATGGATATGGTTCATAAAATCTTATGTTATGACTTACACCATTTATGTGAAGTTTGGCAGACTTGCCAAATACTTTTGCAGATCGTGGTGTTTTATTTTTGTACTCTTTTGTATAATTCAAAACCAAATTCACCAATTATTACTGTCATTTTAACCCTCAAAAAGTGGTCTTAATTAGATCTGTTTTACAAGTAAACATGTTTGAGGTGTGTAGTCAAAAATAAAACATGTAATTTTTTCAAAAAAAGCCACCGATCAGGCACAATTTCACGTATGGTTTATATGGATTCTGTATACTTCACCTTCTGCATACGTAACGCAATAGGCGGCGCTTGTGATGAAGTTTGGCAATATGCCATTTTGTGATTCATGGGCCTCCAGTTACGCATACAAAAATGAGGATTTGATTGAAAGATCAATATCTGAGATGTGAAGATTATGTGCATCCGTCAATTCCAATTAAAGTACAAATGTACTTCAATAATCAAAATTAAAAATTCA
>Ga0224497_10002008_pt1 | contig 12346 bp, 9 predicted proteins | sample SF_Jul11_sed_USG_4_FD_167970 | JGI IMG/M metagenome (GOLD analysis project Ga0224497, IMG submission 167970) | Sediment microbial communities from San Francisco Bay, California, United States - SF_Jul11_sed_USGS_13 | ecosystem: Environmental > Aquatic > Marine > Sediment | place: USA: California... | reverse complement strand
GGCGATTGGCGATGGCGCTGTCCCACGAGGGCAATCCGGAAATTTACGTGCTCGATGTCGCGAGCCGGCAACTGACGCGATTGACGCGCGATCGCGGTATCGATACCGAACCGGCCTGGTCACCGGACGGGCAGCACATCGTGTTTACCTCGGGACGCAGCGGCCGTCCGCAAATCTATCGCATGGCGAGCAATGGCGGAAATCCCCAGCGCATTACGTTCCAAGGGAACTATAATGCGCGGGCGTCTTATGCCCCGGACGGAGAACGGTTAACATTAATTACGAACCAGGGCGGCGGTTTCCACACGGCGGTGTATTTTATCAATAGCCGCTCGCTGCAGGTGTTGACCAAGACACTTGTGGACGAGTCGCCAACGTTTGCGCCGAATGGCGCGATGATTTTGTACGCGACAAAATCGCGCGGCCGCGGCGTGCTCGCCGCGATGTCCGCCGATGGTCGAGTGCGGCAAATACTTAAGGTTCAACAAGGGGACGTGCGCGAACCCGCGTGGTCTCCACTCAACCGCAAACTATGAGAGGAGTGGTAACGATGCAAAAAGTAAAGCTGTCAATCTTGATGATACTTATGATTGGTGTGACACTGGCGGGTTGTAAAAGTAAGGCTGTCGAAGAGGGTGTGGCCGTCGACGAACAGAGTATCGGTGATGGCTCCGGTGGCGCGGGTTCGGTTGGACTGGGTGGCGATGAAGGCGCGTTGGGCCAAGCGTTGCCGGGCGATATCGACCCGCTGAGTCAACGCGTGATCTACTTCGAGTACGACAGTACGGCCATCGACGCAGACTCACAGGCCATTGTCGAGGCCCATGCGGCTTATTTGAACAACAATTACCAGATCAACGTCGTGCTTGAGGGCCATGCCGACGAGCGCGGCACCCGTGAATACAATCTGGCGCTCGGTGAGGGCCGTTCCAAAGCGGTATCGACGATGATGCAGGCTCTGGGGATCGGCCCTGAGCGGATCCAAACGATATCCTATGGCGAAGAGCGGCCGTCCGCGCTGGGGTCCGACGAAGCGTCCTGGAGCTTGAATCGCCGCGTCGAAATTCTGTACAGCAATTGATTCGTTCGTGCATCGGCGCGGGCTGCGCGCTCCCGCCCGGTATGCCGGACCGACGGATGGTTGACGTGTGTCGCTGCGCACATTCATCTACAATGAGCGCAACGCACTCATTATGTTATTGAATCGATAATCTCTCGTTTATGTTGATTACAGACCCACGCCGATGGCGCATCGCCACCGCCATATTCATTGCAGTTGCGCTTACCGCATGCGCATCTCCGGAGCCCGAACCCGAGCTTATTTCCGAGTCCGAACCACCGGCACCACCGGCTAACGCTGCAGCCCTGCAAGTGCTCGCGGGGGTCGAGGATTTGCAAAAAGACATCCAGGCACTGCGCAATCAGCTCGAGCTTCAGCAATACGAAATCGAGAACATGAAGACGCGCCAGCAGGCGATGTACGAAGATCTCGACCAACGCGTGGGCCAAATTCGGCAGCCGAGTACTGGCAGCACCGAGAACGTGCAACAAAGTACACAACAAGGCACAGCGCCCACTGCGGCGCAGCAACCCGCCTATCAACCGGCCACCCAAGCGCCGACCGCGACCTCTACATCCGGCGGCACCACCACGCCATCGGCATCCAACGATCAAATCACCGGCAGCGTGCCAGTGCAGCCGACCGTGCCCGGGACGCAGAGTACGACCGGCCAATCGAGCGGCATTGACACCACCACGATGAATCAGCCCAGCACTCAGGCCAGCATTGAGCCGAGTGCCCCAACGACGGAACGGGAGACTTACGACGAGGCCTTCGACGCGCTAAAGCAAAGCCACTACGAGGAAGCCATGGCAGGATTCGAGGGGTTGATAATGGCACATCCCAACGGTGAGTATGCCGACGATTCGCAATATTGGATTGCCGAAGCGCAATACGTGACCCGCAATTTCGATGCCGCTATGCGCGGGTTCCAAACCGTTATTAACAACTATCCGGATAGCGACCGTGTGCCCGAAGCAATGCTCAAGATCGGTTATCTGCAATACGAAACCGCCGATTACCTGCGGGCTAGGCAAACCTTAAACGATGTGTTGACCCGTTTTGCCGGCAGCCGCGTGGCGTTCTCTGCCAATGCGCGCCTGAAAAAAATGGACCGGGAAGGCCTGTAAATACGCCGCCGCGGCGATTCCAAGAACCCGCCGCCGCAGTTTGACTCGCCACACTCCGCCCCGGATAATCCCCGTCCCGTCGCGCCACGATTGGCCACGCGTTTTGCCCAAATGGGCCGTTAGCGCAGTCGGGCGAACCGGACTGAGAAAAAGGTCCGGTGGACCTTTTTCCCGGTGAGCGCTCTGCCCAGGGAAGGCAGGGCCGGGGCTTAGAAGTACCCCGAAGTATCGCGATGGAAGGCTATACGTTTTGTCTATATGGGCCGTTAGCTCAGTCGGTAGAGCATCTGACTTTTAATCAGGTGGTCGCAGGTTCGATCCCTGCACGGCCCACCATAATAACTCAATGATTACGGCGTGCTATCTCCTATTTCGGACGATTCCCTGGGCGCAGAACAGCCAAAATAAACCGGATCTGCTAAAACGTTTCATCATTTCAGCGGCCTCACACATCACTGATCGCTGCTTTACTTATTTCTCGGCCATCTGCTGTGAGGTATGCCCAAGCAGATTTTGGTAATCCTGACCTGCTTCCTTCGCGTCCGCGGCAGCTTTAGCTCGGATGTCGTGGAAATGTACATTCTTGATCCCCGATTTTTCTACTATTCGCTGCCAGACCGAATCAAATCCTGATATGCAACATCCGCCACCGTCTCGGGTGGAGAACAAATAAATACTGGGAATATCACGCTGTAGATTCGTGGATCTGCTTATGATCGAGCGCACGGCGTCGGTCCATTCAAACAGCAACCTTTTCCGGGTTTTGGGTAGCCGAATAACGATACATTAATCCGTGAGGTCGGAGCGCTTGATTTTTATCAGATCGCGATTGCGTAGACCCGTTAGATATGTCAAAACCATAATGCTTTGAATGAGCGGCGATGCGACTTTGTGTATCACACGAAGTTCATGGTCTTCCAAATATTTATGTCGCGGCGTAAACAAGCTGTGATGCCGAATAGTCAAGATCCCATTAATTGTATAACCACATCTCGAAGCGGCCATCTTATCCCCGTGAATCCACTATTTCGTGCTTGGGCCTCCGGCTCTAATCTTCCTAGAATATTTCCCCTGAAAGCAGGATTACTCGATTTCGATCAGATTATAGGTGCCCTATACTCACGATCCGCGTCCCTGATTCTTCATATCTGCCAAAAATGAAATTGAGCCTTCGTCTAGTGCTGGGTGTGGTCTTGCTAAATACTGTCGCCTGCACCAACACCCCCGTGGCCCCACCGCCTACCGATGTCGCTCACTCGGTCACCGACAAGCTTTGTGCGCTGGTCGCAGCTTCGGACAAAGGCGACAGCACGGCGTCGGCCAAACTTGATAATGAGCTGTGGTGGTATTCCAAAAATGGGATGACCCATAATCAGTTGCACTTTGTTAGTGCATCCGGCACGGAACTGACAGACGCGGACGATGAATATTTGAAGTCGAGCATTCCAGTGATTTTAATGAACAGACAACGACTGCGTACTTTGTGCAATGTTTGGTATGCCGGTAATCCTTTACCGGGGATCCCCGATTCCCTTTGGGACTCAGCCTGTGACACAACCCTTAAATCCACCGATGATGCGGAATATGTCGGTTATATCAAGTCTGCACTGGATGTCACCGGTACTGATGACGATTCAGATCAGCGTTTGTTCTGTTATTTTGCCACACTCGATAATGACCGTGACGGCGTTCCTGACTTTCGGCTTAATGACTACGGTGGATTCGGTGAAAACGATACGGATGTGGACAACGACGGCACCTCCAATGTTCGCGATCACAAACCCTTCGTTTTTGATTCCACTGATGGACCGCATTGTGGGGAAGGAAATGTGCCCCACCATCTTCGTATTGGCTTGTGTCCCGACGGCGATAATGAAGCCTGTCGACTCCAGGAAAAACTGTACAGGGAATTTGACATCATGGTGGTCAACCGTGGGGTTGACGTTAATGATGACAGGTTGGTGACTGGCCTTAGAGTGGCCTATGACACCTTGAATCTGGTCTATAAGGAAGGAATTCAAAAATTGCCGCAGGTGCAATCCGACTGCCCGGGAAAGCCTACTCTACCGTCGCTTAAAACCATCGCGCTTGCTGAGTGTTCACTGGGTTCAATCCGTAACCCGAATGACCGAAGTGGCGAACAACGCTGTGACAATGATAAGAACACTCAGGCTGAGGCAATCGCACAGAATGCCACATTCACCATTCTTCCCGACGGTGCCAACTTTCCCAGTATTTTTAAGCTAGGTGTATGGGTTCATGAACTGGGACATTCGTTTCAGTTTGCGTTCGACTACGATCTACGGCGTTACACGGAGCTGACCACGTTGAATTACTGGAATACACCGGAGTTTGAGATTCTGATGGAGGATTTCGGTTGGGAAATCGATACTAGTGACAAGACCCAGCAGGCCCGTTCCCAATACGCAAATCGTGCGGTGTTTGATGCCACGGAAATCACCTTGTTTGATCCCGAAAGTTACCGTTGGAATGGTACGCCGACGAAGTCAATCGCAAATATGATTCGGTGTGGAGTCGACCGTCCAGGCGGCGAATGTGACGGGGAAGAAACCGGTACTGGATATATTGCAGCGGAGGCAAGGTTTAACCGTGATCAGATGGCGCTGTTCACATATTATGGTGCCAACGACCCCTGGGAATGGTTTTCCGACGGTACCATGGCGTATCTTTACCGCCTATTGTCAGAGCAGTTGGCAAGACGTTCGTCGGCGGAAACCGTGGAAGGAGTCAACGTTTGGTTACGATCCAGCGTCTTGGAAACTTGGCCCGACAACGATTTCTTTTACGAGAACATGTCGGACCAGATTTATAATCGATTTCAGCAACTTATTCCCGTATCCGGTGCCCAGGCAGACGAGTTGCTTTGTCGGTATGTTGTCAACAGTGACGATACGCTGTTTGCACCGCGCAAAGTTGATAAAGATAAGATCAAATACGGCACCGGTTGGGTTCGAACGCCTCTGTATTATGAACGGGGCATGGTCAGTGAGCTTAAAAGGCCCGAGCTGAAGCGTCGATTAGAGAACGAGTGGAGCCAGGCTAGTCTGAAACGTCAACTGGAGAAGGATTGGGGAGGCACATGCCGCCGGTTCGGACATTTGAAACAGGCTAACAGCCCGAGGGTGAATCGCGATCCTGAATAATAACCCGCCTTTTAGGCTTGTGGGGTATAGAAGTATAAAGCACACGTCCGCTCAAGCAGTGCCTTAGTTCTAACAAATTGTATTCATCGTCAATTCGAATTCTGCACGTACTTTTTCGAGGTTGGGTTGATACCAACATTCCCCGGTCGCTTGCATCAATTCCTCAGCATTGTTAATCAGGTTGACGCCGTCTTCCACGCGGCCGGCCCGGAGCAGTGATTCACCGACCATGCACTTGAAGTAAGGTGTTTCGATTTCATCTTCGGTCCACAATTCCAACGCAGTGGTGAGCCTGTCCAGATTTTCGGGTATGGGCTCAGTTTGACAGGCCGCCCAGCTTCCAAAAAACTCGGCTACCGCCTCCCAGGCCGGTAGGGCTTTTTCATGGGCGATGTGGTAGACCTCTTTCGCCAATGCCCGTATCCGATCAACATCGCCCCGGAACTGGTGCAAGTAACACGCGTTCGCAAGTGTCAAGGCGACACTGTAAGGTGACTCCAATCTTGCCCTTTCAATCGAGGTCTCGCTGACGGAAAGCGCGTTGTCAGTGTCTCCAAGAATATGCAAGGTCCAGGACAAATAACACTGGCTGAGCGATGGGAACTGGATATCGAGTTCACTGCTAAATGCGGACTCATTTCCTTTCAACGCCGATTCGAAATATTGCTTCGCTTGCTCAAGTTTTCCAGTGGCAAAAGCATGCATGCCGGCGGTTTGATAACCGGCGATGGTGCATGCCTCATGATTATTCTCTGCGCCGATGGTTAGCAGCGCTTGCGCGGCGGCGTGCGCTTGATCCAATCTTGCGCCCATGAAGTTTGTTACAAACTCACCGTAGCGGGCGCGCAGCAACAGCGTGATATCGCCGGTTTTTTCACACAGTTTGGCGGCGTCTCTATAAGCTGCATTGGTGTCCGCGGCGCTGGAGCCTTGCGCGGAGCGCAGCGCGTCTCCAAGCTCCAGCAGCAATATGAGTTCGAGTTGGGTTCGGTCATCGTCCTCGGCTGTCAATTGTAGATCACTAAGTGCACGCCGATAGTGATTGACAGCTTCTGCATTGGCCCAGATTTTTGCGGCCCGGCGTCCGGCTCGATGCCAAAGGGGCACTGATTCACGAGGATTGCTAGCCTCACTTCGATGATGCGCGAGCAATTCCGGGCGAAACTCGGATAAATCGGTGATCTGGGTGGACAAAGCGGTGGCGACTCTTTCGTGTAGTTCTCGCCGACGGCTGCGAAGCAAGCTTTTATAGGCGGTGTCACGAACTAGGGCGTGTTTGAATTCCCACGCCTTCTCGCCGGATGCCGAAGAGGGACCGGCCAATTGGGCTTCGGCCAGTTCGGCCAAAGCCCTATTCAAACCGGATTGATCTTCGGCAATTTCTTCAAGCAGCATCAACAGGAATTCGCGCCCGATCACCGATGCCACTTGGGCGATATTGCGAACACTTGGCGAACGATCCAATCTAGACATCAAGGAATCTTGTAGGGTTTCCGGAACACCTACAGTGGGTAGTGGTCCATTCATCACATAACGATTACCTGCATCACGTAATGTGTCGGCGTCCAGAATCGCGCGGGTGAACGCTTCAACAAACAACGGAACACCATCAGTTCTGGAAAGTACTAAGTCCATGACTTCGCGAGGGAAAGACTTGCCACCGGTTATATTTTGAACGATATGCTCAGCACTTTGTGCGGACAAATTATCCAACTGAATTGTGGTCAAGTGATCGTGTGCTTCCCATGGACTAGCAAAATCTGATCGGCTGGCCAACAGCATAAAGATTCGATCGTTTTCGACCGCGCCAATCATTTCGGTCAGCCACGCAATGGTTGTTGGATCCCCCCAATGCAAATCTTCCACGACCAGAAGCACGGGTTTATCCCGGCTTAACTGCTTAAGCCAACGTTGAATCGCGTTCAGTGTGCGCTGTTTCTGTTGTCGAGGTGATAACTCGGTGGCTCCAGGTATCTCAAAATGAGATATCCCGACCAACTGCGCAAACATTTCGAAGATTTTCTCGTCTTCTATTTGCATATTAACCAGCATGGATTTGAGTTTGTCACGACGAACTTCCATGTTGTCTCCTGACGCGAATTCAGCGGCTCGAAAAACATAGGAAACCAATGGATGCAGTGCGCTGTGAGTTTCAATCGACGAGCACACCAGTGATATCGTGTTGCACTCTTGTCCATTGATGTTTTGCATGATCTCTTCGACAAGACGGGATTTCCCAATGCCGGGTTGGCCGGTGAGATGTGCAACCTGCCCGTGTCCGCCTAATGTCTTCTGCCAGCAATCCCACAACGTAGCGAGTTCCTCATCACGCGCTACCAGTGCGCTTCGTGTAGATTTACTCTGGCCATTGGCACTGCGTTTCGACTCATCGCGTCGGCCCGTCACATGCCAAACGTGTTGAACCTCTTCAAAACCTTTGAGAGTGTGTTGTCCAAGATCGATGAACTCGAATTCGTTGTCGGTGATCAGTTGCACATTGTGTGCTACCACCACGGTATCCGGTTCAGCGAGCGATTGCAGACGTGCTGCCAGGTTTGGTGCTTTCCCTATGGCTATGGTTTCCGCGCCGAAATCCGACTCTATGGTTTCACCGGTTACCACTTCTCCCGTGGCTATGCCGACACGGCATTGCAACTGAGTGTTTGGCACGATATCGATTTTTCTAACAGCATCGACAATATCCAGGCCTGCCCGCACGCTACGCTCGGCGTTGTTCTCGAAGGCTTGCGGATAGCCGAAATAAGCCAGTACCCCATCTCCAACAAAGCGCGCCACATGCCCACCATATTGGCGACAAATTTCGATGGTGGTCTCGGTGTAGTGGCGAATGACGTTGGTCAAATCCTCGGGATCAAGCTGTTGTGCAAGCAATGTAGATCCAACCAGATCGCAAAGCATAACCGTCAGGTTTCGGCGCTCGCCAGCATAGGCTTCCGTAGGTGTAGTTGGATGTGCAGGCGTTGCTTGTTTGGGTTGCGTTGAGTCCTGCGCAATCTGTTGACCGCACTCTCCGCAAAACCGTCGTTGCGCAGGGCCCGTGTGCCCACATGCAGGGCAGGGCGACTCCAATGCGAGGCCACAGCCTTCGCAAAACTTTACTCCCTGACGATTTTCAAATTGGCAATGCTGACAAAACAATGCGTTCTCCTCAAGCACGTCTAGCTTTATGCGAACGCATAGTAGTGGATCGAAATAGAGTTATTCATACTGTCGTACAATGGTCTCAGGCTTTATCTTTCAGTTCAGCGTTTGCAGATTCTAATGCACTTACTCTGATCTCCAACGCCTCGATTCGTGTGTTTAAATCATCGCTTCGACCCTTCACTGTTGAGTTGCACGGGATACTGACCCAGGAATTGCACTGAATGTTGACCCGTCGGCGAATAGCAAACCAACGCGGTCACTAACAAGTGGTGGGTCGACTATTCAACGCAATTACGTCCAAAAATGGGTCAATCGAGCATGCAAATCAACACGCCGTCTTCATGTTGTCGTACACACCCCGACGGCACACCCCTCCAAAGAACTCAAATGCCCGGCGATGGGCATCAAACACCATCTCCTGGCTCTCGCGCATATACGCCACCACCAGAAACAATCGGCTATGGCTCAACCGTATATGCGCCAGCTTGATCGCGGTCGTCTGTCCACCGAGCACGACCGTTTCATGGCTCCAGTCAAACTGAAACGCATCCCCAGGATCAAAACACAATGGTATGTACGCTTGGATAACTTCTTGATGCTCTATCCGCCAGGCTTTCACATACCGACGCACCGTGTCGTAACCGCCTCAATAGCCTTCCTCTTGCAAAGCTTGGTATACACCTGGGCACAACGCCGGCGTTTGACCGGCAATTCTTGATCCACCTCCAGCCAGTGCTCTAATTGCGTCACATACGCCCCAAGTTGAGGTCGATACACGGTCGAACGCCGGTACTTAAACTCGGTTTCATCGCTGCATAGAACCTTACGCACCGTGTTTCTGGACAGATTCAGATCCCGTGCGATTTGTCGAATCGACTTCTCGCCATCGCGGGCCGCTAAACGTATTTCTCTGATTGTTTCCACCGTCAACATCCCCTCCGATTACCCTCCCATGCCAATATCTATCGGCCCGGAAGTGTGGTTGAAGGTGGGTCAATTTGCGACGCCGATTAACCCCTGAAGTGGGTCATTTTTGCACGCCGGTTAACAAATAGGCTTAGCTAATGACATCGTCGCACGCGATAGCCTCGCTACTAAAGTACTCATTGCTGACCGATTAAATTATTAGGGCGACTGCCCGGTCACGACCCACAGCGGTCTAATTCATCATGCCGAAATTGGGTCTGGATTGGAACACACAGCGGCCTTAATAATTCCTGTGTCAGTCACGGCCATTGCTACAATTCTACAGATATAAATCCCGCTCAACTTGACAGTACCCTACCGACCCCGACAGCCCGAACGATTGCGCTCAGTCCTTTGTCTGATCTGAGTTCATTGGCTTCGATTGAGGTTTCTGCTCGGCACTATCGTCCTCGACGTAGTCGCCGAGAACTCTCTTCAAAGGGCACACCGAGACTGCCGGGCATTTTTTGCAGCTGGCCATAATAGCAATTGGACAAACGGTCATGTAGATTCTCCTGTAGGACTCCGACGCCTTTGTGGCTCTCTAAGTATAATACTGTCTGAGCGCGATGTCGTTACCGTGATACGCCTGCACCATCCCGCTGTCATGCGCAATCCGCGGTGGAAATGTCGCCTGCGGTTTTGCCGAGAGGGGGCGTTACGGTGTAACGACGCCAAAGTGCAGTGATTCACGACAGGGAAACACGTCGCGTTGCTTCCCATCCTGTCCCTGGCGAATTGTTACTCAAGCAGCTATAGGGAGCTGATTGTACCCCGTCAGGGAAAGTTGGACCAAAAGGGATAGTTGAATAAGAGAGGGACTTTTCGCTACACAGCCACAGTCTTTTACGCATCGGTAAGCCGACGGTATTTTTATGTCGACAAAATGTCTCTTGCTGGCCGATCCCTGCCTGTCAGGACATCGTTTTTCTAGCTATCAAACTGATTGCTTATTCGGCGGAACCAGTCGGTAGGGTACGCCCGGAGCGGCCGACTCACAACGACCCGAAGCGATTCCCGGGTGATTCGACTGCGAGTCACCTTCGCCCTTATATGTGCCATCAATATGAGCACGATCCGCTCGAATGGGCGGATTGTTCGAGCAATGGAGCGAAGCCGGCAGCAAAGACATGCAACAACGCGCCTACGAACGCTGGAACCGGATGTTAGCGGAATATCAAGCGCCGCCGATCGATCCGGGAATCGACGAGGCTCTGCTCGATTTTATCGCCCGTAAAAAAGCATCGATGCAGGACGCCTGGTATTAAAATTGGATTTCACCCAGCTGATGCACAAATTTGCGGCCTTTATCGATAGCAGAGTCTAAACTGGCATCACGTACCATTAGTTCAAACCCGGTTCCATCCAATAACCTGCCGGGAGAAAGTAAAATCGCTCCGCTTTCCCGCTTGCCAGACTGGTATAGCAGTGATTCCAGACTTTGCAGTACCTGCCCCAATTCACGCGCTGCTAGCTGTTGATGGGCCTCTTCAAGAATCACAAAGGGCATTGCATGAACCCGGTCGAGACGTCGATTTAGGCTGAGCGGAATCGATACCCCACTCCAACGTCCGTTGCATTCTACCCAATGTAGCTGTGCGCGTTCCAGATCGGCACCGATGATGATGGCATCAAGGCTACAGCGACCGAAATAACCCAAGTGCTGCAACACACGACCGAGCTGGAACGCCTGTCGTGCCAGCCGAAATTGCCAGTCCTGTCCCAGTCGGCAAGGTGTGGCCCCGTCAAACTCGCGTTCGAGTCCGCTGGTATGCTGGTCGTAAATGGCTTCCACCAACGGTAAACCGACTTCGATCGCAGGTATCCAAAGATGTACCGATGGACTGGCAATAATTGGATTCTCCCAGGCGTTAACCAGCAACGGAAACTTACCGTTCCAGCCAAGCGTCAGCAGTCTCGAATTTAGCTGTTGATAGAGTTGCTGTATCGATGACTTACGTATTTCGCCGGAATTCAGAACCAGATTGCCTGCTGAACTCGCGCTATCAGGCAGTTTTATTGCAATGCTCGGGTATTCTCTACCGAGGTCCATTGTGATTTGGCAAAGGTTCGTAAAATTATGTGCGGGACGGGCAGGTGGTGTCGCGTCCTGCCCGCAGATTTTCTGCGCTAACTCGGTAAACCAGATCTTGTCATTAACACGTAGCGACAATTGTGGCGGCGGCGCGATAACACGTACCGGCGCACGGCTGTTACGTGCAATTTCGCCGGCCAGCTCCCATATCGGCCAACTCCCCATGTAGGGAAGTACATTGAGCCCGTTATGGTATTCGGCGTGCGCAGTGACACTGTCAATAAAATTCGCATCCAGACGGCAACGGGTGGCCAGCGAGTCGTCCGGACCTGAAATTTTCGGCGTCAGCAACCGTGGGGCCCCGAGACCAAGCCAGTCGCGACAGTAAGCCTCGAAGCCATCGTTGCGCGGCACGCCTATCGCAACCAGATCATCGTCGTCGGCCAGCAACAGGGCACGGTAAGAGTAGGCTTTATCGCCACTCTTCTCAAACAGCCTAATCCCGCCGTGATCCTCGATGACAAGACTCGGAGCGTCCAGGATTTCAGCGTGCATTCCCAGGACATAAGGGCTGAGTACCGCCAGCGCAGGCTCATCCTTTTTAATCGCCTTCGCCAGTCGCCGCAGCGTTTTTTCCCGCGCCGCCGTTAACTCGAGCGACCAGGCGTTGCGTTCGGGTAACAATAAGACGTCGCTCGTAGTCACTGTGCTTTACTGACGTCTAGCCAGAAGTCTTCGGTCTCGGCACCACCAGCACATCGACGACGGTACAGCCGGACTGACTAACGATCACCGAATTCAAATCGACTTCTGCAATTGAATCAGC
>Ga0224497_10002005_pt1 | contig 12352 bp, 9 predicted proteins | sample SF_Jul11_sed_USG_4_FD_167970 | JGI IMG/M metagenome (GOLD analysis project Ga0224497, IMG submission 167970) | Sediment microbial communities from San Francisco Bay, California, United States - SF_Jul11_sed_USGS_13 | ecosystem: Environmental > Aquatic > Marine > Sediment | place: USA: California... | reverse complement strand
TCCCGCCAAGGCTGCCCGCACCGCAAAGTATCCGGTATCCACCCCATCATCATCCGGCTTCGCCCCGCCCAGCGCAAACACTTCCAAACACGCTAATTTCGTATCCGCCTTAGACAATGGCTCGCCTTCACTTCTGGCAATATCCGCAATGGACCGCAACATGATGGTCGTCGAGATGGGCAACTCCACCGTTAGCGCCAACAACCCGAACGCCCCTCCTACCGCTCCGCTCACCGTCGTCATGAATCGATGTGCACCATCGGCGGATTCGCCTCGATACCGTTCATCCAATGTGGACACGGCTAAATCCATAGCCTTGGACAGGGCTTTTTGCGTGGTTCCCACTAGCTTTTCAGAGACGCCATTGGGGAGCATCGTAATGGCTTTTTCAACCGGCGCTCCGATGAGATTCGTCACCTTCGCCGCAAAGGATGGATTTTCGAGAAGATCCAAGGCTCGCGTTAAATCTTGGTGGTCAGTAGGATTGAGGCTTGTCATGGGTTGGGACCTCACATCTGTTTTTTTACGTTGGCTCTTCTTTCACATTGTATTCTTTTTCGGCCCAAGAACGACAATCCTCGCAAAAATTTCAGAAAGTTCTTCTTATTTTCGAGAGGCGATATTTGCCGTCACGAGCCAGTCCTGACCAATCTTTTTGAGTTCTGGATTCACCAGTCGCCAGCTTTGTTCAAGAGTCCTGGGTGAGACACCTCCGATCAGGCCCTTGGCATCTTGTCCGCCCATTACTAAGGGAGCGATATACAATCGTACCTGATTGACAAAACCCTCGTGAAGGGCTGAGGCATTGAGTGTGCTCCCGCCCTCTAACAGCACAGAGGACATACCAGCCTTGCCTAGTTTGCCTAATGCAGCTTTTAATGAAACCATACCCCGTTTGTGAGGTACGACCCATACCTGTACGCCCTTTTCTTGTAAGGTTTCAATTTTTTGGGGAGAGGCCTGTACCGTCGTACAAACAATGGTGGGTTGTTCATGGACCCATTGCAAGACGTTTGCCTTTAAGGGAATATGCAATCGGCTATCCAACACGACTCGCACAGGTTGTCGACCTATTCGTACCTTGGAGGCATTCTTGGATCCTCTCGCCGACAAGTCAGGATTGTCAACCAACACCGTGCCAATGCCGACCATCACCGCATCAACCTGGCTTCGAATACGATGGACGTCTTGTCGAGCCTGTTCCCCGGTGATCCATTTTGATTCTCCGGTTTTAGTCGCAATTTGGCCATCCACGGTCATCGCCCCTTTTAAAATGACAAATGGCCGTCCCGTCATCATCCAATGCCGGTACACCGCATTCAATTGCTGGGCTTCTTCTTCCAACACACCCACCGTCACTTGAAGCCGGGCACGCTTGAGCATACGAATGCCTTGGCCACTGACCTGCGGATTGGGATCGGCCATCGCCACACAGATACGCGAGAGGCCTGACTGTATCAGGAGCGGCACACAAGGCGGTGTGCGCTTGGGACTATGGCAACAGGGCTCCAAGGTCACATAGAGGACCCCACCCCTGGCACGCGGCCCCGCTCGGTGAAGCGCTAAGATTTCTGCATGGGGCTTCCCAGCCCGTTGATGATAGGCTTCGCCCACCACCCGCCCTTGATTGACGATGACGGCACCCACCATGGGGTTCGGGCTGGTCTTCCCTTTCCCCCGAGCTGCCAGAGAAAGGGCACGCTTCATGTACAGATGATCAGATGGGACGGTGATCACCGTCGTTTTGGGGAGGTTGAGGATTTCTTACGAGGCGCAGATTTCGTGACGGACTTCTTTTTCACTGCGACCTTTTTGGGGGTGAGTTTTTTTGTGGGAGTTTTTTTCGTGCTCGTTTTCTTTTTGGCGACAGGCTTAGGCGATTTGACGGTCGCCGTCTGTTTTGTCTTGCCCATTTTCTTTGCGGAACGCTGACCCTCACCTCGCTCAAGAACCGCCAGAGCGGCTTGCGCGGCGGCAAGTCGTGCAATCGGCACTCGATAGGGTGAACAGCTCACATAATTCAGGCCCAGCTCATGACAGAAAGCTACCGAGCTGGGGTCCCCGCCATGCTCTCCGCAGATTCCTAGCTTAATGCCTGGCCGAGTTTTCCGACCCTCATTGATGGCCAACTTCATCAAGGCCCCCACCCCTTCTTGATCCAATACGGCAAAGGGATCGGCGTCTAAAATATTCTCGGCCTTTTTTTCGATGGTGGCTTTACACATCCGGCAGACCATTTTTTTCCAATCCACATTGTTGCGCTGGCAAACAGGACACCGGTCTTGCCGGTCCAGATAAAACCCGATATAGGGGCCCGCGTCATCGCGCGAAAAACCAAACGTGGTTTGGGTCAAATCATTGGTCCCAAACGAAAAGAATTCCGCATCTTTGGCAATCTGCCCGGCCGTGACTGCCGCGCGTGGCAATTCAATCATGGTCCCAACCAAATAATTCAATTTCATGCCATATTGCGCCATGGTGTATTGGGCCACTTCACGAATCAGTTCTTTTTGGGCTTTCATTTCCGAAGCCATGCCTACCAACGGAATCATGATCTCCGGAACAATTTTCTTACCTTCCCTCGCCACTTCGCAGGCTGCTTCGAAAATGGCCTGTACTTGCATCCTGGTGATCTCCGGCATCGTGATACCTAAACGGCACCCTCGAAGGCCCAGCATGGGATTATATTCATGGAGTTCTTCCACTCGATCTAAGATCCGCTGCTTCTCTTTCATTTCGGCCGGATCGCCGTTCGTGAGTTCCAGTTTGGCCAGCTCCACCAGCAAATGTTCACGCTTCGGCAGAAATTCATGGAGTGGTGGATCCAATAAGCGAATGGTGACAGGGAACCCTTTCATCTGGCGATAGAGCCCAATGAAATCCTGCCGTTGCAGCGGAAGTAATTGCTCTAAATAGAGTTCACGCTCTTCACGAGACGAGGCCAAAATCATTTGCTGCATGATAGACACACGATCCTCGGCAAAAAACATATGCTCCGTCCGACAGAGGCCGATCCCTTCCGCCCCAAAACCTCGAGCAATCTGGGCTTGATCCGGCACATCCGCATTCGATCGTATACGCAACATGCGGAACGCATCCGCCCACTTTAAGATCGTGGAAAAATACCGATATTTTTCAGAATCCTTAGCATCCATGCGGCCCTGAATGACTTGAATCACTTCGGAATCGACGACCGGAATATCGCCGACATAGACTTTCCCCGTGAAGCCATTCAAAGAAATATACTCTCCCTCAGACAAAATCAGAGTGCCAAACTGCACTTTCCCACCTGGCAAGACATCCACCGCATCGCAACCCGCAATACACACTTTACCCATCTGCCTGGCGACCACTGCCGCGTGGGACGTCATCCCCCCTTTTGCCGTTAAAAATCCTTCCGCCGCATGCATGCCGTGAATATCATCAGGACTGGTTTCATGCCGAACCAAAATGGCGCGTTCGCCTTTGGCCTTCAGCTCCACCGCTCGATCGGGAGTGAGCGCAATCTGCCCCGCCGCTGCCCCAGGACCAGCTGGCAATCCTTTGCCGACAGATGGAAATTTTTCCTCTTCACTGCTTTCAAAAATGGGATAGAGATATTGAGAGAGTTGCTCTGGAGCCACACGCTTGACGGCTTCTTTCCGGTCAATGAGACCTTCCCGAACCATATCCACCGCAATTCGGACGGCCGCAATCCCAGTGCGCTTTCCCACTCGGGTTTGCAACATAAAAAGCTTGCCTTCTTGAATCGTGAATTCCAGATCCAACATGTCTCGATAATGTTTTTCAAGAATACGCTGGGTTTTGATGAGGTCTTTATAGGCAGCGGGCAGACTTTCTTGTAACGATCCCACGGGCAAAGGCGTCCGAATCCCGGCGACAACATCTTCTCCTTGGGCATTCAATAGGCATTCTCCAAAAAAGGTAGGCATGCCATTGGCTGGATTTCGAGTAAAGGCCACACCGGTTCCACTCGTATTCCCCATATTCCCAAAAACCATGGACTGCACATTGACCGCCGTCCCCCATTCATCCGGAATGTCGTAGAGCCGCCGGTAGGTCACCGCCCGATCGCCAAACCAGGAATCAAACACGGCATTAATGGACATTCTCAGTTGCTCGAAGGGATCTTGTGGGAAATCACGGCCAGTTTCAGATTTGACCAATTCCAAATATTGCTCAACCAAACCGCCCAACGCTTCTTCCCGTAAATCCGTATCATGGGTGGCCCCTTCAGCGCGCTTGACCGCCTCTAAGGCTTTTTCAAAACCCTCGCGGGACATGCCCATCACCACACTCGCAAACATGGTGATGAAGCGCCGATAGGCATCGACCGCGAACCTGAGGTTATTCGTTTTCTTCGCAAGACCTTGAACAGTCTGTTGGTTCAGGCCGAGATTCAACACCGTGTCCATCATGCCAGGCATGGACGCCCTCGCCCCGGACCGAACAGACACCAATAAGGGACGGTCAACATCACCCAATCGCGCCTTCATGGTCTGTTCCACTTTATGAAGGCCATGAAGCGCTTGATCCCACATGCCACCAGGATATCGTTTTTTAGAATAAAAATATTCCACACAGGCCTCGGTGGTAATCGTGAATCCGGAAGGCACCGAAATCTTTAAGTTGGTCATTTCTGCCAACCCTGACCCCTTGCCACCCAAGAGTTCTTTCATATTTCCCGATCCTTCAGCTTTACCACCACCGAAGAAATAGACGTATTTTTTCTGCCGCATGTATCGCTCTCCTTTACCCGGCCAGGCCCCTTAGATAGAAATGAGAAAAATGAACAATCAACAATGAGAAGGATTGGCAAAGCCATCGCCCTCGATAGGTGAAAGATTGCCACCAGAACCTCCCCGGCGCAAATAAGCCCGACTGGCTAGTCCTTTGCCTGAATAGAACCTGTGAATGCGAAAGTCGAGTTGGAACGAGGTATGGTGGTATCACAGCTGGCGAGTAGCCCCGATACTCATGTCGAACGATGGTAAAAAGATTGAAGACGAATGTGATAATTGGCAATTAATCGTCGTTTGATCCATATTCCTGACGCCATAACCACTATCGCAAAAATCATCAGGGCAATCAATCGATAATTTTCATCGGTTTGGCCCGGAAAATACAGATTGCCGTCCGCACCCAGGGCCAATGTCCGGCCAGGAGGCAAAAAATGGGTTTGGCCCGACATATCGGAAAAATCTATCCATTCTGTACAAACTTTGACCAACCCTTCGGCCCCTGCCACCTTTGACCACTGCACCCCGATACAATGCCCATTAGCCGGATCATACAGTTCTGGTTTGGCTAGCGTCGCCTCAAGGTCTATTCCGCTCACCCACAATCCTAACAACAGCAGAGCATTACAGCCAACAATCAAACCTATGGTCACTATATGCGTAAAGCGTCGGACCCGTCGAGATTCCTCAGCATTCTCATGAATAGGCCGTTCCGTACTCATCGGGCTTTGGGTCCTTTGCCTTGATATCACATCCCAACCGTCCCAGTTCCGAGACGCTAGCCAACTTCTGCCCCGGCAGTGTGAATGCACGAAAAATCGGCAAGAGTCAGGAAAAGACGGTCTATGGCCGTCAGCAACGAAAGCCGATTTTCTCGAATACTTGGATCAGGATCGTTGACCAGGACAGCGGCGAAAAATTCATCGATCGGTGCCTTAAAAGCCAGTAGGGCCTCAAGGGCCTCACCATACTCCTGCTTGGCGCTCGAATTGGTCACGGCTTGTTGAGATTGGGAAAGGACCTGATACAGCCGTTGCTCTGAATCATGGCTAAATCGTTCAGACATCACATCAGTACGATTCCAAGCTTCTTTTTCGACAATTCGATGTGCGCGCTTAAATCCAATCATCAAGGTTTCAAAGTCCGGTTGACTGGCAATCCCTTGCAAGGCCCGCATTCGAGAGACAAGGTCGGCCAGATCTGCCGTGTTCTGGGGCCGCGCACGGGTCACCGCCTCCATCACATCTTCCCGTAATCCTATCGTGGTCCGGCCATAAAACCGCAGGCGGTCAATGATGAACCCGATAATTTCCGTGGCCGTCTTTGGTTCGCCTTGTCCTACACCCTGCTTGGTGAGAAGCTGGAGCATATATTCGAACACTTCGACTAAATTCAGCCGGAGAGAGGCCTCACTCACGATCCGGACTAATCCATATGCCGCACGTCGTAACCCTAACGGATCTTCCGAACCGGATGGCGCCATCCCCACAGAGAAAAACGACGCGATGGAATCACATCGATCAGCACAGGCAACTAACATACCTGCAAGACTCGCCGGCAATTGATCATCAGGTAATCTCGGGAGATACTGTTCTCCAATGGCCTGACAGACGTTCAGTGTTTCACCATCGTGGCGGGCATATTCCTCCCCCATGACACCTTGCAAGGCTGGAAATTCGCCAACCATGCCAGTGGTCAGATCGGCCTTAGATAGCAAGGCCGCACGTTCGCAAGATTCCTTGATATCGTCGCGATCCAGCGTCATCGCCATCCACCCTGCCAAATCCCGTACACGCTCCACCTTCTGACGCATGGTTCCCAATTTCTTATGAAACATGACGCCATCTAACGCGGCGACTCGCTCATGGAGTGGCAGCTTCTCATCTTCTTGAAAGAAATATTGGGCATCCTTGAGACGAGCGGAAAGCACACGCTCATTCCCTTTGGTTATTAAGGTGGTATTTCCCCAAGGCGTATTGGTGACGGCAATAAACTTTGACAACAGCTTGTCGTCTTTCCCGACGAGAGAAAAGAACCCTTGATGTTCTTTCATCGAAGAAATCAACACCGCTTTGGGCAGCGCTAAAAATTCTTTCTGAAATGTTCCCAAAATGGCATGAGGATATTCGACACCCCAGACGGCTTCTTCAATCAACTCATGACGATGAACAGCCTCAACCTGTCCCTTCGCGCCTTTGGTCAACTCCGCAAGCTGCCGAATGATCTCTGTTCGCCGCTCATTGGGATCGACCAACACCCCTAGCTTTTTCAGGGTCGCAACATAGGTCGCCGCATTTGTCAGGGAAACGCCCAGACCAGCCTTTTTCCCTTTGATGCGGTAAAAGCGATGGCCCCACGTGACTCCAGCGGAACGGATCCCTGCAAATTCTACTTGTAGAGAGTGATGGCCAAATAACACCACCATCCACCGGATGGGACGCGCAAATTTAGCCTGAGAGGCATTCCAGCGCATAGCTCTGGGAAAGGTCAATTTTGCTAAATAGCTAGGAAGCGTGGTAGCCAGCACCTGCTTGGCGGATTGGCCACGTTCATGTTTTTGGACGGCCAGATACAAGCCTTTGGGTGTTTCCTTAATGGTGAGTTGGTCAATCGAGACGCCTTGAGAATGGGCAAATCCTTGCGCGGCTTTGGTGGGTGCGCCCGAAGCATCAAAGGCAGCAGACTTCGGGGGGCCGACAATTTCTTGCGTGAGCGATGATTGGTGAGTTTGCACACCATCGACCAATAACGCTAATCGCCTGGCTGTCCCGACTGTTCGTATCTGCTGATAGTCCAACCGGCATTCACTCAAGAGCTGTTGCCCAAGACCCGCCAGATCCTGAAGAGCCTGTGGAAGAACCTTCGTCGGAATTTCTTCTGTGCCAATTTCTACCAAAAATGGCAAAGACGTCACGGCGGGTTTACGAGAAGAAGAGCCCTGAGCTTTTGTCCGTGGTTTTTGGGGTGGTGCCATGTCAGGAGAAACGGAGAGAACCAAAATTTCAGAACGTACCGCTTACCGCTTTTTTCGTATTCTTTGTCCTGCCGTTGGCACTTTTTGGGTTAACAATGGAAAGCCCATGCGTTCCCGTTGATCGTAATAAGCCTGTGCACATTTTCTCGCCAAATTGCGCACGCGGCCAATATAGCCGGTCCGTTGAGCGACACTGATCGCTCCTCTGGCATCCAACACGTTAAAATAGTGCGAACATTTCATACAACAATCATAGGCAGGCAGCACTAAGCCCCGCGGATGCTCCAGTAACTGCTGACATTCTTGTTCATAACGATCAAAGGAGGTTTGCAGCAAACTGACGTCGGCAGTTTCAAAATTATAGATCGACCATTGCACTTCTGACTCATGATACAGCTCGCCATACCGAAGGCCCTCTGTCCATAATAAATCATAGACATTATCCACTTCTTGCAAATACATCGCGATCCGCTCGAGTCCATACGTGAGTTCCACTGTCACGGGATTCATCTCCAAGCTCCCCACTTCCTGGAAATACGTGAATTGGGTAATTTCCATGCCATCTAACCGCACTTCCCAACCCAAGCCCCAGGCTCCTAACGTCGGAGACTCCCAATCATCTTGTAAAAATTGAATATCGTGTTGATACGGATCTAATCCTAAATGGGCGAGACTTTGAAGATAGAGATCTTGAGAATCGGCTGGAGCAGGCTTCAGCACCACCTGATACTGAAAGTAATGCTGCAAACGATTGGGATTGTCACCATACCGTCCGTCGGTCGGTCTTCGACAGGGCTCGATATAGGCTGCCCGCCACGGCTCCGGGCCAATGGCACGCAAAAACGTGGCAGGATTAAAGGTTCCCGCACCTTTTTCCGTATCATAGGGCTGTATCAGGATGCAGTCGTGAGACTTCCAAAACTGATGGAGGGAAAGAATAATCTCTTGAAAGGTCACAACGCTCGACTTTGGGCTAGAAAAAGCCTGAAATTCCGGCAATCAATCATCTTGGACCATCACAATATTTCGTTCAACTACCTGAATCTGCCCAAGCTTTTGACCCTAGCAACAACCCTCAGACCAGTCAAGATTGCCCCTATCGACTAGCGCTGCATCGCCATGCCAGAAAAAAAAGGAACGGGAATACCTCCATCTTGTTTTTCATGACCTCACTCAAGTATATTTGAGACCCTGTTTATCCATTGAGGAGGGGCGCAACCAATGAAACCATTTGCTCAATTATTCTTTTGGACCTTCATCAGTCTTTCGGCCTTGACCATGGGGTGTGCTGGGATGAATGGCGGTTCAACTGCAGGAGGAGGATCAACCACTCCTTCAGCATCAAGTGCCGGAACTACTGCTGCTGTGACGACAGGGCCGAACCGAGTGTCCCAAGGAACACAAGGCGACTCCATGGATGCATGCTTGGCGCGAATTCCAGGTGATGCCACCGCAGGACAACGCATGGTCGCAGAGCGAACATGCCAACGGGATGCGGATAACCGTTCCCCCATTCTTGCTGTCCCTGGCCAATAATCCAATCTTGATTCTCTTGCGTTCGCTGGCCGTATGGCCAGCGAACCCGACTTCGCTCCCCTTGCCTCCTAGCTCCACAGCTCATTTGGCGTGGTCTCCAGGCATTCTCACTCAGCTAAATTAGGTTTCATTTCTAGGCCACCGGTCGAAGTACACGTATATGGCTTCCTCCATTATTATTAAAGGCATCCAACTCAATGCGCACTGCGGTGTCACGGACATGGAACGATCACAACCCCAACCGATTTTGGTGGATCTGACCCTGCGATGTCCAAATGAACCTGCCTTCCAAAGCGACCAGCTCACCGATACGGTCGATTATGCAGCCATCACGCAATGCGTGAGAAATGCCGGCGAACATAAACCATTCGCACTTCTTGAAGCGCTGACCGATCACCTTTGCCACACGCTCTTTCACCATTTCCCTCTGACACACCTTAAAATTTGGACAAGAAAAGTCCGTGCACCTATACAAGATTTTTCAGGGTCCGTTGGGATTCGATTAATTCGATCGCGGCAGGATAGTCTCCAAGCCAGCCATGGGCATCCCTCTCCCTTTCTGATCACCCACCTCCCACGCTTGCCTCGTGGCAAAGCATTGGATGTCGCCACAGGACGCGGCCGACATGCGTATTTTCTGGCCACCCAGGGATTTTCCGTTCACGGGATTGACCGCAATCGGGAAGCACTGGAATTCCTAGCTGCTCAGGCGCGAGAAGCTGGCGGCCTTCCCATTACCACCGAATATATCGATTTAGAGGCTGATGATCGGAATCCGCCTGACTTGGGCACGGAACGGTACGACCTTATTCTGGTATTCTTTTACCTCTACCGTCCGCTTTTTCCTCAATTAATAAAAGCGTTGAAACCTGGAGGCGTCATTCTCTACGAAACGTTTCTTCTTGAGAACCATCTACATCGACAACATCCCCGTCGAAAAGAATTTTGCCTAGAACCCAATGAATTGCTTACTCTCCTTCGTGATGTTCAGATTCTTCATTACGATGAAGGCGATCATCGAGGGATCTCGCAAGCAGATCAAGCCTTTACTGCGCGTATCTTAGCTCGCAAACCCTAACTTCAATCACGACACATGAGCCGTATTGACCTTCATACGCACACGACGTTTTCAGATGGCAGTTTTTCACCAACCGAGTTAGTGGACCTTGCTACCCAACAAGGTTTGGATATTCTGGCCATCACCGATCATGACACCACCGAAGGCTTATCTGAAGCGCTAGAGGCCACCAAAAACCTTTCCTTGGAATTGATTCCGGGCATTGAATTAAGTGCGCAGTTTCAGAACCGGGAAATGCATATCTTAGGCTATTTTATTAATCTGACTGATCCCCAATTTCAAGCTAGATTGGAAGCCCATCGTTCAAATCGTATCGAACGGATTCACCATATCCTGGATCGCCTGCAATTGCTGGGAATGGATATTTCCCTTGAAGAAGTCGAACTGGCGTCGGGAACCGGAACCATTGGCCGACCCCACATTGCGCAGGTTCTCATCGCCAAGGGCTATATCAACACGATGAAAGAGGCCTTTGAACAATTACTGGGTTCACGAGGAAAAGCGTATGTCCAGCGTATCGTCCCCGAAGCACATGAAATCATCCAGTGGATTACCGATGCAGGGGGAATCCCTATCCTCGCTCACCCCTACTGGGAAGGTTTCAACAAAGAAGACAGCGCGACGGCTTGCCAAACCTTAGTTGAACAAGGGCTACGGGGGCTCGAAGTATTTTATGGAACCTTTTCGGCGCGACACATCTCTTTTAATTTGGGATTAGCGCGACGATTCGATTTACTGATGACGGGAGGTAGTGATTTTCACGGAACCATGAAACCGGACATTACCTTAGGAAAGGGAAAAGGTTCGTTACATGTCCCATCAAAAGTCGTGGAGCAATTACGAGTCGCAGCTGGGGAATGACGCGGCGATTCCCACCCGAGACGTTCAACTCACTGCATAGATGAGATTAGTTGTCGGGAGCTTCGACAATATGATTTTCAAAACGCGTACAGCCCTCCGCCAGTAGCCGATTGGTGAGCATTTCTCCAGGCCATTCAATCGGCAAATCAGCTGTAAACACCCACACATCCGGAGAGGTCCAGATCGGCCCATGTTCCTCAGGAAGATCGGGATCGAATAAATCGGTCCACACGGGCATATACACCCCATTGCCGCACTGGGTATGCAGATGCACCACAGTCCGGCTCCTGACCGGGCCTTCCAGGTCATGCCAGACGGCCGCGGTCTCATCGGCCAATCGATGAAGACGAACCGCATTTTGAGCGTCAAACAAGGCATAGGCGGCGTAGTTAGGTGACTCCAACATTTGCGGCGCCTTCGCCACTTCAGGACATTGCGTCACCAAACCATCCATAATCGCTTGGCAGTCTATTTCGGACAACGTGTCAGGCAATGCGGTATCGGTCAATCCAAGAATTTCAAAAAACAAAAAGGCGGTCGCTTCCACGGGAGGATGAAGTCTCGCGGCAATCGTATGTCGACGTTGTCCTTCAGCCATATTGGAAATGTGTTCATGGACCTTCTCTAAGTTCAAGTAGTCCAGAGTGGTATCCGTCAATAACCTTGGCTCGACGGTGATAACTGAGCCCTTGGGCATATGGAGATGCCGGCGCAGCAAATCCGCCGTTTCCACCGGATCAATTTTCAAATTCAACGGATAGACTAAATTGGCTTGAAGGGGCAATTCAAAAGAGGCGAGCACGGCATAGGTTTCCGTATCCTCGTGTTCGGTGTCCATCATACAACAACTCGCCGCTTCCGCGAGCAGATCAAACAACCACTCCGCCATATTCTCATCTAACGCGGCCAAGACGGTGAGGACTTCATGCTCACGATCTTGATCCAATAACGCTTGCAAGACTTCGATGGCCAAACTGGGATCACCATGTTCATGCCGACGCGCATTGATGAGATGAATCAGATCACGAGTGAGAGGATCAGGTCGGTACCAACTGGACATGAGAAGTATCTACCTTTTCAAACAATGAAGATGTATAAGGGCCCTTTGGACGAAACCGTTCAATCGCAAAACCATTTTCCCATTACCCGAGCCTATTTGCCAAC